>OFGV01000048.1_pt1 | contig 19287 bp, 19 predicted proteins | sample 1521911 | NCBI WGS metagenome assembly OFGV01 (sample SAMEA2553413, study PRJEB24118) | soil metagenome
CCGTGCGGGGACGAGCGCGGACGGCGCGCTGGCGCGACGCCAGCACGGCCTGGGGTGGCCGCGGGCCCTTAGCCGGCTTGCCCGGGGCCGGCCCGACCTGGGCGGGTAGGAGGCGCTGCGGAGGATGCGCGCGGTGAGCTCCATCCCGGTGGTGGTCATCACCGCCCGTGATGACGAGTCCGAGATCATCCGGGTACTGGATGCCGGGGCCGATGATTACGTGATCAAGCCGTTCGGCGCGGGCCAGATCGACGCGAGGATACGGGCGGTGCTCCGGCGGTCCGGCCAGAACGAGGTGAAAAGCGGGAGCCCGCTCGAAGTTGGCGGCCTGCGGCTGGACCCCGAGGGGCATGAAGCCACGCTGGACGGCGCCCGGCTGGACCTGAGCCGGCGCGAATTCGATCTGCTCCACTACCTCGCGCTTCACGCCGGGCAGGTGGTCACCCGGCGTGACCTGCTCACGCATGTCTGGCGGATGCCTTACGGCGGCGCCGACAAGACCGTCGACGCTCCTGTGTCGTGGCTGCGCCGCAAGCTCGGCGAGACCGCGCAGCAGCCCCGATACCTGCACACCGTCCGCGGGGTCGGGATCAAGCTCAGCGCACCCTGATGAAATTTCGCGTCATCTTGCTCGTCGTGGCGACCAGTTCGCTGGTGCTGGTCTCCTTCCTGGTTCCGCTCGCGCTGGTGCTGCGCACGGTGGCCGCCGACCGGGCGATCAGCACGGCAACCAGCCAGGCCCAGAACCTGGCCCCGCTGGTCACCACCCTCAGCGTGAGCCAGTTGCGGCTGACGGTGGACCAGATGAACGCGGAGAACAGCACCAGCCCGGTCACGGTCTTCCTGCCCGGGGGGACTGCGCTGGGCAAGCCGGCACCCCGGTCTGACTCAGTCAAGCTGGCCGCCAGAGGCAGCAGCTTCCCCGCCGCCACGGCTGGCGGCGTCGAGGTTCTGGTAGCCGTGCAGGGCCTGCCCGCTGGCACCGCCGTCATCCGTACCTTTGTTCCCGAGCAGGTGCTGCGGCACGGGGTGACCCGCGCCTGGGTGCTGCTCGGCGGCCTCGGCCTCGGGCTCCTCGCGCTCAGTGTGGCCGTCGCCGATCAACTCGCCCGCACCCTGGTCCGCCCGATCGCCGCCCTCGCCCGCGCCTCCGACCGGCTGGCCACCGGCGATCTGTCTGCTCGCGCCACTGTCGCCGGGCCACCCGAGGTCCGCCGGGCGAGCGCCGGCCTGAACCGGCTGGCGCTCCGGATCGGGGAACTGCTGGCGCACGAGCGGGAAACCGTGGCGGATCTGTCCCACCGGCTGCGGACACCGCTGACCGCGCTGCGGATCGACGCCGAGTCGCTGCGCGACAGTTCCGAGATGACGCAACTCCTGGCGGACGTGGATGCGGTGGAGCGAACCGTCAACGAGATCATCCGCGAGGCCCGGCGGCCGACCGGGGAGGGCTCGGGAGTGCTCTGCGACGCATCGCTGGTCATCACCGAGCGGGCCGCGTTCTGGCAGCCGCTGGCCGAAGACCAGGACCGCCCGATGACGGTGGAGGTCGTCGCCGGCCCGGTGCCGGTCCGGGCGTCCCGGGAGGATCTGGCGGCATGCGCTGACATCCTGCTGGAGAACGTGTTCTCGCACACTCCCGAGGGTCTCGCCTTTGCTGTCCGGCTCAGCAGACGAGCGGGTGGGGGCGCGTGGCTGGTGGTCGCAGACGACGGACCAGGCTTCCCGGAGGAAGACCCCACCCAGCGCGGCCTGTCCAGCGGCGGATCCACCGGCCTCGGCCTGGACATCGCCTGCCGGATCGCCGAGGCCTCCGGCGGCACGCTGACCATCGGCCGCTCCCCTTCCGGCGGAGGTTCGGTGACGGTGGGGCTGGGACCGCCAACGCGGGCGCCCGGCGGGGGCCGCCGGCACCGGCGGGCACGCGAACGCCTGCAGCGGCGTGGGCGCGATGGCGGGGACCCGGGCCGCTGGGATGAGGACGGGACACCGTGGAGCCTGCTGGGGAGTTCACGGATCGACCCGTGACGGACTCCGGGCCGGCGGTCAGGTTCCGAGCCGGCCACCAGGTTCTGAGGCGGCCACCAGGTTCTGAGGCGGCCACCAGGTTCTGAGGCGCCGCCACAACGCATAGATAAGGCATCCTCCTCATGTGCTCCAGGCCGCCTTAGAACGAACCTCAAGGGTGTACGGCCGTGACCACGGCCCAGACCCTGGAGGGCACCATGAATCCAGCACTGTGGGAGGCACTGATGGCTGAGCGTGTCAGGGATCTGCGGGCCTCCGCGACCCCGTCGCGGCGTGCCCGCCGCACCCGCCGCCACTGGCGCGCCTCATCCGCTGGCCGTGGCCTTGCCACGGAGGGGCAGCCCGGCCGCCGGCAGGCCACCCGCCCGCGCAACGCGTGAGGTGGCTGGTCAGCACCATCCTGCGAGCATGGCCGGGCTCATGACCATAGGGGAACACTAGTTCGATAATCTGGTATGGTTTAGGCATGGCTGCGTACCTGCCGCCCGGATGGCCGACCGGGGTGCACCCACCGGGCAGCCAGGAGTTCGAGCGGACCGCGGTGGCCTGGCTGCTGGACGTGGTGCCGCCCGACTACCGGCTGTACGGGGTGCTGCGCCGCCATCCCGTTGCGCTTGCCACGCTGGCCAGGCACCACCTGGCCGCCTGCATAGAGGGTGCACGCCAGGGCTACCGCACCGCCCGGGCCGAACTCGGCGATGCGCTTCCGGTCCACGGCCTCGACGCGGTACTGGCCGCCTACCGCAGTGAGGGCAGCCGGCTCGTCACCACCGCTCGTGCCGTGGATCTGGTCGCCCGGGCTCTGCGCGGGGAGGTGTTCACACCGCAGTTGCGCGATCCGCCGGAACTGCGGGGCAAAGCCACCAGTCAGCAAGGACGGCGGGGCGAGGCCGTAAGCCGGCAACGGGCGGGCTGACCGGCTCGGTCAGTGCTTGTGGCTGACCAGCCGCGCGTTGTCCAGCGCGACGCCTATCCGGCACGCGAGGTCGGCGGCCAGTTCCATCACCTCCCGGGGCAGCCGCTCGTCACGGCGATGACCTACGGCAAGCACGCCCGCGCCCGCATCCGGGGTCAGCGGGAAGCACCAGGCGGTATCGCCCGCCAGTTCGCTGGCGCCGCTGGGTCCCTGAGCCAGTCCGGGGACGGCCAGCGGCCACCGCCACGCCGGGCCGTGACGAGGCGCCCGCGGCGGCGGTTCAGAATCTGATCTTCCTTCACACACCCGGTCGAGCAACCAGGCAAGGGCACCGGACCGGGTCTCGTCCATATGCCGTGCATACGCCGTCCATAGCCCATTGCCCGCGCCCTCCGGCCGGGTGCCCGCCAGCCCAGCACCATTCAGGCCCGTGCCTGCCAGCGCCCCGGCCGGCAGCAGCACCGCGCACCAGGGCGCAAGCCGTGGCACCGCGGCCTGACCGGCCAGGGTCATGACATCTTCGGCGCCAAACCTGCCCATGAGCAGCCCGCGTGCCTGCACGAGCGCGCCGATCCGCCCGCGCCTGACCCGCTCCAGTTCACCCAGCCGGGCCCGCTCCAGGGCCGGACCGCATCGATCCGCCAGTTGCTGGAGCCGCACGGCCTCGTCATCGCGGAACCTGTCCGCAGTCGCGGCCGCCACCGCGAGCAGGCCGGTCACCCGGCCGTCCACCATGAACGGCACGGTCAGGATCGACGGGGCCGCCCCGGCCGCAGCCCGCACCGCCGCCAGCGACGCACCACTCATCTCAGCCGCCGGCATGTCCTGGCCGGCCGGGGGCGCCGCTTGCGGCGGGAAGCTTCCCGCCGCAGCCCGCAGCCGGAGATCGCCGTCCTCGTCGGCCATCAGGGCATAGGCGGCGTCCGCGCCAGCCATCGCACGCGCGGACTCAACTGTGCTCGCGAGCAACTCCCCGTACCCCGGATCACCCGGGGACGGAACCAGCCAGTGGTGAGAACCGTTCCGGCGGGCCTCGCCGGCAGCGGCCGGTTCCGCCGTGATCGCGGCCTGCCGGAGCGCGGCCGCCAGCGCGGCAGACCCATCCAGCGGGCTATCGGCACCGGCCTGCAGGCTGATGCCCGCCTCCGTGCCCAGGTCGGCCGCCTGAGCATCACCGCGGCCGGGGCTCAGTCCCGGACCGGAACCGGGCTGCCCGATCCGGAACCACACCGCCTTGGCGGCACGTCCATAGGTGACCCCCCACGCGGACGCGAGCGCGGCGGGCAGCAGCAGGCCGCGGCCACTGGTGCGTTCGGCAGGTATGTGCTCGTTCTCCGGCGGCTCGGGCACCAGCTTGGCGGGGTGACCGTCGCTGACCACCACCTCGACCCCGCCGTCGGCCAGCTTGCAGGTGACCTCGACCGGCGTCCCCGCGTGCACCACCGCATTGGTGACAAGTTCACTGGTGAGCAGCACGGCATCGTCGACCAGCCCATGGCCGTCGGCCGCAGCACCGGTGATGAGCCAGGTCTGCAGCGTGTCGCGGACGAACCGGCGTGCCGCAGCGGCAGCCGTCGGCTCTGGCTGATACGCCGCGGTCGCAACGAGAGTGTCCGGTCCCTGCACGTGCCCTCTCGCATGTCGGCGCTCCTGCGCCGGATAGTGTCTTCCCGTAACCATACGACTGCATAAGCGGAACCGCCGCCGGGACTTCATGGCGGTCTTGTCCATCGTGACAGACGCCAGACCAGTTTCCCGCCCGATCAGCCAGGATCCTTGCTCGCCGGCAAAGGTCGTGACCAGCCGTTACCTGTCACGTACTCGCGGACGACCTTAGCGGGGACTCCGGCTATCACACAATGGTCTGGCACCTGCCCGCGTACCACGGACCCGGCAGCGACCACCACATTCCGGCCTATAGCGGCGCCGGGCAGCACGACCACCCCGGCACCGAGCCAGCTCCCGGCGCCGATGGAGACGGCGACGTTGCTCGGCCACTGCCGCCCGATCGGGACGTCAGGATCGGCGTACCCGTGGTTCTGGTCGGTGATGTAGACGTAGGGCCCGGTGAAGACGTCGTCACCGATCACGATGGAGTAGTGGGCGACGATATGGCTGCCCCGGCCGATGACGCAGCGGTCACCGATCCGCAGCACCGGGGCATCGCCCAGATCCTGGCCCGGGAGCATCCCTGCGCTCAGGCTCACCTGGGGAGCGATCAGCGTGCCCGCGCCGATCTCCATCCAGCGCTGGTTGTACAGGGCCGCGGCCGGGAAACCAATCACCGAACCGGGGCCGAACGCCGCGAACGAGCGTCCAGCGGGCGTGTCCGCCGTAATGGCCCCAGCCCGCTCGGCTGCCCGCCAGAGCCGGTGAACCAGGCGCCACGCCAGGATGCGGCTTCCCCGCACCGCAGCGTCCTTTATCGCCATGGGCGATAACGCTACCCGGGTCTTACTCCGCCGATGGCACTGGCGGCATGAGCGGGAGCACGCGTGGGCCTTCGCTCGGCCTGGCCGAAGCCGCGAGCTGACCACAGGCACCGTCAATCTGGCGCCCACGGGTGTCCCGCACCGTCACCGGGATCTGGCGTGCCTCAAGGGCGGCCACGAATTCCCGTGTCGCGCCCGGCGTGGACGCCGTCCATCGCGATCCGGGAGTCGGGTTGAGCGGGATCAGGTTGACGTGCGCCAGCTTGCCGGAGAGCAGGCCGGCCAGAGCGCCGGCCCGCCACCGCTGATCGTTGACATCTCGGATCAGCGCATACTCGATCGAGACCCGGCGGCCCGTGGCGCCCGCATGGTCCCAGGCGGCGCCGAGCACCTCGGCCACCTTCCAGCGCTTGTTCACGGGCACGAGCTCGTCGCGCAGCTCGTCGTCGGGTGCGTGCAGGGATACCGCCAGGGTGACCGAGAGCCCCTCGGCGGACAGGCGCCTGATCGCCGGGACCAGACCGACGGTGGAGACGGTCACCGACCGCTGGGAGATGCCGAGCCCGCTCGGCACCGGATCGGTGAGCCGCCGCAAGGCGATCATGACCTGGGCGTAGTTGGCCAGCGGCTCACCCATGCCCATGAACACCACGTTGGAGACACGGCCGGGGCCGCCCGCCACCTCGCCGCGGGCCAGTGCCCGCGCACCCGCCACCACCTGCGCGACGATCTCGGCGGCGGAAAGGTTCCTGGTCAGCCCCGCCTGGCCGGTGGCACAGAACGGGCAGGCCATCCCGCAGCCAGCCTGCGACGATACGCATATGGTCACGCGCGCCGGATAGCGCATGAGGACCGACTCCACATAGGCGCCATCGAAAGCCCGCCACAACGTCTTGTGGGTCATCCCCTGGTCACAGGACTGCTCCCGCTCGGCGGTCAGCAGCCGGGGCAGCAGCGCACTGGCCAGGCCGGCCCGGGTGGCGGCCGGCAGGTCGGTCATCTCCCCGGGATCATCGGTCAGCCTGGCGAAATAGTGGCGTGCCAGCTGGTCTCCCCGGAAGGGCTCGCCACCGAGTTCCGCGGCAGCGGCACGGCGCGCGGCCGGATCAAGGTCGGCGAGATGACGGGGGGGCCGGGATCGGGTGCCGGGCAACGCTGCTCCGTTCGGCGTGCTGGGGTCTTCGTTCGGGTGCCGGGGTCTTCGCCACTAGTGCCGCAACGGTGACGATCCGGCGTTTTGGCTGGTTACAGGCCGCGTCCTTGGCCGGTTGCCGGGACAGTCCCGGCACTGACAGTCCGGCCAGGCCCGCGCTGGGCAGGTGCCGCCCACGACCTAACTCAACAATATCTGCCCGCCCGCATTCATGACCTGCGTCGAGTCAGTAGATTTCGACACATGGCAACGTTGCGCAAGGGCGCCAGGGGCTCACGGCTGGCCACTCATCAAGGTCAGCCGGGGATCCTGCTGGAGAGCGAGAGCCCGTACGGCAGCCGGCGCGTGGTGGTCGAGTACGACGGTACGACGACCGCGGCCTACCTGCACGACGCCGACGTAGTGGTCGGTGCCGCATGGATCGCGAACCACCAGCCAGCCCCGCCGAGCACAGATCTGTCGCGGCTGGACGCCGGCGAGGCGCCGCTGATGCCCGCCGGGCACACCAAGCACCCCGGCGGCCGGCCACCCCTGGATGCCAGGACCCTGCGTGCCCTGTGGTTCGAGGAAGGCGACGGTGTGGCCATCATCGAGGGCGGCCAGTTGCTTGCGGTCATCCCAGGATGGTGTGAGATGTCCCGGGGCATGCCCGGTTACAGCCGGGACGTGATTGGCCAGACGCCGTTCGGCTGGTCGCTCGATGACGCGATGGAGGGGCTGGGCCCCCGGGCCGACCGGGCAACCGCCTTCTGGCGGTGGCGCCAGCGGGAGGACTCGTGGGCGGGCTTCCAGCAGTCCATGCTCGGCCACCTGCTCGCCCGGCTGGGGCCGGGCGCACGATACTGGGATGTCGCCGGCGGCAAGCAGCCCACCATCGGTGTGTCCGAGCGCCCGCCGACCGAGCACCGGCCCTACACGGTGCTGTCCACACTCGGCATGAGCTGCCAGCGGATGCCGGTGGTCGAGCAGGTGATGGAGGACCCCAGCGGCTGCGCCCGGATCGAACTCGCGATAGCCACCACCATGCCCAGCCCCGACGTTGCCCGCATCTTCCTGTGGCTGGCCCAGTACCCCTGGCGGGCGATCACCTGGTTCGGGGCTGGCCACAGCATCCGCTGGTACCACGAGCCCGCTACCTTCCCGCTGGGCGGCGGCAACGAGGCGGTGCTGCTGCTCGACGACCCGGCCAAGCTGATCGGGCCGGAAGTACCTGACCTGTCCGGATTCTCCTTCGCCGGGGAGCCGGTGCGGTGGCTGTGGATTCTGCCGATCAGCGAACGGGAACGGCTGCTGGCCAAAGAGCGCGGGGCGGCGAGCCTGGTTACCCAGCTTGCCGCACAGCGCCGTAGCTGGGTGGTGGGCCGCTGAGTCGCCACCGGGTACTACCGCCGGCCCGGATTGACCGGGCCGGCGGCTGTGATTCCCGCTAGTTGCTAGTGAATGTGCAGGCTGACACCCAGCAGAGGCAGCCACCACAGCAGGATCGCGAGTATCGCGGACAGAACACCCTTGAGCAGGCCAACGGTTAGGTAGCCCTTGGACCATGCGACGACTATGCCGATGATGAGGTAGATGAGGAAGACGATGCCGATCGGCCGCTTCAACATTCCGCGCCGCTCCCATCCCCCCGAACGTGAGTGAGTCGGCCCTCATCTCCCCCCGGCGGAAGAGGCCAAACATGGCGGCCGGGAGGCGTAATTTCCCCGGAATCCGGGCCTGCCTACTTGATGAAGACGAGCAGGAGCAGCCACACCACCGGGGCGGTGACCAGCAGGGAGTCGATCCGGTCGAGGATGCCGCCGTGGCCCGGCAGCACAGTGCCCATGTCCTTGATCTCCAGATCCCGTTTGGTCATGGATTCAGCCAGGTCACCGAGGGTGGCGGCGGCGAGCGCGGCGAGGCCCACCAGCACCCCCTGCCAGAGCGCCCCATGCAGCAGCGTGGGCAGCGCGATCCCGCCAGCTACTACGCAAACGAGAACGGACCCGCCGAATCCCTCCCAGGTCTTCTTCGGGCTGATACCGGGCGCCATTTGATGCCGCCCGATGAGGACGCCGGCGAAATAGCCGCCGATATCACTGCAGACGGGCAGAAGCAGGAAAACCAGTGTGCGCCGTGGCCCATCGGGAGCAGCCAGCATGAGCGCGACGAAGCTCGCCATCAGCGGCAGGTAGAGCAAAGCGAAGACGCCTGCCGTCACATCGCGCAGATAACCCACCGTGCCGCCGGTCATGCGCCAGGCGAGGATCGCGATCGTCGTCAGGGCCAGGCAGGCGACGAGGGCACGCTCGCCCTCCCAGTAGGCGAGCGCCACCGCTGCCACGCCGCCCACGGCCACCGGCACCAGTGGCAGCCGGATGCCCCGGACCCCGAGCGCACGCGACAGTTCCCACAACGCGAGTCCGGCCGCTGCCCCCATGTAGAGCAGGAAGGTCGCCTTCACGGTGAAGAGGGTGACCAGCGCGAGTCCACCGAGCGCCAGCCCTACCCCGATCGCGGCAGGCAGATTGCGGCCTGCTCGCGAGCGACCGCCAGCAGTGCCACCGTTGCCCGGCGCCCCGGGACCGTCCGCTCCGGCCCGGGGTCCCGGGTCCAGCGGGGGGGTGTCGTCCTCCGGCACCACCGGGCCGCCCGGGTCGTTGAATGGCAAGTCAGACCTCGAGGAGTTCGGCTTCCTTGTGCTTGAGCAGTTCGTCAACCTGCGCCACATAAGTGTGGGTCAGATCATCGAGTTCCCGCTCAGCCCGGTGAACCTCGTCCTCGCCCGCGTCCCCGCCCTTGACCAGCTTGTCGAGCGAGTCCTTGGCATGCCTGCGGATGTTGCGGATGGACACCCTGCTGTCCTCGGCCTTGTGCCGGGCGAGCTTGACGTACTCCCTCCTGCGCTCCTCGGAAAGCTCAGGGAAGACCACCCGGATGATGGTGCCGTCGTTGGACGGGTTGACGCCGAGGTCGCTGTTGCGGATCGCCTTCTCGATCGCGGCCAGCGACGACTTGTCGAAGGGCTGCACCACTACCATCCGCGGTTCCGGGATATGGAACGACGCCAGCTGGTTCACCGGCGTCTGCGAGCCGTAGTACTCGGCCGTGATCTTGCTGAACATGGCCGGGTGTGCGCGGCCGGTGCGGATGGTGCCAAACTCCTCCTTGGCGACCGCGACGGCCTTCTCCATCTTTTCCTCGCCCTCGAGGAGGATCTCGTCTATCACTGCCGCTCCTGTGCGTCCCGTGGGCTGTCTGGACTACCGCCGGCGGGCATCAGCCCTCGCCGCACCGGCCGGCCAGCGTGCCTAGCCGCTTTTCGCGCGCCGTCCGCACGACGTTACCCCCTCTGCCGAGCGGAGGACCGCCGTAGGCAGCCGGCTGTCCGCGCCCAAGGTAGCCCCTGGCATACCGCGGGCAGCCCGGCGTACCTCAGCCTGCCTGCCCCACCTGGAACCTGGCGAAAGCCTGCACAAAGACACCCTGCTCGCCGACGACCTGCTTGATCGTCTTCTTCGGGTCCTTGACGAAGGCCTGCTCCACGAGCACCACATCCTTGAAGAACGCGCCAAGGCGGCCCTCGACGATCTTCGGAATCGCCTGCTCCGGCTTGCCTTCCTCACGGGTCAGCTGCTCCGCGATGCGCCGCTCGTGCTCGACCACGTCGGCAGGAACCTGCTCACGGGTCACGTACTGCGGCCGCATCGCCGCCACCTGCTGGGCCACGTCCTTGCCTGCGTCGGCGGCCGGCGCGTCCAGCTGGACGAGCACGCCGACGGTCGGCGGCAGGGCACGGTCGGACCGGTGCAGGTAACTTGCGATGTAACCGCCCTCGAGCAGGGCGTACCTGCCGAGTTCCAGCTTCTCCTTGAGCGAGGCCCCCGCCTCCTCGATGAGCTGCTGCGCGGTCACACCGGGCCGGACCTCCACCCCCAGCACGGCCAGCCTGTCGGCGGGCCTGCTGGCCAGTGCGGCAGCGGCGATGTCCGCCGCCACCTGCTGGAAGAGATCGGTCTTCGCGACGAAGTCGGTCTCACAGTTCAGCTCAATGAGAACCCCGGCGCTAGTGCCGTCCAGCACAGCGGTGACCAGCCCGTTCGCGGCGGTACGGCCTGCCCGCTTGCCAACGTCCTTGGCGCCCTTCAGGCGCAGGATCTCGACTGCGGCGTCGAAGTCCCCGTCCGCCTGTTCGAGAGCCTTCTTGCAGTCAAGCATTCCGGCGGCTGTAGCGTCCCGGAGCCGCTTCACGTCCGCGGCGGTGAAGTTCGCCATGTCCTCGTCTTTCGCTTCTCGTCAGTCAAGGGAAGGTGGGTGGCCGCTGGCCGGCTAGGCACCTCCGGCGGTCACCCAGACGCCGCCTCCGGGCCAGCCCCGGCCCCGGCCCCGGCCTCGGCGTGCGGCCCGGCCCCGGCCCCGGCCTCGGCGTGCGGCCCGGCCTCGGTTTCGGCCTCGGCGTGCGGCCCGGCCCCGGCCCCGGCCTCGGCGTGCGGCCCGGCCCCGGCGTGCGGCCCGGCCCCGGCCCCGGCGTGCGGCCCGGCGTGCGGCCCGGCCCCGGCCCCGGCGTGCGGCCCGGCCCCGGCGTGCGGCCCGGCCGGGTTCGCCTCGTCAACGGCGGCGTTGTGTTCCAGCAGCGCCCGCTCCCACTCGGGCAGTGGCTCCTCGGCTCCCAGTTCGCCGACCGCCGCCGCGGACGGCTTGTCCTCACCGTTCGAGGCCCCGGCCCGGGCAATCAGGCCATCGGCGACCGCATCAGCGACCACCCGGGTGAGCAGCGAAACGCTGCGGATCGCGTCGTCGTTACCAGGAATCGGGTAGGTGACCTCGTCGGGGTCGCAGTTGGTGTCGAGGATGGCGATCACCGGGATGCCGAGCTTGCGCGCCTCGCTGACCGCGATGTGCTCCTTCTTCGTGTCCACCACCCAGACGGCGCTCGGCGTCCGGGACATGTCCTTGATCCCGCCCAGGGACCGGTCAAGCTTGTCGCGCTCACGGCGCAGGTGCAGGAGTTCCTTCTTGGTCATGCCCGACCCAGCGACATCGTCGAAGTCGATCTCGTCGAGTTCCTTGAGCCGCTGCAGGCGCTTGTAGACGGTGGAGAAGTTGGTCAGCATCCCGCCGAGCCAGCGCTGGTTCACGAAGGGCATGCCGACCCGGCGTGCCTGCTCCGCGATCGCCTCCTGCGCCTGCTTCTTGGTGCCGACATACAGGACCGTCCCGCCGTGGGCGACGGTTTCCTTGATGAACTCGTAGGCACGGTCGATGAAGTCCAGCGACTGCTGGAGGTCGATGATGTAGATGCCGTTGCGCTCGGCGAAGATGAACCGCTTCATCTTCGGGTTCCAGCGCCGGGTCTGATGCCCGAAGTGAACGCCGCTTTCCAGCAGCTGCCGCATGGTGACAACCGGGGCCATGCCGGTGTCCCCTTCCTGTTCATGCGCCGCGTTCTGGGCACGGCGCGGTCGGTTGGTCCTGGCGACCGTGCGCTTCTCACTGCGGTAATGAGCCCGCAGACCGATGAGTTGCGCCCCACCGGACGTCCTGGCGGACGTGCCCGGCGGCAGGCGGACGCGCGAATTAGCCGGAAAGCCGGATGCGCTGGGCGCACAGGTACTTTCGCGACCGCCCGTAGTCTACCCGCTCCCGGCGGGCGGGCGGGTGCGTGGCGGGCCTGGGCGGCGTCCACCGCCGGGCGCACGGCCGGGCGCACGGCCGGGCCGCCTGGGCGGCCGGCACCGGTGTCAGGCCCGCGGGTGAGCCTGGCGGTAGGCGGACGTCAGCCGTTCGACCGAGATGTGGGTGTAGATCTGGGTGCTTGCCAGCGACGCATGACCCAAAAGCTCCTGCACGCTCCGCAGATCGGCGCCGCCTTCGAGGAGGTGTGTCGCGGCCGCATGCCGCAGGCCGTGCGGTCCGGAGTCGGGCACACCCGGCACCGCGGCGAGACAGGCGTGCACGACCCGGCGTGCGGTCCGCGGGTCGAGGCGGCCCCCACGCGCACCGAGAAAGAGCGCAGGACCACTGCCCGTGGCCGCGACCGCCGGGCGGCCCGCCCGCTGCCAGGCGTGAACGGCACGCAGCGCGGGCACCCCGACCGGCACCGTCCGTTCCCTGCCACCCTTGCCGAGCACGCGGATGGTGCGGCGCTCCGCGTCGAGATCATCGACGTCGAGGCCGCACAGCTCGCTGACCCGGATGCCGGTCGCGTAAAGCAGCTCCATGATCGCTGTGTCGCGCAGGGTCAGCGCCTCATCCAGGCCCTGCCTGGTGGCCCGGCCAGCGGTGGCGCCGGGCGGGGGGAGAACGGCTGCCATCTGGTCCTGGCGTGGCACCTGGGGGAGCCGGCGGCGGGCCCTGGGTGTCCCGAGCAGCGGGCCCGGATCGGAACCGAGCAGGCCACGGGCACAGGCCCAGGCGGTGAAGGTGCGGGCGGCGGCCGCCCGGCGGGCCAGGGTCGCCCGGGAATGGCCGCTGCGGTACTGGCCCGCCAGCCAGCGCCGCAGGATGCTGATGTCCAGCGCATCCGGGGCGGTGATCGCGGACCGGGCCGCGTGCTCAAGCAGGGAGTGGACGTCGCCGAGGTAGGCGCGGACAGTATGCGGGGAAAGCCCTCGCTCGGCGGAGAGGTGGCGGCCGAATGCCGCCAGGGCGGCACTCAGCTGCTCCGGCAGGGGGAAAGGTTCCGGCTCCGGCTGGCCGTGCCCCGGCTGGCCGTGCCCCGGCTGGCCGTGCCCCGGCTGGTTCATGGACCCAGTGTGGGGCACGGGGGCCGCGCCGGAAGAGTATCGCCGGGCCTGGCCGGATTCGTGTCCCGGTGTGGGCCGCTCACTCGACTGTCACGCTCTTGGCCAGGTTCCGTGGCTTGTCCACGTCGTTTCCCAGCGCTACCGCCGCGTGGTAGGCGAGCAGTTGCAGCGGCACCGAGAGCAGGATCGGGTCCAGCTCTGGCTCGTTGCGCGGCACCAGCATCACTTGGTCGGCGAGCCTGGGATCCAGCGCGCGATGCCCTACCACCAGCAACGGGCCGCTGCGGGCACGGATTTCACCCAGCGTCGCGATGTTCTTGTCGAACAACTCGTCGTCGGGCACCACGGCCACGGTCGGCAGATCCGGGCCCACCAGCGCGAGCGGGCCGTGCTTGAGCTCACTCGCCGGGTACGCCTCCGCGTGCAGATATGACACCTCCTTCAGCTTCTGTGCGCCCTCCCGCGCGACAGGCCAGCCGCGCACCCGCCCTATGAAGAACATCCCCGGGTGGCCCACCAGCTCCCGGGCGGTGTCCGCGATGCGCTCCTCCGCTTCGAGAATCTGCGTGATCTGCCCCGGCAGCGCACGTAGTCCTGCGGTGATGCGTGCGCCATCCGCCAGGGACAGATCGTGGATACGTCCCAGGTGCAGCGCCAGCAATGCGAACACGACAGCGGTCGCGGTGAAGGTCTTCGTCGAGGTAACCGAGATTTCCGGGCCTGCGTGCAGGTACACGCCGCCCTCGCACTCCCGGGCGATGGCGCTGCCGACCGCGTTGACGACGCCGAGGACCCGGCCGCCTTTGCGCTTCAGTTCCTGCACCGCGGCGAGCGTGTCGTAGGTCTCGCCCGACTGGCTGACGGCGACATAGAGGGTGTCCGCCTCAACGACGGGATTGCGGTAACGGAACTCCGAGGCAGGCTCGGCATCGGCGGGGATCCTGGCCATTTCCTCGATCAGCTGTGCGCCCAGCAGTCCGGCGTAGTACGCCGATCCGCACCCGAGGATCTTCACCCGCCGGATTTCCCGCGCCTGCCTGGCGTCGAGGTTGAGGCCGCCGAGGTGAGCGGTGTGGAACCGCTCGTCGAGCCGGCCACGCAGCACACGCTCGACCGCCTTCGGCTGCTCGTGGATCTCCTTGCGCATGAAGTGCCGGTAGCCTTCGGCGTCGTATGACCCAGTGCCCAGGTCGACGACGGAGGGCTTCTTGATGGTGGTGCGGGCGTCCAGCGTGGAGGTGCTGAACCCATCGGCCCGCACGGTCGCCACCTCCCCGTCGTCGAGGTGCACCACCTGCCGGGTGTAACGGACCAGCGCGGCAACGTCGGAGGCGACGAACATCTCCTTGTCGCCGAGTCCGAGCACGACCGGGCTCCCGTTGCGGGCAACGACGATCCGGTCCGGCTGGCGGGTGTCGAGAACGGCAATGCCGTAGGTCCCGACGACGGACGTCAGCGCCTGGCGCACCGCCTCTGCCAGGTCGCTGGCGTCAACTGCCGCGATCAGGTGGGCGAGGACCTCGCTGTCGGTCTGCGATGCGAACTGCGCTCCGTCGGCGATCAGCTTCGCGCGCAGGTCGTCGGCATTCTCGATGATCCCGTTGTGCACGATCGCGACCGTCCCGCTGGCGTGTGGGTGCGCGTTGACGTCGCTCGGCTCTCCGTGGGTCGCCCACCGGGTGTGCCCGATCCCCGGGCCGCCCCTGAACCGCGCGGGCAGCCCAGCAGCGAGATCGGACACACGTCCCTTCGCCTTACGCACGCGCAGGTCGCCAGCCCGGCCGATGACCGCAATGCCGGCCGAGTCATACCCCCGGTACTCCAGCTGCGCTAGTCCCTCCAGCAGCACAGGGACACAGTCCCGGCTCCCGATGTGGGCCACGATCCCGCACACAGTCCAGCCTCCTTCAGCCGTAGACGATTCGGCGGAGTTGGCGAAGCGAGAATTGCGGCGCCGCCACCCGCCGCATCGGCAATTCGGCCGCGATGACCTCGAACGCCCGGTCGTTGGTCAGCCTCCGCGATTGCAGTTCGTGGTGGCGGCGACGGACGAACGCTTCCGCTGGCTCGCTGAAGTACCCCAGCACATCCGCCACCACTCGCGCTGCCTCCCCCGGGCTGAGCGGACTGGTCCTGGTCAGGTGCGCGATGAGCTCCTCATGAGGCTGTCCCGGACCTGTCACATCAGACAGAATGACCCATCATCGGCGCGAAGAGCAAGAATCCTGCCCGGAATCGGGCAGGATTCTCCTAAACACCGCGCCTTATGCGCCACCCCCGGTCGCAGCGCTCGACGAAGCCTCCGGCCGCCAGCACGCCGAGGCAGCGCATCACCGTATCGAAGTCGACCCCGGCCGAGACCGCGATCCTGGCTGGCCCGCGCCCGGTCCGGGCGGGGACGGCTTCGAGCACCCGCGTCGTCACCGGGTCGAGCATGTCCCGCGGCAGCAGCGGGCCACGGGGGCGGCCGGGCACCTCGTCGCCGGGGAAGGACAGCAGTTCCATCACATCCCTGGCCCCGGTGACACAGACCGCTCCCCACTCACGGATGATCTCGTGACAGCCGGCGGACAGCACCGAGGTGACCGGCCCCGGTACTGCCATCAGCGGGCGGCCCTGGTCACGGGCGTGCCGTGCGGTGTTGAGCGCGCCGCTGCGCAGCGCCGCCTCTACCACGACCGTGCCCCGGCTCAGGGCAGCGATCACCCGGTTACGGACGAGAAAACCTGGCCGGGTGGGCATCCGGCCAGGCGGCCATTCACTGATGGTGGCGCCCTGCCCACGGATGGCACCGAAGAGTTCGTGGTGGCCCTGCGGATAGGCATGGTCCACGCCACAGGCAAGGACGGCGATTGTCGTCCCGGCCGCTGCCAGGGCAGCGCGGTGTGCACAGCCGTCGACGCCGAACGCTCCGCCGGAGATGACGGTCCAGCCACGCTCGGCCAGCGTCATGGCCATTTCTGTGCACACGTGCGAGCCGTAGGCGGTCGCCGACCGGGTGCCGACGATGGACACCGAGCGCAGGCATGCGTACCGCAGGTCGGCGTTGCCCCGCACCCACAGGCCCCACGGCCGGGTATCGCCCAGCACGTCGAGCTGGCTCGGCCACCCGGGATCTGTCGGGCAGACCAGCCGGATGCCTTCCCGCTGCCAGGCATCAAGGACGGTCGCTTCCGGTGCCTCCCCGAGCCGCGCTGCCCACCGGGCCAGCGCCCGGTCCAGGCCGGGAATCTCAGCCGGCCAGGCCGGGCCCGGGCCGCTGTCGCCCCCGGGGATGGTGCCTGGTTCCGGCAGGCGTCCCTCGCGGAGCGCAGCCATGATTTCCGCCGGAGCGCAGGTGCGCAGCAAAGCGCCCATGACCGGGTCGCCTGGCTCGGCCACACAGGTGAAGGCGGCCCGGGCCAGCCTTTCAGAATCGGGGACGCCGCTCACCGTCCCACCCCCAGCCACAGCCCTAGCGCGTAGCTCGTCTCGCTGGCCGTGGGCCTGGCCAGGCCCGCCAGGTCCGCCAGCGTCCAGGCAACGCGGATCACCCGGTCGACCCCCCGCGCGCTGATCTCCCCGAGGTCCATGGCACGTTCGAGTGGGACGAGTGCTCCCGGCCCCGGCGCGAAGGCGCGGCGCAGCTCGCTGCCAGGTATCTCTGCGTTATGCGCCCAGGGGGTGCCCCTCAGCCGGGCAGCCGCCCTGTGCCGTGCGGCCTCGACCCGCGCCAGCACCACCGAGCTGGTCTCGGCGAACCCGCGGTCGCTGAGCAGCTCAGCCCGGCTCACCGGCAGGAACTCGACCTTGACGTCCACCCGGTCCAGCAGCGGGCCGGACAGGCGGGCCAGATACCGGCGCCGGGCCGCCGGCGTACAGGTGCAGGCGGCCTGCGGTCCTGCTCCCTTGGCGCATGGGCACGGGTTGGCCGCCAGCACCAGTGTGAACCGGGCCGGGAACCGGGCAGTCAGGCCGGAACGGGCCACCACCACCTCGCCCGATTCCAGTGGCTGCCGCAGTGCGTCCAGCACATCCCGCCCGAACTCGGGCGCCTCGTCGAGGAAGAGGCAGCCCCGGTGGGCCAGCGATGCGGCGCCAGGACGGATGACCCCGCTGCCGCCGCCTACGATGGCCGCCTTCGTCGCCGTGTGATGCGGCGCGCAGAACGGGGGCTCGGTCACAAGCGGGCTCCCGGCAGGCAAGGTGCCTGCCACGGAATGGATGGCGGTGACCTCCAGCGCGGCCAGGCGGTCCAGGGGAGGCAGGATGGTCGGAAGGCGCTCGGCCAGCATGGTCTTGCCCGCACCGGGAGGCCCGAGCAACGAGAGGGGATGACAGCCGGCGGCGCAGACCTCGGCCGCGGCCGGGCGCTTCATCCGCTTCGCCATGGCGCGCAGCACCCAGCGGCTGCGCATGAACAAGGGCGAGGCCGACGGCTACTACTGGCCGCTCACCACCGATGCGCCGGTGCCGATGAGGGGTTTGCCGCCGTTGCGGTCGCTGACGGTGGCGGTGCTGGATCCGGGACGCTGGGGGCCCCTCGGGGCGCCGGTCGATCCATGGGTCAGCAAAGGCATCGTCCGGCAATGAACGCCGTGCTGGGTCGGGTGGGCGGGCGGCTATCCGGCGGCGCGTTGCTGCTGGTGTTCGCCGGCCTGTTCGTCTATCGTCCCTGGCGTCCGTGCGTATCTTTGTAGGAAATCCCTTACAGACAGCCCCCCAGGCATCGTGGCAACATCGGTATTATTGGGTGCGTGATGATGGAAGTTTCGTTCATAACTTATTGGCATTAATGGTGAATTCTTACATTCGGCACACGTCGCGTGCATGTGATCGGCCGCTTACGCAGTATTGCCAATACTGCGTAAGCGGGTTAATACACTGTTATGTGTGAGAGCTTGCGAAGTGTAACGTATCGGGTTACGCTTCGAGCATGATTCAGAGTTTCAAGCACAAAGGGCTGGAGCGCTTCTTCAAAACTGGGAAGAAGTCCGGAATTCAAGCGAAGCATGCCATTCGGTTACGGCTGATTTTGGGCCGCTTGAATGCATCCACCGCCCCAGCTGATATGGATCTCCCAGGGTTGTATCTGCATCAACTCACAGGAGATCGAAAGGAAACCTGGTCAGTCAGAGTTAGTGGCAACTGGCGCGTCACCTTTCAGTTCAAAGGTGTACATGCAGAGGTTGTCGATTACGAAGATTACCACTGAGGCAACATCATGCTTATGCACAATCCACCTCATCCCGGTGAAATCATCAAAGAGTTTTGTCTGGAGCCTCTTGGTGTATCAATAACCGAGGCAGCAGAAGCCCTTGGAGTCAGCCGAAAAACCCTGTCGAGCATTGTCAATGGCAAAGCGGGGGTAAGTCCTGAAATGGCTGTTCGGTTGTCCATTGCGTTCAATACGTCTTCCGAAAGTTGGCTGAATCAGCAAACACAGTACGATCTTTGGCAAGCTGAACAGCACCGGAACGAATTGCACGTAAAACGTCTATCAGCAGCGTGAAAACACATAACAATGCGGTCAACGCAGACCCCAAACTCGGCGCGCCTTTTCGCGCATGGCTTCACCATTGTTGTGTTGGTGCCGAGTTTAAATTGACCACCTGTGCCGGGTTAAAATTGACCAGGCGAATTCGTCGTGAGACTACTACACGACTGTGGATAAGTCGACCAGACTCGGGGTGGTTTTGGTCTCCTCGTGGGGTTGTTGAGGGGTTGATGACCGGCAGAGTAATGCCGCCGGTCATGCTATTTTAGAATGACTCTGTTTCCTCGGTTGCGGTTGCGCGTTGAGCTTTCTCGCGTGACTTTATGCGGTCCTTGGCGGTTGCACTACTTTCCTTGAAACGGAATGACTCGTTGCCGGTCTCGATGATGTGGCAATGATGCGTCAGCCGGTCAAGCAGTGCGGTAGTCAGCTTGGCATCCCCGAACACGCTGCTCCATTGCGCGAAGGTCAGATTGGTCGTGATGATGACGCTGGTCCGTTCGTAAAGCTTGGAGAGCAGGTGGAACAGCAACGCGCCGCCAGCCTGAGAGAACGGC
>OFGV01000049.1_pt1 | contig 19196 bp, 22 predicted proteins | sample 1521911 | NCBI WGS metagenome assembly OFGV01 (sample SAMEA2553413, study PRJEB24118) | soil metagenome
CGTCGGCTCGGGAGTAGTAGAGTCCGGGTGCAAGACAGTCATGGGCCAAAGTCTCAAGCAAGCAGGAATCCACTGGACCCCCGGTGGCGCCGACCCCATCACCGCCCTGCGCTGCCGCGAGGCCAGCAGCCAGTGGTAAGCCATCTGCACCACCCTGCACACTCAGACACGACCCGCCTGACCAGCCACAGCCCCAAAACGATCTTGATCACCTACATAAGTGACGCACACCCGAGGTCACGGGCCATGCCTTCGGGAGCCTTTTCGTCACAGGACACCCCATGCAGGAGGTTCCTCGCCTTCTACCGGAAACAGTGCGCGGCCCCCGACGACGGACTGGCCCGGACCGCGCTCACCGCAAGCCCGTCCGGTGTGGTTCCTTCCCACCTGGTCATGGCAGACGACATCCACACCACCCGGGACATCATCCTGCACATGATCGAGGAAACCGCACATCACGCCGGCCATCTAGACCTCGCACGAGAACTCATCGACGGACACACGGGGCTCGGCCCGCGGTAATACCGAGCGAGCAGGACATCCGCTCATGTGTGAGCCTTGAGCGCGTCTCGCCAGCCTGCTCCGGCCGTATCGGTCCCAGCGCGAACGGTTGCTCACGCAACTCGTTGGGTCGGCCGATCAGCCCCCAAGTCGAGACCGGCTTCGGCGCCGAACACCAGCGCGCATTCTGACCCGCTGCGGCAGCCCTGGGGGGCTGTCGGCAACCATGCGGCCCGCGTCACCGCGATGGCAGCGGGACAGTTGTCTGGGCGAGCGCGCGGATGCGGGCGTTCTCGTGGGCGGTGCACCAGATCAGCCCGAGTGGCAGCGGCGGCAGGCCGGTGATGGGGATGAGGGTGATGTCGGCACGGTGCGCAAGCGGCAGCGAGGCGACGGTCGGGTGGACGATGCGGCCGCTGGCGACCAGCGCGAGGGTGTGGTGCAGGCCCTGAACCTGGTGGATGCGGCGGGTTGGCCTGCCCGAGGGTGTGCGCGGCGGGAGAAGAGCGTCGGACAGGGCGGCGGGCAGGGACGGCGGTATCCGCGCCATCTCCAGGTCGCCGAGGTCCTCCGCAGTGACCTGCCGGCTGGCTGCTAGCGGGTGGCCGGCGGCGACGGCGAGGGCCCGGTCACAGCGGTCGATGACCGGGCCGGCGGTGAGGTCTGGCTCGTCGACGGCCAGCCAGTTGACGAGCACGTCGATCTCGTCCCGGCGCAGGGGCGCGTACGGGTCGCCGATGCCGACCTCGGTGAGGCTCACCTGGCAGTCAGGATGCGCCGACGCGAACGCGGTCACCAGCCGGGTGAGTGCCTGCCCGCCGGTGGTGACGGTGAACCCGATGCGCAGCACGCCGGATGCCTGGGTTGCTGCGGCGCGGGCGTCGGCCAGGGCGGCCTGCATCTGGTTGTAGCCGGGGCGCAGCTGCTGGCGGAACCGGGTGCCGAGCGGGGTCAGGCGTCCCCGGCGGGTGGTGCGGCTGAACAGGGCGCCGCCGCCCTCGCGTTCCAGCGATGCGATCAGCTTGCTGACCCTCGGCCGGGACAGGACGAGCCGCTCGGCCGCCCGGCCGAAATGCAGCTCGTCAGCGACCGCCAGGAACGCCTCGACCTGCTGCATGTCCATGGCCCGCTCCGATCGGTTCCCTGACGGCACCGATCGTTGCACACATCGCCGTTGATCATCCTGGCCGGCTCTGGGCAGTCTGGACAGGCCAGACACCGGTAACTCCTAGCTGCCTGGACGGGGCGACATGGGTTGGGAAGACAAGCTCCCGGGCGGGTTCCTGCTCACGACCGTGGAGAAGGTCGCGGGGTATGCGCGGGCGCGGTCGGTGTGGCCGGCGTTCTTCGGGCTGGCCTGCTGCGCGATGGAACTCGTGCAGGCGGGCAGCCCGCGGCACGACCTGGGCAGGTTCGGCATGGAGCGGGTGGCCAACACCCCGCGGCAGGCCGACCTGATGATCGTGGCGGGCCGGGTGAGCCAGAAGATGGCCCCGGTGCTCCGGCAGATCTATGACCAGATGTCCGAGCCCAAGTGGGTCATCTCGATGGGCGTCTGCGCGTCCAGCGGCGGCATGTTCAACAACTACGCGATCGTCCAGGGCGCGGATCACATCGTCCCGGTGGACATCTACCTGCCGGGCTGCCCGCCCAGGCCGGAGATGCTGCTCGATGCGATCCTCAAGCTGCACGACAAGATCGAGAACATGAAGCTCGGCGTCAACCGCGACCGCCAGATCACCGAGCAGGAGCAGGCCAGGCTGCGCCGGCTGCCGCAGGCGTAGCCCGCCCGGCAGAGCGGATGGCTGGCCTGCCCTGGGCGCATTCGTCCGCGGTTCGCCGCAGAAACGGGAAGTGGCTCACGATGGATAACCGCGCCTCTCCTGGCTCGGCGCAGCTACCGCGGCGACATCGTGCTCCGCCCGGCCGGCAGCGGAACGGCCATCACCTGGACGGCCTCGCTCGAGCCGCTCATCCCGGGCACCGGCATGCTGGTCCTGGCCTGCACCCGCGGATACGCCCGCCTGTTCGCACGAGAACTGCCTGAGCATTCCAGGGATGCTGTCAACGGCCACTGAGTAATCGGGTAGACGGTCGAGTGTTGTCCGGGCTAGCCGTCAACGATCGTCCTGTCGATCACCAGGATCGCCCGGCACGCTTGTCAAACCTCGGCTCAGCTTTGCTGGACCGGTACCAGATGACGGGTGACGCCTCGGATCTTGACCGCGCCGCCGCCGCTCTCGAGACGGCGTACGATGCGCTACCCGAGTCACACCCTGGGCGGCCACTGGTACTGAACTACTGGGCCCGCCAGCGCATGTCGGCAGCGCGCCATACGGCAGATCCGGACGCTGCCCCGGGTGGCGATGCATAGTCATGCAGAACGGTCCACCGCCCGCCGGGTCCGGCCGGGCCGCCGGCAATCTGAGAGACCTGACGCCAGCCGCGCGCATCCCTGCCGTTCGGGGCTGACATCGGTCTGGTGCCGTTCAGCGGATGGATCGGCCAGAAATGGTGTTCTGCGTGTTTCCGCCTCTGCGCGACCGCCTATGGGCGGCAAGCCTGGCCCCTGGGGACCGATTGGTTGCTCCTGGCCTCTGGCCCTGGACGTGAGGCGTGCGGCTTGCCCGCAGGTAGACTTAGTTCGATCGATCGATAGCCGAACGCGATGGAGCGTCATGCCACGGCGGCAGCCAGTTGCGCGAGCAGCAGTCCCGGCGGATCCGGCCAAGCTTCCGACCAAGCAGCGTATCGAGCAGGCCGCGCTGCAGCTGTTCGCGGCCAAGGGCTTTGAGGGGACCGGAATCCGTGATATCGCCGATCAGGCGGGCCTGTCGACGTCCGCGCTGTACCACTACATGGGCAGCAAGGACGAACTGCTGGTCGCATTCATGGTGGAGAGCATGACCGAGCTGACCAGGGTGGCGCTTGCGGCCCTGGAGGGCGTGGAGGATCCGGCCGCGCAGCTCGCTGCCCTGGTCCGGGCACACGTGGGGTTCCACACCTTGGACGCTCAGCGGTCGCTGGTCGCCGACGACGAGCTGAGGGCGGTATCTGATGCCGCGTTTACCAAGGTCATGCAGCTACGCGACGGATACGAGCAACTATGGGCGGAGGCGCTGGAGCGCGGCAAGCGCAGTGGCGAGTTCAGCTATGCCGACGCGCGTATAACCCGGCTGGCGCTGCTGGAAATGTGCAATGGCGTCGCCCGCTGGTACTCCGACCGCGGGCCGAAGCTCCCCGGGGAGATCGCTGACTGTTTTGCCGACCTCGCCTTGGCGATGGTTGGCGCCCGCCGGGACGGGCAGCCGGCACGGGCGGCGGATCTGCCGGGCCGGCCGGTGCGGGAGATCCTCGCGCTTGTCGAGGCCGAGTTGCGGGGGACCGGCGACGTTGCGCCGGACGGTGCCGCGCGGGAGCCCCGCGCGGCACGCTGACTCCCCGGCGCCCGCGTATAGCACCCGGCCCTCTTCTTGCCCTCCCGGGTCCGGCAGGCCCATTGATGTTCGATCGATCGATCGATAAGATCAGGGAACCTTGCCGCCGGCTCCGCCCCGAGGGAGGCTGCCGATGTCAGTTCGCCAGAATGAGCACGGTCTGGAGCGGCACGCTATTGGCCTTCCTGCAGTAACCGCGCAGTCAGCAGCCCTCATCGCCCCGGCAGCGGGCTCGGTGGCGGGGCTCGCGTTCATCGTGGGCTACTCCGGTGCCGCTACCCCGCTGGCGTTCCTGATCGGCCTGCTGGTCTGCGTGTGCATCGCGATGGTGATCGGCGAATACGCCCGTCGGCTGCCTAGCGCCGGCTCCTTCTACACCTATCTGACGAGGACTTTCGGTCCCAAGACCGGATTTGTCACGGGTGTCGCCCTGTTCGGGGCGTACCTGCTGCTGTTCCCGTTCCAGCTCGACTTCTTCGGGAACTTCACCTCGTCGCTGCTCGCCGCATCCGGCGTGCACATCACCTGGTGGATCTTCTCGGCGGCGCTGATCGTCTTGTCGACCACCCTGGGGGTGCTGGGTGTCAAGCCGTCGCTGCGCACCGGGCTGATCGGTCTTGGGTTTGAGATGCTGATCCTGACGATCTTCTCACTGGTGATCATCTTCAGGGGGGGCGCGGGCGGCAATACGATCCAGGCGTTCAATCCCGGTGTCAGCCTGGGGGGCTCGGGCGGCCTGCTCACAGCCGTGGTCTACACGATCTTCGCGTTCGTTGGCTTCGAGTCTGCGACCACTCTCGGTGACGAGGCGCGCGAGCCACGGCGGACGATTCCCCGCGCTGTCATGCTCACCACACTGGTTGTCGGCATCTTCTATGTGATCGTGTCCTACGCGGTGACCATCGGCTATGGCGTCTCGACCCGGAACGTCAAGGCCCTTGCCAGTGCGGGCACCCCGTTCAACACGCTGGCTGACAAGTTCGGTGACGGTGCGCTGAGCGTGTTCGTCAACCTCGCGGTCATCTCCAGCTTCACGGCGCTGAACATTGTTACCGTGGTCGCGGTCAGCCGGATCTTCTGGAAGATGGGCAGGGACGGCCTGCTGCCGTCGGCATTCAGCCGCCTCAACGCCCGGCAGTCACCGCATATCGCCTGCCTGTTCAGCGGGACGCTGGCGCTGGTTGCCTCGATCCTCTTCGGCGCGATCTACGGTGCGCTGAACTTCGCATCCTGGCTCTCCTACTTCGCCACACTGTTCTTCATCGCCGCCTACCTGCTGATCAGCGTGGGGCTGATCCGTTTCATGTGGCGGGATTACCGGGCGGAGTTCAGCTGGCTCCGGCATGCGGCGCTGCCCGTCATCTCGATCGCGGCGATGATCTGGGTGCTGTGGGGCAACATCCATCCCTATCCCCCCCCCCCCCCGCGCTGGTTCATCTACGCCACCATCGTCATCTTGCTGATCAGCGCCCTGATCGCGCACTGGCTGGCGAAAACCAGGCCAGACGCCATGCGGCGGGCTGGCATGCTGCTCGCCGATGTCGAGGCCGAGCGAGAAGAAGCGCTGGCTGGTACCGGCGAGGCCGACTAGATGGCCATCATCTTCGAATCGCGTGAAGGCGTCGCCAAGATCACGATCAACCGGCCTGAGGTGCTCAACGCTCTCGATCCAGCCACCTATGCCGAAATCACGGAGGCGTTCCAGCAGATCGAACGGGACCCCGACGTCCTCGTCGGGATCATCACCGGAGCCGGAGAGAAGGCGTTCACAGCCGGCGCTGACCTGAAGATCATGCACACCGGAGGCGCTGACCTGAGCCAGTGGACTCCGTGGCGGCAGGACCGCTGGGACTTCGGCGCGACCACGTCCAAGCCCCTGATCGCTGCGATCAACGGATACGCGCTCGCCGGCGGCCTTGAGCTGGCCCTGGTCTGCGACATCCGCATCGCCTCACCGAACGCCGTGTTTGGCACCCCCGAGGTGAAATGGAACCTGCTGCATGGGTTCGGTGCGTATCAGCTGCCGCGGATCATCTCGCTGTCGCATGCCATGGAAATGCTGCTGACCGGGGAGTTCATCGACGCTGCCACGGCCGAGCGGATCGGCCTGATCAGCCGCATCGTCCCGGCCGGCGACCTGCAGGCCGAAGCCGACCGGATCGCCCGGGTCATCGCCGGCAATGGGCCGATGGCGGTACGGATGACCAAGGAACTGGTCCGCAACGGCCTGTCAGCGTCCCCGCCCGAGCACTTCCGGCTGATGAACGAGTACTACAGCCGAGTAGATGCCACCAGTGACCAAACCGAGGGCCTGACGGCTTTCGCGGAGAAGCGCAAGCCGCGCTACCCGCACGGCGAGCAGGCGGGCGGCGCCTGAAGACCCCAGCCGGACGGAGGACACGGCCATGAAGATGTTCGCCTTCCACTGCGGCGGCGAGAAGACGCTCCGCTCGGTCTTCGACCCGTTCGATCAGGACTGCGGCGCGACGATCCACGTGCCGTACTTCTTCTACCTGATTCAGCACCCCGACGGGAACGTGCTTTTCGACAGCGGCGCCCATCCCGCCCTGCTGGACGACCCGCGCAGCCGGCTCGGCGACGCGGCCGACCTGTACGAGATCGTCATGAGCCCCGGCGACGATGTCCGGTCCCGGCTGGACTCGCTCGGCGTGGACCCCGAGGACATCGGTCACGTGGTCCAGTCGCACCTTCACTATGACCACGCAGGCGGGCTCGAATTCGTGCAGGGCGCCACCGTCTACGTCCAGCGTGAAGAACTCACCTTCGCCTACTGGCCGCCGGTCTACCAGCGGGACGTCTACGTCCGGCAGGACTTCGACACGGTCAGCAGATGGAAGCAGCTACGCGGTGAGCACGACATCTTCAATGACGGACGGCTGGTCATCTTCCCCACGCCCGGCCACACGCCCGGTCACCAGTCGATGCTGGTCCGGCTCGAAAGCGAGGCGTACATCCTGGCGGGCGACGCGGTCTACGACAAGGAGAAGATGCAGGCCCGCTGCCTGCCGGGGCTGCTGTGGAGCCCGGACGCGATCATCGAGAGCTGGGAAAAGATCGAGGAGATGCAGCGGCGCTACAATGCCAGGCTCATCGTCACCCACGACCTGCACTGGCAAGACACGATCAAGCTCGGGCCGCAGGAGTGGTACGAGTGACCTCGCCGATCCCTGACGGGCGGCCGGCTGACATGCCGGGCGGCGACCCACCCAGCCAGGACCTGATCGAGCTGGTCCGGGACGCGTGCCACCAGGATCCAGACATCCCCGTGCTGATCTTCGAGGACGGCGTCAGCGTCAGCCGGGCCCGGCTGTGGGCCGAGATCACGTCATTCGCGGGCTACCTGAGCTCACGGATCGCGCCCGGCGACCGGGTCGCGGTCATGATGCCGAACCGCGCCGAATTCATGGTGGCCTGGCTCGCGGTCGCCGCTTGCCGCGGCATCCTCGTCGCGCTCAACCCGGCTGCCCGCAGCCACGACGCCGGCCACGTGCTGCGCGACTCGGCCGCCCGCATCGCGGTGGTCGACGGCGCGCACGCTCCGCTGTTCGCCGAACTCCAGCCGGACTGCCCGGAGCTGGCCGAGATCATCGTGGCCGCGGACGGCGAGCCAGGTGGGCTCAGTGCGTATACGGGGCCTGGCCTGCCGCAGCGGCCGGACGAGGCCCGCGGTGACCTGACCAACATCTTCTACACCTCAGGCACGACCGGCCCGCCCAAGGGCTGCGCGGTCGGGCACGACTACTGGATCCGGTTCGCCGATCTGATGGCTGAGATGTACAGCTTCACGGCCGCCGACCGGATGATCTGCTGCCTCCAGTTCTTCTACAACGACCCGCCCTGGATGCTGCTGCTCGCGCTCAGGACCGGCACGTCGATGGCCGCCATGCGCCGGTTCAGCGTGTCGCGGTACTGGCGGGTAGTGCGCGACCTGGACGTGACGGTGCTGTTCGGGATCGCCTCGACCGCCAGCTTGCTGCTAAAAGCCCCGGCCAGCGAGGACGACAAACGGCACAAGGTACGACTGTCGATCCAGGTGGGCATCCCTGCGCCGCTGCACCAGGACCTGGTCGACCGGTGGGGCGTGCCGTGGGTGGAGGCCTACGGCCTGACCGAGACCGGAGTGATCGTCTCGATGCCGGTCGGGCAGGCAGGGCAGATGATCGGCTCCGGTTCCATCGGTGTGCCGTGCCCAGGCGCTGACGTGCGGATACTCAATCCAGACGGCAGTGAGGTCCCGGACGGCCAGCCCGGTGAAATCGCCGTCCGGGCTCCCGGCCTCATGCGCGGCTACCTGAACAAGCCGAAGGAGACAGCCGACACCTTCCGTGGCGGCTGGCTGCACACCGGCGATCTGGGGCGCCGCGACGCGGCTGGCTACCTGTACTTCGCCGGGCGGATCAAGGACGTGATACGGCGGGCAGGGGAGAACGTCGCGGCCGCGGAAGTCGAGAACGTGATCCGCTCACACCCTGGTGTTCTCGAGGTGGCAGCGGTCCCGGTCCCGGATGACCTGCTCGGTGAAGAGGTCAAAGTCCACGTTCTCCTCGCGGACGGACAGAGTCCTCAGTCGCTGCCACCAGCCGAGCTGATCGCTTTCAGCGCCGAGCGGCTGGCCCGGTACAAGGTGCCCCGGTATGTCGAGTACCGCGCCGCGGAGTTTGACCGGACCCCCTCCATGCGGGTCAAGAAGGAGAATCTGGACCGCTCGGCCAACGGAGGCCACGTGTGGGACAGGTCCACGGAGCTGAACTGGTGAAGACATCTCGCGAGGAGGCCCCGTGCCGCAGGTTATCGATTTCAGGGTCCGGCTGCCGCTTGAGCTGCGCCCAGCCGAGGAGCTTCCGGCTGACTACCTGGACCAGTACGACAAGGTCCTGGACCTGTCAGCCAACAGGCACCGGTCGCTGGCGGACCTGCTCGCGGATATGGAGGCAAGCGGGACCGCCCACGCCGTCGTGCACGCCGAATACGAATACGGCGACGACGCCGACGCCCTGAACGAGGCCGTCGGCAAGCTGGTCAGCGAGTACCCGGACAAGTTCTCCGGCTACGGCACCATCTCGATGAACCCAGTGAAGATCCCCCGCGCGCTGGCCCAGGTCCGCCGGGTAGCTGAGCTAGGGCTGACCGGGCTGAGCCTGCAGCCGTCCTTCTTCGGCATCCCCATCGACGACCGGGCGCTCTACCCCATCTATGCCAAGGCCGACGAACTCGGGCTGCACGTCGCCCTCCACACCGGCATCAACTACACCGTCAGCTTCCCGATCCGCAATGACCAGCCGATCCAGCTTGACCAGGTCGCCTGCGACTTCCCCAGCCTGGTAATGATCGCGTGCCACGCGGGCTGGCCGTGGGTAACCGAAATGGTGGCCGTACTGCGCAAACACCCCAATGTGTACACCGAGTTCGGCGGCCTGGCACCCCGGTACGTCTGCGAACCCGACACTGGCTGGGAAGTCATGAAGAGGTTCATGAACAGCCTGCTCAGCAAGCAGGTACTGCACGGCACTGACTGGCCAGTGTTCCCGATGGACAAAGCCCTGGCCCAATGGCGGGCTGGCGGCCTGCGCGACCACGTCCTAGAGGCCCTGACCGGAGGCAATGCTGCCCGGCTACTTGGCCGCGACTAGCCGATAACGCGCATCTTCCCGGGACCCTGGCTATAAGGCCGGCCTGCGCTGCAGCCTCCATGTCTGCGCAGGTCAGGCGACGGGCGGGTCGGCCTGTGGGCCGTGCTCTGTGCACCCGCTTGCCCGGGCTGGCGGCCACCCATCTGGGACTGCGGTTGGGGGCCTCATGCGGTCTACCCGCGAGCCCGGGGCGGGCCGCCCCTCGAACGCTCGCGCAGGCCCGCGCCCCGAAGCGTGCGGAATCCTCCGGACCTTGCTCCGGGTGGGTCTATCTCAGGCCTGTTAGCAGGTCGAAGGTCCCTATGCGGCACCGTATTCATCAGGCACGCCTGTGCGGGCACAAAGTCGCGGTGGAGAAGGGCACGACCCAGGCGGCCGACGCGCAGGCCCAGGCTCCCAAGTGCACGTCGGCAGGCAAACCCCTCACGGTCGAGATCTTCAACGACCAGAACGCGGTCAACCTGGCGCTGTCCTCCGGCCGCGCGGACGTGGCCATGGCCGACTCACCGGTGGCCGCTTACCAGGTGAAGCAGTCGAACGGCGTGTTCAAGCTGTCGGGTCCGGAGTATGGCACCGCGCCCTACGGGATCGCTATCCCGAAGAACAACGGGATGGCCAAGCCCATACTGGCCGCTCTGGAGCACCTCATGGCGAACGGCACGTACCTGAAGATCCTTGACAAGTGGGCCGTGGAAATCAAGGCCGTCCCGGTCCGCCACCCGGGGCGGTGGCTGGCCGCGGCGGTCGTGCTCGTGCTCGTCGCGATGTTCGTGCACACCCTGCTGACCAACCCGCGCTTCGAATGGAATGTCATCGGGAGCTATTTCCTGTCCAGGCGGGTGCTGGACGGCCTGGCGATCACCATCCTGCTGACCGTGGTCGCCATGGTGATCGGGATCGTGCTCGGTGTGATCCTCGCGGTGATGCGGCTATCGGCGAACCCGCTGCTGTCCGGGTCGAGCTGGGTGTACATCTGGTTCTTCCGCGGCACGCCGATCCTGGTCCAGCTGCTGTTCTGGTTCAACCTCGCTTTCCTCTACCCGGATATCTCCCTCGGCGTGCCATTCGGGCCCTCGTTCCTGCACGCTGACGCGAACAGCCTGATCACCCCACTTGCCGCGGCGATACTCGGGCTCGGGCTCAATTAGGGCGCCTACATGGCAGAGATCGTGCGGGCCTGCATGCTGTCCGTCGAGCACGGCCAGGCCGATGCCGCGCAGGCGCTGGGCATGAGCAGGGGCCTGACGTTGCGCCGGATCATCCTGCCCCAGGCGATGCGTGTGATCATCCCGCCAACTGGCAACGAGACCATCTCGATGCTCAAGACATCGTCCTTGGCGAGCGTGATCACGGTCACCGAACTCCTGTACGCGGTCCAGCTCATCTGCGCGGTGAACTTCAAGACGATCCCGCTGCTGATCGTGGCCGGCATCTGGTACCTGATCGTCACGTCGGTGCTGACGGCCGGCCAGTACTGCATCGAGCGCCACTACGCCCGTGGTGCCGCGCGTGAACTTCCTCCCACGCCGTGGCAGCGGATCCGGCGCATCTGTTCACCACTCACGCGCCACTGCCCGTATCCCCCTCGCAGCGTCGGGACGAATCGTGAGCGCCGCCGCGGGGGCATCGCTGATCCCAGGCGCGGGGCCCATGGTGCTCGCCGAGGGCCTGCACAAGAGCTTCGGTCGGCTCGAGGTGCTGCGCGGCATCGATCTCGAGGTGGCGCGCCAGGAGGTCGTGTGCATCATCGGCCCGTCCGGCTCAGGCAAGTCCACCCTGCTGCGCTGTATCAACCACCTGGAGAAGATCAATGCTGGACGCCTGTGGGTCGATGGCGAACTGGTCGGCTACCGGCAGCAGGGCGACAAGCTCTACGAGTTGCGGGAGCGGGAAATATGCGCGAAACGGGCCGAGATCGGCATGGTCTTCCAGCGGTTCAACTTGTTCCCGCACATGACCGCGCTGGAGAACGGACCCGCTCGTTCCTGTCCAAGGTGCTCTGAATATAGGCGGCGGGCGAGCCGGCCTGCAGGCCGGGTTCTGTGTACCCGCCGAAGCGGGCCGATGGCCATCCATAGAGACAATGGTCGACGTGCAGAAGACGGCGTCGCAGATCTCCTTCCACGGCACGAGTACCCAGCCCTGTCACGCCACCGAGACCCCTCCAATTGTGCCCGCACAGCCGGACCGTTCCCTCCCGGCCGTGATAGGCAAGGGCCAGGTGTGCGCCCACGCCGCTGCGCGCAGAGGTTCCCCCGGCGGTGACTGCGGTTGCTCTGGCCTGGCACGCTCCTGGGCGACCTATCCCTTGGCGAGGAGGTCCGCGGATGGCCGGTAGAGTGCGCGATCCCGGGCGATCCGTCACCTCCCGGGTGCTGGCCCTGCTCGGCACGTTCGACGAAAGCCATCCCCGGCAGGGACTGAGCGAGATTGCCCGGCGCTCCGGTATGCCGGTGGCGACAGTGTCCCGGCTGCTGGCAGAGCTCGTGGCCGGCCAGGCCCTGGCCCGCCGCCCGGACGGGCGCTACGAGATCGGCCGGCGGCTGTGGGAACTGGGGGTGCTCGCCCCCGTGAACCAGGAACTGCGCGAGGTGGCACTCCCGTTCATGCACGACATCCACGCCGCCACCGGCGACGTCGTCCATGTGGCGGTCCGGGAGGGCGACGCGGCGCTGTACGTGGACCGGATAGTCGGCCCGGATTCGGTACCCGTGCTCAGCCGGATGGGGAGCCGGCTGCCGCTGCACGCCACCGGGGTCGGCAAGGTACTGCTCGCCGAGGCACCGCCCGAGGTTCTGGAAGAGGTACTGGCGAACCTGACCCAGGTCACCCGGCACACGGTGACCGATCCGGCACGGCTGCGGCGGGAGCTGGCCGAGATCCGCCGCTGCGGGTACGCGCAGACGATGGAGGAGATGACCCTGGGATCGGCCTCGATCGCCGTCCCGGTCCGGCCTGAGCCTGGGCCACCCGTGGCGGCGCTGGGCATTGTCACCAGCCCCGGGCGGCCCCCGGTGAGCCGGCAGGTGCCCACGCTGCAGGTGGCTGCCGCGGCCATGGGCCGGGCGCTGCGGCGGGCGGGCGCAGGGCTGGCCGGGCCAGCGGCTTTCTCAGCGGGCGGGCATCCGGTGCTGCGGGCCAGCGGCTTCCCCCGCAGCTAGCGGGCCCGGTACCGGTCGCGATCCCTCTTTCCACTGGACGGAAAAGAAGCTGGCGACCGTGCCCGGGCCGGGCGTACCGTCAGGCACCAGCCCTGATGTGCTGGGCTGCACCGGATTGTGCCTCAGAGTGGCTGACCTGACCTGAAGAAAGCGAACCAGGAGCTGGAGATGTGTACGCCGAAGTACCGGATACCTGGCACCACGATCTTCGATGGCACCGAGGCCCAGAAGGGCTACGCGCTCAACAAGATGTGCATGTCGTTCAACGACGCGGCCAACCGTGAGGAGTTCCTGCGGGACGAGGATGCCTACTGCGCGCGCTACGGGCTCAGCGAGCAGCAGCGCGACGCGGTCCGGCGCCGTAACGTCCTCGATCTGATCGCGGCCGGCGGCAACGCCTACTACCTGGCGAAGTTCGCCGGCATCTTCGGCCTGGACATGCAGGACATCGGGGCGCAGCAGACCGGGACGACCAAAGAAGAATTCAGGGCCAAGCTCGTGGCGGCCGGGAGATAGGGAGATAGGCGGAGACGGGCAATGGCTTCCATCGTCGGCTGCATTACCACTTCTCACGTGCCGGCCATCGGCGGGGCGATCGACCGCGGGCTGCAGGAGGAGCCCTACTGGAAGCCGTTCTTCGATGGCTACAAGCCGGTACACCGCTGGCTGGAGACGGCCAAGCCGGACGTCGCCGTGGTCATTTACAACGACCACGGGCTGAACTTCTTCCTCGACAAGATGCCGACCTTCGCCATCGGCGCGGCGCCGGAGTACCGCAACGCAGACGAGGGCTGGGGGCTCTCCACCGTCGCGCCCTTCCCCGGCCACCCGGAGATGTCCTGGCACATGATCGAGTCGATCATCGGCGACGAGTTCGACCTGACGACCTGTCAGGAGATGCTCGTCGACCACGCGGTTGTCAATCCCATGCGCCTGCTGTGGCCCGGCACCTCGGACTGGCCGGTGCGCATCGTCCCCATCGACATCAACACGGTCCAGCACCCGCTGCCGTCGGCTGCGCGCTGCTGGAAGCTCGGTGAGGCAATCGGGCGCGCGATCAACTCCTATGAGGAGGACCTGCGGGTGGTGGTGCTCGGCACCGGAGGCCTGTCGCATCAGCTCGATGGTGAGCGAGCCGGGTTCATCAACAAAGAATTCGACCTTGAATTCATGGACAGCCTGACGAAGGACCCGGTCTGGGCGACCGGGTACTCGACGCAGGAACTGGTCGAGTTCACCGGCACCCAGGGCGTCGAGCTGATGATGTGGCTGGCCGCCCGCGCGACGCTGCTCGGCAACGCGCGCCAGGTGACCGCGAACTATCACATCCCCATCTCCAACACCGCGTCCGGCCTCATGCTCCTCGAACCGGCGGCCTGACCGGGCACCCCGCGCGGAGCCAGGGCGGGCGTCACCCTCGGGCCTGGCCAGCACGGCGCGGCGCGCCGTGCCCAGCAACTACTCCGACGCGATGCTCCGCGCCTGGCGGAGGAGGTCGAGCGCGCCCTCAGCACTAACGACCCCGCCAGCCGCGGTTGACTTCCTGGCAAGCGTGATCCAACCCTACGCAGGCTGGGCGTTCCGCTGGGCGATCGGGGACATGCGTGCCCGCGGCATGTCCTGGACCACCATCGCCGGCATCGTCGGCCGACCCCACCCGACCCTCCTGCGGCAGTTCATCCAGCGCCCGCCGCAGACGCCCTCGTACCCGCCCGCCATGCGCAGACGTCAACTAGGCCCGGGCGGGGCCAGGGTCAGCCCCACGAACCAGGCTCTGATCTCGCTGGCGGTGCGACCCGTCACCGGTGCGGTGCCGCCGTAGGCCTCCTGCAGGCGCCGGAGACGGATGACAGCGGCATGTTCGCAACCTACAGGGACAGCTTTGAGAGCATCTGGTCCAGCGCCATGCTGTTGACAGGCAGCCGTATGGCTGCCTATATTAGGCAGCCATACGGCTGCATATCCCTGATACGGTGCCGGGAGCGAGTGCGGGCCAGGCTGGAAGGAGCACGACATGGCAGACATTCGGCACCGGGTGGGAATCGGCGCGCCGCAGGACCGGATCTACCAGGCCTTGACGACGCCGGAGGGACTGTCCGGCTGGTGGACGCGGGAGGTCGGCGGCGACCCGGGCGTGGGCGGGAAGCTGCACTTCTTCTTCGGCCCTCCCGACGCGGTCACGGTGATGGAGGTCACCGAGCTGGTCCCGGGGAAGCGTGTCGGCTGGCGCTGCGTGGGCGGGCCCGACGAGTGGGTCGGCACGGACATCACCTTTGACCTGACGTACGCCGACGGCGAGACCGTGGTGCTGTTCACGCAGGCCGGCTGGCGCGAGCCAGTTCCGTTCATGCACCACTGCAGCACGAAGTGGGCGGTCTTGCTGCTGGGCCTGAAGGCCGGCCTGGAGGGCGGCAAGGCGACGCCCTGCCCCGATGACCTGAGTATCAGCAGCTGGGGCTGATCCTTCGTGGACGAGGTGTTCCGGGCGCTGGCGGACCCGAGCCGGCGGCGCCTCCTCGACAGCCTGAACAGCCGCAACGGGCAGACCCTCCGCGAACTGTGCGCCGGGCTGGACATGGCACGGCAGTCCGTCAGCAAGCACCTGGCCATCCTGGAGGGCGCCAATCTGGTGACGACGGTCCGCCGTGGCCGGGAGAAACTGCATTACCTCAACGCCGCGCCCATCAGCGAGATCGCTGAGCGCTGGATCAACCGCTACGGTGACCCTGAAGCTGGATAAGGACGGCGTGACGATCGCCGACCCGGCCCAGGTCGTCCTGGAGTCCGACCCGTACCGGCGGCTGTCCTACACCTGGCACACCTTCACGCAGGAGTGGGCCGCGGCCTATGACGTCAGCGACGGCCACCTGGCCAAGGTGGCCAGCGAGCCCCGCTTGAAGGTGACCTTCGACATCGAGCCGCTCGGCGACTACGTCCGGCTGACCGTCGTGCACGATGGCTTCGGGCCCGGCAGCGCGGTCCTGCCCGGTGTCACCCAGGGCTGGCCGCTCCTCGTGTCCAGCCTCAAGAGCCTCCTCGAGACCGGCGACGTCCTCCCGGTCGGGTAGATCTCTGCCGGTGTCCCGGGTCCGGGCGGGTGGACTGAACCGGCGGCTTACCCGCGCCGTTCACCGCGCCGGGCCGGCCATTCCGCTGACGGCCTTGGCTCCGGTGACAAGGCGCTCGGTGTCGAACAGCTTCGACACGAGCAGGTAGGCGGCGCAGTCGATCACCAGGAGAACGGCGGCGAGCGAGGCCCCGAGTATGAGCGTCGAACTGATCACCTGGAACTGCAGCAGCAAGGTCAGGGCGACCGGCGGCAGGCTGGCCAGCACGCTGAGTTGCTGCGCGACGCGGATGTCGCTGGCTTTCGACGAGACCGCCAGGCCTACCCAGATCGCCCAGCCGGCCAGCAGCGGGATGAAGAACACCTGGGCGAGCAGTTCCGGGGAGTGCCGCACGGCCGCGGCCACCACCGGACTGGCGCCGAATTGCACGATCGCCAGGAAGACGCCGAGCACCAGATAGGCGATGCCGACCGAGGGGATGAGGGCCGCCGCCGCCTTGCCGATGAGGAGTTCCTCGCGGCGGACCGGTGTGCTCAGCACCGGTTCCAGGGTTCCCTGCTCGCGCTCGCCGGCCACCGAGTACGCGGAGATCGTGGCCGGTATGAGGACCGGGATCAGCTGCAGGTACAAGAGCAGGAAGCCGACCCCCCTGTCCAGCTGAACGCTGGGCGTGGATGCCTTGAGCACGAGGATGGCGGCGGTGGGAGCGGCGAGGAAGATGACCGGGATGACCCCCATCGTGGCCATGATGAGCCGGTTGCGCCGGAATTCGGTGAGTTCCTTGCGGATGACGGCGCCGATGTGGGCTGCGCTGATGCTCATTGTGACCGGCCCTCCTGGTCGTCGATCAGTTCGAGGTAGACGTCCTCGAGCGTGTGCCGCGATTCGGTGATCGACAGCACGTCGGCCCCGGCCGCGACCAGGGCCCGGGTCACCGCGGGAGCCGCTTGCGCCGGGTCGGACACCGTCAGGGTGTAGCCAGCCGTGCCGCCGCCTGCCGGATCGCCTTCCCGCCAGCCCTGGACGGCTGGCTGCCCCGTGAAGGCCTGACCGGGATCGGCCAGCGGTGCGGCGGTTGTGATGGTCAGCGACCTGCTGAACAGGGCCTGACGCAACTCGTCGGGCCGGCCGGTGGTCAGCAGCCCGGTGTTGATGATGGCGACCCGGTCGCACAGGCGTTCGGCCTCATCCAGCCGGTGGGTGGTGAGGAAGACGGTGACCCCCCGGTCCCGCAGCGCGGCGATCAGGCCGTGCACCTCGTGCGCCGCCACCGGGTCCAGGCCCGCGGTCGGCTCGTCCAGGAACATGACCGCCGGATCGTTGAGCAGCGTGCGGGCCAGGGCGGCCCGCTGCCGCAGGCCCTTGGACAGGCTCCCGCAGCGGTCATGTGCCCGGTCACCGAGGCCGACCGCCGCCAGGGCCTCCTTCACCCGGGCTTCGCGGTGCGGCAGGCCGTACAGGCGTGCGAAGAATTCCAGGTTCTCGGTCACCGTCAGCCGCCGGTACAGGCCGGGGGTCTCCGGCATGATCGAGATGTGCTGCCGGATCTCTGCCTCACTGGCCCCGGTCAGCGGGATGCCAGCTACCACCGCCGACCCGGATGTCGGCGCGATCAACGTGCCCAGGATCCGCACGGTCGTCGTCTTGCCCGCCCCGTTGGGCCCGAGGAACCCGAACACCTCGCCGTGGGCGACGCTGAACGACACGTCCTCGACAGCGATCCGGCCGCCGAAATTCTTGGTCAGGTGGCTGACTTCGATCGCCGCAGTCCCGGCCGCCGCCCGCCGCCCAGCCTCGACGCTGGACGGCGTCGCCGGCGCGGGCGCCGCACCCGGATCGGATGACGGCACTGACTGGTCACCGCCGGCCGGCGGCCCGCGGCCGGTCCCCGGCCATAGCCCGTCTGTCTCATGTCGGTCCCTCCCGCACCTGCCCGCCGTGCATGCCACGCACGCCCCGGCGCGGCCCTTGCCGAAAGAATTAGATATCAATATGATATGTATGTGTTATCAGCCTCGTCAAGTGGAGGAAGACCGGATGGTTACCCAGAGTGCAGTCGCCGCAGACCCGGAACCGCCTGGCCGGCGGGTGGCCGAGCGCGAGGCATGGTCAACGTCCGGCGTCCGGGTCCTGGTGCTCGGCGTCGCGATGCTGCTGGCTGGAATCGCGCTGCTGGTGTTTGCCTTCGCTCAGGGCAGCGGTGCAGGCCGGACAGCGCTGATCGTGGTCAGCGTCCTTATCCTCATCGCCGGTGAGCTAGCAGTGCATGGCCTGACGTCCGTCGTCGCCGGCGAGGCACGGGCGGTCCAGCTTTTCGGCAGATACCACGGCACCATCCGCGCCCCCGGCCTGCACTGGGTGAACCCGTTCGCCCGCAGACGGAAGGTGTCGACCCGGATCCGGAACCATGAGACGGCGGTGGCCAAGGTCAACGACGCCGACGGCAACCCGATCGAGATCGCGGCCGTGGTCGTCTGGCAGGTCCAGGACACGGCCAGGGCTATCTACTCCGTTGACGACTTCCCCCAGTTCGTCGCCATCCAGACAGAGACAGCCGTCCGGCACGTCGCGTCCAGCTACGCCTACGACAGCCGTGGCAGCGGCGAACTCTCGCTGCGCGACAACGCGGAGGAGATCACGCAGCGCCTGTCCGCGGAGATCGCGGAACGCGTCAGGCCTGCCGGAGTGCTGATCATCGAGTCACGCCTCACCCGGCTGTCGTACGCCCCGGAGATCGCGCAGGCCATGCTGCGCCAGCAGCAGGCAAACGCCGTGGTCGGCGCCCGGCAGCGGATCGTCGACGGAGCGGTCGGCATGGTACAGCTGGCTCTGCAGCGGCTCGAGGAAGAAGGTGTCGTCGAGCTGGATGAGGAGCGGAAGGCCACGATGGTGTCTAACCTGCTCGTGGTCCTGTGCAGCGAGCAGGCTACCCAGCCGGTCGTCAACACCGGCACGCTCTACCAGTGACACCAGGCAGGGTAACGCCGATACCAGGCACGGTAACGCCGTGAGCGAGCGCAAAGGTGTGCTGCTGCGGCTGGACCCGGCCGTTCATGACGCCCTGGCCGGGTGGGCCGCCGACGAGCTGCGCAGCACAAACGCGCAGATCGAGTTCCTGCTGCGCAGCGCTCTGGCCGAGGCGGGCCGACTCCCCAGCCACGCCGGAAGGATGCGCAAGCCCGGCAGGCCACAGAGCCAGCACCGGGATAACGCAAACCCCGGCCGCGACCATCAGGCGCAGGCCGGTCAGCTCCGCGCGGAGCCGTAGCCGAGCAGGGCGGCCAGGCCGCCGAACGACGCCCCATAACCGACGCTGGTCGGCACCGCGATCACCGGCACCCTCACCAGCCCGCCAACGACGCTCGGCAGCGCTCCTTC
>OFGV01000052.1_pt1 | contig 18848 bp, 18 predicted proteins | sample 1521911 | NCBI WGS metagenome assembly OFGV01 (sample SAMEA2553413, study PRJEB24118) | soil metagenome
ACCTGCCTTGAGTCCGGCACCTCGCCCACGTGGGCCGGCACCTTCCCCATGACACCGCCCGAAATGCCCGGTTCTTCATCGGCATCGTAAACGCCGCCAAGATGGGGATCCTCAGCGCCGGGCAACACCTGCAGGAAGGCGCTGACGGACGTGATGGCGTCCGTGCGGGCGCCGTGCCCGATCGCCTGGCTGGCGAGCCAGGCGAGATAGCGTTCCAGCAGCGGCCGGTCGACGCCGCCCAGGGTTGCGGTGCGGGCGATCGTGAGGAACTCGCTGAACCGGGTGAGTGCGGTGACATCGGACTGCACGGTGCCGACGCTGAGGCCCGAGCTCAGCCGCAGCCGGGTCCACCGTTTGGACAGGTCGCGGAGCCAGGGCTGGGCAAGGCGGTCGAAACGGAGCCGGATCCGCGAGTTAGCGGGCTTTCCCGGGTTCAGGACCAGTCCCGGGATCCGGTGCAGCCGCCAGATGTCGCGGGGGTACTCGGCTTCCCAGCCGGTGCCCTCGGCCAGTTCCTCGCCCGCGTCGCGGGCGAACAGCAGGAACGCCGGGTAGGCCGGGCTCTTGCCTCTGCCCGCCTGCCGGCGCCACTCGTCCTCGGACAGGTCGAGCAGCGATTCCACGCCGGCGTCGCTGGCCCGGCGGACCACCCACCGGGCGACCTGGTGCGGCAGGGTGATGGTCGCCCGGTCCGCCCGGCACTGGACCGCGTACTGCATCTCGAGCCTGAGCTGGGCCGGGAGGCCGCGGAAGTTGATCCGCGCCCGGCCGCGCAGCATGCAGTGCTCGGTGAACTCGCCGGGATCGGGGGAACCCAGCTGCCGCCACCTGGTGTCGTGGGCCTTGCAGAACTGGTGGGCCTCGTTCTCGGTCCAGAGCGTGCAGAACGGCAGCAGGCACTCCGGCCGCGGCTGCGCCGCGGGCGGCTCGGCCCGCGCCGCCCATGCGGCCGGGTCAGGGCATCCCGCATGCTCCCATGCCGGGCGGTGCCGCATGCACAAACCTTGGCCGCTGCTGCCGTAACGGCAGCCGGGCACCGGGCAGGCCGTCAGCGGGCGGCGGCCGTTCAGCGGCGGGCCCGGGTCGGCGAGGAATGCCGTCATGTCCGGGCGGCCGCGGTCTTTCCACCGTTTCCCGTGCGCGGTGCAAAGACCGTTCTCCGCCCGGGGCCGGTCGCAGCCGCCGGCCGGGCAGGCCGGCCTGCCCAGGACCGGGTCGTCCGGGCCGGGGACCAGGATGTCCGCACGGAACTCGATGCGGACGGCGGCAAGGAGCCTTTCCAGCAGCCCCGCCTGCCCGGATGCGGGCTGCTGCGCGGGCGCGGTCATCAGGCTTCCTCCTGCTCGAAGACGGTCGCGGTCAGGCGGACGGTGACCCCGCCGCTGCGGTCGGCTGCGCGCAGCCGGGATGTCCCGCCGCCGGGCTGCTCGCGGCACTCGCCCAGTCCCAGCGCCTGCCTCCAGGCCGCGAAGGCCTGCCGGACCTGCGGGGCGGGCGCGAGCCCGCTGACCTGGCCGATGAGCACCGAGCTGGCCGGGCCGACGGTCCAGGCGATGCAGGGCAGCTCCGGGTGGCCCTCCAGGATCCGGGCCAGCTCGGCAGCCGCCTGCCGCTGCCAGGATGCGCGGTCGGCCTGGGCGATGACCGGGGTCACAGCCGTACCTCCTGACCGGTGAACCAGCCCGCTTTCTCCAGCACGCGGCGGGCGTCCTCGACGGTCAGGTGCCCGTACGCGCCGATCTTCGTCGCGACCGACACGTGGCCCATGAGCTCCTTCACGGTCTCCATCCCGGCGCCCCTGCGCAAAAGCCAGGTCGCGTACGTGTGCCGGCACCAGTGCAGCGAGAACGCGATCCCGGTCGCGGCACGCAGTCGCGTTACCAGGTCATACGCCGCCGGGTAGGTCATCGGGCGGCCGGCGGGAGCAGCCCACAGGCTGACGAACACGTAGTCCGAATCGACAGCCTGGTACTCGCGGTTCAGGTAATCGGCGTACAGCCGCATCAGCGGCGCTCCCGCCGGGACCGCCCGGCCCCGGCCGCCCTTGGCCCGCATGCCGTTCGCGTTGTCTCTGGGGACCACGCGCACCAGACAGCCACCGATGTCGATGTCCTCGTGCCGCATGCCCAGGGCCTCTCCGATCCTCAGGCCTCCAGCAGCAGCCGGTCCCGCAGATGACCGCAAGCATCCAGGATCGCCTGGGCTTCCGTCACGGTCAGCACCCGCGGCAGCGGCCGGGAAGCTTTCACCTTCACCGCCAGCCGCGGCCGGGGACTGCGCCCGGTCACGTGATGCAGGAACGGGCGGAACGCCGTGCCCGCATAGCCGGGGCCGGGGGCCTGGATGGCCCGCAGCCCCCCGGCCGCCTTCGCCCCGTGGCCGGCGTGGAACCGGTAGAACGACGCCACCGCCGCGAGCTTGCGGTTCACCGTCGATGCCCCGCAGTGATGAGCCTGCTCGCCCAGCACGGCAACCGTCCCGTCCCGGCCCTGCGGCGGCAGCCGCATCCACGCGACGAACCCGGCGACGTCCTCCAGGGTCACCTCATCCCAGGCCAGGCCACGGCCGGACAGGTAGCAGAACCAGTCCTTCAGGTCGTGGGCATACGACTTCACCGTGTTCGGCGATTTCTCCGACGAGCTCAGGAACCCCAGGAACCGGTCCACCGCCCCGACCGGGCTCCCGTTATCTTCCAGAACCGTCCATGACACCGCATCCCACGGCATCACCACACGCTGCACGCGCACCGAATCCCCCCGTCATCTGCGTGATGGACGGGGCAAGATAACCACGTCCTCCACGAGCAACACGGCGGATAGCAGTCCCGTCGTGCACGTCAAAGACAGGCGGAGGATGGCTAGAGATAACCTCGAAGACCTGGACCGTGAACTGCGGCTGGGTGCTGGCCGCCAACATCGCCGCTGACCTGTCCGCATGGTGCCGGCTGCTCGGCCTCTACGACTGCGACGACCTCAAGGACACCGAGCCCGACACGCTGCGCTACCGGCTGTGGGCGCTGCCCGCCCGGGCCCGCGTGCTGAAGATCAGCCGGACCTGGCCCTGGAAACACGCGTTCCTGGCCTGCTGGCAGCGGCTGTGCGACCTGCCCGAATCCGCCTGACCAGCCACCCCATCCCTGCGACCCGGAAAGGAGCCCGCCCCGGCGCGGTCGGAGCCGGTGCCCGCCCCGAGCACATCGGGCAGCACCACCACCCCACCGCAACCCGTCAACCAGACACTACGGCTGAAACCCGGCGCAACATGGTCTGTAACCAGCCTCGCCAGACCCCCTGAATCATCGAGGTCAGGCACGGCCAGACACTGAAGAACAGCAACTGGCCGCAGCCTCAGTTGGTCACCTCATGAGCGCGAAACATCGAGACTTCGCGCAGCCGCCGACGCCGCTACCAGCTGACCTCCGGGGTTCGAGCTGAGCAACGTACTCATAGTTTGGCCGGATCTATCCAGAAACCGTCGTTCTGACTACCATTAGTGCTCACTGATGTGATGGGATGCGTGAACCAGCGTCGACTGTGGTTTATTGGGGGGAGTATGGCTCCAGTGCTGATGAGGGTCTTGATAGGCGATGAGGACGGTGAGACTGGAAACGATGTGATACTGGCCGAAGTGGATCCTGGGGATGTCGGTGACGGCGTTCGGCTTGCCGCAGATGACCTCTCTGGCCGGGATGTCACCCAGGCACCGCAAACGCTAGCGCGTGCCTTCGACCGCCTGCAGCCAGCGCTGAGCACGATGCTGATGAAGCTGCGATCGGCCGAGCAGGCCCCGGATGAGATTCAGATGGCATTCGGCCTCAAGCTCGGGGGCGAAACGGGCCTCATCTTCACGAAAGGCACGGCGGAGGCTACGTTCGCGGTTACCGTAACGTGGGCCAAACCTGCACCCTCTGGGCCACCGCAGTCAACAGTGGGGACGAGGTGAACTGAACGAGGGATCCGAAGTGAGCCCGGCCGGACAAGAACCTACTCTTCTAATGGGTCCTGAACGCGCTATCGCTGAACTGCGGCGCGCCGATGGACGATCGGCCGGATTGGCTTTCGCCATGGGCCCTCGGTATCTCGTCACCTGTGCCCACGTTATTAATGTAGCCTTGAGTCGAGAGTTGCGAGCCAGCGATCACCCAGGTCAAGCCGCTGTATGGCTGGAATTCCCGTTTGGTGGAAGCCGTGACGACCGCGTCAAATTGCAGGCCACCGTTGTATCGTGGCTTGCCGACCGCGGAAGATTCGATCTCCACGACGTCGCTGTCTTGCAGATCTACGAAGACCTTCCGGTCGGCGTGACGATACTTTCCCTCACCGATGTCGACCCGCGGGGGCCTGTCCAGATGTGGGGTCCCGCAGAGGGGCGGGAGTTGAGCTGTCATGTCTCCGGTCGCCTCATGGGTTCTGTTGACAAGAGCCGATTGCAGATCAATCAGAAGTTGCAAGGAGTATTCCGGGTTAGGACGGGTTTCAGCGGCGGCCCTGTCTGGCATCCGGCGACCGGAAAGGTTGTAGGTGTCCTTCAGGCGGCAAGTGTTGATGACAAGGCGGCCGACGCATACGTCCTTGGCGCTGACCTCATCGGCGAAGCATGCCGCGACCTCCCAAATCGGGACCTTGCCCCGCGGGATCCGACCATAACTGTGCTGCACTTGTCTGGGCTCAGATTCGGAGCTCATCTTCGCCTCGAAAATGAGCACTTCATCGATCGAGCTGCGCGCCCTGAAGAGCTCGCTGACATGCTTCTAGGCGACCTGAAAAGCACACGGGTCGACTCTGGTGCCGCACCTGATCTGGTAGTTGTGGCGGGTAATCTGGCCGAGAATGCAAAACCGGCAGAGTATGAGATGGCTTATCTGTTCCTGAGACGGCTCAGAGATGGGCTCCGCCTCGAGCCCAACCGGTTGACGGTGGTTCCAGGAGAGCATGATGTCAATCGCCGCAAGTGCGAAGCCTATTTCCTAGATAGGGAAGCCGAGGACGAGTCAGCGGCACCGCCATATTGGCCTAAATGGGAGCCGTATGCGGCAATGTTTACCCGTTTTTACGGTACAGAATTCCGCATGGACCAGCCGTGGCAGTGTGTGCAGATCCCAGAACTGAATATTGTCGTGGCAGGGCTGAACTCGACCATGGCCCAGAGCCATCATGATATTGACAACTATGGTTGGCTAGGCCCGGAACAGGCTGAGTCGTGTGCTAGGAGGCTAGCCTGGGCGAAACAGCGACATTGGTTCCGCATAGGTGTGCTTCACCACAGCCCAGCGCTGGGCCCACTGCAGGACAGGACCCATCTGCGGGACGCAGATTTGTTCGGTGAACTGATCGCGCCGGAACTGAACCTTGTCCTGTATGGGCAACCCAGCAACGCCATAGGATCCTCAGAAGGGACGGCCCCGGCCGCTTTCGTAGGCTGCCCCAGCACCCCATTGGGCGCGGAAGCGGCCCTCGGACCTCTGGAATATCAGCTCGTCGAAATTGGTCGAGAAAACCTGCAAGTGCGAGCACGCCGGTACGATACAGCCCACCATCGGTGGCTCTCCATTGGAGAGGATAGGCCACGTAGAAGAGCGATCGCGTTCGCTCAAGTGGATGCCGCTTTGCCGGCGACAACTAGTACTGACTCGTTGGCCGCTGAACCAATCGACCGCTGGGACACGAAGTCGCCAAGTGGGGAGCGGGACCGCGGTGATCTGCTGAGTAGGATGGCAGAGGTATGTCGGCTTCGGCTTCCACAGGCCAATGTCCGAATAGTGCGTCCTCCGGATGGTGCCTCCGGCTATCTGCACGTAGGAGTAATCCAGGAATTGACCGACGGGCGCCGGGTTCCAGTGGAGCAGTACCCGGTCGGGGCATGCGAAGGCAGCGTTAGTGATTCAGATGTCGATCACTTCATCGCATCTGTGAGTTCTCGCTATCTGGTGGGAGTTAATCCCGTAACCCATGCGCTTGTCTATGACGGCTCGCCGGCCGAGCCCGAAGTGCGTGAGCGTGCACTACGTCGCGGGGTGGAATTGCTGAGCTTCGCCGAGTACCAACTAGGATATGATCTGCGCCCTTACGCCCAGTGGCAAGCGGAGTATCTAGCTCGAGACAGTGCGTACTTGCCAGATCTCTATGTAGCGCAGCGCTACACAGAAATCGACGGTTATAGGCAGTCTGAAGATCCGCCGATCCACGAAGACCTTTTGGATCGCATACGTGGATGGCTCGCTGAGCCGAATGGGCATCTCGTGGTTGTGCTAGGGGCGTTCGGGCATGGCAAGACCTTCTTGCTACGGGAACTGACCCGCCGGATGCACGAAGAGAGTGACCCGGCTGTTCCGGTCCTAGTCCATCTCCGGGATCTCGAAAAGGCACATGATCTCAACCAACTTGTCGCTGCGCAACTTACCGCTGGAGGCGAGCGTCGGATAGATCTGGCGATGTTCCGGTACCTTCTTAGCCAAGGTCGCATTGCTCTGCTTTTCGATGGATTCGACGAACTTGCGGTCAGGGTGACCTACGATGCCGCCGCCCATCATCTCGATAAGATCCTCCAAGCAGTGGAGGGCAAGGCCAAGGTAGTCTTGGCTAGTCGCGACCAACACTTCCTTACAGACGCAGAAGTTTTCTCCGCCCTAGGTGACCGCCTCACGACGGTCGCGGGACGCCGACTGGTGAAGCTCGCCAACTTCAACGACAACCAGATTGCGGCCTTTCTGCGCAATCGGCTGGGTGGTCCAGTGGCAGCGACGCGTCGGCTTGAAATCCTGCGTAACGTTGAAGATCTGCTAGGTCTATCGCGGAATCCCCGCATGCTGGACTTCATAACCAAGATTCCAGAAGATCGACTTCTGAAAGTCCGGCAGCGAACAGGGGAGATCACCGCCGCGAAGCTATACGAGGAACTACTGGCTGAGTGGCTTGAGTATGAACTGCACCGTCGGCGTCGGCCCGATGCCCACCCCCCTCCAACAAGTGAGCAGTTCTGGCATGCAGTTACCTCACTGGCGCTACGACTCTGGAGTTCCGCTGAGGAGGGTATTGGTATCGCCGCACTAGGTGAAACGGCAGACGAGGTCGCCCGGTTGGCGGCTCCCGACAGCGCACAAGAGACTGCTCATGATGACCGTGATGAGACGGTTCCCACTATCGGCTCGGGCACTCTGCTCGTGCGCGACAGCGAGGGACGTTTCACCTTCATACACCGGTCGGTGATGGAGTGGCTGGTGGCGAGGCATATCGCTAACCGGATCATCAATCACGAGCCGTTGCCGGAGCCGGAGAGACGTGAGATGTCCCCGTTGATGGTGGATTTCCTCTGCGGCCTGCTGGGCCGGGATAGAGCTTCGGCGTGGGCAGCGTCGTTGCTTGGCGACCCGTCAACGGCGAAAGGGGTGCGAGAGAACGCGTTGCTCGTGCACAAGCGTCTGGGCTTGGACATCGTCAGTGGCCGACTCGCAGGCAGTAATCTTCGCGGCGAAGATCTCTCCGGCCAGGTTCTCCGCAATGCGCATCTAGCCGACACCGACCTCACTGAGGCAATCCTTGTCGATACCGACCTGACCGGCGCTAACCTGGAACGGGCTTCCTTGGTTCGTGCGCGCCTTGACCGAAGTCGGCTTGTTAACGCCGTACTGCGTGACGCTGACCTCACTGGTGCCTCGTTGCTTGGCGCGGATCTCACTGGTGCGGATCTGACAGGTTCAACACTGCTCGGCGTTGCTCTCGTGGGCAGCAAGATCAGTTCTGACTCGTTGAGCAGAGCCAATGTCACCTGGGGCATGGCGCCACCTGCCGGCGACTTGCCCGACGTCCAATACCGCTCACGGGCTGTTGGGATGCGCGCCGCAGCAGCTGGTCTCGGCCTTATAGCCGCCGGGGGCGACGACGGGGTACTACGCACGTGGGACACAACTAGCGGTAGCTCGCTCCGCGAGTGGGCCGCCCATAGCGACGAGGTGCTATCGCTCGACTTCACCACGGACGGACGATGGATTGCATCAGGTGGCGCGGGTGGCGCGGTAAAGATCTGGGACGCCGCCAGCGGCACCCTTGTGCGCGAGATAGCCGGTCACACGGGGCGGGTGTGGTCGGTCGGCTTCTCAGCCGACGGGCGCAGACTCGCATCGGCTGGTGGTGATGGCGTGGTCAAGATCTGGGATACGAGCACAGGAACCTTGGAACACGCACTGACGGGCCACATCTTTGTAGTCTGGTCCGTCAACTTCTCTGCCGACGGGAGATGGCTGGCTTCTGCTGGTGACGGACAGATCGTGCGCCTCTGGAATCCGGACACCGGCAGTCTAGAACGCGAATGGGTCGGTCATTCGAGCGCGGTTTTGTGCCTGGGGTTCTCCGGAGATGGCAAGCTTGCATCTGCAGGGGCGGATGGCGCTGTACGGATCTGGGAACCCGACACTGGCGCACTGCTACGTGAATTGAATGGCCATACCGGTCCTGTATGGTCACTTGCCTTCGCCCCCGATGGGCAACAGGTCGCATCTGCAGGCGACGATCGAGTGGTCCGCATATGGGATCCAAACAACGGTGACAGCATCCGGGAGCTTACCGGGCACACCGATGAGATCAACTCGGTGGACTACTCGCCGGACGGACGATGGCTGATATCTAGCGGAACCGACCGAAGGGTGCGGGTCTGGGACCCAGCTACAGGCTTCTTGGCCCGCAAATGGGTAGGGCATACAGATGAGATCAACTCGGTAGGTTTCTCTTCGGACGGGCGGTGGCTGGCAGCCGTAGGCGATGACCGGGTCGTACGGATATGGAACCCCGCGACTGGCGCGCTACAGAACAAACTAACTGGTCACACCGGTCGAATTTGGTCGATGGCGTTCTGTCCCGGCGGACGGTGGCTGGCCTCAGCAGGCGCCGATGGGTTGGTGCGCATTTGGGACCTGGCGATGGGAACACTTGAACATGAACTGACTGGCCATACCGGCCGGGTCCGATGTCTGCGGTTCGCGCCCGACAAGTCTCGGCTGGCCTCTTCGGGGGACGACCGTCTTATTCGCCTCTGGGACCCAGTTGCTGGAACATTGGAGCGAGAATGGACGGGCCACGCCGGAAGAGTCCGGTCACTTGCATATACCCGTGACGGCCGCAAACTCGCCTCGGGTGGCGACGACGGCATGGTGCGGATCTGGGACGCGGCTACTGGCACGCTGGAGCGAGAATGGATCGGCCATGTCGGCGCTGTCTGGGCCGTCTGGTATTCGCCCGACGGCAGCCGACTGGCGGTGGGTGGCACAGTCGGAAAGGTGTCGATCCTGGACTCGACCACCGGCAAGCTTGAACGGGAATGGACAAGCCACACCGGCGCGGTGTCTGCAGTGGCCTTCTCCCCCGATGGTCACAGGCTCGTGTCCGCTGGAACGGTTGGCATCATCCGCGTATGGGAGCCGGGCTCGGGTACTGAACTGGGACGGCTGAGAGGACACACTGGCGCTGTGTGGTCAGTCGGCTTCTCGCCAGACGGGCGGTGGCTGGCTTCAGTGGGTTCTGATGGCGTTGTCCGCATCTGGGATGTGGTCACAGCCAGCTTGCGTACAACTCTGATATCACTGACCGATGGCTGGGCTGCGCTGGGCGCGAACCTGAGCTATAAGCTTTACGGTCATCCGACCGGCGAGTACTGGTACACCCTCGGCCTCTGCCGCTTCGAACCCGGTGAACTGGACCCATATATTCCGGCTATACGACGCGTGCCCAGGGAAGGCCCCTGCCCTGGGTTGGGTGAATGAACCCAAAGTAGCCTAATCCGGCTGAATGCGGGCACCTTCGGCGGCCACGCCCAAGGACGTGGCCCACCAGCCGTCCGGACAGATATCTTGCGCTTTTCTGACTAGATCCTGATCGTCAGGCACAAGAACAAGCACGCTCGGTCCTGCTCCGCTTACGACGGCGGCGATTCCCATCTCGCGCAAGGCCGCTACCAGCTTTGCTGTATCTGGCATGGCCGGTGCCCGGTACTTCTGGTGTAGGCGATCCTCGGTGGCCTCAAAGAGAAGTTCCGGCGTGCCAGTCAGGGCACGGAGCAGGAGCGCGGTTCGTGCGGCGTTAAAGGCCGCATCCACCAGTGGCACAGATGTGGGCAGGACCGCCCGGGCATGAGCTGTGTATCCTCGTTGCACAGGCACGAAGATTACGGGCTGGACTCCCTTGGCATCTTCAATACGCAGGGCTCGTGCCCCGCTAGGACCAAGAACTGCTGCCCCCTGGGTCCAGGCGATAGTGAATCCGCCAAGCACGCACGGCGCGACGTTGTCCGGGTGACCCTCAATCTCGGCTGCGAGCCTGATGACCGCTGCCTGGTCGAGGAGCGCAGGTCCGTCTTGCACGAGCTGTCGGGCGAGCAAGATGCCAGCAACGATCGCTGCTGATGACGACCCCATCCCCCGTGCCTGAGGTATCTCGTTCTCGCAAATGAGCTCCAGCCCCCGAGGCTGATGCCCGAGTCGCCCAAAGGTGTCCAGCATGGTTGCCGCGATCAAGTGACGTTCATCGGTCGGCAACTCGTCCGCGCCCTCGCCAGACACACTGACATGTATGTCATTGCCGCACAGCCTGGCGGTGACCCTGTCGTACCGCTCTAGCGCTACCCCGAAGGAGTCAAACCCAGGACCAAGGTTGGCGCTGGTGGCCGGCACCTTCACCGTCACTGGTGAGTTCACAAACACCATGACGGAATGCTATGGCACCAGGCACTACCGGGGGAGGGTCTTACGGCCTGACCTTTGCACCCCGTACAGGTCCGCAACAGCGCCGGTCAGCGCCACTTGCCCAGGCGCGGCCGGGTACCGCCCCGAGACCAGGGCCAGCATCGACGAACCAAACGCAGCGCGCGGATCCTCCGCCCGAAGCTGCACGTCCTGCGTGGTCCCGGTGCCGAGGTCCTCGTTCTCGATGACATCAACCGTGCCGTGCCGCCGCGTGATGGCCGCGACGTCGGCAGCAAGACGTGGATCGGAACCCGGCAGCGTGATCATCGCCGTAGCAGTCCCGAACGTCGCCTCGCCCGGCTGGCCCGGAGCAGCCGCTGCCACCGCAGAGCCCATAACCATCGCGGCCACCGCCACGGTGAGCAAGCCGAACACCAGCAACTGCTGGCGCCACTCGCGGCGGAACAGCCGCACTCCCCAGCGGATCACCGCCCTGCGCGCCGGCACACCACCGTCACGGGCCCAAACCCACCGCAGCAGGTACAGCATGCTCATCGCCGTCGTGCATCTCCCATCCATCAGCTCCTCGGCGGCCAGGCCATCGTGCAGCAAAGTGCCCGCCGGCGAGCCGTCGTGCAGCGATCATCCCACCCAGCAGCCCGATAACGTCCCGGCCGTTCCCGCAAACAACACCCGGAAGCCAATGCGGCAGCTATCCGGGCAAACAACCGCCTATCTCAGGCGGACGAACGCGGCCCGACAGCTGACGGTCAGCCACGGCTGAGCTGATCAAAGACAGAACCAGGAGGCGAGCCCCGTGACCGGCTTACGCGCGTCGGCGCTGGCAGTCGCGGGTTGCCCGGTCCGGGATGCTGTTCACCGGGGGCAACCTCGGCAGAGATACAGAGCAGGGTGCGCCCCGGGCGGGCTGGCCTACCCGGCCAGGGGTGCTGCCCGAGACGACCTTTCTGCTCGGCAGGCAGCCATCAGCTACCTGACGCCACGAGCCAGAAGTGGATAGCGGACAGTGCTCAAACACTGGCCATAACGCATGTACCAACCACCTAAATCAGCCCTATAGCAACGCATACCGGGACTGAACCGGGGCAAGTGCGGAACGCGCCGGAGCCCTGACGGTCCGGGATGCCGCAGTCTGGTCGCGTGTCACGATGAGGGCATGGAAACGGTGAACCTGGACGCGATGCTGGCACGTTTCGCTGAGCACTGGTCGCCGAAGAAGATCGCCCAGGTCAATGACTACGACGTCCGGATCGTGAAGATCCAGGGCGAGTTCACCTGGCACCGGCACGCCGATACCGGCGAGTTCTTCCTGGTCCTCGACGGCCGGCTCACCATCCAGATGCGAGACCGCGATGTGGTCCTGGGGCCACGGGAACTGTTCGTCGTCCCCCGCGGCGTCGAGCACTGCCCGCGCGCCGATACCGAAACCGCGGTGCTCTTGTTCGAGCCCAGCACGGTCATCAACACCGGCGATGCTGGCGGAGCACTGACCGCCGAGGCCGAGGAACTCCCCTGAGTATCTACGCGGGAGGGCCAGTGATCCGATCCAGGGCATGACAATGCGGGGCAGATCGTGCGGGAAGCCAAGACAGCCGGCGGCCAGCTGCATACCGTCGGGCTGTGACGGTGATTTGGGGGTCTGAGGGTGGCGGGCGGTGGCGGCCGCTGCCGCCGAAGGCCTATCTGGACGAGGCGGAGCTGCATGATCGGGTGCAGCACGCGCCCAACATGCTGCCGTTGGCGGGCTCGCCACGGCTGACGGTGCTGGGCCGGGAGGTGCGCCTGGGCACGGGGAGCGCTGATCTGCTGGCGGTGGAATCCTCGGGCCGCCTGGTGATCATCGAGGTAAAGCTGGCCGGCAACGCTGAGTCCCGGCGGGCGGTGGTGGCGCAGGTGCTGTCGTATGCCGGGTACCTGCAGGGCCTGGATCCGGTCCAGCTGGAGTCCCGGGTACTTGCGCGCCATCTGCCGCTGGGAGGAACGGTGCTGGGCCAGGTGGAGGCTGATGACCAGCAGCATGCGCTGGACCGGGAGGCCTTTCAGGAGGAGCTTGCCCGCACCCTGGCCGAGGGGAGCTTCCGGCTGGTGATCGTGCTCGATTCGGCACCAGATGAGCTGGTGCAGGTTATGGGCTACCTGGAACTGGTCACCGACAAGATTGACATTGACCTGATCACCGTGACCGCCTACGACGTGGCCGGATCCCGGGTGCTGGTCCCCCAGCGCGTGGATCCAGGGCGGCGCACCCGGGAACTGTCGGATGCGCAGGTCAGCGACCGGCAGGCGGGCGTGCTGTATCCGGGGTCGGCGGAGTTCCGCACCAGCTTCGCCGACGCCCCGCCTGCCCAGCGTGAGATGCTGCGGCGCGCCGCGGACTGGGCGGACAGCCTGGAACGCGAGGGCCTGGTGAAGCTGTCGAGCTACCGTGGCAAAGGCGGCATTGTCAGCTTGCTGCCCCGGCTGGCCAGCGACAACGCAGGGCTCGTCACCATCTACAGCGACATCAAATCCGCCTACATGCAGTTCTGGCGCGGCGTCTTCGAACGCCGGGCGCCGCACTCGATACCGGCGGTCGAGGCCGCGATCGGAGCTGAACTGAAGCAGGGCAACTCAACCCGCGACTTCACCCAGGAACTCCTCAGCGCGCTCACCCGCGCCTACCGAGAGGCCGCCACGGACAACGAGAACGGCGAATGACGGCAGGACGTTAGGGCACCGGCGTCACGATCTGCGGCATGTGAGTGCGGCCTGTTCGTGGCCCCGAAGTTGCTCGCGTGGTGTTCCGGCCACAGCCGCTGCTCGTGCAGGGTCTCGGCGCCGCGCCAAGGCGGCGTCAGAGAAGGCCCGGACGGTGCGGCCAGGCTTGGCGCGGAGAAGGCGATGTGCGATTCCCGGAAGCCTTCGCCGGTTGCCTGGCACGCTGCGGGCAAGCCGGGCCCCGTCTTGTCGGTTTGGAGGGTTACATTCCTACTCGGGTGGCGGGCAGGCCTACTCGGGTGGCGGGCAGGCCTACTCGGGTGGCGGGCAGGCCTACTCGGGTGGCGGGCAGGCCTACTCGGGTGGCGGGCAGGCCTACTCGGGTGGCGGGCAGGGTCAAGCCTTCGGTGCTGCGGGATCCAGGTTCGGCAGCTGCAGTACGGCGATGATTCCAGAGGCCGGGACAGGTCTACTTTGCAGCGATGTCACCTATCGGGAGGGATCGGGCGATATGGCGCGACCGCAGTACGACCACCTGTGGGCGCTGGCGCACGCCGAGCGCGCCGCGCTGGCCAAAGATCTGGCAGGCCTCGGCGCAGAGCAGTGGCGGCATGACACCTTGTGCGGGGAATGGGACGTTGAGCAGGTTGTCGCCCACCTCACCGCTGCGGCGAGCCTCAACCAGTGGCAGTGGCTGCGGAGTATGCTCACCGCGCGTTTCCGCCCTGACGTGCACAACCAGCGGCGGCTGGCCGAGCACTGCGGCAGCACCCCCGCTGAGACGCTTGACCGGTTTCACGCCGTCATCACCAGCACTACCGCACCCTCACGGCACACCCCGGCTTACCTCGGCGAGGTCGTTGTGCATGCCCAAGACATCCGCCAGCCGCTGGGGCTTGTGCGGACACCGAGCGTCGACGCGCTGACGCCCGTGGCCGACTTCTTCGCCCGGCACGACTTCACCGTTGCCAGCCGTACCCGTGCAGCCGATCTGCAGCTGCGGGCAAACGACGGGCCGTTTGCCACGGGCACCGGTCTCCTGGTCACCGGATCGACCCTCGCGCTCGTGATGAGTATGGCTGGCCGCATATCGTACTTGGCCGAGATTGACGGCCCGGGCGTGCCGACCCTGCGGTCACGTCTCCAAGCCACCCCAGCCTGAACCGCCGCTGCTGTTGTATTCGTGTGGGCTGCCGTAGCATCCGCAGGTGGTGACCGAGGAGGACCTTCGCCGCGTCGCGCTGTCCCTGCCCGGAAGCGTCGAGAAGCCTTACAACCGGCTCCCCTCTTTCCGGGTGCGCGGCAACCTGTTCATCCGTATTCACGAACTGCCGGATGCGTTCTTCGCCCGCTGCGCCGGTCTCGAAGAACGCGACGAACTGCTCAAGGCCGGGCCAGCGAAGTTTTTCATCACCCCCCATTACGCCGGCTACCCGGCGGTCCTGGTCCGGCTCAGCCGGGTTGACCTCGACGAGATGACCGAACTCGTCACTGAGTCATGGCGGGTATGCGCTCCCAAACGGCTGCTCGCCACATACGACACGGAGCACCCACCCGCACCATGACCGTCCAGCCCGTGCCATCCACCCGCACAGGGACAACGGATCAGCATGTGCGAATCGCGGCAGATGGGGATGCCGATCGCGAGCTGGTGGATGATGGGCATGCGGTGCGGGAGAATCAGCTCATGGCTGACGCCGAGCCGTCTCTCACGTGCCAGCGGCTAGCGGTCATCCTCCGGGAGGAAGGCTACCCTTCTTGGTCATACGGGATCGGGCGGCGCGGCAAGTACCAGGACCAGGCCGTCGTTCTTGACCGGTGGAGTAACCGATGGGTCGTGTACCACACAGAGCGCGGCGCGAAGACCGATATCCGCAAGCACGTATCTGAAGATGCGGCATGCCGCGATCTTCTTGCCCGACTCCGCGGCGATGTGACGCGCTGACCGAAGCGTCGACTCTCGCCACGTAGCTACCGGGTGCTCTCAGTGGGCGCCGCTCGGTCGGCGGCAAGAGAGTACGTCGCTTTGGACTGTCGTTGGAAACGTCACGGTGGCTTCTGGGTGTTCCCTTTCTTATCCGGCCGATGTGCCTGGCCACCGGAACTGGTCGCGGCGTCAGGTGGTGGCTGATAGCTGCGGGTTCCCACCCGCCCGGCCACCGGGCTTGCGGCCGACACCGCCGTAAATTGCGATCTTGCGCAGGTCGCGGGGTGGCTTCGTTTCCGGGCGCCACAGCGGGACCTGGACCAGGCCGGGCTCGATCAGGTCGAAGCCAGCGAAGAAGGTGATGATCCGTGCACGGCTGCGCAGCACCAGCGGGGCTGTCGCCCGGTCGTAGGCGGCAGCTGCCTGGCCGACGGTGGCCGCCGGGTGGAAGTCAGTGGTGCCGTGTGACAACACCAGGTAGCTGCCAGGGGCAAGCGCTTCCGCTAATACGGCGATGATGGCCGCTGGATCTTGTTCATCGGTGATGAAGTGCGTGATCGCCACCAGCGGCAGGGCCACCGGTTCCCCGAAGTCGATCAGCGCCTGGACGCCGCGATGCGCCAGGATCGTCTCGTGCTCGCGCAGGTCCGCGAGCACGATGCTCGTGTCGCCATCGCCGGTGAGCAGGGCACTGGCATGCACATGCACGATCGGGTCGTTATCCACGTAGGCGACTCGGGCGCCCGGCGCGACGCGTTGGGCCACGTCATGGACGTTGCCTGTGCTGGGGATGCCTGTGCCAATGTCGAGGAATTGCCGGATGCCGGCTTCACCCACGAGGAATCGCGCGGCCCGACCCAGGGCCGCGCCCAAGATCTCTACGTCTTCGCCATGTGCGGCGTGGCCTACATGCACGCCCGCAACCACGACGGAGACCTGGCTCTGTCCTTGCTGCACCAGCTCGCTCCACTGGCCCGCTCCCCTGCCGCCCAGTGCTACGTGGCCGTCTACCGGGCGCACGCCTTCGCCGGTCTGCGCGATCACAGCGACGCGTTCCTCGCTCTGGATGAGGCAGCTGCGCTCTCTTCCCAGGCGCACAATGATGCGCCATCTCCATGGCTCGGGGTCCCGGATGCCATGTTCGTCCAGCGGCAACGCGCCATGATCGCAACAGAACTCGGCTCGTCCGAGGCCCTGGGGCTGCTCAGCACGCTGGCCGAGCAGACACCTGACCTCTTCCAGCGCTACCGCGTCACGCTGCTGAACGACCAGGCTCTGACGTATGCGCGGCTCGGTGACGTCGAGGAGTCCGCCCACCTGCTGGCCGAAGCCGTCCGCCGCAACCGGCAGGTCCGCTCGGCGGAGAAGGCCGCCAGGATTCAGGCCGTTCAGCGGGTGCTCACATGCACGGGCGGCGGCAGCGCCGTCAAGGTCCTGGACGAGAGCCTTGACGCGGCTGAGGGGACGGCGTCTTCACCTGGGCTGCCAGCAGACGGTTGGTGACGCGGGCCAGGAGTTCCTCGTGAGCGGTCCGGGTGACGGTCAGCAGCTCGACGCCAGGATGCCGTTTCAGCGCGTCAGTCACCGGATGGGCTTTGGCATGGACCGTCGCCACAAGCGGGACGTCCTGCGCAAAGAGGTGCTGCACGGCTTGGACGAACGCGCTGGAGTACAGCTCCATCTGGCCCAGTTCGTCGATGACCGCCACGCCGTCTGACCGGATTGCCTGCTCCAGGGCGGGCAGGGTGATGCGCTCGAACGCGGGGACATCGACCCGGTAGCGGCCAACCCGAGGGCCATCGGTGAACGCCACGTGCGCCATGACCGCCGAACCGTCACCAATCGCCTCCACCTGGAACCCGGTCCGCTCACCCCGCTCGCGCAGCTCGCGGGTGGTGAAGCCAGCAACCACGATCCCACTGGACTGAAGCTCCCTGACGATCTGGGACACCAGCGTCGTCTTTCCGGCCCGGGGTGCGCCCGTCAGCAAGATTCGGGGCACCTCACGGCGGCGGTTGCCTGGCGCCGAGGGTGCCTCATGGGTATCGGAGACGTCCGGCCTCCTGCTATGTGGCGAAGTCACTCAGTCGAACTTTCCCCTGCCCAGGAGCGTCACGCCGGTTCGGCTCCAGGTATAGGTGGACTCTGCTGAGCACTCGACTGGATGAGCGGCACGTCACCGGCGTCGACATCCGCCCGGCCGCGGCAGCGGCCGAACGGTCTGGGTTCTCATCCAGCAGCCGGCCTCGCATACCGACCCGGCCCGGCCAAGGTAGGGCATGAGTTCCGCTACCTTCGCCATGACTGCCCATTGCTCACTGCCCAGGTCCGCGTTCCGCCGGATGAGCAGCTCGCCACCCTGTTCGATGGACAGGAACGGATCCAGAGTGAGGTCGGTACTCCCGGTCTCGCCCTTCTTGTGACCCAGGTCGGGCAGATAGTGCCGGGTGTGCCCAGGCCAGGCCGACGGGGTCCGGTACGACGGCGGTTCAGCCAGCGCGCCGATCAGCCGTCGATGGTGCCTGCGGGCAGGTCGGGCCAGCGATTGTGCCATGTCGCCAGCAGTGCGCGCAGAATCCGCCAGGGGGACGGGGCCATTCCACCGCGCCCTCGTTGACGCTGCGGTCCCACGGGTTGGCGTGGTAGCGCCCGAGCGCTGGGTTGTCAGGTGCGGTGGCCGGCAGGCGTTTGGCTGTGGGGATCTTCGGGGGTGATGCTGAGCAGTTCCAGCAAGCCGGCGGGGACGCGGTAGACCTCGCCGATGCGGATGACGCGGCAGGGGAACTGGCCGCAGCGGGCGAGTTCGTAGGCCTTGGTGCGGCCCAGGCCCAGCGCGGCCGCGGCGGTCATCAGGTCCGGTCGCGCTGGCGCGCAGCTGGGTGATGGTGACGGGCATCGGGGGCCTCCTGGTGGGTCAGGCGTGGTGGGGCAGGTCCGCGGGGCGGGTGGCAACGATGACTCCGGCCAGGTCGAGGGGGTCGATCTGGACGTACTGGCCGGTCTGGGGGCCTGGACCTGGACGTCCTGGCCGGTCTGGGGGGCCTGGATGACCAGGCCGCCGCCCAGGTACATCACGACGTGGCCAGGATTGGTGCCGTCGGCGCCGGCGGAGAACAGCAGGTCACCGGGCTGGATCCGGGCGAGCGGACCGGCGGGCGTCCTGGCGCCAGCCGAACGTGGTGCGGGCGATGACGATGCCCGCGGCGGCGTAGGCGGCGAAGACACCTGCGGCGAGCCACCTGAACACTGGGCTGCTCCCTGCGTCAGGGTCCGGTCAAGATCACCGGGCCCCGTGCGCACCCGGTGCGCAGCCCATGCAAACGGCACTACCAAGCATGAGGTAGATGCCAAGACCACCAATGACGACATACAGTCAGAAGCTCGGCCTGGCCGCAGAAGTACTCATTGGATATCGGCGAGAATCATGCAGATCCACCATGCGTGAGACGTCCACGGGAGAGTCAGCCCAGGCGGTGTGCTGGTCGATGGTCAATAGTCGTCATCTGACGGGAACTCGTCGCCTCACCTGCAAGC
>OFGV01000053.1_pt1 | contig 18694 bp, 16 predicted proteins | sample 1521911 | NCBI WGS metagenome assembly OFGV01 (sample SAMEA2553413, study PRJEB24118) | soil metagenome
ACATGGATCAACAGGCCAAGGAGATGCAAGCGGTGCTTGGGGAGCAGGATCGTTTGCGCCGCAACCAGGAGCAGCTCCAGGTCATCATGCCCAGCGACGTAACCTTCTCGTCGGGGAGCGCAACGCTGCAACCGGGCGCGAGCGACCGGCTCCGCCGCTTGGCGGTAGTCCCGGTGGCAAGTTACCCGGACACCTACCGGTTCAGCCGCACCATCCAGGAGCGGCGGCCGGCATTGGGCATGACCGAGACCGGCGGCATGGTGGACCGTTTCCGGAATGTGCTGGGAGAGTTCTGTGACCTCCGAACGCAGTGACCGCAAGGCGCGGGCCACCACCGGCGCCGAGTTCGAGGAGCTCTCCGCGGGGTCCGCGACCGTCCAGGCCGTGCGCGAGGGGGTCACCCGCGCGCGCGAGCGCCCCGGCCGGGTCGCGGGCCGGCTCGGAAAGTGTCTGCTGCCAGCTCGCCATGCCGCTCCCCGGTCATCGGCCTTCCATCTCATACAACGAACACGTCGGCCGGTGCGTTGGGGCCCATGTACTACCGGCGAGGAGACAGCAAGGCGAGCCTGGCCGGTGATCGCTAGTAATGACCATCCGGCGTCGCCGCTGGCCAGGGCGACGATCCGGCCGTGAGGTGGCCCCTCCCGAGACCGGGGTAGCACGGAGACCACGGCAGCCATGACCGTCACCCGGCGTTCCCGGTCGTGGACTAGCCGCTTACAGAGTCGTGATCGACAAATTGTTGCTGCCTATGCTTCGATCACTGCGGTGGCGTGCTCCAGCGGCAGCCGCACCGCCAGCGCCCGGTGCTCGGCGGCCTGGAACCGAGCGGTGCGCTGGTGGGCGCGGCGGCCCCACCGGTCGGCCAGCGCAGTGCGTCAGCCTGGTCCGCTGGCGGGGAAGTCGCGCAGCAGCGTGCTGCTGATCGGCAAAGCACCCGCCGCCATCAGGCTGTCGGCCACGGTGGCGACGATCCGCGCCGTGTCCTCCGGTCCCGCCGAGGCCTCCCTGGCCGAGTCGCTGATCGAGATATGGGTGACTGGCGCGAGCGGGGCCAGGTAGCACTCCGCCGGGGTCGGCCATGGCGGCTCGCTTACGTCCACCGGCACCTGGGCGGGCGGCAGAACGCGACCAGGCCCGATGCGCCCGCACGCGCCGGGGTGAACTCAACCCAGGCGGGCATCCCGGCCAGGTTCGGCTCCGCGAGCACCTGCCCGTGCCATTCCTGCCGACCCCAATTCGGTCGGCCCCCGCCCAGGCCGTCAATGGCCACGTCATACAAGTGACCGGTGTCGTTGGCGAGCGAGATCTCCGACATAGCCTGCCGCATCGGCACGTCCGGCGCAGGAAGCTCACCGCCGGGATCGGGGGGTCACGTGGAAGCTCACCCGCAGCCCCGCCGGTGTCAGCTTCACCCACTCGAAACACACCTCGGCGACCGAGGTCGGGCACAGCACCCCGGCGGCCGCCACCAGCAACAGGACCTCGTGCAACCCGGCACGCCCCCGCGGCCCGCGCATCCCAGTACTCATGGGCGCCGGGCCGGACCGTCAGCTCCCCTTTGGTGACCCCCAGGTGTTCGCGGAGCCCTTGCGCTCCAGCGCGCTCGCCGAGGCGTGCCCGGCGGGCGGCTACTGGTCGGCGGGCAGTTCGACGGTGAGCGGACGCGGCTCCAGCAGGTCGGGCCTGACGGTGGACAGGACCCAGCGGCCGCCGGAGTGCGTGGTGGCGAGGCAGAACCGGCCCGCCGTCACGGCCAGGCCCTTCGCCCAGACGTCCACGAGCCAGCCGAACGGCAGCTCGGCGCGGATGCCTTCCTCGCGCTGCGACAGGCCTGGCTGTCGCCGGCCGTCGATCATCTGCAGGTCCACCGCGAGAGCGGGCTTGCCGAGCCACGCTCGCAGGGCCGCAGTGGCCCGGCCGTAGAGCGCTGCGTGCAGTCGCGGGAGCGCGCGCCTGGCCGCCTCATCTGGCTGGCTGAGCCGCGGCGACCACCCGGCCGCGATGGTGGCGGCGAGCCGGTCAGGCAGGCACCCGCCAAGCTGGAGCAGGTCGATCAGCTCGTCTTCGGGGTCCGCCGTGGCAGGCGCCGGGAGCGCTGGCCCTCGCCCCGCGGTCAGGTGCGCGACCGACGCGGCCGAAGCGGAATAGGACGCCCAGCCGCGGCGTGCGCGAACCGGGGTGAGGCCGCCGGCCAGCCGGGCGAAGCCGGCGCCGCCCGGCCGCGCCGGACCCGGCTGCGGGCTGAGCTGATCGGTGAGGCCGCGGCTGGCGAGGACCAGGACGCGCAGGTCGCCGACGTGGCGGTGCCAGGCATCGAGCATGTCCACGCAGCCGCAGCGTTGCCCGCCGAGTGCCGCGAGAGTTCGCTCGGCGTCGGCGTCGCCGTGATCGAGTGCCAGCAGCTCGCCCGCCTGCCAGCGCAGCCGGTGCTCCTGCCCGCCGCAGCTGATCGTGGCCTGCGCGGCCGGCAGCCCAGCCCACCAGCTGCTCATCACCGGGCCCCAGCCGCCGCCCAGGGCAGCGGCACCGTGATCACGGCGCGCGCCGTCTTCGCCGTCGGCATCAGGTCGAGCCGTGCCGCCTTCGGATCAAGGGCCGGCCAGAAGCTGACGGTGCCCTCGCTGTGCTGGTCATCGCCGCCCCAGCTACCGATCTCACCGAGGTAGTGGTTGCCGCGGTCATCGGCCGCCCACCAGGCGACCCCGGTATCCTCGATCGCCGTCTCGAACGGCAAGGTTCGCAACCGCCTGGCCGTCGTCTCGACCTCGATCTCGAAGCCTTCCTCCTCCGTTTCCAGGCTCATCACCGCCACGCTGATCCCGTCGAACTCCGGCGTGACGGCGCCGATCACAACCTCGCCACCGGGTCCGCCCTCCAGGCGACCGCCGGCCAGCAGCGATTGCCACGGTTCCGGCAGCGCGCGGATCCCGCCGGGCGGCATCGCGACGTGCCCGAGCACGGCGAGCACCGCCCGCAGGTCGGCGAGCTCCGGGGCAGCGGGGTGCACCGCGCCCGCCGCGACCAGCGCGTCGACCGCGGCGTCGAGACCTTCCTGCGGCCCGTGGAGGCGCTCGGAAGCGGCCAGTTGCCGCCACAGGTAGCTCATGGCCGGATCCTGGCCGGGCAGTTCCTGGACCGCCACCTCGATCGCGGGCGGCTCGCGGTCGACCCCGACCCGTTCCCCGTCGATCTCGATCCCCCTGGTGCCCCGGGCCAGCGGCGTATCGGCGGTGAACCGCCCGCGCCACTCCTCGTCCGAGCCGCCGCCGCTAAAGTACGCGGAGGCGGTGGTGCCCCGGTCGTCGGTGAGCGTCACTTGCGGCGGGCTCCAGTGGCTGCCGGGAGCCATGGCCCGGTGCGCCCGCAGAGACGACCGCACGGGCCAGAGCACGACGCTGAGCCACGTCTCGTCATCCGCGAGACTGACGAAGCGGACCCGCAGTTCGCCCGCAGACAGCCCGATCACCTGCTCGCAGGCGGCCACGCGGCACGGTTTCAGTGCCGGGGCCGGCCGTGCGCTGCGGGCCCGCTGCGCTCCGCGGGCCTGCCGCGCCCGGCGGGAACATCGCCCGGTGGCGCGCCCCGCTCGGAGCGGAGCTGCACAGCCAGGTCGTAATCGTCGACGACCGCCTGGGCGGCGTCCGCGTCGATAACGCCGACGGCGACCAGCGCGGGCCGCCTTGACCACCGGCGAGCCCCACGGGCCGTCGCCGGAGCCGGCCCGGTCGAGCAGCATCCGCTCCCCGGTCAGCCGCAAGTACAGCTCGGCGTCGAACGGCATGCCCACGAGCCTGCCAGCCCGGCCGGGCAGCAGGCAAACTTGGAGCTGTGGAAGACCAGGCCGCCGTCGTGGAGGCGCTCGGGGTCGCGATCGCGGCCAGGGTGCCCGTGCTGCTGTGGGGCGCCCCGGGGACCGGCAAGACATCGGTGATCCGCGCGATGGCCGCTGCGGCGGGCTGGCCGTGCGAGACGGTGATCGCGTCGATTCGCGAGCCCTCCGATTTCGCTGGCCTGCCGGTGGTGAACCACGCTGCGGGCGGCGACGGCGCCCGCGTTGAGTTCGCGCCGCCGCGCTGGGCGGCCGCGCTGGCCGGCGCGGGGCACGGCGTCGCCTTCTTCGACGAGGTCTCGACCGCGCCGCCGGCCGTGCAAGCGGCGCTGCTGCGGGTCGTGCTCGAGCGGACCGTCGGCGACCTGGCGCTGCCCGACGCCGTCTCCGTGGTCGCTGCCGCGAACCCGCCCGAGCAGGCGGCTGACGGCTGGGATCTCTCGCCGCCGCTGGCGAACCGGTTCTGCCACCTGGACTGGCCGGTCGGGGCGCGGACGGTGGCCGCCGGGTTCACCGGCGGCTGGCCGACCTCGCGGCCGCCGCGGCTGCCCGGCGGCTGGGAGCAGCGCGTCCCTGTGGTGCGCAGCTGGATCGCCGCCTTCTTCACGGTCCGCCCGGCGCTCGTCCTTGCTCCGCCGCAGGACGCGGCCGGCTCTGGGCGCGCCTGGCCGAGCCCGCGGACCTGGGACATGGCCGGACGCCTGCAGGCGGCGGCCGAGGCCGTCGGCGCGGGCGAGCTGGCCGCGTCGCTGCTGGTGCGGGGCTGTGTGGGAACCGGGGCAGGCGTGGAGTTCCTGACCTGGCTGGCCGAGGCGGACCTGGCAGACCCGGAGGCGGTGCTGGCGGATCCGGACAGCTTCGTGCTGCCCGAGCGCGGCGACCGGGCCTACGCGGCGCTCTCCTCGGTCGCGGCCGCCGTCGCCGCGGACCCGGGCGACGGCCGCTGGGCACGTGGCTGGAAGGTCTTCGGGCAGGCCGCCGAGTCGGCCCCTGACGTGGCCGCTGCCGCCGCCCGCACGCTGGCCCGCTGCCGACCGGCGGGTGCCGCGATCCCCGCCGAGGTGCGGGCCTTCGCACCACTGCTGCGCGACGCCGGGCTGCTGACGTGAGCGTTACCAGGGCCGGGCTCGACCCGCGCGCCGTCGCGGCCGCCCGGCTGTGGGCGACGAGCCGCATGCCGTACCTGGCCAGCGCCCTGTTCGCGTGCCCGGTGCGCGCCGCCCCGGGACCGGCACGATCGGGGGCCGGCCGGCGCTGGCGGATCAGCGCCGACCCGGCCATCGCCGCCCAGCTCAGCGTGGAGCAGCTCGGCCGCCTGCTGGTGCACCTGACCGGCCACCTGATCCGCGATCACGCCGCGCGGGCCGAGCGCCTCGCCGTCCGGGACCCGGCCGCGCGCGCCCGGTGGAACCGGTGCACCGACGCGGAGATCAACGATGACCTGCTGGTCGGCGACTGCGTTCCCGACACCGCTCCCGACCAGCCCGGCAACCTCGGCTGCGACCCAGGGAAGCTCGCCGAGCACTACTACTCCCACGCCGCCGACGGGCCGCGGCGCTGGGACTGCGGCTCGGGGGCAGACGGCTGCCAGCGGCCGGGCGACCGGGACGGCGGCATCAGCGCCCAGCAGGCCGAGCTGGTGCGGCTCGGCGTCGCCGCCGAGATCCAGCGCCAGCATGCCCGCGAGCCCGGCAGCGTCCCCGGCGGCTGGCTGCGCTGGGCGGAGTCGGTCCTGCCGTCGCGCACCGACTGGCGGCGGATCCTCGCCACCGAGGTCCGCAGCGCCGTCGCCGCAGTAAGCGGGATGGTCGACTACAGCTACCGGCGCCCTGCCCGCCGCGCACACCTCAACTGTGACGTCGTGCTGCCGGCGCTCTACCGTCCGGTCCCGCACGTCGCGATCGTCTGCGACACGTCCGGGTCGATGCACGAACGGCTGCTCGCCCGCGCCCTGGCCGAGATCGAGGCCGTGCTCGCCCGGGTCGGCCTGCGCCAGGCGCAGGTCACGGTGCTCGCCGTGGACACGCAGGTGCACGCCGCGCGGCGGGTCAGCCGCGCCGCCCAGGTCCGGCTGGCCGGAGGCGGCGGCACCGACATAGGCGCGGGCATCGACGCCGCGGCCGCACTCCGCCCCCGGCCGTCGATCGTGCTCGTGCTCACCGACGGGTTCACGCCCTGGCCGGAGCGACCGCCCGGGGGCATCCGGGTGGTGGTCGGCCTGCTCAGCGAGGGAATCATGCCGCCCGGCTGGACCCCGCCGCGCTGGGCGCGCACGGTGGTCATCGACGATCCCGGACCGTCCTAACCGCCTAACCTAACCACCAGGAGCCGGGCCCCGGTTCACTGCGGGGCCAAGTCTGCAGGCTTGGGCAGTCCGCGAGCAGGTGGCGGAAGTAGGAGGCTGGCTCGGTCAGGAACCGGCGCCAGGCGCTGACCAGGTGGAGGTCCTCCTACCGGGCGGTGCGGATGCCCCCAGTCCCCCAGTTCCAGGATGCCCGCGCCGGGGACGGCGGCGACGATGGGGAATGGGTGGCCACCGCCGCTGCGCTGGCAGGCCGTAGCAGGCGGGCGTGGTACGTCCCACGGGCCGCGGCGGGCCTGCTGTTCATCGCCGGAGGCGCACTGCTGCACGTCATCAACCTCGCCACCGGCGCCGACTACGCCGACTTTGCCGACCCGGCGCACTTCGCGTGGGTGACCAACGCGTGGAACGCCGTCGTCGTGCCGAACCACCTTCTGTTCATCGGCCTGCTGGCACTGCTCGAGGCCACTCAAGAGTGCTGGCAATCAGCGGCGGGCGCAGGACCCAACTCGGCTACCTGGCCGCGATCGCGTTCTATCTCGCCTTGTGGCTGTTCGGGTGGATCGAAACCGTCTGGGTTCTCCTCATGGTCCCGGCGATGCTGCTTCTGCTGCGCGCCGAGCGGCGTGCCGCACCGGCCGCCCACGGCGGGTCGCCCTCAGCCACTCTTCGGCATGCATGAGGGGCGCAGCGCGGCTGGGCGTGCAGATCACCCATTACGGCACTGGCGCAGCACGCCTCTGTGAGCAGCGCCCAAGCGCAGGTAAGGCGGCTCGGCGCTCGTTATCCCTGACCTTCGCTATCACCTACAGTAGCGGGATGCCCGGACGCGTGTGACTCGGTGCGGCCTGGCTGGTCTGGGGCTGCCTGCCGGGCGAGGCGCCCGTCCCCCTGTGAGTGAGCGGGCGGCCGCCACTGGCTGGATCGCCTCTCACCAGACGCGCCCCATGCGGCTAGAAGCGGATGACCCAGATGGACTCTTCAGCTTGCGAGGAGCTGGCTCACAGCTTGATGCGAAAGGCCCAGCAGAGCGCTGATATCGCGCTGAGCAAGGCCTTGCGCCTTCAGGTGCTCAGCTGTCCGCCGTGTCTGCATGGTGGCCTCGGCCCGAATCCTTTCCGCTTGCTCGCGGGCCTGGCGCGTCTGGGTCACCTCTTCGGCTAGAGCGGCATCCAGCACCGGCACGACCTCGATATGCCCTACCTCGTCCTTGCCGATGCCAAAGTGCAGTGCCAGCAGGTCACGCACCATGTCTTCTGCCTGATCCAGGCGCCGGGCCTGGGTGTAGGCCGGATGGGACAGACCATCGCCGGTGACTTCGAGCGCCCACCAGCCCTGGCTGCGATGCGCTGCGACCTTGAAGTTCCTGGTCGTCATGGGCGCTCCTCCTTCCTGGCCTCTGCGCATAGTTGCTCGAACGTTCGCAAGATCCCACGTGCGGTGTACTCGACGATCTCTGTGTGGCGGGGTACCTCAACTGAGTGGGCTCCGACGAAGAACTTGTCATGTCTGCCGCCGTGCACGGGATGATCCTTGTCGAACTCGATGCCGTAGCTCCTGGCGAGCCTCGCCATCTGGTTGAGCAGTTCGCGACGCTTCACAGGATAAGGCTAGCCGCTTGCCCGAGCAAGTCAAGCTACTTGCCTAAACATCGGCCGCTGCATCGCTGGGTTCGACTCATCCGGCAGCGGCCGGGCACCCGCCACTTGGACCCTGATTCCCCCCCCGGAGGATACTTCCGCAGGCCAGACCACAGACGCTCTGTCATCGGCAGAGTCGGACAGTGGCTCTTGCAGAGGCCGGTTGAAGCGGGCACGCCGCCGGGCGTATGTTCGAAATGATCGAACGTTAGCGGCGCTAAGGAGTTTGCTGGGAGCCAAGCTGGGAGCCAACGGCGCCAGGCACCCGGCGACGCCAGGCCACACCCGGCAACAGTCGCCGCAGGCAGAGGGCACATGAGGTGATGCCCAGCAACACCCAGCGACCGGGGGAGCCGTATGGCATGGAAGAGCGACTCTTCGGCCGCTGCAACCGCGATCCAGCCCATGGCTGTCAGTCGCACGGCTTCTGTTGGCTACGCAGTGTGAGGATCTTAGCGATGGTGTTCGGCTGGCATAGAGACTGCCGACTCTGCGCTGATTCGGCATCGGGTCGGTCCCCAGTCTCCAAGCATCCAGATTGCCCAGATCTGTACGCAGCCAGGGCCCAGCGCCACGCAACCGCTGGCGTCCAGAACGAAGATGGTTGATCCGGGCGAGCGGGAGGGGTCAGGTGAGGGTGGGCTGGGCCTGGGCAAGGGGAACAAGCGGTCTTGAGGACACCGGGACAGTGGTGCCATGCGGCTCCCTGTAGCGGGCGACTGCCGCCGGTAAGAAGATCGTCAGCCTTGCTTTTCGTGCCGCGGCCCGGGCGCGCGCTGGGCCACGCCAGGGTCGGTGCGCAGCAATGTGTCCAGGTAACTGTCCAGCTCGTCGTGACTGATCTCACCGCGGGCGTACCGTTCCCGCACCACGGACAATGGATCCTCGAGGGTCCCGCCCTCCTGGCTGCCGGGCCGCAGTGGCTGCCTGCCGCGGCGCCCGCCGCGCGTGGCCCTGGGGCCGAGGCCAAGGACGCCGCCCAGCATCCAGGCCGCGAACACCATGCCGACCACCATGACCAGCGGCATCAGCATCATCAGCGGCCACCACGGGCCTGGACCAGACCCGCCCATCATGACGGTTACCTCCCGCGCCGCCCCGACGGCGGCCCTTTTTCAGCATGGCACATCCACGTGAGCAGCGCCCCGGGCCCTTAGTCATAACCTGCGGCGCCGAAGGACCTCCTGCCGCGGCGGTGGCAGCGCCGCGGCGCTCACCGACAGCCTCCGGGACACCTAAACGCCGGGTGGCGGCGAGGCGCTCATCAGGTGAGGCAGATCGTCGCGATGGGCGGAAGCGGGCACAGCTCAGCGAGGCATGTACCGCCGGGGTGGCCGGAGCGGCCAGGAAGCCAGGCCAGGAGCTGCGCTCCGGTCCCTGATGCGGTCTGCTGCATCGTCTCCGGTCTGGAGCCAGCGGCCCGTGTCGGCTGTCTTCAGCTTCGCCTCCATTGGCGCTAGCTCGTTCGTTCAGGCTGCGGACAGCGACGGAGAGCATCTGGCGCACGACCGCGGCCGGTCGGCAGTCAGGTCCGAACCCCAGGTCCAGGTCCACGTGGCGGTCTCAGCGCCCCGACGAGCCGGGAGCGCGCGGTCACCTCCGCCGGAGCTTGCTGGCCGGTCGTCCGCGTGACTGGGTTCTGTCATGCGCCGGGTGGCATCGCCGCAGCTGCCAGGGCGGCCACAGCCCTGGTGGCCCGTTGCTTCCGGTGCCGGATTCTGTTATCCATGAATCCATGGATAGCCGGGCAGGGTCGAGGGCCGCTCTCTACGAGCAGGTGGCACGCATCGGCAAGGTCGTGGTGCACCCCAAGCGCATCGAGATGCTTGAGCTGCTGTGCCAGGGCGAGCGGAGCGTGGAGGATCTGGCTGCCGCCGTGGGGCTGAAGATGACCACGGCGTCGGCGCATCTGCAGGTCCTGCGCCAGGCCCGGCTCGTGGAAACCCGCCGGGAGGCCAGCCGCGTCTTTTACCGTGCCGCAGGCGAGGAGGCGTGCCGGTTCATGACAGCGCTCGCGGACCTCGCCCGCGCGCGGCTGGCGGAAGTCGGCCAGATACTCCGGGAGATCGGCGCCGGCGCGCACGGCACCGAGAGGGTGACGCGGCAGGAACTGCTCGCCCGGGTCGCCGCCGGTGACGTGGTGGTCCTCGACGTCCGGCCGTCGCGTGAGTTTGACGCGGGCCATATTCCAGGTGCCGTGTCGCTGCCCCTTGAGCACCTTGAGGCCCGGCTGGGCGAGCTCGACCCGGGCGTCGAGGTGGTCGCCTACTGCCGGGGGCCGCTGTGCCTGCTCGCCCCGCAGGCTGCCGCCGTCCTTTCGTCGCGGGGCTGGCGGGCGCGCCGCCTGGAGGACGGCATGCCCGAGTGGCGCCAGGCGGGGCTCCCCGTCGCTGTGGCCCCCTGCCCCGCCGCTTCACAGCGGCGGCGGGCACGCAGCCGCCCGGAGAGCCAGCCGGGGCGCGCACATCTCACCCGCCGGGACGAGCAACCGGAGCTGACGTGAAGGTCCTCATCCTGCTCAACGATCCGCCGTACGGCACCGAGCGGTCCTACAACGGGCTCCGCCTGGCCGGCTCGCTCGCCAGGCGAGACGAGGTCGATCTGAAGGTCTTCCTCTTCGGCGATGCCGTGGGCTGCGCGATGGCCCGCCCGAAGGTACCCGACGGCTACTACCACCTGGACCGGATGCTGGCCTCCGTCATCCGCCATGGCGGGGAGGCCGGATGCTGCGGGACCTGCATGGATGCCCGCGGCCTTCCCGAGCAGGCCCTGGTGAAAGGCGCCCGCCGCTCCACGCTGGAGGAGGTGACCGAGTGGACGATCTGGGCGGACAAGGTCGTGAGCTTCTGAGCCCATCATTGCGGCCGCGCGTGCCAGGCACATGCGCACCCCCGGGCGCCGCATCCGGATCCCGGGGGGAGTGAAAGGAAAGGAGCGAGGCGATGGCCGTGAACGTGGTGATCATCGGCGGGTCCTTCGGGGGGCTGACCACCGCCTATGAGCTGCGGCGCCACCTCGGCCCCGGCAAGGCGGCGATTACCCTGATCTCGAAGGAACCCCGCTTTGTCTTCGTGCCGTCCCTGCCCTGGGTCGCGATGGGAAGCCGCAGCCTGGGGCAGATCTCCTTTGGCCTCGGCCCGGCGCTCGCCCGGAAGCAGGTGGATCTGGCGCACGAGACGGTGCTGCACATCGATGCCGGGGCGAAGACCGTCACGACGGACAGGGCTGAGCGCCGCTACGACTTCCTCGTCATCGCGACGGGGCACCGCAGCGCGAACGAGGCCGTGGAAGGCCTCGGCCCCTCCGGCGGGCCAGGGCACTCGCTCATGTCGGCGCCGGAGGCCGAAGAGCTCGGCGGCGCGATCCGACAGCTCCTCGACGAGCCCGGCCCGGTCGTCGCCGGGGCAGCACCCGGCGCCAGCTGCATCGGGCCGGTCTACGAGTTCGCCTTCGAGCTCGACCACCTGCTGCGCCGCCGCCGGATGCGCCATGCGGTGCCGATCACCCTCATCACCCCCGAGCCGTTCGTGGGCCACATGGGCATGGGCGGGGCGGGGACCATCCGCCAGCTCCTGGAGCAAGCGCTCGAAGAGCGCGACATCGCCTACCTGACCTCCGCGGCGGTGACGAAGATCACCGCCAGCGCGGTTGAGGTCGAAGGGGCGAAACCGGTCCCCTCAGTCCTGTCGATGGTCATCCCTCCCCTTGGCGGTGTCGAGGCCGTTGCCAGCAGCCCGGGACTGTCCAACCCGAAGGGCTTCGTCCCCGCCGACGCCCGCTACCGGCACCCGGCCGCCGACGGAGTCTACGCCGTCGGCGTGGCCGTGGCCATGACCCCGGTCGCGGAGACGCCGGTGCCGGTCAACTTCCCCAAGACCGGGCACATGACCGAGCAGATGGCCACGATCGCGGCGGCGGACATCGCGGCGCGGATCGCAGGAGGAGAGGGGAAGACCGCCGAGCTCGGCGCCCGCTGCGTCATGGACATGGGCGATCGGGGCGTCTACATGGCGGTTAATCCTGTCCGCCCGCCGCGCGACAAGATTCCCGCCGTCTCCCAGGGCCGCCGCTGGCTGCTCGCCAAGCGGGCCTTCGAGCGCCTCTACCTGTTCTCCGCCCGCCGGGGTCGGCGGGTGCCGACAGCGCTCGGATGGTGAGCCGATGGACGAACCCCGGCGCGATGCCTCGCGGGCCGTCCGCCCGTCCGCCGCGCCACGCAGGCGCACGCGCCTGTGCCTGCCCCGGGCGGGAAACGTGCTCGCCGTCTGCGCCCATCCCGACGACGAGTCCTTCGGGCTCGGGGCGGTCCTCGCCGCCTTCTCCGGGCAGGGCGCACGGGTCCGGGTACTGTGCTTCACCCACGGCGAGTCATCCACGCTCGGGCTGGCCTCCCGATCCCTCGGCGAGGTGCGCGCGGAAGAGCTCCGCGCCGCCGCCGCCGTGCTCGGCGCCGAGCTGCTCTCCTATCCCGACGGGAATCTGGCGGGTTTTCCGGCCGGGGAACTCGCAGGGCTGGCCGGGGACGCCCTCACCGGTGCGGACCTCCTGCTCGTCTTCGACCAGGGCGGCATCACCGGCCATCCGGATCACTGCCAGGCCACAGCCGCGGCGCTCCTCGCGGCACGCAGGCACCAGCTGCCGGTGCTCGCCTGGGCACTGCCCGAGGAGGTCGCAGCCCAGCTCAACGCAGAGTTCGGCACCACCTTCGCCGGACGGCCGCACAGCCAGCTTGACATCGTCATCGACGTCGACCGCGCCCGCCAGCGCTCGGCGATCGCCTGCCACCCCAGCCAGTCAGCCGACAACCCCGTGCTGTGGCGGCGGCTCGAGCTGCTCGGAGCCGGCCCTGGTTTCGGGACCGCACACCGTCACCCAGCTGTGCCACGCCATTCAGGCGCCGCAGTCGAACACCTCCCAGCATCTGGCAACCCTGCGCGACCGCGGGCTGATCAAAGCCGACCGGCACGGCGCCAACGTCGTGTACTCCCTCCGGCACCCCAAGATCGTGGACGCCATCGACCTCCTCCGCCAGGTGATGGCCGACGAACTCACGCGACAGCAGGCACTGCGCTCCCGCCGCCGACCAGGGACGTGACCACAGGGCGCCATCCCGGCGACCCCAGCACCCGCAACCTGCCTGGCCACCACGCCATGGGCACGCGCACCGGACCCGAGGTCCGCTGACCGGCTCCGGCCGCAGCCAGCCGCCCCGGGCGCTCCGGTGGCCGGGGTGTCCGCGCCGGGTGGCCCGGAGTCAGGCAGCGGGCGGACCGGCCGTGCGGCCGGGCCGGGTTTCGTACATGCGCACGGCGACGACCACCCCGGAGATGGCAGTGAGGGCGGCGCTAGTGTAGAGCACTGGTCAGGGCCAGTTGGCTGCGCCGGGCGTGTTCGGATTATCGAACATTAGCGATGCTAAGGATTGTCGTGGGAGCCAAGTTGGGAGCCAACGGCGCCAGCCACCCGGCGACGCCAGGCCACACCGGGCCACGGTTGCCGCAGGCAGGGGGCACGCAAGGCGATGCCCAGCCCCGTCCAGCGACCGGGGGAGTCTGTATGGCATGCAAGAGGTCAGGAGTTCGAGTCTCCTTAGCTCCACGAGTTTTCGTGCCTGTGTTCGAGGAAAAGTGACTAACGTTAGTCACTTGGATCAGGTGGTTCCGAGGGCCGCGCGCCTGATGGTTGTGCAAGAGGCCGGTGCTCGTTGACGTCCATCACGTGGGGATTCGCAGCCAGGACGTTCCAGCGCAGTGACTAGGACAAGTGACCGTGTGCCCGGACCAGGCTGGCCGTAGCCGGACTGGTCCGGGCAGGCGGGCGATGTGCCAGCTTGGACGGCGGTCTCGACGGCTGCCAGGTGCCGGTGGACTGGGACCGGGACACGGCCGAATGCCGTGACGTGACCTCGTTTGCAGCGGCCAGAATGGGACGCCGGTCTTGCCGGTCTTGGTAGATCGCTGCGAGGAAGGTACTTAACCTGCTCAGCAGCCGCCGGTTAGGGTTGATGGGTGCTGCCGACGGCGGAAGATGCTGATTCCGTGGCTGAGGCAGCTCCGGCGTCCGGCCGCGAGACGATCGCCGCTCCGGCGGGAAGCGAGAGTTCGCGACAGGCAGCCGGCGGTTACAGCTTTGTGGTGGTTGCCAGCCGGCTGCCGTTCGGCCGGGTCGAAGGCCGGGAAGGCGGGCCACAGTGGCGGCCCAGTCCCGGTGGGCTGGTCGCTGCCCTCGAGCCGGTGATGCGTGAGGCCGGCGGGGCATGGATCGGCTGGCAAGGTGCTGCCGGAGTGCCGCCGGAGCCGTCCGATACTGGCGGCATGCACCTGGTCTGTGTGGGCCTGTCGGCAGCGGAGGTCCGGGACTACTACGAGGGCTTTTGCAACGCCACGCTGTGGCCGCTTTACCACGACGTCATCGTGCCGCCGCAGTTCCGGCGCCCGTGGTGGCAGGCCTACGTGGAAGTCAACCGGCGTTTTGCGCGGGCAGCGGCCGGGCAGGCAGCTGTGGGCGCGACCGTCTGGGTGCACGATTACCAGCTCCAGCTGGTTCCGGGGATGCTGCGTGAGCAGCGCAGCGACGTGCGCATCGGTTACTTTGCGCACATCCCGTTCCCCGGCTACGGGATTTTCGCCCAGCTTCCGTGGCGCCGGCAGGTCGTCGAGGGCCTGCTCGGCGCGGACTTGCTGGGTTTCCAGCGCCGGAGCGACACAAGGAACTTCCTGCGTGCCTGCCGCCGGGCCGCCGGGCTGGCGACCAGGGGATCACTCGTCCAGGTGCCGCACTCCGCGCAAGGTGACGGCGGTAATGCCGCCGGCCCGCGGTCCCAGCCCCGGCGCCAGGCGGTGGGCGGCTTCGCGGGGGGCCGGGTGGCCGGGGCGGCCGCGTTCCCCATTTCGATCGACTCGGCGGCACTTGGGGAAATCGCCAGGCGCGAAGACGTCAGGGCGCGGGCGCAGCAGATCCGCAAGGCACTGGGCGAGCCCGAGATCGTCTTGCTGGGCGTAGACCGGCTCGATTACATCAAGGGCATACCGCATCGCCTCAGGGCCTACGGCGAATTGCTCAACGAGGGCCGGCTTGAGCCGCCCAAGGCGGTGCTCGTCCTGGTGGCCGGCCCCAGCCGGGAGCGCGTCGGGTACTACCGGCTCTTGCGGGATGAAGTCGAAGTGGCGGTGGGCCGGATTAACGGGGAGCAGGGGGAGCTGGGCAGCCCTCCGGTTCACTACCTGCACCGGTCCTGCCCGCGGGAGGAAAGGGCCGCCCTGTTTCTAGCCGCCGACGTGATGCTGGTGACCTCGCTGCGGGACGGCATGAACCTTGTGGCCAAGGAGTACGTCGCCTGCCGCCACGACGGGAGCGGCGCGCTGGTGCTGAGCGAATTTGCCGGGGCGGCAGACGAGCTGGGCAGCGCATTCGTTGTTAACCCGCATGACATTGAGGGCCTGAAGGACGCCATCGTGTGCGCGGCGACGATCTCCCCCAAGGAGGCCAGGCGCCGGATGCGCTCGATGCGGCGGCGTGTCCGTAAACACGATGTGGCCCACTGGGCAGCGGCCTTTCTCGATGCCCTCAGGCAAGTGCCAGAGCAAGGCCAGCCGCCGGCCGCATCCGCTCCCTGACCAGGCCCGGCACGGATCCGTGCAAGAAGTGAGATTGCCCGTTCTCCAGGGGTCCTCAACCTATCGTACGACATTGCACCGGGCGCCCAGCGGAGAGCTTCTGCAACGCATCTGCGTGGGTGTAATGCTTGTTGCCGCTGCTGTTCTGGCACTTGCCGTCCCGGGACAGGACGCCTGGCGAAACACCTGTGGTGCGACTACCCGATGTTGATCAATCGCCGGCCTGATGAAATCAGGAGGACGCCCTGCCTGTCCCGGCATGCACCCTTGGAGGATGCCCGCCATTCAGTATGAAGAACGTCACTCCCGAGAGATATGCGACATCGGATGGGCCTGGCCGAAATCAGCGGAAATCCCGCAGCGACATTCACGACGACGCGGTGGAGTCGATCGTGATGGCACTGGCCGCCGGGATCGATCCACAGGACGCCTGGAGCGGCTGCGCGGAGACGGCCACATCGTGACCAGATGTGACCGGGCGGCGGATAGGCTCGCGCGCCGTATCCGCCGATCTGCACGCCAGTCCCAGTGTGCGGGAACTGCGTCAATGCCGTGCACAGCGGGGTGATCTGTGCGCGGCCGCCAGAACGCCTCGTGGGGGCCTCACCGGCGTGTCGGCGCTGATTTGGAGGGCCTGATCCTTGATCGCCTGGCTCACCAGGCTGGCTGGGCCGTCAGGCTCGGCGTGGTTGCGGTGGTTCGCGCCAGCGACCACCAGCAGGTGCTCGTCGACCCAGGAGACCGTGGGGATGGGCAGGCGGGCCAGGAAGGTCGCGATGGACGCACGCAACTCCTCTGGCGGATAGAGGGAGAACGTCGAGTAGTGGCGCCCCCCGGCCTGCGCCCGGAGCCGCCCGGGCCGTGCTGCTGCAGCAGTGTATACCGGCCCGTCCCGTAGCCGACGTCCAGGCCGACAACGGGGCGGCCGGGCAAGACCTGGCGGATCCTGCGCACCAGCGCCTCGTCGGTGATGCGCAGCGATTCATAGACGGCGGCTACCCCTCGAAATGGCCGCCCACACTCACCTCCGGCACCTTCCCGCGCCAGGCCTGCTTGGCGACCATCATGCGCTCACCTTGTCAGTTCATGCACTGCTCACCCGCGCGACAGGCCAATGGCGCGGGCACGCCTGCGTTCCGGGGCTCACCGCCGCTCGCTCTGGGGGTGCCGCTCAACGGTGCGTCCAGCAATCGTGTCCAGCGAACTCGGCCAGGCGGCAGTCTGAGCGCACGACCGGCACGGCTGAAGGGTTCACCCGGCTACTCCTCGCCAAAGGCACGCCCCCTCCGGTAGCGCGCTGCAGTGATCAGGACGGGCGTGGCTGTCGCATTTGGGCCACGACACGACCACCATGCGGCTGCGGTCGGCCCACGGGGCCCAGCGTGGACGATGGCGCCAGGGCCTTCGCAGTCTGCTGGCCGGTGAGCACAGCGGTCGCCCCGGCGATGTCAGACGCGGCGGCAAGGCCAGCGCGCCCTGTCGCCCCGACGTGTCCGAGGTGCGGTGTCAGGCGCTGGCTCATCGATCACGCGCACAGCAGGCCATGAAGCCGTCGGCCCGCGAGTCGGTCACGGCGCGAGAGCGCCGGATGGCAGGGGCTCGAGACGACTGCCAAGGTCGAGGGAGGCGGACGTACGGTGCTCTACTGGCTGGCCCGGCCCAGGCGGTGACGGGCACATCGGATGGGCCGTAGGTCCCTGGTGTGGGGCGCGCGGTGGGTGTAGGACCGGGTGTAGCAGCTGCCAGATTGGCGGATGGATCGAGGATCACGGTCACGATCCACGTGACCCATGATGGGGCGCCGGGAGCGCGGCGATGGAGGCGGCGTGTCGGTTGTTTTGAGGCACGGTGGGTAGCGGCTGCCGCTTTGATGCGCGCTCGCGGCATCGACGCGATGTTTGTGATGAAGCCGGCCAACTTGGCATACCTTACCGGTGATAGCAGACCGTGCGCGCTTGGGCTGTTGACCGCGGCGGGCCGGTTCATCGTGGCGGTGCCGGAATGCGATCTGGCGAGTGTCCGGGCAGCCTCGCACGCAACAGATATTCGGAGTTTTCGCAGCGAAGACGAGATGTTCCACGGCTTCCGCGAAGTCCTCACCGAACTGCGCCTCGACGAAGCCGCGGTCGGGCTCGAGAAAAACTTCTTCGACGCCGAACTGCACGAGGTGTTCAGCGCGCACATTTTGCCCCGCGCGACCGTCGTGTCAGCGACGCCGGTCCTATCGTCGCTTCGCATGCGCAAAGACGCACAAGAGATCGAATTGCTCCGGCACGCCGCCCAGGTTGCCGACGCCGGGATGGACGCGGCCGTCAAGTCGGTCCGGGCCGGGACGGCCGAAACGCTCGTGGCCGCCGAGGCGGAGTATGCGATGCGCAAGGCAGGCGCTGAAGGGTGGGCGGCACCAACATACGTCGCATCCGGGTGGCGCTCGGCGATGGCGCACGGCCCCGCAACATCCAAGACGATCGCGGCAGGCGAGGTCGTACAGGTACACGTCGCGCCAGTCGTCGACGGCTACACCGTGGATCTTTGCCGAACGATCCTCCCCGAGAACGCGGCCAGCGAAGCCAGCGCAGATCTCAAGGTGTATCTCGAGGCCCAGGAAGCGGGTATCGCCGCGGCCGCGCCGGGCGCTCCGCTGCTGGGCATCGACGCCGCAATGGTGCATGTGCTCGAAACCCGGGGGTATGCCGACCGGTTCCTGCGGCCGACGTTCCACGGCGTCGGCATGGAACACGAAGAGGCGCCAATCCCCGGCGGTCACGCCGTCATCCACGGCGAAGAACAGATCGAAGAAGTCCAGGCCGGCATGGTGCTCGCCATCGGCAACTGTGGCATCTACCGCCAGAGCTACGGGGTTCGCGCCGAAGACACCGTATGGATCAGCCCAGACGGTCCCATAGAACTCACCCGCTACCCGAAGAACCCGCGAACACGCTGACGCGCCGGTGGAACTCATCGCCCGCCAGGGTGGCAGCACCGTTCTTGGCTGAGGTTCAGGTCGAGCCGGCAGGCCTTCGGCACAGCACTGTGGAATCGTCTGATGGGAGGACTGGATGGGCACAATGCAAGGAAAGGTCGCGATCGTTACCGGCGCCAGCGCCGGCATCGGCCGGGCGTTCGCGTTCGCCCGTGAGGGTGTCGGCGTCGCTGTTGCCGACATCGACGTCGAGCGTGGCACGAAAACGGTCGCCGAGATCGCCGAGATGGGCGTCGATGCGCTCTTCGTTCCAACGGACGGGTCGGACGCGAGCAGCGTCGCCGAGCTGGTGCGCGGACCGGTCCATCGGTTCGGGCGGCT
>OFGV01000054.1_pt1 | contig 18440 bp, 18 predicted proteins | sample 1521911 | NCBI WGS metagenome assembly OFGV01 (sample SAMEA2553413, study PRJEB24118) | soil metagenome
CATAGGCCAGTCCGACCGGCAGCGGGACGCGCAGCTCGCCGCGGCGGGCGGCGGCCCGCTTGGCCTCGTTCATCCGGCTGGTCAGCCAGTGGAGCTCAGCCTCGCTCATCTGGCTCTTGAGGCCCAGTTATCTGACCTTGATCAACTTCTGGGGAACGTATGGCCTGGTCACAACGTTGATGACGCGTCTGTGATGTGGTGTCGTCGAAGACGGTGAGGCGGGCAGGTCAGCTGCCGCCGTTAGCCTGCCAGGGGCGGTGACGCAGGCGCTCCTCCGCCCACGTTGCTGACGCTGTCTGCGAGGGGAAGATAAAAAATCATCAACGAGGGAAGTATGGGGCTCGGCGCCTCGGTCATGACGTTGAAGACGGCCAGATTCCCGGGGCGGATAATCCTGGCAGAAGTGGTCCTTTCCCTGTGGCCCGCTCCCGGGCAGCCCGGACCCGGCCGACTGGAGGCTGCTACGTAAACGGCGGCAAGTGAGCCGGTTCCCGCTGGCCAGTGGGCGAACCCCGGGGCGTGTGCCGGGGCCGGATGGCGAGCCGGGATGCGCGGTGGAGCTCACCGAGGTCCACATGCAGGGCGAGGCGTGGTGGTCCCTGGGCTTCGAATCGACCGGCCCGGCCGCCCAGCTCCGCAGCGAACTTGAGGCGACCGCGACGTCCGTGTTCGCACAGCCCCTGCCGGGTGGCATGGAACTCGGCCGGGACGATTCAAGCTCTTTTGCGGACTGGCTCTGCCGAGGGTACTGGTGACGGCCGTGGGCTGCGCGGATCGTGATCGTCCGCACGTCAGCAGATCCGGGACAGGGCGGCCAGGTGGAGGCCCAGATGCAGGCACTGCAGGCGCAAGCCATGCAGCAGGCAGCCGCTTTCCGGCAGGCCTCGGATCAAGGATCTGGTCCCGCGGTTGGTTCCATGACCTGGGTCCGCCAGGTCCTGGCAATCCTGGCACCGCCCCAGCCAGGATTCGTCAGACGCTGCACGTGCATGGTATGCGGCGCACCCAAGAAGCTGCCGACCGTCACCGCCTGCGTGTACTGCGACTACTGTGCATCGCTCATCGACTACGACCTGCCCGGGCCTGTGCAGGCGACACGGCACCCGGTCCTGAGTACGCCGCCACGGTGAATGGCACGCATGCCGCCTCGCAGGCAGCCATCGCCGCAGGTGACCGCGACGCCTACTGCGAGCTCCAGACCGTGCGGGTGGAGGACGGGCAGCCGGGCATTCCAGTGCCGCGTGTGGCGGCACCATGACCCTGTCGGCCGGTGCGGACCAGGTCGCCTGGCCCTTCTGCCAGTCACAGGTCGAGCGATCCGCAATCCGCTGACCGCGGCGGAGGACCTAGAGCCCCGTCCGGATGAGCACCTGGCCGGTTGACCGGTGACGTCCGGGTACGAGGCAACGATCGGGGGCGTCATGACGGAGCCGATTCACCCATCGCAAGCAGCAACGCTGACAACATTCTCGTCCGAACCCGAAGGCTCGGGGATGAAGCTGACGATGGAGAGCTTGATCCACGTTCCTTCTGGCGGATCCCGCTCTTGAAGAAACTGGCGGAATGGGGCATGGCAAAGGGCCACGAGCCGGCCATGTCCGCGCTGAAGGCCAAGGTGGAGGCCTAAGCTTAGGTTTTAACCTGTGACCTGCGGTTTGGCGGGTCGCTTTTGCCTGGGTTGCCGGTTTTGGCTGGGACTGGGTAGCGGCGAGCCGGGCCGCTGGTGGATCCTTTGGGCCGTCCGGGGCCGGGCCGGGCGGGTTTGGCGACATGGGCGGGTGTGCCCAGGTGGGGGCGGATGTTTGGGAACCCGCGGCGGACCCGTCCGGGGCTTAATGGCCGGGCGGGGTCGGGCCGGCTTTCCCAGGGGCGGCGCAGGTCGGCGGCGAGCGGGTGGGCGGGCAGCAGCTGGGCGCAGGCGGCCATGACCAGGCGGACCCACCGGTCGGCCTGCTCGGGAGTGCGGATTCTGGCGGCTGTGAGGCCGGGGGTTCCCTTGGCGAACCGGAAGGCGTGTTCCTCGTCGAAGCGGGCCAGGTAGGCGCGCCACAGCTCGTCCAGGGACAGCGGGCCGGGGCCGGCGTGCCACAGCCACATCGTTTTGTGCGGGCTGCGGCCGTCGGGCAGGTGCTGCACGGTGACGCGCAGCAGGGTGCCGCGCAGGACGGGCAGCTCGCCGTGCCAGCCGGCGAAGTAGCCGCGGTCGCCGTGGATGAGGGGGTGGACCTGGTGCCAGGCGCGGACGTGGACGGTTCCGTATAGCGGGGTGCCGGGCAGGGTGAGCGACTCATCAGGTTCCGGGCTGGCCTGGGCGGGGTCGTTGTGGCAGGTGACCGGCATGCCGTGCTTGCCGGGGCGGCCTTTCTTGCCGGGCCAGGTGAGGGGGTCGGCGTAGAACACGCTGCCGGCGGCCAGGCGGATGAGCAGGTGCACGGGGCAGCCGGCCAGCGCGGCGGTCAGCGCGGCGGCGCTGTACCGGCGTCCAGGATGACCAGCGGGGCACCGCGGCCATCGGTGCCGGCCGCGTGCAGGCGGCGCAGCAGGTTCTTCACCTGCCGGGCCGTCTGGCGGGTGCGGGTGGCGGGCGTGGTGCGCTCGACGTCCACCAGGGCGGCCCATGCGGTGCGCAGGTGCCCTAACGCCGCGGTGAACTGGTACTCCCAGCCCGGGATGGTCTTGCGCGTGCCGTCGCAGCGGCAGGCATCGTGATGGACGTGGCCGCGGCCCGCAGAGCATTCGGCGTCCGGGCGGGGATAAGGCGTCGCGTCGATGGCGAACCGCAGCCGCTGCCACCGCGCGCACGCCTCGCGGACGGCAGCGGCCTGACCGGCGGGCACCTCCGCCAGGGCCTGTTCCAGCAGGCCATAGTCGATCCGGTCGTGCCCGTGGGCCCATGCGCGGCCATGTTCGCCGTCGATGAGCTGCGGCAGCGTGCCGGTCAGCAGCTGGGCGAAGGCCTCCTCGCCGATGCGCCCGGCGGCCAGCGCGTCATACAGCGCGCCGTGGCCGCGGCGGAAGGCCGGCACCAGCGACAGCTGAACCAGCGACGTCACCGCATGATCGGCGCACAAGATCGCGTCGGCCAGCTCGAAGCACGCATCCGCACGCGCGGCCAGGCACCCATACAGCCGGACCCGGAACTCCCGCAGCGCCTGGTACGCCTGGTACCGCGCGACGGCGGCCGCGACCTGGGCCGGGCCGGGCGGCTGCGGCGCGATCCCGGCCAGGTTCACCGCCGCCAGGGCGCCGCCCATGCCGCCGGCACCCAGGATGGTTTGCCGCGGCCCGCCTGATCGTGGCAGGGTATCCAGCACGGCCGTTTCCTTTCGCTCGGATGTGTCGCAACACCCAGCATGAGGGAAACGGCCGTGCTACGCGCAGAAGTGGCACATATGCGCGAATAGCACAACTATGAACTGATACGACCAGAATTTAGGTTAAAACCTAAGCTTATGCGAGTGGTGCCCAAATGGTCGTGCGCTTAATGTCGCTACCTTCCAGCATGCGCAGGCCGGGAACATCGTAAGTGGCCAGTGGCCGCAGGTGATCCCGTGGCAGATACGCCCGGCCGAAGTCACCAACCAAGACGGCGGCCCCGCGAGTGCAGCCTCGTTCCAGGAAGCGCATCACCCTGTCAGCCAGGTCGCGTTCGTAGAAGGCGTCGGCAACCAGCACCACGTCTGTGTCAGGTGACGGGAGGCCATCCTGGTCCAGGATGTCAGCACAGGCGGCATGAACCGCTACGCCGTTGGCGGCAGCGTTAACAGCGATAGCTGCAGCTGCAACCGGGTCTATGTCGTAGGCGGTCACCGCCGCCGCCCCTGCCTCGGCGGCCGCAATCGCCACCAGTCCCGAGCCAGAAGCAACGTCGATCACGCGCTGGCCTTCGACAGTCTCAGGGTGGTCAAGAAGGTAGCGGGCCAGTGCCTGGCCACCAGCCCAGGCGAACGCCCAGAACGGCGGGTCCAGGCCGGTCCGCCCTGCCGCCAGCTCCATACGCTGCCACAAGCTGATCGGCTCGCTGGCTTGGTGCAGCCGGATCTGTGGAACCAGCGGTACAGAAATCAGCTGGGTGTCAGTCCGGATGATCTCCAGCGAGGACAGTTCTGGCTTGGCGCTGCGGCTGATGCTGCTCCTCCCGGTCCTTGTGGAAACAGGCGAACCCACTGCCTGCAGGTGCTTGCCGCGGGGACCAGCCGGCCCAACCCGGACGCTCGACCCACAATCCTAAACGTCTGGCACGCAGGCATCCGCCCAGCAGACCCAAAGGGGAAGCCGCGGGGCACCGAGAAGACGTCTGGGACCAACTGTCGGCCCCCGCCACTAAGGTCCCCGTCATGACGAACCTGAACGAGAAAAGTCACCCGGAACCTCCCGTCGCGGGTGACGAGACCGCCACCCTGCTGGGCTCCCTGGAGCGCCAGCGCGCGACCTTAGCGTGGAAGTGCGGGGGACTGGATACGGCGGGCCTGCGGGCGACGCTTGCCCCCTCGTCGATCACCCTGGGCGGGCTGCTCAGGCACCTCGCCAACGTCGAGGACGACTACTTCTCCGTGCGGCTGCATGGGTGGAGCCGGCGCCCCCATGGGACACGGTGGACTGGGACACCGACCCCGAATGGGACTGGCACTCGGCCACCGAGGACTCCCCCGAGCAGCTCTATGCGCTCTGGCGGGACGCCGTGGCCCGCTCCCGCTCCGCGGTCGCGGAGGCGCTGGCCCACGGCGACCTGGAGCAGTTGGGCCGGTACACCAACTCCCGCGGTGAGTCACCCAGCCTGCGGCGCATCCTGATCGACCTGATCGAGGAGTACGCCCGGCACGTCGGCCATGCCGACCTCATCCGGGAGTCGGTGGACGGGCTCACCGGGGAGGATCCGCCGCGCTGACGGCGAGATCAGCGAGCATGCCTGGAGCAAGGTGCCATGGTGCGAGGCCCGAGGCTGGCCGGCCGGGATCGAGGTGGGTTATGTCACCGGATGCGGCCGATGATCACGCGGCGGCGAAGGTCATACCCGAGTCGCTGAGCGACCTGCTGGAGCGGCCACTGTATGCGCATCTGGCCGGAGATATGCGGCATTACGCTGGTCGCGATGGTCCGGACCGTGTCTAACGGCCCGGTTGGCTTACCGCATCCCGCCCCGCCACCTGCGTTACCGGAGTGATCACATCCAGTTCGGGATGTCTTTCACTCGCTGGCCCGCAAGATTTTGCGCGGGTGTGCGCCGTCAACGTAGCCCAGGAATGGCGGGTAAATGTTGTAGCCGAGCAGTTCCTGAAGCCGTTCGGGTAGCTGCCGGGCGACGTCGCGGGGCACAGCGAGGCAGTGGTTCTCCTGCGGGCGCAGCCAGGCGGCGGCGTACTCCAGGATCACGCCCAGGCGTGGCCGGCTGGTGAGGTTGGCTCCGCCGCCGTGCCAGAGGCTGCCGAGGTAGAACATCACCGACCCCGGCGTCGTAGTGGCCGTCAGGACAGGGTCCTCGGCAGTCGGCTGGCGCCCGGGTTCCCAGCGGTGGCTGCCAGGGACGAATCTGGTGGCGCCGTTGTCCTCGGTGAACTCATCCAGCGGCCACATGGTGTTGACCACCACCGGCGGGTGAGGCCGGGGGAGCGGGTAAATCGCGTCGTCGGTGTGCAGCACCTGGGCGCGCTCCCCGGGCCCGATGCGGATGCCCACCGGGGCGCTGAGCTGGTAGTGCCCGAGAACAAGGTCGAGCACCTCCAGCAGGAGCGGGTGCATGGCGGCCTGGTCGAAAGTCCGGGTCTTGGCGAAAAGGGCATACACCCGCTGGGTTGCGAACCCTTCGAACGCGTTACGGCCTGTCGGCGTCATAGCCAGGACACGGTTCAGGTCTGCCCTGGCGGCCCTGACATCCCCTTCGCTCATCAAGCCGGTGACGATCACATAGCCGTCGCTGGTCAGCCGCCGCGCCACGTCCTGGCCGGCGGACGTCGCGCCTGGCATTGTGGCCATCATCACGAGCCTAATCCAGGCATGGCCGCCCATGACATATCACGCTGACCACCGACGCGCCGAGTTCTGGAGCGGTACTAGTGGGCTGGAGAGCGGGGCCAGCGCGGGGAGGGCGGCAAGCCAGGCGGAAAGTTCCGAGTTCCGGCGCACCGCGGCGAGCAGTTTGGTGGTGGGCGGGACTTCCCAGGCACGCCAGGTGCTGATATCGCTGGCTGTCGGATCGAGCCGGACCAGGCTGTCCACCAGCCGGGCGGCCAGCGGCCCGCTGGCCTGGCCGGCCAGCAGCGCTAGCAGCGCGTTGCGGGCCTGGCGCTTGTCTTGTGCCGTGGGGCTCAGCTGGACCACCCCGAGTACCAGCTCGCTGGCCACCCAGCCGTCAGCCTGGCCTGCCAGTAGGCCCAGCAGTGCGCCGAGGGCGTGGCGCTTGTCCCGGGCTGTGGCTGCCAGGCTGACCACCGCTGCCACCAGTTCCGCGGTTTCGCAGGCGCCGGCATGGCCAGCCGACAGCAGCCCAAGCAGCGCGTTGCAGGTCTGGCGTTGGCCTTCCGCGGTCGTGGCGAGCCGGAGCAGCCCTCCCAGCAGTACTGAGACCAGCGGGCCGTCTGCGTGGTCGGCCAGCAGCCGCAGCAGCGCGTCGCTGGTCTGGGGCTGGTCTTCCGCAGTCGCGGCGAGCTGGACCGCCCAGCTGACCAGCCCTGCGGCCGTCGGGCCGTCTGTGTGGCCGAGCAGCCTCAGCAGGCTGTCACGGGTCCGGCGTTGGTCTTCCGCGGTGGGGTCGAGCCGGGTCACCCGGCGCGCCAGTTCCAGGGCTACCTGGCCGTCGGTCTGTCCGGCCAGCAGCGCTAGCAGCGCGTGGCGGGCCTGGCGCTTGTCTTCCGCGGTGGGGTCGAGCCGGGTCACCCGGCGCGCCAGTTCCAGGGCTACCTGGCCGTCGGTCTGTCCGGCCAGCAGCGCTAGCAGCGCGTGGCGGGCCTGGCGCTTGTCTTCCGCGGTGAGGTCGAGCCGGCTCACCCGGCTCGCGAGCCGTGCGGCCTTGTGTCCGTCGGTCTGGCCGGCCAGCAGCCGCAGCAGCGCGCCGCGGGCCTGGCGCTGGTCGTCCGCTGTCGGGCCGGCCTGGATTACCCCGTCCGCCAGCCATGCGGCCGCATGGCCGTGGCTCTGGGCGGTCAGCAATCGCAGCAGTGTGTCGCAGGTCTGGCGGTTGTCCTCTGCCGGGCCGAGCCGACTCACAATGTTCGCCAATTCGGCAGCGGTCCTGCCGTCAGTCTCGCTGGCCAGTAATCCGAGCAGCACCTCGCGGGCCTGGCGTTTTTCCTCTGCCGTCGGGCGCGCGTAGAGCACCGCGGCCGCTAGCCCGGCGGCTTTCCTGCCGTTGGTCTGGCTGGCCAGCGATCTCAGCAGCATGCCGCGGATCTGGTGATTGTCGTCCGCTGCCGGGGCGCGCCAGCTCACCCATCCGGCCGGCTCGTCAGCCAGCGGGGCTCCGGCCGGGCGGGGCGGCAGCCTGGCTGGCGCGTCGCGGGCCTGGCCGTTGTCTCGCGCCGTCCGGCCGAGCCGGCTCACGCACGCCGCTATCTCGTCGGCCACCCAGCCGCCGGCCTGGCCGGGCAGCAGCCCGAGCAGCGCCGCGCGGGTCTGGCGCTTGTCCTGTGCCGTCGTGGCAAGCTGCACAACTCCGCTCACCAGCTTTTCGGCGGCCCAGCTGTTAGCCGGGTCGGCCAGCAGCCTGAGCAGCGCCTCGCGGGTCAGGCCGTTCGAGCTAACCCACAGCCCCGCCCCGCCCAGGGCATCGATGCGGCCTGACACAGCGAGTTCCACCCGGGCCCGGCTGATCATCCCCGCGATCCCGGGCGACCAGTCGGTCTCGCTGGACTCGGTGGCTATCCGGGCAAGGAGTCCCCGGAACTCCCACCCGGCATCGATGACAGACAGGTCTCCGGGAAGCAGGTCTGAGTTCGCTGCGCGGTAGATCAAGTCCCGCAGTAGCTGGTCGTGCTGAGGGTGCATGGCGATCGCCGCGGGCGCTGAGTACTCCCAGTCAGAGTCATGCCACAGGTGGGGAAGCAGGACCTGGACTGCCTGGTCCACCGGAAGACGGGCAACGAACTCGGCGACCAGGTGCTCCCGGATGGAGCGGTGGATGAAGCGGCGCAGCGTCTGGCCGGTGTCGACGTCGGCGGGGCCCAGCGGCGTAGCGACGTGATCAAGAGCGCCCTGGTCGGCTCCGCCCAGGCCGGCCCCGCCCAGGCCGGCCCGCTCGGTAAGAATGTCATCCGCCCATGTGCCGATACCGGAAACGGGATGACACGCCTCCGCCCCGGGCCGGGCCCAGACCCGGAGTGTCTGAAGGCATGCGCCGACGTTGGGCTGGCGGTCGTCATCACCGCGCCAGCGGCCGGTCAGCATGCGGTTTAGCACTCTGGTGTAGAGGTCGCGCCGGAAATCCGGCAGCGGTTCACGACCACCGACGATGCAGTAGAAGGCCAGGACCAGGGGCACCGTACTGGCCTGCTGGAGGCCAGGGCGCCGTGCGATCTGGGTAACAAGATCCTCGCCCCGCTCCGGCTGGTGGCCGAACCAGCGGCGGATGAACGGTTCGACATCCGCGGGGTAGCGCAGCGGCTGGAGCTCGCCCACGCGGTGGGAAACGTCTGCGTCATTGATGGCGAGCTGCTGGTTCCACGAGCTCGGCCGGGTGGTGAGTACGATTCGCCACGGCAGTGTGTCGGCTTGGCGCAGTCGTTCCTGGGAGCCGTGAGCCTCGTCCAGGGAGTCGATGACCAGCACTGTGGGCGCGTTCCGCTCGGCGAAAAACGCGCGGAGGGCCACGCTCGGCCGGGAGCCGCCCAGGTCACCGAGCTGGGCCAGCGCGCTCGACACTGCGGCTTCGCGGATGTCCCCGCTGGCGCTGAACAGGCGCGAGCAGGTGGTGTAGAGGGGCAGTTCGACCTCGTCGAGGTCGGCGCCCGCTGCCAGGGCCTGCAGGGCATCCTCGGCGCAGCGCCGGGCCGTGCGTTTGGCCAGCCAGGTCTTGCCCGAACCCGGTCCGCCGAGGATCACCAGCCGCCGGCACTGTTGTGCCAGGTCATCGGCGTCGAGATCCTCATCACCTGCCCGGCCGGGAGCGGAGACCCGTAGCCTGCGTTCGATTGCGGCCGGGGTCAGCACGGGGCCGCCGAACCGCCGGTCCCGCGGCCACGGGTCGGTGCTCACCCAGTCGATCAGCGTCTTGAGATATACGACTATCTCGTCCCGGCAGTCAGAGAACTGGCTGGCCACCTGGTCGTCCAGGGCAGTAAACCTGGCAGGGCTGCCAGCGAGATGCGGTACCGCGGTCGGCAGCTGCCCGGGCACGGCCGGGAGCCTGCCGCCGGTCAGCTCGCTCAGAGCGTGGAACACCTCAAGCTCAAGACCAATATCAGAGGTGGAGTCACGCACGACCAGCCCGGCGTCGCGCAGCCGCTGCCGGAATCCGTCCACTGGGCACCGATTGGCATCAGCCTGCCCTGCTGGCAAGTCGGCGGCCTCGTCCAGCAAGAACACCAGCCGGGGCAGTCCCGCGCCGGTGGCCGCCTGGAACTCCAGCTCGGTGTAGGAGACTGCCTCGTCCGGCACCAGCGAGCCGTACCGGAACCCGATCAACGCTACGTAGATCTCGCATTCGCGCACCCGCGCCCGGCAGTAGTCAGCCGGTTCGCCGTCCCGCGCAGCGAAGTGCCGCATATCAACCGGGGCCATTCCAGCCCGGCCCACTGCATCCAGGGCGGCCTGCACGAACGACCGGCCCGCCGGGAACCTCGCCATATCGGAGGTATGGCTAACGAACACCTGGCCCGTCTTCATCACACCCACCCGCAGGCCATGCCCAAAACACCGTTCCCGCGGTCAAAGCTACCTCACCGTGATCCGCTATCACCGCTCAGCAGATCCCGCCACCACGTCCAGCCCTGGTGGGGCAGTGTCCGGTGACACGCAAGTCGGCCCGCTGCCATCTAATTCGGCCCGGTCGTTCGTTTTGCCATGAGAGTTGGCCCGGTCCTGGCCTGCACGGCGGCCAGGAGGCTGGTGACGCCGACTCCCGGCGCGCTACCCGCTGGGCCGTCATGACTGGCAGCCGCGTGTCCTCGGCTGCCGACGGGCCAGCTTCGATGACACGCCGACGGCCACCTTCTTGCCACTGAAAAAGGCCCGCGCAGGTCAGGGCCACACCACCGGGCCGAGATAACTGTCACCGGACAGGCAGTGGCGCCCCGGAACCCGGCGGCGACCGCGGTGGGCGGAACCGCGCAGCCGGCCGCCCTGGCGCTGTCGGCGGCGGCACCTGCTTGACGCCAGTCTCCGTAAGTTATAACTTACCGTAAGTCATGACTAACCATGCAGCGGTGCTCACGGCGCTCGCGGATCCGACGCGGCGAGCGATCTTTGAGCGGCTGGCCCGGTCGCCGGGCGCGGTCGGTGAACTGGCGCGTGAGTTGCCGGTGAGCCGTCCCGCTGTCTCGCAGCACCTCAAGGTCCTCAAGTCGGCCGGTCTGGTCACCGACCACGCGGCAGGTACGCGCCGCGTCTACTCGGTCGACCCCGCGGGTGTCGCCGTGATCCGCGACTACTTCGAGCAGTTCTGGCAGCAGTCACTGGCCAGGTTCCGCGCCGCTGCCAGCCAACCGATCCAGGAGGAGACATGACCACACACCTGCAAGCGGCGTCGGTCACTACGACGGTCGAGGTCGAGGCGCCGGCCGAACACGCTTTCCGCGTGTTCACCGAGGGCATCGGCTCCTGGTGGGACCCCGGCCATCACATCCTTGAGGCCGAACTCGCCGAGATGGTGTTCGAGCCGCGCGTCGGCGGCCACATCATCGATCGCGGCACCGACGGCAGCGAGTGCCGCTGGGCCCGGGTGCTCGCCTACGACCCTCCGCACCGTGTCTGCTTCAGCTGGGATATCAACCTGCGCTGGCAGCTCGAGACCGACCCGGCGAAGACCAGTGAAGTCGAGGTCACCTTCACCCCCGACGGGCCCGCACGCACCCGCGTCGTGCTCACGCACCGCCACCTCGACCGTCACGGCGACGGCTGGGAAAGCATGCGTGACGCTGTCGGCTCAGGCTGGGACCTCACCCACTTCGCCGAAGTCGCCGCCCGGCGCTGACAGGCCCGGTCCATAGGTATCCGGCATTAGTGACTTTGGGCTCTGGCTGCCCGGGCTTCGTCCGGGTCATCGTAGGGCCAGGGGCCGGGCGGAAGCTCATCGTGCTCGGCCATGAAGTAAGGCTCTGAGCACATGCGGCTGATCGCTCCGGGGGCTTCGCCCCCGGCCGAAGTCAACAAGTACCTGCTGCCGCACGAGCGGCAGGTGATCACGGTACGCCGGCATCCGGCGGTGCTGGAGGGGCCGATCACACTCACCGTCGCCGGGCTGATCATCGCAGCGGTGCTGAGCGGAACCGTCCTGCGTCATCAGTCCTCGGCCATGGCAGTGGTCTGGATCATCTGGGGTGTCCTGCTGGTACGCCTGCTGTGGAAGATCGCCGGCTGGGCCGTGGAGTACTTCGTCATCACGTCGCAGCGGATGATCCTCACGTCGGGGGTCCTGACCCGCAAGGTGGCGATGATGCCCCTGGTCAAAGTCACGGACATGAGTTTCCGGCGCTCTTTGCTCGGGCGCCTGCAGGGTTACGGCGAGTTCGTCCTGGAATCCGCCGGCCAGGACCAGGCACTACGCACTGTGGAGTTCATCCCCTACCCAGAGCAGCTGTATCTGGAGGTATGTGCGCTGATCTTCCCAGGCAAGGACACCGGCGGCGACTGACCAGCCAGCCACTAGAGATCGTTTCGGAATGAGTACGCCGTGTTAGCCGCACAGGTCTGGGTGGTTGTGCATGGCTCCCACTCGGATAAGGGGTGGTGTGGGTGATCGCCAGCCGCCGTGCGAGCAGCCACGTGACCGGGCTCCCGGGCTGGCGGGATGTGCCGGGCAGGCTCGCGGGAGGTGGCCGGGTAGCGGTCGCGGCCGTGGTGTGTGCCGTGAGCCTTGCCATCGCCGCGTGCCAGGGAAGTCCCGCGCAGACGCCCAGCCCGCCGCCCGCCGCCGCGCTGTCGATCTCGCCAGCCGGCGGCAGCCGGGACGTGATGACCAGCACAGTGGTCACCGTCACCCCAGCGCGCGCCACGGTGACCAGCATCACCGTGACCGCGGGAGGTGCCCCGGTCGAGGGGGAGGTCAGCGAAGGCGGCACGGTGTGGCACAGCCGGTGGGCGCTGCATACGTCGAGCACCTACAAGGTCACCGCCACGGGGACCTCCACATCCGGGAAGATCGTCAGCGCGACGAGTTCGTTCCGCACGATGACCCCCTCCGCCGCCATGGGGGTGCACATCTTCCAGGGCTATCAGCAGACCTACGGCGTGGGCATGCCGGTCATCCTCACCTTCAGCCGCCCGGTCACTCGCAAAGCCGCCGTGGAAAAGGCCCTGGAAGTCACGACCTCCAAGCCGGTCGTGGGCGCCTGGTCCTGGGACGGCGACCAGACCCTCTACTTCCGGCCGCGGGCCTACTGGCCCCAGAACACCCGGGTCAGCATCACCGGCCACCTCGACGGCGTCCAGGCCGCTCCCGGGGTTTACGGCACGGCCGACCTGGCCCAGGACTTCCGGATCGGCTCGTCGCTGATCGTCACCCTGAGCACGCGCACCCATTACATGAAGGTCTGGTACCGCGGGAAGCTCATCGGCAACTGGCCGGTCAGCACCGGAAGGCCGGGCTACGACACCCCCAACGGGACCTACCTGACCATCGAGAAGGGCAACCCGACCAGGATGGTGGGCGCCGGCTACGACCTCCTGGTGCCGTATGCGGTGCGGTTCACCTGGAGCGGGATGTACATCCACGCCGCGGACTGGTCCGTGGCCCAGCAGGGGGTCGTCAATGTCAGCCACGGGTGCGTGAACGTCTCCCCAGCCCATGCCGAGATCTACTACAACCTGGCCCGCGCGGGTGACCCGGTGACTGTCACTGACAGCCCGGTCGCGGGCACGTGGGGTGACGGGTGGACCGTGTGGTTCTGGACCTGGCGCCAGCTCGTGCGCGGCGGTGCCCTGGACAAGGCCGTGGTGGCCGGGCCGGATGGGAGCTACTTCGCCAGCCCGTCCTCGCTCGGCCCAGAGCCGCAATCTTCGCCCCTGCAGGGCTCTGAGCCGGGCAACTACTACGCCGGCTGAGGCGGGGGCTGAGGCCAGGAGCGGCACCACAGGTCTGGCCCATGTTCGCATGCGGGGGTCAGAAGATCCCAGTCAATCATCATTGCCATTAGCCCGAGATCAGCCCAGCGCCTGCGTAACGAGCGCGTAGAGCTGGTCCCGCGCCCCGGGAAGCCCCTGGCTGTGGTAGGCCATAACCGGGTCGGGGGCGGCAGGCAGCAAGCCCCGTTCCTGGCACCAGCGGGACAGGCGGGCGCAGCGCGACGGCAGGTCGAGGCGTGCTGGGCCGGGCGCCTGGGCGGCCAGCGCCTCGCCCGGCCTGTCGCTGATCTGCAGCAAACGCAAAGCGTTCGGGCACCTTCCGGCCGATCAGCAACATACTCAAGATCATCTCGCTGCTGATGGCAGCCATCACGATCTTCACGATCACCTACATCGACCTGGTCCACAAGCGCCGCCAGATCGGCGTCGAGCGAGCCATCGGCATCAAGTCCAGCCCGGTCGTGCTCAGCTATGTGATCAAGGCCTGGGCCTACGCCCTGGCAGGCATCGGCACAGGATTCCTCCTGTTCCGGTATGCCGTAACCCACATCGTGAGAAGCCACCCCTTCCACTTCCCGAACGGGCTGGTCACCCTCGCCACCACGTGGGGCGAGATGAACCGGGACCTGGCCATCCTCCTCATCGTCGCCTCGCTTGCCGCGCTGGCTCCCGCCCTCCGGTCCATGCACATCCGGATCCTCGACGCGATCTGGGGGACCTGGCGCCCAACCGTTGGGCTGGGCCGGCCAGTCAGCGGTTGGCGGCCCGGGCAGCGACCGGCCAGCGGTCGACGACCTGCCCCCGGTCGGCCACCAGGAGTTCGGGGACGAGGTTGACGGCGGTGCACACATGGTTGGGCACCACGGCGACCACCTCGCCGAGCGCCGGGGAGTCCCCGTCAATGGCGACCACGGCGTGGTGCTCCCACAGCCCGGTGATCCGGGCGGCCGGCCAGTCTGCGAGCCGCCCGTGGCCGCTGGCCCAGGCCGGCCGGTCTGGGCCGAGCACCTTAGACCCGGCGTCGAGCACGATCCGTCCCGGTGCCGGGCGGCTCACCACGGTCGCTGCCACCATCAGCGCTACCTCGTTCATCGGGACGACCCCAAGCTCCACTTGCTGGGCGTCGTTGAGCGCATAGACGCCAGGCCGCAGCTCGCTGAGCGCGCCGGGCCGGGCCAGGCGGGCGCTCGGCGTGGAGCCGCCGCTTCGCTCTACGTCCTCGAAACCGGCGGCGGCCAGGCCGGCGGCCGCATCTGCCAGGGCGGCGGCCTCATCCGCGGCGGCTTCCGCGGCGGCGCCCGGCTGGTAGCTGTGACCGGGGAAGGTGAACACCCCGCCCACCTCCAGGCCTTCCCGCTGTGCTGCCCGGGCAACGTGGGCGGCATCGGCCGGCCGCACGCCGCTGCGGCCCAGGCCGCAGTCGACTTCGACCATGACCCGAACCCGCCCGGCCAGCGGGGCCAGGTGCCCGGCGGCCGCGGCAGAATCGGTCCCGACCGTGACCCGGACCCTGCCGGCCAGGTCATCCAGCCGGGTTACCAAGTCCCCGGCCGGCCACAGCGGGTAGGCGATGAATATGTCCTCCACCTCAGGCCCGGCCTGCCCCGTGCCACTGCCGCTGGTCAGGATCTCTGCCTCACCGACGGTGGCGACGCTGAGGCCCCGGGCACCCAGGGCCATCTGCCGGCGGGCGATCTGCGGGCACTTGTGCGTCTTGGCGTGCGGCCGCAGGGCCATCCCGGAGCCCGCCGCGAACGCCGCCATGCCTGCCAGGTTGCGGTCCAGCCGGTCCGCGAGCACCAGTGTCGCGGGAGTGGCCAAGCCGCCGGGGAGAAGGCTGCCGATCACCATTCCCCCATCATCACCCGCAGGCGTGGCCCGGCCCTATCACCGGGAGCTGGGGCTAGGGGGACGACGATGTCATCTCCTGTCATGCCGGTGCCCCGCGCATCGCCGTCCTGCCTGCACGTCCACACCGGCGCGGGCAGCGCGCCGACCACATCACGGTATGCGCAGGCGCCGCGACGGGCCCCCCTCCCCGGTTGGCAGGTTGCGGCCGTGGAGCTGCAGGAGGTTGTCCGCCGCCGGCGGATGGTGCGCAGGCGTACCGTTTCGCTCTGGACGGGACGCCCCATGACGAGCGTGGCTGCTGCTCGCACGCTGGCGCTTCCCGGTTCGCCTGGAACTGGGGCCTCGCCAGGTGCATCGAGCGGTACGAGGCCGGGGGCACGTGGTACTCGGCCATCGGCCTGCACAAGCTGTGGAACACGGCCAAGAAGACCGACCCCGCACTGGCATGGCGGGGGCGAGAACTCCAAATGCGTCGAACTACCAGGAAGCGTTCCGCGACCTGGACCGGTCGCTCCGCGACTTCGCCAAGTCCGGCAAGGGCGAGCGCAAGGGCCGTCGGCCCCCGGGTTCCCGAGATTCAAGAAGGCCTGGCGGCGCGATCGGCGTCGACCTCGGGGTGAAGACCTTGCTGACCGGCGTGGATGACGCCGGGAATGTGATCGCCGTGGATGGCCCGAAGGCTCTCCGCGCATCGCTGCGCAGGCTGCGCCGCGCCAGCCGCGCGCACTCCGGCAAGGCAGAAGGCTCCGCGAACCGGCGCGAGGTGGCGGCGCGCCCGGCCCGCATCCACGCCCGCGTGGCCAGCGCCCGCGCCGACGCGCTCCACAAGGCCACCACGAGCCTCGCCAGCCGGTACGGGACAGTCGTGGCCGAGGACCTGAACGTCGCCGGGATGACCCGCAACCGCCCCTCGCCGCCAGTGGGGCGGAGAGGCAAAACGCCTGTGGAGGGACTGTAAGACCCGGCCGCGCCGGGCGCATCCCCGGGAAGCGGGAACCCGGCATCACGCGCGTGAGTCAGACCGGGACCGCCAGCGGGCAACCGCTGGCTACGGACCGGGAGCTTACTCATGCTCACTGATCCGCAACGGCTTGTTTCTTCGGCATCCCCCCGGCACCGGATCGATGCCTTCCGTGTGGCGTCCGGGGAGCCGCCGCAGTTCACCCCGATTGGGGCGATCTCCATCGGCTACGGCAAGGAGCCACCGCGCGACCTGAGCAGCTGGCGCAGGCCGATAGCCGACACCGTTCACAAGGGCCGCTGGACCCAGCCGGCTGGACAGGCCCTGCGCAGGCCACTGAACCGGGCCCGGACCTCCCGCGGGCGCACTGTCAGGAGCCGCCCGTCACCGCCTCCACGAACCAGGCTGCCTGGGACAGCGCGCCGTCGGCGGCAGCGAGGAGGCCGGGCTGCAGCGCGAAGTCGTGCCACATGCGCGGCCACCTGGTATAAGTGACGTCCACTCCGGCGGCCGAGGCGCTGGCAGCCAGGCGCCCGGCGTCGGGGGCGAGCAGATCGTCGGATCCTGCCTGGATCAGTAGCGGCGGCAGGCCGCTGTGCCCGGCGAGCAGCGGTGAGACCGAGGGGTCCGCCCAGGTTGACGGGTGGGCATACGCGATGGCGCAGGCCCTGAGCCAGCGCGGGCTGAGCAGAACGTCTCGGCGCACCAGTTCCGGGACGGCCTGGCGGTCGCTGGAAAGGTCGAGCCACGGCGACATGAGGATGCACCCCGCGGGAAGCTCCGCGCTCCCGTCGCGCAGGGCGAGAACGGCAGACAGGGCAAGGCCCCCGCCGGCCGAGTCCCCGGACGCCACGATGGAGGCCGGGCCAACCTCGCTGATCAGCGCACTCAAGACGCGGTGGGCGTCGTCGAGGGCGGCGGGATGAGCGTGCTCGGGCGCCAGCCGGTACTCGGGCACCACGACCCGGCATGCCGCCTGGGCGCTCAGGTGCGCCGCCCAGGCCCGCACCATGCGCGCCGAGCCCACGCAGTAGCCGCCACCGTGGAAGTGGACGACGGTGCGCCCGGGGCGCGCCCCGCGGGCCGCTACCACCTCGGTGCGCACCCCGTTCAGCACGCTCTCGGCGATGGTCGTGCCCCGCGGCAACAGCGAGACTCGCATGAGCCGGTCGAGGCGCTGGCGCTGGCGCTGCCAGGGCAGACCGGGGTCAAGGGCATGGCGGCCGAGCTGCCGCACCCCCACGCGCATGAGCGCCGGTGGCAGCCGAAGGCCGCCCGTGCGGGGTGCGCTCGTGCGGCCGGGGCGGCGGGAAGTCATGCCAGGCCGGCACCGGCGCGGACGGCACCGGGCGCGGCCGTGGCCGGGCGCTTCGGCATGACCCGGTAGCTGGCGATGTGAAAGCGGCGGACGCGGTGCCGGTACAGGAAGGTGTGGTCGGGCCAGTTGTTGGTGTTGCGCCCCGAGGCCGTCGTGTACCAGCTGTGGCATCCGCTCTCCCACACCGAGGTCCGGCTGGCGGCATCCACCCAGGAGCTGAACGCCTTTTGCACCTCGGGACGCACGTCGAGCCAGTCGAGGCCCTCCTCTTCGAGTGCCCGGAGAGCGCTGAGCACGTAGGCGATCTGGCCTTCGAGCATGTAGATGATCGAGTTGCCGCCGAGGTTGGTGTTGGGCCCGTAGAGCATGAAGAGGTTCGGGAACCCCGAGACGGCGATCCCGAGGTACGCCGCGGCCCCGTCGCGCCAGATCTCGTGCAGCCGGCGCCCGCCGAGACCGGTCACCGACATGGGTGCCAGGAAGTCGAGCGTCTGGAACCCGGTGCCGTAGATGATCACGTCTGCCGGGCGGGTGACGCCGCCCGCCGTGACCACACCGTCGGGCACGATGCGCTCGATCGGGTCGGTGACGAGCTCGACGTTCGGGCGGGCCAGCGTCGGGTACCAGTCGTTGGAGAACAGCACCCGCTTGCAGCCCATCACGTAGTCGGGGACGCACTTGCGGCGCAGGTGCGGGTCGGTGATCTGCGCCCGGAGCTGGCGGCGCCACAGCCGCATCGGCGCGGCGAGAAGCTTCGGTGACATGACGAAGCCGCTTGTGAGCAGCTCGCCGTAGATAAAGGTGCGCAGCCGGTCGGCCTTGCGTACCACCGGCAGCCGGCCAAACAGGGCCTGCTCGATGTCACGGTAGGGCCGGTCGGCTTTGGGCAGCACGTACGGGGCGCTGCGCTGGTAAACGTCGACATGACCGGCGACCTTGGCGATCTCGGGGACGAACTGGATGGCGCTTGCCCCGGTGCCGATGACGGCCACCCGTTTGCCTGCCAGGGCGACCCCGTGGCCCCAGCGGGCCGAAGGCCCCGCCGGGCCGGCGCACCGGGCCCGGCCGTCGGTGGCTGCGCAAGCGGGGCGGGCCACG
>OFGV01000055.1_pt1 | contig 18230 bp, 17 predicted proteins | sample 1521911 | NCBI WGS metagenome assembly OFGV01 (sample SAMEA2553413, study PRJEB24118) | soil metagenome
CGGAACCTCCGGGCGTTTCCCTTGGGCCTTCCCATCCGGCCCGGCGAGCTGAAGACGTACAGGTCTGCCTTGGGCAGGTCTTTCGGGTTGGCATCGCGGATGTGCTGGACGCTGACCGGTACCCCCTTAGCCGCCATGATCTTCTTGAACTCCTCCGCGACCATGGCCCCGTTGCCGTATCTGGAGGCGTGCAGATACTCGATCTTCATGGTGAATCCCCCGTCTGAATCCGGGTCAGACTGGCATATCGCGAATCCGTGATCAGGATGGCGCGAGCTGCGTCCGGCGGGCCAGAGGCAGACGTCACCTTCCAGCGCCATCGCGGGTCCACGCTGAGGGCCGGCCTGTCTAGGTTCGTATGCCGTGACTGGGCCACCTGCGCCGGGCCATCACCGGCGGGAGGTCCTCCAGCCACCCCGTTTCGGCGGCGTGCACCCCGAGGGCGAACAGCACGGCGCCCTGAGGCCACTCGCCGAGCCTGGCGGTGAACAGCACGTTTGAGTTCCAGGGCCACACCTGCCAGACGGCAAAGGAGGTCACGGCAATCGTCAGGGCGGCGGCGGTGAGGAGGACCCCGAGCCGGAGCGGGCGCCGTGACTGCGGTGCGGGGCGAAGCCGTCGCAGTGCGGCGTAGATCAGGGAAAAGACAAGCAGCGCGGCGACAAACCACATGACGCCGAACTCGGCGGCACGCAAGGCGGACGCCACGCTTGTCCGCACCTGGTCAGGGCGGCTGCCGACGTAGTCGGCCAGCGGCTCGATGAGGAGCACGAAGGCGAGCAGGGGCACGCCGAGGCGCACAGCCCCTGCTGCGGGCGAGGCCGCGCCGGGGCCACGGTGTGCGGGGGATCGCGCTGAGAACCAGCCGGCGAGCAGGAACAGCGGGCCGAGCCCGAACAAGGCGCCTGCCACGACCGGGAAGGACAGCAGCATCGGCCACACGGTCGAGGTCGTGCGCTCGGTGTAAGGCCAGTCGGCGATCCCGGTGAGGTAGCCGGTGGCGGTGTGCGCCACGATGACGCCGGCGACCACGAGCACCCGAACGTTGTCGGCCGACAGCTCTCGCTGCCGGCTCCTGACGAGGCTGTCGTGCGATGAGGCCATGTCACACCTGCACGGATCACTTTCAGGATCAGCCAGCCGTGATCCGCGCTACAGAGGCGAACGTCCCGCCCACGGCACCCACAGGCTGCCCGGGCGTGGCCATCGGCAGCGGGACATGGTCGACTGCTTGCTGTGAACGCACTGCTTACCGGGGTCATCGGTGTCGCGGCCACGCTATTGGGGTCGTTCAGCACCTATCTGTTTCAGAGCCGCACAGCCAAGCGTGCCGAGGCATTCGCGCTCGAGGAGCGGCTTCGCCAGGAGCATCTGAGCGCCTGCACCGCCTTCGCCGCGGCCTTGACCGAGCTCAAGCGAGGGCTGGTCACTCTCTGGTTCTACCGGCAACGAGGCCAGGAAACGGCTGATTATCAGGCAGCTCGCATCGAATGCGACCGCCTGGGAGCGAGCGCGGAAGCCGCCCGATTCCGGGTGCAGCTCGTTTCGGGCGACTCTGGGCTCATGAGCTTGGCGGACTCCGCCTTCACTGCCATCGGAACGCTCCACAGCGCTTCGGACACCGGCGAGCTACGCGAGCACGAGAACCGCTTTGAAGCTGCCGTCAGGGAGTTCATTCAGGCCGCCGCCATGCGGCTTCGTGCAGCCGCCCGCTAGCCGCCACAGGGCCAGCCGTCCGCGGCTGCTAAGGGATCCGGGCGACTGCCCCGTACACAGCCGTTTCGGCTGCCGAGGGGCGGGGTGCGACCTCGTCCTCGGCGCGCCACTCGGCCACCGACTGGATGCCCGGGGGGACCTGCTCCAGCCCCTCGAAGAACCGGGCGAACTCCTCCCGGCTGCGCGGGCGGAACACCACCCCCGGCCGCGCGTTCGCGGCGTCAAGCTCGGCGATGGTTTCCGGTGACATGAAGTCGTAGGTGGGATGGGAGATCGCCAGGTAGCTGCCTGCGGGCATCGCCCCGGCCAGCTGGCTGACGATGCCGTGCGGGTCGTCGCTGTCAACGATGAACTGCAGGATCGAGATCAGCATCAGCGCCACCGGCTGGGACAGGTCCAGGGTGCGCCGCAGCTCCGGATCGGCCAGGATACCGCCCGGATCCCGCAGGTCGGCGTCGATGTAGGCGGTGGCGCCCCCGGGCGCGCTGGTCAGCAGCGCGCGGGCGTGCACGAGCACGATCGGATCGTTGTCCACATAGACGATGCGCGCATCCGGCGCGATGGCCTGGGCGACCTGATGAGTGTTGCTGGCAGCGGGGATCCCCGTGCCAATGTCCAGGAACTGACGGATCCCAGCCTCCGCGGCCAGATACGTGACCGCGCGGCGCAGGAACCTGCGGTTCTCGATAGCGGCGGTACGCACGGCCGGGAACGCCGCCGCGACCGCGTCCCCCGACTCCCGGTCGGCGGGGAAGTTGTCCTTGCCGCCCAGCCAGTAGTCGTAGCGGCGGGCAGGATGAGGCACCGAGGTGTCGATCCTCGTTTCCCACCCGGAATCAGCGTCTGACAGCGCGTCCGGGGCAGCCCAGTCCGATATCCCGGGCTCTTGACCACTCATACAGGCTCCTATAGACACCGATCGCGCCGCACCGGCGATACGGCCGGTGTACCGTCCGTATCGTCCGAGTAATCGTAGTCCTCCGCGGCTGTGCCCGCTAACGGGCGCACGTCCTTGCTGGCGCCCGGCCGGCGGTCGCCGTTGAGCACGTGTCACCGCACGGGCTGGTCTGTGGTGCCGCGCCGCTGCCCGGTTCGGGCTGAGGTGCCGTATTGGGCGGGGATGGACGCGCTGATCCGGTCCATGATGCGGGCGAGGTCGGCGAGATCTTCATCGTCGAGGGCGTCGCCGGAAGTCTGGCGCAGGAACTCGTGGTGGCTGTGACGGGCCTTCCTGACAAGTGACCGGCCCTGTGGGGTGATCGCCGTGATGGCCGCGCGGCCATCACGGGGGTCGGGGTCACGGCGGACCAGGCCAGCTGCCTCCATGCGGTCCAGCAGCTTAGACAGTCCTGATTGTGACAGCAGGATAGAAGAGGCGAGGTCGGTGAGCCCGAGCCGCCCGTCGGCCATGTCCAGGTGGGCGGGCACGTCATAGCGAGCCATCGTCAGTCCGTTGTCACGGCGCATCTGCGCTTCAACCTGCTCCCACAGACGCGTGTGAGTCCGGACGAGCGCCAGCCAGGCCGGCATCCAGCGGATCACACTCTCGGCGGGCACGATCTCATCCTACCCCATGTACTTGACATGCCAAGTATCTGTCCGCTAAAACTTGGCATGTCAAGTAATTCTCCACTCATGAAGAGCCGAAGATGGAAGCACGGATGGTGACGCTGACCCCCAGGCCGGGCCATGTCGATGACGTTGCCGCGTTCTGGACCGGCCCGGTGGTGGCCGGACTGGCCGCACAGCCGGGCAACAGAGGATTCGTGCTGCTGAAGGACACCGCGAACGGGCGGGTGATCGGCCTGTCGCTGTGGGACTCGGCCGCGGACGCGGAGGCGTCCGGACCGACCTTCCGCAGCCACATGGAAGGCATCGGCCAGTACCTCGCCGAACCGCCCCGTGCCATGATCGCCGAGGTCGCCGCCTCGACCGCCGGAGCACTCACCCGCTGACCCGCCTGCCCCCGGGGCGCTGCACGATGGCGCCCCGGGGCCGGTCGCGGCGCACAGGAACGGCCAACCCACAGAAGATCTTGAGGAGACCCGATGTTCGCAATGGTGCTGTCCTTCGACGGCGAATCACCCGAAGACCTCACCGCAGGGATCGAGCACGTCAACGACGAGGTCATCCCCGCCCTCGCCGATTCCGGCGGCCTGCACGGCTGGTGGCTCGCCGACCGCGAAAACGGCCGGCGCCTGACCGTGATGGTCTGGGACACCCGGGAGCACTACGACGCCGGCATGGCGCGAATCCAGGAGGCACGCGCCAAGGACCCCGGCCGCCACCGCCCCGCTCCCAGTTCAGTGGCCCGCTTCGAGGTCTACGGATCCGTCACCGGAGCACGCTGAAACACGGGTCGGGCGATAGCGGCGCCGCCCGGCCTGAGCCCCGCCGCCGACCGGCCGAACCGCGAAGGAACCCTGGTTTCCATGTGACACGAGTTAGAGCAGAGTAATGGCCAGGAAATCAGAAGTTCCTCCTTCCATTAATGCAGATCGGTATTAGACACTGGACGACGGCAATGACGCCGCGACACCCACGAAAGGGGAGATAATGCCGATGAGGTACATGCATCGGAGCATCGCGATGGCGGCCTCGCTCTGCACAGGGCTGCTCGTATCGTTCGCGTCGGCGGCTACGGCTTCCGCCGCCCCAAGATCGGTGGGCGGGGTGGACCATCCCACCCAGACGACCGGCTCGGCTTCCTTCTACGGCACCTCGGCGCCGCTGTCCTTAGGCGCGGCGACGACGGCGCCGCAGGCCCCCTCCCGTGGCGATACGGGGGTGGCGCACACCTTCGCCCATCATCCGGCCACCGGCCGGGCGGCCAGGCTGACGCTTCAGCCGCCATCGCCGCGGGGTATCCCGGTGGTCAGCAACCCGGGCGCCGCGACCGGTTTCCGCGGGCTGACCCACGCGGACCAGCGACTGGCCGGCACCGGCTCGTATGCGAACACACAGTTCGGCCTGGAGCCGCCGGACCAGGGCCTGTGCGTGGGCAACGGCTTCGTGATCGAGCCGATCAACGACGCGTTCGCCGTCTATGACGAGAGCGGGACGGCGCTGACGGCGACCACCGCGCTCAACCAGTTCTACCAGCGGGCACCAGCGATCAATCGAGTCACCTTTGCCCGCGGCGATTTCCTGTCCGACCCCAAGTGCTATTGGGACCCGGTCGGCCAGCGCTTCATCCAGACCATTCTCGAAGTGGACGCGCCGGGCATCTTCGACGGCGTTACCCCGCCCACCCGCACCCACGTGCTCATCGCGGTGAGCCAGACCAGCGACCCGACCGGAAACTGGAACCTCTACTCGCTGGACACCAGCGATGACGGACTGAACGGCACCCCTGCGCACACCGGCTGCCCGTGCCTGCCGGACCAGCCACTGCTCGGTGCGAACGGTGACGGCGTGTTCATCGACGTCAACGAATTCCAGGACAACCCCAACTTCTTCTTCAACGGAGGCCAGATCTACGCACTCGGGCGGGCGGCGCTGGAAAGCGGCGCAAGCAGCGTGGTGTCCGACCACCTCGACGCCGGCACGGTGCCGACCGGGGACACGGGCCTCCCATTCTGGGGATCCATCCAGCCGGCCGAATCCACCGCCCCGCGGAGCGGCACCGAACTGCTGATGACCGGCGGGCCGGAAGACATCTTCCAGAACAACGCACCGCTGGACAACCGGATCGCCGTCTGGTCGCTCACCGGCACCCGCTCGCTGAACAGCAGCAGGCCCCGGCTGACGCTGGGCCACGTGGTGCTCAGCAGCGAGACGTACGGGCTGCCGATCAACACGGGCGCGACGCAGAAGACGGGGCCGACTCCGCTCGGCACCGCGCTCGGCGAGCCGCTGGAGACCATCAACGCCAACGACTCGCGGATGAACCAGGTGGTCGACCTTGGAGGCGTCCTGTACGGCGGGGTCAACACGACGGTCACCTCCGCGACCGGGCCGCCCCGGGTCGGCATCGCCTACTTCGTGGTCGGCGCGGCCGGCACCCCGGCCGGGGTCATCGCCCACATCCTCAGCCAGGGGTACGTGGCCGTGGACGGCGAGAATGTCCTGTTCCCCTCCATCGCGGTGAACAGGCTCGGCTTCGGCGCCATGGCCTTCACCCTCAGCGGGCCTGACTACTTCCCAAGTGCCGCCTATGTGCGGTTCAACTTCGGGCGGCCGGCCGGCCTCATCCACATCACCGCCCCGGGCGCACTGCCGGAAGACGGATTCAGCGGCTACGCCGCCGAGGGGTCTCCGACTCCTGGCGTGGCCCGCTGGGGCGACTACTCGGCCGCCACTTTCGCGGACGGCGCCATCTGGATGGGCAACGAGTTCATCCCGAACGCCCCCCGTACCGTGCTCGCGAACTGGGGCACGTTCGTGTCGCGGCTCCCCGCCTAAACCCCCGGAGGGCAAGCCCCAGTCCCGGATGTAGTAACTGCTGGGCCCGCGGTCATAACGACCGCGGGCCCACAGCAGTGCGCGAGACCCCCGCCCGGATTTCCGCTGCCGCTGTGGCGGTCCCATGCTCCTGGCGGACGGCACCCGACAAGACTGTGATCGAGTGACATCGGGACCTCACTCTGCTCGGCACCAGGCTGGCCCGGCGGCGGTCTTGACGGTCACCGCCCCGTCAGATCCAGATGGATACTAGAACATACTTCTAGTATCTTGCTACATGTCACTCAGAAGGGCGGCCGCGATGGGCGTGCTGGACGGGAAAGTGGCCATCGTGACCGGCGCCAGCCGCGGCATCGGCGCGGAGATCGCCCGGCGGTTCGGCGCTGCGGGAGCGGCTGTTGCGGTGGCGGCGCGCACGACCGAGGGCACCCCCTCCCGGCTGGCAGGAACCATCGACGGAACTGCCGCGCAGATCCGGGACGCGGGCGGGACGGCTGTCGCCATCCCGGCAGACCTGTCCAAGCCAGCGGACCGGGAGCACCTGGTCGAGGAGACCGCCCGGCAGCTGGGCAGGCCCGACATCCTGGTGAACAACGCCGCGGTGACCTATTTCACGCGAGCCGAGGACTTCAGCCCGCGGCGTTACGCGCTGATGTTCGCGGTCCAGGTTGAGGCACCGTTCCACCTGGCCACCCTCGTCGTGCCAGGCATGCGTGAACGCGGTGCGGGCTGGATCCTGAACATCTCCTCCGTCGCGGCGCGCCATCCGGTGCTTCCGCCGAGCGCCTGGGCGGCCCGCGGCGGGACCGTCTACGGCATGTGCAAGGCAGCCCTGGAGCGCTTCACCAGTGGCCTGGCGGCGGAACTCTACGCGGACAATATCGCGGTCAACGCACTGTCCCCGAGCCGGGTGGTGCCGACGCCCGGCACGATCTTCCATCACCTGACGGCAGCAGACGACCCGCAGGCCGAGCCGCCTGCGATGATGGCAGCGGCAGCACTGCTGCTGTGCCATCGTGCCCCGCAGACCCTGACCGGCCGGATCACCTATTCACAGGACCCGCCTGCGGAATTCGGCCCGGATGAGGATTAGCGCGGCCCGTCCCCGGTCACCTTCAGGTCGTTCTCATCCGGGGTGCCGGGTGCGCGGCCGCGCGGCCGTGCCTTTCCAGGTGGCTGCACTTTTCCCGGCGGCCGTACTTCTCCCGGCCGGGCGGTACTCACCGCCGGCCAGGAGCCGCCGCGCGTACTCAATCGCCGCGTCGATGATCAGCTTTGCCTGGCGCCGGTTCCTGGCCGCGGCCACCTCGCGCGCCCCCTCCCCGATCAGGGAGGTGAGCACCGCCGCATACAACCGGCCGGGTGAGGTGTCCGGCAGGCCGAGCAGCGCATCGTTCTGGGCGAGCCACTCACTGCCGCGGCGCCGCTTCATGACCTCGAAGCCGGGTGGGCCGTCTCCGGAGAAGAACAACATGGCCAGGTCGCGGTGCAGCCAGCTGCACTCCAGGAAGGCGCGCGCACCTGTGCAGAAGAGCTCCGTGGTGTCGGTCACGCCGGTCTGCCGCGCCTGCGCCACCGCCTTGCTGGCGGCCTCCTCATGAGTCTCCTGGTGCTCCTGCCACAGGGCGAGGAACAGCTCACTCTTGCCGCCGAAGTGGTGATACAAGCTGCCCACACTCGACCCGGCCCGCTCGACCACGTCCGCGATGCTGGCGTTGGTAAAACCTTGCTCGGTAAAGACCTCCCGCGCGGCATTCAGCAGCGCACGCTGCGTCTGCGCGGTGCGCCCCCACTGCCACGCCCCGCTGGCCGGCCGGTCCGTCCTGGCCGGCGCCTGCCTGCTCATCTGGTCCTCACCGATCTGAGCGCCGGAAGCTGCCTGCTGATTCTAGAAGGCTACTCCAGTCGCTGCCGACGGCGGCCTTGACAGCCGCCCATCGGCCCTAAAAGCTAATTCCAGAAGCTTATTCTAATAACTGAATCCCGCGCGCACGCGAGGAAGGCTGGTGACCCGCATGACACGGCTGGACACACGGGTCGCGATCGTAACCGGTGCCGGGCGCGGCATCGGCAGGTCAGTGGCGCTGCTGCTGGCACGGCAGGGGGCCGCCGTGGTGGGCAACGACCTGGGCGCTGCCCTCGACGGATCGGGTAGCGACGCCGGGCCAGCCCAGCAGGTGGTGAACGAGATCACCGAAGCCGGCGGCACAGCCCTGCCCAGCACCGCCGATGTGTCTGACTACTCGGCCGCCAGCGGGCTCATCCGCCAGGCCGTGGCGGGCTTCGGCCGCGTGGATATCGTGGTCAACGTCGCCGGGATCCTGCGCGACCGGATGGTCTTCAACATGACCGAGCAGGAGTGGGATGACGTCGTCCGCGTCCATCTGAAGGGGACGTTCAATACCACCAAGTTCGCGTCGGCGCACTGGCGCTCGCTGCGGGGCGAGCCAGCGCACAACCGCATCATCAACTTCACCTCCGTTTCCGGCCTGCACGGCGCCCCGGGACAGCCGAACTATGCCGCCGCCAAGATGGGCATCGTCGGGCTGACGTACTCGTCGGCGAACGCGCTGGCCAGGTACGGGGTCACTGTGAACGTGGTCTCCCCCGGCGCCGCGACGCGGATGACCGAGTCGGTGCCCGGGGACAGGCGGCGAGTACGGGCTGGCGCGGCCGATGAACGCTCGCCGGATAACGTCGCCCCGATCGTCGCTTACCTCGCGAGCGAGCAGTCCGGATGGATCAATGGCCGGATCCTGCACGCCGCGGGGTACGAGGTCGCGCTGTACAGCAACCCCGAGCCGCTCGCCGCTCTGATCGGCACCGCACCGTGGGATGTCGATGCGCTCGCCGCCCAGGTGGAGCGCTCGTTCGGTCCGCTGCTCGGCCGGCCGGCGGGAGACCGGTGAGCGCCAAGCCGGTCCCGGTGCCGACGCCGGAGACGCAGCCATTCTGGGACGGCTGCGCCGCCGGGGAACTGCGCATCCAGCGGTGCGTGGACTGCGGCCGCCCGCACTTCTACCCGCGCCCGGTATGCCCGGCCTGCGGCTCGGTGAACACCGAATGGTTCGCCGCAAGCGGCCGGGCCACGCTGTACTCCTACGTGATCAATCACCGGCCGGCGCCGGGATTCGAGGATGAGGCGCCCTATGCGATCGCCGTCGTGGAACTGGCAGAAGGGCCGCGGATGATGACCAGTATCGTCGGCGTGCCGGCCACGCCGGAAGCGCTGGTGCTGGACATGCCGCTGCAGGTCAGCTTCGAGCAGCGGGGCGATATCAGCCTGCCGGTGTTCGGCCCGGCCGGGCAGGAGACGCCGCGATGAGCGGGCGCCCGGGGGTCATCATCGCCGGCGCGGCCGAAACCGACCAGGTCGGCAAGCTGCCCGGCCATTCGGAGCTGCAACTGCACACCGAGGGCGCGCTGAACGCGGTGGCCGACGCGGGCCTGCGGCTGCGCGACATCGACGGCATCGCCACCGTCGCATCGCCCGGACCGGTGCAGGTCGCGCATGCGCTCGGGATCACGCCGGACTGGATCGACGGCACCGGGGTCGGCGGGACCTCGTTCCTGCTCCATGTCCGGCACGCGGTCGCGGCCATCCGGGCCGGCTACGCGAAGACGGTCCTGATAACCCACGGGCAGTCGGGACGGTCCCGGGTCGGCGCAGCCCCGTTCCGTATTCCTCCGTCCTCCCCGATGGGGCAGTTCGAGGCCCCCTACGGCACGTTCGGCCCGACGACGACCTTCACCATCCCGTTGCTGCGCTACATGAAGGAGCACGGGCTGACCCATGAGCAGCTCGCGTATGTCGCCGTGGCGCAGCGGCGGTGGGCGGCGAAGAACCCGCGCGCCGCGTTCCGTGACCCGATCACGGTCGAGGACGTGCTGGCGTCCCGGCTGGTCGCCTACCCGTTCCACCTGCTGGAGTGCTGCCTGGTCACCGACGGGGGCGGCGCGCTGGTGATCGCTTCGGCGGAGCGCGCGGCGGAGTTCCCGAAGCCCGGCGTGCACATCCTCGGAACCGGGGAGTCGTCGGAGACCCCGATGATCTCCCAGATGGTGGATTTCACCGAGTCCCAGGCGTTCCGGCTGGCCGGCCAGGCAGCCTTCGCCGAGGCTGGCATCGGCGTCGCCGACGTGGATCACCTGATGATCTACGATGCGTTCGCCCACGTGCCCATCTACGGGCTGGAGGCGCTCGGCTTCACCGGCAGGGGCGAGGCAGGGGCGTTCATAGCCGATGGGAACACCGGGCCTGGCGGCTCGCTGCCGCTGAATACCAACGGCGGCGGGCTCTCCTACACCCACACGGGGATGTATGGCATGTTCGCCATCACCGAAGGTGTCCGCCAGCTGCGCGGCGAGGCCGCGGCCCCGGCCGGTGACCCGCAGATCAGCGTCATCCTCGGCAATGGCGGCATGTTCGCCACGGCTGGCGTGCTGGTTCTCGGGCGCCGGCCCCGGTAGCCGACGGCCCGCCTGCCTGGCTCGCCGGCCAGCTGGCGTATCCCGGGCGGGCAGATCCAGATGGCCCGCCCGGGTCGTCATCATCCGGCTATTGACAGGGCGCACCAGCCGGGTTCTGATAGAACAGAATTCTAGAATGTCGTAAATTGGCTTGGCGGAGTTCGCGAGGTCGCCGCCGGGCGGCCGGCGCTCGCCGCTCTTCGCTGCCGAGGAGGCCCGTGGTGGAACTCGACCTTGGACCGGAAATCCGCCGGTATCGCAGCGATCTGCGCGACTGGATTGCCGCGAATACGCCCCGCGGGCTGGTGGAACTCGCCGACTGGAACGCGTTGCCCGTCACCGGGGGGTTCCGCGACGACCAGATGGTGCACGCCCTGTCGGACCCGCGGTACGGCGAGTGGGAACGGCGGCTGGCCGAGGCCCGGCTGATCTGCCCCCAGTGGCCGGCTGCCTACGGCGGCCAGGATGCCGGCGCCGTCCGTATCGCCGTGCTGAACGAGGAGTTCGCCCGGGCCGGGGTGCCCCGCGTCATCCGCGGCATGGGAGAAGCGCTGGTCGCCCCGTCGGTCCTGGTCCATGGGACGCCCGAGCAGAAGGCGTATTTCCTGCCCAGGATCCTCTCCGGCGAAGATGCCTACTGCCAGGGGTTCTCCGAGCCGGGGCACGGCTCCGACCTGGCCGCCGTCGAGACCCGTGGCGTCGTTGACGGCGACGAGATCGTGGTGACCGGCCAGAAGGTCTGGACGTCCGGCGCGGCCCGGGCGAACATGATCTTCGTCTTGTGCCGGACGGATCCCGGCCTGCCCAAGCACGCCGGCCTGTCCTACGTTCTGCTGCCGTTCACCGGCCCGGGTGTGGAGTACCGGCCGATCCGGCAGATGTCGGGGGCGGCGGAGTTCTGCGAGGACTTCCTGGACGGCGTGCGCGCCCCGCTGTTCAACGTGATCGGCGGCGTCAACAATGGCTGGCGGGTCGCGATGACGACGCTGGGCCATGAGCGCGGCGGCGGGGCCACCATCGGGTACCTGCGCTACGAGCGGGAGTTCTGGGCACTGGCCGACACCGCCCGCTCCTGCGGCAAGGACCGCGACCCGCTGGTGCGCCAGCAGCTCGCCTGGGCCTACACGCAGGTGCAGCTGATGCGCTACAGCGGGCTGCGGGCGCTCGCGCAGATCGCGGAGGGCCGCCAGCCCGGGCCTGAGGCCTCGATCACGAAGCTGTTCTGGAGCGAGTACCACAAGCGCCTCGGCGAGATCGCCATGGCGATCGTCGGGACCGGCGCCCTGGTCCGGCCGGACGGCGACGGCTATCGCACCAGTGAGTGGCAGAACGTATTCCTGGCCTCGCGCAGCGGCACGATCTACTCGGGCACCAGTGAGATCCAGCGCAACATCATCGGCGAGCGCGCGCTGGGACTGCCGAGGGAGCCCAGGGTCATGCCGCCCGGCCCCGCAGCGGCAGGAGCCGCCCGTGCCCGATGACCGGCATACCCTGCGCCCACTGGTGACGGCCAGCCGGCTGGCGCGGTTCTTCGCTCCGCGCAGCATCGCGCTGGTCGGCGCGGCGGACACCTCGGGCTGGGCGCAGAACATCATGCTCAGCAGCCAGACCGTGGGTTTCAGCGGGCCGCTGATCCCCGTGCATCCCCGGCACAAGGAGGTATTCGGGCAGCCTGCCATCCCGAGCCTGCGCCAGCTGGACGGGCCAGTGGACCTGGCTTTCGTGCTCGCCCCGCAGCACGCGGTCGCGGACGTGCTGGACGACGCCGCAGCGGCGGGCGTCCGCAACGCGGTGATACTCGCGTCCGGGTACCGCGAGGTCGGCGACGCCGGCCGGGACCTTCAGGACCGGCTCATCGCACATGCCGTGAAACACGACATCACCCTGCTCGGCCCGAACTGCCTCGGCTATGTCAACGCACACGCACGCTGCGCGCCGTTTGGCTTCATCGTCCCCCCGCCACTGACCGCAGGACCGGTTGGCATCGTGCTGCAGAGCGGCGCGCTGGCGACCGACGTCCTCGCCTTCGCCCGCGCGCACGCCATCGGTGTCAGCGTGCTCGCCTCGATGGGAAACGAGGCGATGATCACGACAACCGACGTGATCGAGTACCTGATCGACGATCCGGCCACGAAGGTCATCAGCCTGTTCCTGGAAGAGATCAGCAGCCCCGGCGAGTTCAGCCGGGCCGCCGGGCGCGCGGCGGCGGCGGGGAAACCGATCGTGGCGCTGAAGGCGGGGGCCAGCCCGGCCGGGCAGGCAGCGGCGCTCGCGCACACCGGGTCGGTGACGGGCGACGACGCGGTCGTCGGCGCGGAACTGCGGCGGCTCGGCGTCATCCGGGTAACCAGCCTCGAAGAACTGCTGGCGACCGCCGCCCTGCTCGGCCATGCCCGGCATCCGCGGGGCCGGCGCATGGGCGTGCTGACCACATCCGGGGGTGCCTGCGACATCATCGCCGACCGCTCGGCTGCGGCTGGCATCGAGGTACCGGAATTCGCGCCGCAGACCATCGCCGCCATCCAGCCGCTGCTGCCGCCGTTCGCCTCCGCGCGCAATCCGCTCGACGTCACCGGGTACACGCTTGCCCACCGGCGCACCAGCGCGCTGACCCCGATCGACCACGCCCTGGACGCGGCCGCCAGCGATCCGGGCCTCGACTTCATCCTCTTCGGCGGTATCAGGCTGCCGGATGCGCGGCCAGCGAACGAGGGCCTGGCCGGCCTGATCGAGGAGCGCCTGGACTGGCTGGCCGGCCGCATCGCAAGTGCGCCAGTCCCGGTCATCCCGGTGAACGCGACCTGCGTGGACATCAGCCGCTACGCGCGCGAGCAGCTGACCTGCCGCGGCATCAACGTGCTCCCCAGCATCGGCCTGGGCATCTGCGCCCTGCAGAACGCACTGTGGTGGGTGGAGAACGCCGGCCGCGCTGCCGCCGGCCGCAGCCAGCCGGGGCCGGCGCAGCCGCTCCTGCCCGCGCCAGCGTCCGCGCCGGGCGGCCCGTGGCGGGAGCTGCCCGGCCGGCAGTTCCTCGCCGCCGGTGGTGTGCCGCTCGTTCCCGCAGAACTGGCAACCTCGGCGCAGTAGGCGGCCGGCTCCGCCGTACGGCTGGGGCTCCCGGTGGCGCTGAAGGTCTGCTCAGCGCAGAGCACACACAAGTCCGATCTCGGGGGCGTCGAGCTCGGCCTCGGCTCCCCCGCGGAGGTGCGGGAGGCCTACCGCCGGGTCCGCGCCGCTGGTGACGCGATACCGGGCGCGCAGGTTGACGGTGTGCTCGTCACCGCAATGCGGGGCGGCGGCCTCGAACTGCTGGCCGGCGTCACCATGGACCCGACCTTCGGTCCAGTGCTCACGGTGGGCCTGGGCGGCCTGTGGGTGGAGATTCTGCGGGACATCAGCCTGCGGGTGCTGCCCGTGGACCCAGCCGAGGTCAAGCGCATGCTGAACGAGCTGCGCGGCGCTGCCCTGCTGCACGGATCGCGGGGGAGGCCGCGGGCCGATCTGGACCGGCTCGCCGCGGTGGTCTGCGCTCTCGGGGATGCTGCCGTGTCGCTGGGCAGTTCGCTGCGCGCACTGGAAGTCAACCCGCTGTGGGTAAGCGGCGGCCGCGTCGAGGCGCTCGACGCGCTGGTCGTGACCGGAAGCTGACGAACGGAGAGTCCCGTATGCAGATCGCGGAAAGTCCGGAGCAGGAGCAATTGCGGCAATCGGTCCGGCGCTTCCTGTCCGAGAAGTCACCGGTCGCCCGCGCCCGCGCGCTGATGGAAACTGAGCTGGGCTACGACCCCGCGGTCTGGCGCCAGGCCGGGGCCCAGCTCGGCCTGCCGGGCATCGCCATTCCCGAGGAGTACGGCGGAGCCGGCTTCACATTCGTGGAGCAGGCCATTGTGCTGGAGGAACTCGGACGGTGCCTGTACTGCGGGCCATACTTCGCCAGCGCCGTCCTCGCCGCCACCGTGCTGCTCGCCTCCGGCGACGAAAAGGCCAAGCACGAGTACCTGCCGGGCATCGCGGCCGGCGACACCATCGCCACGCTGGCCTTCACCGAGGACGACGGCTCCTGGGACGGTGCCTCCACCGGCACGACCGCACGTGCCAGCGGTGACGGCTGGCAGCTGGACGGGCACAAGAACTTCGTGGCCGACGGCCACATCGCCAGCCTGCTGCTGGTGCACGGCCGCACGTCAGCCGGCCTGTCGATGTTCGCGGTGGACGCCCATGCCGGCGGGCTCACCCGCACTGCGCTGCCCACGCTGGACCAGACCCGCAAGCTGGCCCGCCTGGAATTCGATCAGGTGCCGGCCATCCTGATCGGCTCCGACGGCCAGGCGGCCGCCGTGCTGGACAGGACGCTGGACGTGGCGGCGCTGGCGCTGGCCGCCGAGCAGCTCGGCGGCGCCCAGGCGGCGCTGGACATGGCGGTCGGGTACGCCAAGACCCGCCATCAGTTCGGCCGGCCGGTCGGCAGCTTCCAGGCGATCAAGCACCGGTGCGCTGACCTGCTCCTGGAAGTGGAATCCACCCGATCGGCGGTCAGCTACGGGGCATCGGCGGTGGCCGAGGACTCCGCGGAAGTGCCAGCCGTGGCCTCGCTGGCACAAGCCTGCGCGTCGGAGACGTTCTTCCACGTAGCCGCCGAAAACATCCAGATCCACGGTGGCATCGGCTTCACCTGGGAACACGACGCCCACCTGTACTTCAAGCGCGCGAAGTCCAGCGAACTGCTGCTCGGGGACGCCGCCTACCATCGTGAGCGGCTGGCCACCAGAATCGGGATCTAGCCGGCCGGGTAGCCGGCCGGCACTGGCCCGGAGCGGGTCGTCCGGCCCGATGATCTGGCGGCCGGTGACCGTGCCGCCGTGCCACTGGATCGAGAATGTCCATGATGTCGTCGCCCTCAAGGCCGACGACCTCCCGGTAGAACCGGTCGAAGAAGACCGTGTGCCGCGCCTCGTCCTCGATCTGCGCGGCGATGTGGAGCTTCTCCTCCTCGCTGGCGCCGATCATGAACACCGGCAGCTCGATTCGACCTGCCGCTCACCGTGGTGGAAGCCGGAAGCGATGGCGAGGAACGACTGCCGCTCAGCCTCGGTCATCTTCTCCTTCCAGGTGGGTACCCAGGCCGGGGTCCCTGGTCACGGGTAGTTCAGTGGGCTCCCGAGGCCGGTCACCAGGTCGTAGCCGGTGCCCGCGGTGCAGTCGGTGCCGCAGTTCCCGTTGGTCCCGCTGGTGATGTCCCGCAGGTTCGTGGCGTAACCACCTGAGTAGAGGGCGGCATCACCCTGGAGAGCGGTTGCTCCCGCGGCCGTGCCGGCGGCCAGGATCCCCGCCCAGTCGGGGGCCCCCACGCTGGTGCCGCCCAGCGTGAACCAGCCAGACTGGCCCCGGTAGCTGGTGCTGTCGTACACAGACACGCCGGTGCTGGGGTTCGCGTCGAAGGAGACGTCGGGGATGCCCCGCTTGCCGCCGGTCAGGGCCGAGATCGGCGGGGCGCCATAGACCGGGCCGGTGTAGCCGGACTGGAAGCCGGGGAGCGCCTCCACGGCCGAGGCGCCACCGCCGGACCCTGACCACGCCGTCTCGCTGGTGAAGCCAGCACAGGAGGTCCCGCTGCAGCCGTTGAGCGTCGTGCCGCCGACCGCCATGACGTCCGGTGAGGCAGCGGGGTATTCAGCGCCGTGCCCGCTGTCACCGGCGGATGCCGTGTAAAAGGTGCCGGCGTGGGCCAGGTCAGCGTCATAGGCAGTCTCGCCGCTGGACTCGCCGCCACCCCAGCTCATGGAGACCTCGGTGGCACCGGTGCTGTTCGCGTAGGAGACCGCGCCGAACAGGTTGGTGTTGCTGTTACCCGCCGCCTCGACCAGCACAATCTTGGCACCCGGTGCCTCAGCGTGTGCCCACTCAATGTCGAGCGACTCCTCCAGCACCCATCCGCTGTTCGCCCTGGGTGTGCCCTGCGGGCCGGCCTGCTCGAAGCACGCCCCGGACTGGGAAAGCGACGTGCACGTGGACAGCTGCGGGTACCCGTACTGAGCGCCGAAGGTGTTGAGGTCAGACAGTGCATGCGGGTCGTGGTAGGCATCCACGATGGCGATGATCTGGCCAGCGCCCGCACCGGAGGACGGCGAGAGCCCCGGCAGCGAGTAGACGGACTGGATCGCGCTGGGCGGCAGGCCGGCCGGCGAGGAACGGGACAGCTTCGGCTTCCCGTCCGGCAGGCGGCCGATCACCTTGACCCTGAACGGCGGACTCGACGTCCCGCCGGAGGCACCCGGCGTCACCGCCAGGGCGGTACCGGCAGACAGCACCACCGTGACCAGCACCGCGGTGCCGGCCGCAAGCATCGTCATCCGTCCAGGCCCCATGCAAGCTCTCCCTTCCCGCCCGCCGCACGCGAGCAAGCCAGCACATCCTCGACAGCCGAAATCCCAGCTGACGGCCGGAGATCCTGCCATGAACCCCGATACAGCCGAGCCCCGGCCCGGGGGAAGGCCGGGGACCCATGCTCAACAGATCCCTGCTCGATGGCTAAACGCACGTACGCAAGGGCCTGTTACACCCAGGGCGGCAAGACCGCGGCAAGCCCAGGTCCCCTGCCGGGATGGGGACCGGGCCGCCGCGTTCTGGGCCCAGCAGGGCCGCGTGGGTGCGGCTAATGGGTGCTGGTCGGCTTTCCGGTCGGGTGGCTGGTGGGCGGGCCGGACGGGTGGCCAGTCGGCTGGCCGGACGGGACCTGCGATGGCAGGGTGCTCGGCCGGCCGGACGGGTGGCCGGACGGGACCTGCGATGGCAGGGTGCTCGGCCGGCCGGACGGGTGGCCGGACGGAGCCGTCCCTGGGTGGGCGATCCCGGCGCAGTAGGCGGTCACGTTGGCAGCCCCGCCCGCTGCGGTCGACAGGTTGCGGAAGGCTACTGCCTTCTGTTTGGCGCTGCCATGTGCCTTCAGGTGCGCGTATGCGGTGCACAGGCCGTACGCGGCGTGACCCGTCGCGTCCGGCCCCACCGGGGCTGCCGAAGGCGCCGGATGCGCGCTGTGGGGCGCGGGTGGTGCCCCGATCGTGTCATGAGCGAACGTCTGCACCGAGGCCGGCAGGGCACCGGCGTACGCGGCGGCGGCGGCACCGCCGAGGGTGACCGCGGCGACCGCACCAGCCGCGGCGAGTTTGGCGCTGAGCAGCGAAGTAAGCAAGGGACGCCTCCACGGGCGTGAGCGGGGTGAATTTGTCGGACATGTCGACCGCACCGCGGGACACCGCCAGGGCACTCGCCTCAGCAGCCAGTTTCCTGACCGCCGGCGCCACGTTCAGCGCGGCGATACCCACCGCCTCCAGGCGCAGCCCGCCGGCTGCGTCCCAGGGCAGCAGGTTCCCACCGAGCGGGGCGTGGAAGGCGGTGTCCCCGACTGCGGGGACACCGGTTGGCGCTGACCACGGGAAGGCCACCATGTCACCGTCCGGAGCGTCACGGCCGGCCATTGCGTTACACCCCGCTGCCGCCAGAGCCTGGGCAAGCTTGCGCCCACTATCGCGCCAGTGAAGCCGAAGCCGCGCAGGATGATGGCCACGCCGCCAGGTCCCGATTCCGAGAAGACAATCGGGCCCGCGATCTATCGCCAGAACCTTCGCCGGCAGGGGAGCCAA
>OFGV01000056.1_pt1 | contig 18060 bp, 18 predicted proteins | sample 1521911 | NCBI WGS metagenome assembly OFGV01 (sample SAMEA2553413, study PRJEB24118) | soil metagenome
ATGCAGCGCCATGTGCTGGAAAGGGTCATGGCAGCCCGAAAGGTTCGCGCGCCGTTTCCGAAAAGGAAGCCTGATCTCAAGAAAAGGAGAACCACGAATGCAATATCTAGTGCAGATGAAGCTGGTTGCTCAAAGTCGTCCCACGACGCCGGAGGAGGGGACCGCGTTCGTCGAACAAGTCATTTTCCCGTCCTTAGAGATGTGCAAGAAGATGCAAGAAGAGAAAAAGATTCTTGCCGGCGGGCCGATCAGCGGGACCATTGGCATCGCCATGATTGTGAACGCAAACTCAGCCCTCGAACTGGACGGGATCATCGAGGGTCTGCCCATCTGGCCTCGGACCGACGTCAGCGTGACGCCGCTGACCACTTTCGAGGATCGCGCGAAAGCAATTCGCCCCAGGTTGGAGCAACGTAAGCGTCGGGTCTTGGCCGTCTGGACGGATTCGTGATGGGTAGGCATTCTTCCAAGTGGACACTTCGATGGTGTCCACCTGGAGAAATAGATGGGTACTTCCAATGCAGCGGTGATCGAGGCCGTTTCCTCCCGCAAGGCAGTTCCCACGACAAAGCGCCAGCACCGTAGTCCCGAATTGAAGCTCAAGATTGTGCAAGAGACCTTAGTGCCAGGTGCGTCGGTGGCTCGAGTGGCCCGGGCGCACGGTGTGAACGCCAACCAGCTCTTCCACTGGCGGCGGCAGTATCGGCAGGGCCTGTTGAGAGCCGGGAACCGTGCAACGCCGGGCTTGCTGGCGGTTCGGGTGGCCGAGCTCGCGACGCAGCCGAGAGTTGCCGAAGCACAGCGAACGTCTTCCGGCACGATTCAGGTCGAGCTTCCGAAAGGGCGGCTGCGGCTCACCGGTTCAGTGGATATCGAGGCTCTGCGAGTCGTGCTGGAGGCGTTACGGGGATGATTGCGCTTCCAGCGGGGACCAGGATTTGGATCGTTGCAGGCGTGACGGACCTGCGTCGCGGTTTCATCGGGCTGGCAGGGATGGTGCAGACGGCACTGGAGGAGAATCCATTCTCGGGCCACGTGTTTGTGTTTCGTGGCCGACGCGGAGACCTGATCAAAGTGCTGTGGTGGGACGGCGATGGGCTGTGTCTGTTGGCCAAGCGGCTCGAACGCGGGCGCTTCATCTGGCCGCAGGCCACCAACGGCACGGTTTCGCTGACGCGGGCGCAGCTCTCGATGTTGCTGGAAGGGATTGACTGGCGGCGTCCGGCGCGCACGGCAGCGCCCGAGATGGCGGTGTGAGCCGCGCCCCTTTCCTTTTCCACAGTTTTCTTCGCGGATATTGCCTTTTCGTGCGCTTTTCTCTTGCACCTCAAAAACTTTCTGGCATACTGCGCGCACGATGACGATGCGCGCGGCCCTTCCGAATCTCGACACGCTCGATGCCGCTGCCCTGAGAACCCTCATCCTCTCCCAGCACGAACAGATTCTTCATCAAAGCGAGCAACTCGCATCGAAAGACGAACAGCTCGTTCGCAAGGATGAGCAACTGGCCTCGCGCGAGGCGGAGATCGAGCGGCTGTTCGCCGGATGGCGGGAGGAACTGGCGACCTGCCGGAAGTTCGCGCCGGCTGCCCGGAATTACGCGGCCGCGCGGCTGGAGGCCGACGTGGGCATGCGGGTCAACGAGGTCCGCATGCTCGACCTGGACGACGTGCGCTGGGAACTGGGGCGGTTCGGCAAGCTGAACGTCCGCCACGGCAAGGGATCCCGCAGGAGGGGGCCGAAGCCGCGGCTGGTGCCGCTGATCAACGGCGCCGACCGGAACCTGTGCTGGTTCATCGAGGATGTCTGGGGCCAGTTCGGTGACGGCCCCGGCCGGCCCGGAGTCCCGCTGTTCCCGTCGGAGCGCAAGTGCCGGGATGGCTCCTCTGCGAGGGCGACGGCCGACGTGTTCCGCCGGTCGCTGGCCGAGGCAGCAGACCGCTACCTGCCCGCCTGGTCGGGGAAGCTGACCCCGCATGTCCTGAGGCACTTTGTTCCCGCTTAGTTGTCGTGTCGCGATTAGCTCCAGAGTTCCCCGCGAGCTGCGGGTTTCGCCTGCGGCGGGCCGTGCCGTGTTTTTATGGTTACGGTTCGTGATCCTGACCTTCTTCTCGTCCCAGGGCTGGGAGTCCTGGGACATCGCGCACCGGCCGCTGGTCCCCGAGGGCATGCCTGTGCTGGTCGATGATGACCTTCTGTTCGAGGACGGGCCGGGTGCGCCACGGCCGTCGGCCGCGGTGAACCAGTGGCTGCGCGAGCTGCCGTCGAGCGGGGCGCCGTCGCCGAAGTCGTGGGAGTACTACGCGCGGGTGGTCCGGGAGTGGATGGAGTTCCTCGCCTCGCATGGCGTGGGCCTGTTCGACTCGCGGGACCGGCTGAAGCAGGCCCTTGGCAAGTACGCCGGGCACCGGGCGGCGGGCCCGGCGGCGGAGCGGCTCGCGGCGACGACCTGGGCCCAGCACATGAGCATCCTGTCGCTGTTCTACCGGTGGGCGATGGACGAGGGCCACGCGCAGGCCGAGCCGTTCACCTACCGGACGGCGAGGGCACTGTTCGCCGGGACGGGCCGCGAGGTGAAGGTGAACCTGGCGGTGCGCCGGACGCCGAAGCCGCACGTGACGGTCAAGTACCTGGAGCCCGACTTCGCCGCCTTGTTCCTGGACGGCTTGCGGGGCCTGGGACCTGATGACTGCTACCGGGGGCGGGAGCTGGCCCGCAACGCCGCGATCGGCGAGCTCGCGCTGGCGACCGGGCTGCGCCTGCAGGAGTTCAGCTACCTGCTGTCCTATGAGGTCCCGATGCTGCCGCCGAAGCCGACGGACGCGCCGATCCCGTTCCCGGTGCCGGCCGGGGTGACCAAGGGCCGGAAGTTCCGCACGACCTGGATCAGCTACGAGGCATTGGCGGCGGTCCATCACTACCTGGCGCTGGACCGGGCCGCGGCGGCGGACGGCTCGCCCTGGCGGCCGCCCCGCGGCTGGGGCGAGCCGCTGCTGGTCACCGGCCCTGGCCTCCGGGGCGGACGGGTCAACGGGGCCCGCAGGCCGTGGGACCTGCTGACGCCCGGCGAGCGGCGGCGGCTGGTCGCGCCTGGCGGTGGGTCGTGCCTTATCGCGGTCCGTGCCGACGGGGGCCCGTTCACGGCCTGGCCGACGGTGTTCGAGCGCACCGCCGACCGGATCCGCCGCACGTCCGAGCCGCGGTTCCCGCACGTAAATCCCCACCGGCTAAGGCACAGCTTCGCGATTCGCACCCTTGAGCGACTGGTCAGCGGCCACTACCGGCAGGCCGCCCGGCTCGTCACCGATACCGGCCCCGACGCCGCCCTGGCGTTCTACCTGTCCAAGGCCGACCCGCTGATGGTGCTCCGCGACCTCCTCGGGCACTCATCGGTCCTGACCACGGAGAAGTACCTGCGGAAACTGGACACGACGCGCATCTACCGGGAGGCATACGAGCGCGCCGGGGCGGCAGGCGGGCTCCTTGGCGCTGCCGATGCCGAGGCCGAGCGCGAGGCCGACGAGGAGTTCGCAGAGGCCGGGACGGAGGGCGAGAGCTGATGCCCGCCGAAGTCCTCGATGACCCCCTGGGCATCTCCTGCGTCTTCAGCGACGGCCGCTGGGCCACGGTGACGCCCGGCGGCCTCGCCAGCGAGCAGCTCGCCCGGGACCTGCTGACGGGCCTGGCCGAGCTCGTCCACCCGCACGGGACAGTGGACTCGGCAGGCTCCATCCGGCACTACGTCAGCGCGCTGCGCGTGATGGACGCGGCGCTGGCGGAGCGCGGCTTCACCGGCGGGGCCGCTGACCTGCGCCGGGCTCAGGTGGCCGAGTTCTGGATGGGCACCACGGGGGCCAGGGAGGCATGCACCCGGCGGATGCTCCTTGGCCTTGCCGCAGCCGGGGGCACGCTGGACACGAGGGTCCGGGAGCTGGCCGAGGGCCGCGCATACAACCCGCAGCCCTTCCGGCGCCCGCTGCCGCCTTACCCGGAGGCCGTGTGGTCCCGGCTGACCGAGGCATGCCAGGCTGCGGTGACGACGGCCTACCAGGCGCACCGGGACGCACTGGCCGGGGCGGCACGCGGCCGCGATCCCGCTGAGGGAGGTCGCAGCCTGGACAACCTGCGGTGGCTGCTGGCCCGCAATGGCCCCATGTCGACTCCCAGCGTCGCGGCGCACGCAGGGACATCGGCCGACGCGATCCGCCAGGTCAGCCTGCAGGCCGCATCCGGGCTGTTCCCGCACCTGGACGTCACCATCGCCTACGTCCTGCTGTTCAGCGTCTACTCCGGCATCGTCCCTGATGGCGTCGATGACCTTGCCACTAGCGACATCGACTGGGCAGGGGACTCATCGGTCCTGCTGTCCTACGTTAAGCGCCGGACTGCGGCCGAGAGCCTGAACCTTCCCCGGCGGGCAGTCCGGCTCCTCGAGCAGTGGCTGGACCACTCCAGGCTGCTGCGGGGCTTCGTCCCCCCGCCCGGCCGGGACCAGCTCTGGCTTGGCATGCGGCAGCGCGGGCACGCCGACGTCACCGCAGGACAGGTCCACCGCAACGCCATACGGCGGTGGCTCGCCCGCAACGGCGTGACCGGCCAGCACCGCCCGGTACTCACGCCGCACCGGCACCGGATCCGCACCACCCACGAGTCGATGCGGGACAAGAGCACCTGGAAGGGCAGCGGCAGGGCCACCATCGACCCCAACCACAGCCCGCAAGTCGAAGGCGACCACTACCTGACCGCCACCACCCCGGCGCAGCGCGACGCCCTCGACGCCATCATCGAGGACGCCCAGCACGACCTGGCCCGCCGGGCGGAGCCGCCGGCCGTCATCACCGAGGAGAGCGCCGCCGCCCTGGCGGACGGCTACCCCCAGCTGGTCGCCTCCCTCCAGCTTGGCGACGGCGTGATCGCCGAGCTCATCGGCGGCCAGCGGGACGTGTTCACCGCCGCCTGCGCCGAACAGCTGTCCGGGCTGCACGGGCCGAAGGGCAAGCCATGCCCGGCAAGGCCGTGGGTCTGCCTCCTCTGCCCGCTGGCCGTGTTCGCGCCACGGCACGCCCCGAACCTGCTGCGGCTGAAGGGCTTCTTCGCGCGCCAGTGGCGGCAGATGACGACCGGCCACTTCATGGCCGTCTTCGGCCCCTACTCCCAGCGGGTCGGCGAGGTCCTGGACCGCTATGACCCCGCCGTGCTGGCCGCCGCAGCCCGCAAGGTCAGCGACCACGACGACGAGCTTCCCCTGCGCCCCGAGGAGATCACCATATGAGCCTCCTGGCCATCACTGCCGCCGGATCACAGGACCCGGCATCGCCGTTCGCCGGCGCCGACATCTGCCGCGAGGCCGGCCTCGCGCTCCCGCCGGGAGCCGCCCGGCCCGTATTCGATGACGATGAGTGGGACTTCACCCACGTGGTTGGCCTGCCCGTCCAGATGTCCCTGGCCAGCAGACGGTTCGACTTCACCGCGATCCGCGATCCCCGGTGGCGGCTGGTCGCCAAGGAGCTCATCGTCGCGATGCTCGCCCCACGGCACGAGGCCGTGGCACCGCTGCCCCGCGCCTACCGGACGCCAGCCCACCTCCGGACGGCCAAGCTGCGGCTCGATGAGCTCACCCGGTGGCTGAACTGGCTTCCCCAGCAGGGCATCCGCAGCCTCGGCGAGGTGGACGAGGACTGCTGCGCCGCCTGGCTCATGCACCGGCGCCACGCCCGCGACGAGGACGGCACCGTGATCGGTGACCGCAGCCCTGCCATTCGCCGCGCTGCCGCCCAGGTGGCCATCGACCTGCTCAACTACCGGGAGCTGTTCACCGCCGACCGGCCCCGGCAGGACCTGCGGCCCTGGGGAGGGGCATCCTCCTCGGCTGTCGCCGAGATGCCCAGCGGGCGGCAGGAGAACAAGACCCCGCCGGTTCCCGGCCACGTGCTGCAGCCGTTGCTAGCGGCCGCGCTCTACGCGGTGACCACGCTCGGGCCCGGCGCGGCGGAACTGGCCGCCGAGCTCCGCCAGGCACCCACCATGCGGTCCCGAGCACCGCAGCAGCCAGGCGAGCGCGCCCAGCAGAAAGATCCCCTCATCTGCTTCCCGCCGGTTCTGGCCAGGCACTGCCAGGACCTCGACCCGCTGCCCGAGCTGACCCCGTCCCTGGTCCGCAAGCGACTGTCGAACGGCTGGGATCCCGGCGACCCGCTCCTCACGGTCAACCTCGACGGCCTGGCCCGGGAAGCAGAGTTCTGGGGATTCACCTCCCGGTGGCTGCCCCGGCTGCGCCCGCAGATCGAGGCGGCCCTGGCCATCGCGGGCGTCGCCAGGCCGTTCGGGCGCAGCGCCCGCACAGTCCCTGCAGCCAGCGGGAAGCCCATGCCCTGGACCATCCCCCTGCAGCGCGATGAGGCCGATGGCCTGATCGGCGTCGTTCGCACCGCGGCGATCATCGTCATCCTGGCGGTCTCGGGCATGCGGTCCAGCGAGGTCATGGAACTGCAGGTCGGCGCCCGGCAGCCCCTGCAGGAATCCGGGGCCGGCATGGCCCGCTACCGGATCGCCAGCAACGTCATCAAGGGACAGCCGCTGGGCGGCACCCGGGACGAGTGGGTCGTCATCGAGCCCGTCTACCAGGCGGTCGGGCTCGCCGAGCAGCTCCACGACGACCCCCGCGACGGGGCACTGCTGTTCGGCAGGTTCGCCTTCTACGTCCGCTACCAGTGGTTCCGCGACTGGGTCAACGGCCCGGCAGGGCAGCGGCTCGGCCTCGCTCCCATCCCCGCTGACCCGGTGACGCCCAGGATGCTGAGGAGAACGCTGTCGATCGAGCTCGCCTACCGGCCCGGCGGTCTGCTCGCGGCGAAAGTGCACCTGAAGCACATTTCGGTCGCAACCACAGAAGGGTACGCATCCCGCCCGGGCGGCGCCCAGGCCGAGCTCCTGGCCGAGGTCAACAAGCACGAGGCCGACCGCAACCTGGAACTGGTCTGGGCCGAGTTCCGCAACTACCAGCAGGGCATCATGCCAGCCGGCCCCGGCGCACGCGAGCTTACCGAGTTCTTCGCCAGCATCGACGGCAAGCCCGCGGCCGACGCCCCCGAGGCCCCCAGGGTCCAGCGCAGCGACCGCGAGATCCTCAACCTCCTGACCAGGCGCGCCAGCACCCTGCACCTCGGCACCGCGAACTACTGCTGGTTCACCGACCCGTCCCGCGCCCTCTGCCTCAAGCTCGCCGGAACCCCCGCCGCCGGCAAGCCCCTCGCCGGAATGTGCGACTCCGCCCGCTGCCCGCAGGCCACCCACCACCCCTGCCACCGGCCCGTCTGGGCCGAGGCCGCCAACCAGGCAAAGACCTTCCTCGGCAGCCTCGGCCCGGCCCGCAGGACAGAAAAGGCACGCCTGCAAGCCGACTACGACCGCGCCAAGCGCGTCCTCACCGGGATCGACGCCGCGTCCGGCAAGAACGGAGCCCAGCAGTAATGCGCATCAGCACCGAGCAACGCCAGCAGAACGAGGCCCGGATCCGGGCCGCCATCGACCGGCTCCTCAGCGGAGACATCCCGCCCGGCGGCAAGTGCGACATCAAGACCCTCGCCCGCGAGGCAGCCGTCGACCGGGCCGCCTTCTACGGCTCCCGGCCCTACGCCCGCCTCCGCGAGGAATTCGAGACCCGGCTCCAGGCCCGCCAGCAGGCCGGCGACATACCCGACCGCCGCGACGCCCAGATCGCCCGCCTCAACGACGAAATCACCAGGCTCAGGCAGCGGCTGGCCGACCGAGACACCATGATCACCACGCTCCGCGGCTTCAAGGACCAGGCACTCGCCCGGCTCGCCGCCCAGCACGAGGAGATCACCCGCCTCCGCGCCCAGAACAAGCGCGCCGCCACGGTCCGCCTCCTGCCAGCCGCCGGGACAGAGACATGCAACTGACCCATCTCGCCCGCTGCGCCGGCCCCGTGATCCCGGTCACGTCGAACACCCCGAATCGCCACACGCGCACCACGATCCGGGTCGCAGACGAATGCCGCGATCAGGCCAGGCCAATCGCAACACGAATCACCCTGAACACGGTGAGTGCAAAAACAAGTCACATCTGCGCCTCACAGCTCTACCAGTCCGGGATGACCCTGTTCGCGATCCAGGAGCTACTGGGACATTCATGGACGGGAACGACAGCCCGGTACGTCAAACCTCGGGTATTGCATCAGCCGGGCGAGAAACCGCAGGTCACCAGGTCGTCGCGGTACCGGAATAGCGTTTCGGACCCTCAGGCAGCGGTCGCCTGACCAGGCATGTCCCTGACACGATCCCTTCTGATGCTGGATCCGCCTGCCAGACGGTCGAGGCGATCGACGGTTCCCCTTCAAGCGCACCGAGGAAGCGGAGGGGTGGCGGTAGCTGGACTCCGGCTCCCGGGAGGGGTATTCGGACGGTTCCAATATCCGACGTTGCCAGTACATGTCCATGCCGCCCATGTGGAGGACGCCTGGGTGGCCGGCCAGCAGAGGGCCGCCGATCGCTGGAAAGGACTCGCACCGTGAAGTGGAATCTCCGGCTGGCCGCCGCCAACCGCGGCATCTGGAAGGCCAGCGAGCTGCAGCGGATGCTCGCCGCCCGCGGCATGGTGATCAGCGCCGGGAAGATGTCGGGCCTGTGGTCCGGCAGTCCGAACACGGTCCGGCTCGACGAACTGGACGTCATCTGCGCCGTCCTCGGCTGCGGGACCGACGAGCTCCTGCTGCCCGAGCCGGCGAAGGTCCCGCAGCCGGTGACGGAAGACGCAGGGAAGCAGGCAGCGACCGGGACCCGGGCGGTCACTCCCCGGACGCGCGGGGGAAGGTCGCTCCCGCCCCGGTGAACTGCCCGCACTGCGGCAAGCCGCTCCCTCCGGGAGGCCGCCGCGACCGCGTCTACTGCAGCAGGAACTGCAAGGCGCTGGCTTCTTACTACCGGCGCAAGAACGGCATCCCGGCCCCGCCCCACTGGCAGCACCCCGCGCTCGCGTCAGCCAGCCCGGCGCTGCGGGCGGCTGCCGGGCGTGCCAGGGAGCTCGGCAGGGCGCACGGCTGGTCGCGGTCCACCATCCTGTCCGCGATAGACGGCCTGACCGTACTGCTGGACGGCCGGGCTGCCGGGGAGCGTGTCGCGCTCACCGAGGTCCGTGCGCGGATACCGCGTCATGCCTCCGCCCCGCGTGTCGCCGAGGTTCTCGCCGGGCTCGGCATGCTCGAAGACGACACCGTCCCGGCGATCCGCCCGTGGATTGACCGGCGCACCGGGGAACTGCCGCCGGGCTTCGCCGCAGCGGTGCGGGCCTGGCTGCTGGTGCTGCTTGACGGAGATCGCCGGGCCCGGCCCCGCTCCGACGCCACCATTCACGTCTACTTCGCAGCCGTCCGGCCGCTCATCGAGCACTGGTCAGCAGACCGCGGTCATCTCCGTGAGGTTACCGCCGAGGACATCCGGGCCGGCCCGGGCAAGCTCCGGGGGCACCGGCTTCGCACCACGACCGCGGCGGTCCGCTCGCTGTTCCGGTTCGCTAAGAAGCGAGGCATGGTCTTCGCCGACCCCGCCCGGCGGCTGAAGGCCGACAGCCCTGACCCCAGCCTGCTGCCGATGGACGACACCGCGATCAGGGCGGTGGAGCAGGCAGTCGCCACTCCCGCGCAGCGGCTGATCGTCACCCTCGCCGCTGTCCAGGCCGCCCGCTGGGCGGCCATCCGCGATCTCACCCTCAACGACCTGGACCTGCCTAACCGGCGCATCACTATCGCCGGGCACTCCCAGCGGCTCGGCGAGATAACGTACCGGGTCCTGCGTTCCTGGCTCGGCCACCGCCGTGCCGCCTGGCCGCATACCCCGAACCGGCATGTCCTGATCTCCGGGCAGACTGCCCACGGCACCGGCCCCGTGAGCAGGCGCTATGCCGACTGGAACCTGCGCCGCCACGGTATCGGCATCGGGCGCATCCGCCGTGACCGCGTCCTGCACGAAGCGCTGACCGCGCGGGCCGACCCGCTGCACCTGGCCATGGTGTTCGGAATCTCTCAGACCACCGCCAGCAGGTACGCGCTCATCGCCTGCGACCTCCTGGCCGGTCCGCCCGGCCAGGAGGCAGCCGCCCAGGACAACGACGGAGGATACGAGCGTTGACTACCCAGCTCATCAGCCCTCTGCGCGCCGCAGCGGCGGGCATCCGCCCTGACGAGGCCGGGACCGGGCTGATCATCAGCCACGGCACCTTCCTCCACCGCGACGACTTCACCTGTCACGTCGAGACCGCGGCATGCATCAGCGACGGGACCCCGATGGCCTGGATCGACTGGGACGCCGTCATCATCGCCCTCGACGGCGACCGCCTGCCAGCATCCGGCGGCGAGCAGCGCATCGTCCGCATCGCGGCCAGCCTCGCCGCCGGCCACCCCGTTAGCCTCCGCGACGTCATCCCCGGCCTCGACCAGCGCAATCTGGACCTGGTTACCATCGCGATCCGTCACGCTGCCGGGCAGCACCCGTGAACATCAGCCCGGACGACGTCGCAGAACTCGGCCAGCTCCTTCAGTTCCTGGACGACTGGCTGGCCGCCTGTCCGCGTCACTGCCCGGTTGACGAGTCCCTGACCCGCTTCGTCGGCTGCGATGCCTACGACATCGAATCGCTCCGCGACGACCTCGCCCGTTTCACGTTCCTGCTCGGCGAGAACGATGGCGAAGGCCTCTTCTCGGCGAGAACCCGGCTGAACAAACCCGCCGCGATTCCGTCCCTGGCGGTCGCTAACACCGTGAGTTCATCGTGAGGAACCTTCAGTCCCGCTGAACTCCCGGCGATCAAGCCGTTCCTGCACCACATCAGCAAGGGCCAGCCGCAACCGCGGCGCACGATCGGGCCGAAGGCGCCGGGGAAGCTCCCGCGGGTGCTGTCGGTCACCGAGGTTCAGGCGATCCTGGACGCTTGCAGCGCCGCCGCCCGGTACAGCGCGGCGCTGACCCGGGGCGGTCGACTCGCGCAGCAGGTCGCCGACGGTAGTGAACGCTGCCGTGTTCTCGCGGTCACCATTACTGTGACCTGTTCGCGACCGCCCCCGGGTTCCGGCCGCCGCCCGGGTCCCGGTTCCGGTTCCCCGAGGAGCTTCCGCAGCTTCGTCCGCGCCCGCGACAGCCGCGAGCGCACCGTCCCCACCCTGGCCGGCCGCCCGGGACACGTTGCGGGTCACATTGCTGGCGATGCCCAGCAGCCAGGGCCGCAGCGACCCGCCATCCGGCTCGGCCCTTCCCCGCAGGCGCCAGGCTTAAAGGAAGGTCAGTGAAAGCGGACCACTTCCCCCGCAGCCGACCAGTTGACACCCGTCAGCCGGAACGCATGGCTGTACGCCGCGCGGGCGCACTGGTCGTAGAGCACGCCGAAGGCATCGGGATCCCTGGGCCGCACGCCGGCCCGCGGACTCAGTTCCACACGCTTTCCTGTCCGGCCACCCCCGGCAGGTTCCCGGCGTACATCCACGATCGCGGCGCGCTCTATGTGCAATAGCCGCGCTTGGGAACCCGGTGCTTGCCGGGCTCGCGGCGCTGCGAAGGCCCCAGGGGGAGAGCCGCCCCGTAACCAGGGCCACGCCGGGATCCAGCCCGATATCCGCCTTAGCGGCCCGTGAACCAGCAATCACCAGCATGGCCGAAGGTGAAGCCCGCCTGAAAGTGATCCCATGTGTCACCCAGCAAGGGTGATCCTTTGCCGTTCTGTGCCCTGTCATAGTTACTACTTGAGCAGTGGCCCCAACAGCAGGGACTGGTTGCCGGGCGTTGGTGCCGGTAGGACTGCGGGATTCGGCGTGATTGCACATGCAGGTGGGCTGGTGGCGGAGTGTAACGGGTCCGATCCGGTGATCGGGCCAGGCAGGAGCAAGGGGGTGGTGATGCGGCATGGGGTTGTGCGGCTGATTTCGTGGCGGACGCGCTGGCGCATCTACGAGTACGTGCGCAACAGCCTGTGGATCGTGCCCTTCCTGTGTGTCGCTCTGGCGGTCGCGGCCGGGCTCGCCCTCCCGACTGTCGACGAGCACACCAAGACCACGATCGGGATCGCATTTGGCTCCGATGCGGCCCGCGGGGTGCTGGGTGCCATCGCCGGTGGCATGATCACGTTCACCGGCTTCGTCTTCTCGATCCTGTTGCTCGCGGTCCAGTTCGGCTCGAGCCAATTCTCGCCGCGGATGCTGAGGCGCTTTCTCCGCGATCCGAGCACCAAAACCGCGCTTGGGATCTTCATGGCGACCTTTATCTATGCGCTGACGGTCCTGCGGGTTGTCGGCACCGGTTCGAACAATGCCTTCGTGCCCAACAACTCGGTCTCGGTCGCGCTGATCCTCCTGCTCGTGAGCATGCTCATGTTCCTGCGGCTGATCACCCGCACGACCCAGGGACTGCGGGTCGCGGCCGTGGTTGGCGAACTCGGGCGCGACGCGCGACGGGTCGTTGACCGCGTCTACCCGGACCCCGCTGCAGGGGGGGACGACGAAGAAGCTGACAGCCCGGGGCTCCCCGGGCCTATGCGGACCGTCACCTACAACGGCAGGCCCGGCATTGTGCAGAGCGTCGACTCCAGGAACCTTGCTGAGCGCGCCCGCGGAGCCGGCGCGGTGATCGAGCTGGTGCCCCGGTTCGGGGACCTGATTGCCGAGGGCTCGGCGTTGTTCCGGGTCCGCGGGGACGGCCGGCACGTGATCGACGATAAGTGGCTGCGCGGAACAGTGGCGACCGGTGATGAGAGGACCATGCGGCAGGACCCGGCGTTCGCGTTCCGCCTGCTAGCCGACATATCGGCCAGGGCGCTATCACCCGGCGTGAACGATCCGACCACATCCACGCAAGCGCTGGATCAGATCGAGCTGCTCCTGCGGCAAGTCGGAGGCCGCCATCTGACGCCTGGCGTCGGCAGAGATGCCAGCGGCCTGGTCAGGTTCCGCTACCGGGCCCCCTCCTGGGAGGACTTCCTGAGCCTGGCCATCGACGAGACACGTCACTATGGGGAGGGATCAGTCCAGGTCATGCGCCGCCTCCGGGCGCTGCTAGATGACCTGCGCGAATCCGTCCCCGAGTTCAGGCGCCCCCCGGTCGACGCGGAACTCGCCCTGCTGGACTCGGCCGCCACCCGCGTGTTCAGCGATCGCAGCGACCAGCTCGCCGCAGCGGCCAGCGACCGCCAGGGCCTGGGAGCGACCGAGGTAGCCGGTCACCCGCCGCCCTGGCCCGCCGCGGCCAGCGGCCGACCGGGTGGATGAACCATCTCTCCCGCAGTCGGCCCCAGATGCCCAGCCATCCAGTTACAGCCATTCATGACGATTCCCGCCGTGTCATGTCATCACAGCTATGCGGGTGCTGTCGGCCTATGGGGCAGTTGTCGGCTGCGTAATGCCATGGTCTGGGTGCCTCAGCTTATGAACGCCGAGAGGCCACCGGCCGCGCAATTAGGCGCCTCGGGCACGTCAAGCGCGGCGAAGGCTCGTAACGGATCGTGACGCACATGTTGAATCGCCTCCCGAGGTGATCAGGCGCGCTGCCGAGCGCCGGCTTTGTGCGCTGGGGAGTTGCGCCGCGGGCGCCGACCGGGTCGCGGCCATCCTGCGCGCCCAGCTCAGGCACCATGAAGCCGACGGCGAGCACTAGCGGGCCAGACCGCTGATCGGCAGGCATGTGCCGATTCCGCGCGGGCTTAAGGCTGCACGGCGCGCGGGGTGGATCGGCGGACTGGACGGGCGGATGTTCAGGTACGGATTGAACGCAGGATCATTTCGCTGTATTGCAAGAAGTCACGCTATCTGACGAGCTAGCATAATCTCTTATTCTCGCAGGTCAACAGGCTGTAGCGACATCGATCGAGGCTCTCTGCTGTGATCGGATACTGGTGGGAGCCAAGGCGGGAGCCAAAAGGTTGATCTTTGCCCTGCGGAAGGCGACAGGGTAGGCGTTTGGGGGCCGCACACGGCGTATCGCTAGTCAGCCACGCTATGTGATCATCGAAGCCCAGCAGTCAGTGCCAGATCGATGCTCCTATGTTTGTCATCCCTGAAGGAGCGGGGCCGTGTCAAGGTGGGTTTTGAGGGGTTTGGAGGACTGGCTGGGCGTGCGTGACTGGCGGCGCCCCACCGCCAAGATCGCCCATCCCCGGCTGGCCAGGGCCGGCCCATCTGTGCCACCCGTCCCCGGCCGCCCCGTCCGCGCGCGGGCGCAAGCTTGACAGCCATTAGGATAACCGCTATTTATATGGCTAGCCGTTAGGGGCTGAAGAGAGGCGGGAGCCGTGCAGCAGGAAGTGGTGCTGGCGATGCTGGCCAAGGAGCCGTCGCACGGCTACCAGCTCCGCGCACGGCTGCAGCAGGCACTCGGGCCGGCCGGGGACGCGATGAACGCCGGGCAGATCTACGTCACCCTGTCGCGGCTGGAGAAGGCGGGCCTGGTGACCTGCGAGCGGGCGGCCGGCCTGCCGGACCGGCCGGACCGCAAGGTGCACGCGCTGACCGCGGCCGGCCAGCAGCGGGTCACCGCCTGGATCGCGGACGTGAGCTGGCCCGGCCCGGGACTGGCGGAGTTTCATCTCAAGCTGATCGCGGCCGCGGCGGCCGGGCTCGCCGACCCGCTGGCGATCATCGATGCGCAGCGCCGGGAACTGCTGCGCCGGCTGCGGGATGCCCAGCGCGCGGCGATGGCCGCGCCGGATCGCTCGGACGCGGCGCTGCTGCTGGAGGGCATCGCGCTCCGGCTTCAGGCGGACCTGCGCTGGCTGGAGGCGTGCGAGCGGAACTGGACCGGCTGGAAGGACCGACCATGAAGGACATAGAAGGCACCTGGGTGCTGCGCGCCCGCGGGCTGCGCAAGGACTACGGCAGGGAGGCGAGCCTGGTCCGCGCGGTGGACGGGGTGGACCTGGACGTCGCGCCGGGCGAGACGCTGGCGGTGATGGGGCCGAGCGGGTGTGGGAAGTCGACGCTGCTGCACCTGCTTGGCGGGCTGGACCGCCCCACGGCCGGGGAGATCTGGCTGGCCGGGCAGCGCGTGGACCGGCTCACCGAAAGGGCGCTGGCCCGGATGCGGCGTGACGCTGTCGGGTTCGTGTTCCAGGCCTTTCACCTGATAGACGAGCTGACCGCGGTGGAGAACGTCGAGCTGCCCGCGCTGCTGGCCGGGCGCTCGCCGCGCGCAGCCCGGCGGCTGGCCGCCGGGCTGCTGGAACGGGTCGGGCTGGCCGACCGCGCCACGTTCCTGCCCGCCGCGCTGTCCGGGGGCCAGCGGCAGCGGGTTGCCATCGCCCGGGCACTCGCCAACGAGCCCGTAGTGGTCATGGCCGACGAGCCGACCGGCAACCTCGACAGCGCGGCGACCTTGGAGCTGCTCCGCCTCTTCGAGAGCCTGCACACGGCCGGGCAGACCCTGATCATCGTCACCCACGACTCCCGGATCGCGGCCACCGCCGACCGGATGATCTCGATGCGCGACGGGGCCTTCGTCGACGAGGCGAGGCTCACGGGCGGTACCAGGGGGAACCTCGCTGACCTCGCCGGGCTGGGAGGCTGACCGATGGGAAAGGTCCTCCTCATCTGCCGCCTCGCGGTCAAGGACATCCGTCACCGGCCAGCCCAGGCGGTCCTCCTGCTGCTCGCGATAGCGACAGGGGCAGCGACGCTGACGCTCGGGCTCGCGCTCCGGGGCACGACGGACAACCCGTACGCGAGGACCCGGGCGGCGACGAACGGGCCGGACGTCGTGGCGACGGTCTTCCCGGGCGGCTCGAAGGCCCCTGGGTCGGCAACGTCGGTCGGCCCAGGCGGTTCGGGCGGCCCGAGTGGCTCCGGGTCGGCCGATGCGGGCGGGCTGGTGGTCCTCGAGCACGCCTCGGGCGTGGCCGCGCACAGCGGGCCGTTCCCCGTGACGTGGGCGCTGCTCCGGATGGGGCATACGACGGCAGGTGCCGAGGTGGAAGGGCGGAGCACTGCGCCCTCGTCCGTCGACCGGCCAAGGCTGTTGCAGGGCGCCTGGATCCGGCCCGGCGGGGTGGTGGTCGAGGCAGCGCACTGCGGGGGGTCGACGGCGTTACCAGTGCCGAAGAACAGGACCGCGAAACCTGGTTTGTGACCGGAACTCCCTCCGGCAAGGCATTGACCCAGGCAGCCGCCCAGGTGGTGGACGGCCTAGCCGACCGGGCACGTGCCCACATGAGCCTCTAGGTGAGGGCCGCTGCAAGGGCGCTGTCTGGCCTGCACGTGGCCGACGCTAACAGCGAGATCAACTGCGCGCTACCGGCGGCATGTGCGGTCGATTCCCCGACCGCGGGCAGCCATCCGCTGCGGCGCAGGTTCGGATCGAGCGCCGCATGATGGCGCCTCGATGCGGCAGGATCGTTGACGTGGCGTCGTCGAATTGGCTTGACCGTTACCGCGAGGGGCAGCGCGATCATGTTTGGCACGAGTTGCGTCAACTCGGCAGCACGGTCCGGGAGTCCGGCCTTTTCGAGGAGGCGCAGCTCGTCTGCGACGAGATGGCCCGACGGGCGCGTCAGAACGTCGAGGTGATCGTCGAACGACTCTCGAGTGAGGGGTACCGCTTTCACTCGAACGACGATGCGCAGACCCTACGACGCCCCACGTCCCGCCGACGGTCGCGGCGGGAGAGCATGCAGATTGGCTGGAGGAAAGCTTCGGCCCCGTGCCCACGACCTTCTTTCGTGGGTGCGGCTAGTTGGAGACGTCTGGCTGGTCGGCACGCACCCGCAGTGGGCCACGTCGGCATCGGCTGACCCGCTGGTGATCGAGCTAGAGGGTCCGTGCTACGCCAACGCGTCGATCCGCAACTACTTCGAAGGAGAGCTCGAAGCGTGGCGCGAAGACCGGGGCTAGAGTCGGAGGCCGGCCCGTTCGTCCTACCGCTTGCGCCGGACAGGCTCCATAAGGAGAACGTCAGCGGCGGCCCGCCTTACGGCATCATCCTCCCAGACGCCTGCGTCGACGGGCTGTTCATCGGCGAGACGACGATGCCCTTTGTGTCCTACCTCAACCGGGTCTTCCGCAACGGCGGGTTCCCCTGGCCCACGGCCTCTGATAGCCAGTGGCGGGTGAAGCAGGCCCTCGCCAAGGACCTCCTGCCCCTCTGACGCGTTCATTGGGCAACGCGCGACTCCGGAGCCAATGCGCACTCGTCGGCATGTGCGGTAGCTGGACTGGCCCCGGAAACCACCATCGAGTGCTTGCTGTCCACGCCGTGGTCCCGCAGATTCCAGGGCGACCAAGGCGCGCGTGTCACCATCGACTGCCAGCCTAATGTCCGCAGCACCCGCAGTGACGGCGGCCGGTTCTCCGCGGATCATTGCCGCGCGCAGCGTGCGACGCTGGCGATCGCAGAACCTGCGATCTCCGGACCGATGACCTCTTGCACATCGTCAAAGCCCTACCCCGCACACACCAATGGACCATGTTCACGTTCGTGCAGGTCAGCAAGCCGACAGCGGCCGGGTATGCCCCCACAATGCCCCTCAGGGGCAGGTATGGTCACCGATGTCACGTTCGAATTATATTCATGACCTTGGTGGAGCTAAGGAGATTCGAACTCTGACCTCTTGCATGCCATTCCTGGAGGAACCGTCTGGAGACGTCCGATTAGATCGGAGACCCGCAGGTCGGAAGGGATGCCCCGTCTGACCATGCCCGGCTGGGTCCGAAGCCGTCTGCGTGCGTAGTCACTTGAATAGTCACTGGCTTTGCGGACCTCCCCGGCAAGATATGAGGCTCATTTCGAACAGGATCAGCAGCGCCTTCATGAGCATAGAGACCATCGACGCGCTGCAGCGACCGCCCCAAGGACCGAGCCGCATGTAGGCACTCTTCCAGCTGTGAACATGCAGCCGCCCATCGCGGCGATAGACCGACGGCACGCGCGGCGCCCGCCCCGAAGAGCGGGCGGGTCTAGGCCCTCTCGACGCAACATCGTTTGACGGCGCAACAACGAAGGTGCCTCCTCCCTGCCCCTGCCGGGTCTCGACCTGACCCTCAGACTGCAGCACCTGCACAGCCGCCTGAATTGTGGCC
>OFGV01000057.1_pt1 | contig 17804 bp, 19 predicted proteins | sample 1521911 | NCBI WGS metagenome assembly OFGV01 (sample SAMEA2553413, study PRJEB24118) | soil metagenome
GCGCTGGACGAGGCGGGACGCGTGGCATCTCACCCTGGCCTTCCTTGGCGAAGTGGACCAGGAAGTGACCGGGAAACTGGCCGTCCGGCTGGAACGCGCCGCCGCGCGGCATGCCCGCCTCTCCCTGTCGCTCGGCAGCGCCGGGGCATTCCCCGGAGCGGGCCAGGCTCGCGTGCTGTGGACCGGGGTGCAGGGTGACCGGCGCGGGCTCGCTGCACTGGCCGCGTCGGTGGCGGCCGGCGCCCGCCGGGCTGGGGCACCGCCCACCTCGCAGGGCAGACGGTACGAGCCCCACCTGACACTGGCGCGGTGCCGGGCACCGGCCGATGTGCGGACGCTGGTGGCGACGCTGGCCGGCTTCGCCGGCACCCCCTGGACGGCCAGCGAGATCTACCTCATCCGCAGCCGGCCGCAGGAGGAGCCCCGTTACCAGACGCTCGGGACGTGGCCGCTCCTCGCGGCCGCCCCCTCCCTGCCGGGCTGAGCGGTCATCCCGTGAGCCGGGCGGGGGCCGGGCATCCCGGACAGGCCGGGCAACCCTGGACAGGCGCGCCACCAGGCGCACTAAGCTGCCTGGTGTGAACCGCACAACGCGCTGGCTGCTGCCCGTGGTGCTCGCGGTGCTTGTGATCGGCGCGATCATCGGCGCGGCACTGCGCTGATCCCGGCGCTACAGCCGCTCGACCACGTAATCGATGCAGGCGGTCAGCGCTTCGACGTCCGCCGGGTCCACCGCCGGGAACATGGCGATGCGCAGCTGGTTGCGCCCGAGCTTGCGGTACGGCTCGGTGTCCACGATCCCGTTCGCCCGCAGCGTGGCCGCGACTGTGGCGGCGTCCACCGAGTCCGCGAAGTCGATAGTGCCGACCACCTGGGAGCGCTGGGCCGGATCGGCCACGAACGGGGTCGCGTACGGCGATTTCTCGGCCCAGCTGTACAGCCGCGAGGACGAATCAGCCGTCCGCGCCGTCGTCCAGTCCAGGCCGCCCTGGCCGAGCATCCATTCGACCTGCTCGGCAAGCAGGAACAGGGTCGCAACGGACGGGGTGTTGTAGGTCTGCTGTTTCTGCGAGTTGCCGATCGCGATCGGCAGTGAGAAGAACTCCGGGATGTAGCGGCCGCTGCCCGCGATCCCGGTCACCCGCTCCAGCGCGGCCGGCGACATCAGCGCGATCCACAGGCCCCCGTCAGAGCCGAAGCACTTCTGCGGTGCGAAGTAGTACACATCGGTCTGGCTGATGTCGACCGGCAGCCCGGCGGCCCCGCTGGTCGCATCCACGATCACCAGCGCACCTGGGTCGGCCCCGGGTACCCGGCGGATCGGCATGGCGACACCGGTGGAAGTCTCGTTATGCGTGAGCGCGTAGGAGTCCACGCCCGCGTCCGCCCGCGGCTGGGGATGGGTGCCGGGCGCCGATTCGATCACCACCGGGTCGGCCAGCCAGGGCGCACCCGCGGTGACCTTCGCGAACTTCGACGAGAACTCGCCAAACGACAGATGCGAGGATCGCTGGCTCACCAGGCCGAAGGCCGCCACATCCCAGAACGCTGTCGTGCCGCCGTTGCCCAGCACGACCTGGTAGCCCTCGGGCAGGCGGAACAGTTCGGCGAGCCCCTCGCGGACCCGCCGGACCAGCGAGCGGACCGGGGCCTGCCGGTGTGAGGTGCCCAGGTAGCTCACCCCGGAGGCCGCGAGCGCGGCCACCTGCTCGGGGCGCACCTTGGAGGGGCCGCTGCCAAACCGGCCGTCGGCGGGTTTCAGTTCTGCCGGAATCACGATGTCGGTCACGCCAGCCAGCCTAGTCGGCTGCCGTGGGTGACCCCTGCTCAGACCTCGCCGAGCACGGCGGCGGCGCCGGGAACCTCGCGGACCGAGCGTGCCTCCGGGCCCACATACCGGGCACTGGGCCTGACCAGCCGCCCGGTGCGCTTTTGCTCCAGCACGTGCGCTGCCCAGCCGGCTGTCCGGGCGCAGGTGAACATGGCCGTGAACATGTGCGCGGGGACCTGGGCGAAGTCCAGCACGATCGCCGCCCAGTACTCGACATTGGTGGCCAGGACCCGGTCGGGCCTGCGGGCGTGCAGTTCGGCCAGGGCGGCCTCCTCCAGTGCCACCGCCACCTCGTACCTGGGCGCGCCGAGTTCCTTGGCGGCCCGGCGGAGCACCCGGGCCCGTGGGCCCTCGGCCCGGTACACCCGGTGCCCGAATCCCATCAGCCGCTCGCCGCGGTCGAGTTCGGTCTTGACGTAGCGGGTGGCGTCGCCGATCCGCTCGACCTCCTCGATCATGTGCAGGACCCGGGCGGGTGCCCCCCCGTGCAGCGGCCCGGACATGGCGCCCCCCGCCCCGGAGACCGCCGCCGCCACGTCGGCACCGGTGGCGGCGATGACCCTGGCGGGGAACGGGGCGGCGTTCATGCCGTGCTCGGCAGCCGAGGTCCAGTAGGCGTCAACCGCCCTGACGTGACGGGGGTCCGGGTCGCCCCGCCAGCGGATCATGAACCGCTCGACGATGTTCTCCGATTCGTCCACCCGCTCCTGGGGAATCAGCGGCTGGCCGTGACCGCGGGCCGACTGCGCCACGAAGGACAGCGCCATCACCGAGGTGCGCGCGAGGTCGTCGCGCGCCTGCCGGTCGCCGATATCCAGCAGTGGCCGGATGCCCATGGCGGGGGCGAGCATGGCCAGCCCGCTCTGCACGTCCACCCGGACGTCGCCGGAGTGCACCGGTATCGGGTACGCCTCGGCCGGGGGCAGGCCGGGGGTGAAGTCGTTGTCCACCAGCAGCCCCCAGACGTGGCCGAAGGAGACATGGCCGACCAGGTCCTCGATGTCCACGCCGCGGTAGCGAAGGGATCCGCCCTCCCGGTCGGGCTCGGCGATCTCCGTCTCGAACGCGACCACGCCCTCAAGCCCCGGCCTCAAGTCGGACATCTGTGCCTCCTTGTGTCTTCCTCCTGAGTGACGTGTCCCCGGTCCGGGTCGCTCCCAGGCAGCCGCGGCGGCGGGTAGCACTCGCCGTGGCCCGCTCAATTCAACCTCGCCGGGAGTGCCTACGGGTAGCGGTGCGATCGTGATAAGTACCACCCAGGGCATATGCCGCGCCGCCCGTGTCGCGGCGGGGCGGCGGCTGTGTGAGGATCAATACCCGTGGACGCCGACAACGACCCGCCGAAGGACAGCAGTCCTTCCCAGCTGGCGGCCCCTGGCCTGGACGAAACGATGCTCACCGCCGATCCGGTGACACAGTTTTCCGGCTGGCTGGCCGACGCGGTCGCGGCCGGGCTGCCGGAGCCGAACGCCATGGTCCTGTCGACGGTGACGGCAGCCGGCCAGCCACGCGCACGGTCGGTCCTGCTGAAGAGCCACGGGCTTGACGGTTTCATCTTCTACACCAACCGCACGTCCGCCAAAGGCCAGGACCTCGCGGGGAACCCCTGGGCATGCCTGCTGTTCCCCTGGTATGCGCTGCACCGGCAGGTGATCATCCAGGGCCCGGTCTCGCCGCTGTCGGAGCGGGACAGTGAGCCGTACTTCCGCTCGCGCCCGCACGGGTCCCAGCTCGGGGCGTGGACGAGCAGGCAGTCGTCGGTGATCGGCTCCCGCGCTGTGCTCGACGAGCGGTATGCGCACCTGGCGGAACGCTGGCCGGAAGGCACGACGGTGCCGATGCCCAGTTTCTGGGGCGGCTATCAGGTCAGGCACGAGACCGTCGAGTTCTGGCAGGGCCGCGCGAACCGGCTGCATGACCGGCTGCGCTACCGCCGCCAGGGGGCTCACTGGATCATCGAGCGCCTCGCCCCCTGACCGGCCTGGCCGGTCCCGGGCCTGGCGCACGAACCGTTTCTCACAGGTGGGCCACGGCGTGTCGCACCGAATACGATCGGCTGCGAGAGGAGAACCGGTGACCGCGCACGGGCTGATCGATACCACGGAGATGTATCTGCGGACCATCTTCGAACTGGAGGAAGAGGACATCGTCCCGCTCCGGGCACGGATCGCCGAGCGGCTGGGCCAGAGCGGGCCGACGGTCAGCCAGACCGTGGCGCGGATGGAGCGTGATCGCCTGCTGCGGCTCGAGGACGGCCGTCAGCTTGTGCTGACCGATTCCGGCCGGAAACTTGCCACCCAGGTGATGCGCAAGCACCGGCTGGCCGAGTGCCTGCTCGTCGACCTGATCGGCCTGCCCTGGGAGGAAGTCCACATCGAAGCCTGCCGGTGGGAGCATGTGATCTCCGAGCAGGTCGAGCGCAGGCTGGTGGAACTGCTCGGTTACCCGGTGCGGTGCCCGCACGGCAATGTGATCCCCGGGCTCGCGGAACTGGGCGTGCCGGCCGAAGCCGCCGACCGGGCGACGACGGCGGAACGGCAGCGTGTTGCGCCCATGGACAGGGCCGCAGCCGAGTGCCCCGGCCCGGTGATGGTGTGCCGGATCAGTGAACAAGCCCAAAGCGATGCTGACTTGATGCTTAAACTCAGGCGCAGCGGGATACAACCCGGACGCGAGGTCACGCTCGCGGCTACCGACGACGGTGTGCGGGTGACAAGTGATGATGGAGCGGGCAGCATCACGGCGGAGTTGCCCCGCCAGGCTGCCCCGCACGTTTTCGTGGCCGCCGCCTGACCGTGGCGCCCGGCAGGGCGCCCACGACGGCCGGGAGAACAGCCGGTGAGGGCCTGGGACCCCGAAGCGCTCGGCGCCTGCCTGCCAGCCGACATCGTGCTGGGGCAGATCGAGGCGGCGGTACTGGTGACCGACCGGCACAGCAACCTGCTGTACGCGAACGCGTACGCGGTCAGGCTGTTCGAATTCCCTGACAGCAGCGAGCACCTGGCAGGTCGGCCGATCTTCTTGCCCGGCTTCCAGGAGGGGGACGCCGGCAAGGCGGCCGGGATGGTCAGGCAGGTGCTGCGCGGCCGTGCCTGGGAGGGTGCCTTCACCAGCATCCGGGCGGACGGATCCCGGATCTTCGTCCAGGTGCAGGCGGTGCCGCTTCGCCATCCCACCGGCGCCATCGACGGCATCGTGATCATCGCCCGCCGGGCGGCCAGGCGCACGAGCCCCCGGGACCGGGACCGGATCGGGCTGCTGGAGCGGATCGGGGAGCGCCTGGCCCGGTCCCTGGAACTCGACCTCACCTTGCGCCACGTGGCAGAAACGCTGGTCCCCCAGTTCGCCGACCACTGCTTCATCGACCTGTTCCACGGCGACAAGCTGATCCGCCGGGCGCAGATCAACGCCGGCGGCTGGGAGCCGGCCCCGGGGACCTGGGCACAGGTGGGCGAGCAGATCGTCTACCCGGAAGGGCACTTCTGCCAGCAGGCGATGTCCCGGCTGGACGCGGTGGTGGTGGAGGACCTGCGTCCTCAGCAGTTCCCGGCGCCAACCCAGCAAAGCCTGCAGGCCAGCGAGGAGGTCGGGCTCGTCTCGATCGTCGCGGCGCCGCTGTGCGCGCGGGGTGAACTGCTCGGCGTGATGAGCCTGGCCCTGTCCCGGCTGACCGACCGGGAGGACCGGCATTACGACGCCGACGACCGGGATTTCCTGGGGGCGATCGCAGGCCGGGTCGCCGTCGCCATCGACAACGCGATGCTGTTCGAGGAGGAGCGCCGCACCGCGCTTGCCTTCCAGACCAGCCTGCTGCCCCAGCACCTGCCCACCCTCGACGGCCTTGAGGTTGCCTGGCGTTACGTTCCGGCCAAGCCGCTGGAAACCCACGGCCAGGGGATCCAGACGCAGGTAGGCGGTGACTGGTACGATCTCATCCCGCTTTCGGCCGGCCGGGTCGGCATCGTCATCGGTGACGTGGAGGGGCGCGGCGCACGGGCGGCCGCGGTCATGGGCCAGTTGCGGGCAGCGTTGCGGGCCTTCGCCCAGGATGACAAACCGCCCGCGGAGATCCTGCGCAAGCTGGATGACTGGTGCCGCACCCTGGGCACATCCACGCCGGAATCGCCAGGCCAGCCCGACCCGCCCACCGTGAGCTGTACCTACCTGGTGTATGACGCCTGGTCCCGGACGCTGTGGTTCGCCAACGCCGGTCATGACGCGCCGCTGCTCGTCGCCGGCGGTGAGGTATCCGAACTGGAGATAGAGCACAAGGGAGTGCTGCTCGGGGTGCGCGGCAAAGGCATGGCAGGCCTGCCCACCTTCCACGAGGAAATGCGCAAGCTCCCGCCGGGATCCGCCCTCGTCCTGTACACCGACGGGCTCACCGACCGCCGTCAGCGCCTGGACGGAAGCGGTCACTACACCGAGGCCGAGGCGGCGCAGATGCTCCGGCTGGCGGTCGAAAAGGCCGCGGCCGCGGGTGTGGAGGACATCGCCCAGGCGGCGGAAGAGGCGGTGCCTGGTGACATCGACGATGACATGGCCATCCTGGTCGTCCGCACCTCGGTGGAGGACCTCGCCTCCTGGGAGGCCACGTTCCCGGCGGAGGCGATCAGAGTCTCCGAGGCGCGGCGCCAGGCACAGGCGACCTTCGCCCGCTGGGGCGTGCCCGCACCCCAGGCGGAACTGGCCTGCCTGCTCGTCTCGGAAGTGGTCACCAACGTTGTCCTCCACACGGCGCTGCCGGTCAGGCGCCGGCGCCGGATCGCCCTGGAGCCGGCCGGGGCGGCTGTCGGGCCAGGCGGCCTGGCACCTGGCTGGGAACCCGAGATGCTGCCTGAGCAGTACCCACCGCCGCCCAAGCAGTTCACGCTGCGGCTGCGCCGGGGGACGGCTGCGGTCTGGGTGGAGGTGTTCGACACCGACCTGAGGCTGCCGCGGATCCGCAGCGCGGGGGAGACCGATGAAGGTGGGCGGGGTCTTTACCTGGTGGACCAGCTGGCCGCCCGGTGGGGGACGCGGCCGACCAAGGATGGCAAGTCGGTCTGGTTCGAGATGCCGATCAGCGGCGGGTCAGGTGACGGCTGAGCACGGTTGCCCCGTCACCCGCGCCGGGGCCCGGCCCGCTGGCGCATTCGTCACCGGTGGATGCTGGAGGCCCACAGGAGCAGCACGCCCAGGACGACCACCGCCATGACCGTCAGCCAGGCCCGCCCGCTGGTGCCCAGGCCCAGCCGCCGCCGGAACCTGGCCCAGCCGAAAGCCACCAGCAGGGCCAGCAGCACCAGCAGGATCAGTCCTGGGTCCACCTGCGGCCTCCCCGATCGCCGTGTTGGCGTGGTGTGTGTGCGACGCCCTCCGGGAAGAGCATAGGCGTCCGGTGGGCTACCCCGTCAGTTGCGCACGCGCCAGGCAACGGTGCCCGCAGGTGGCAGGGATCTGCCCCGGTGCATCCGTTCTGGGGATGGGTCCTGACATTAACCCGGCGGTAACATCGGGGTGAGTCAGCAGACCAAGGGGCGCGCACGCCCCAGCACCTGGAGGGCGTCGTGGCTGAGGCATACATCGTCGGAGCGGTCCGGACCCCGGTGGGACGGCGCAACGGGGGACTGTCGGGCATCAACCCGGTGGATCTGGCGGCGCATGCGCTCGCCGAGCTGATGGCGCGTACGGGCGCCGACCCGTCCGCGGTGGAGGACGTGATCATGGGTTGCGTCTCCCAGATCGGCCCGCAGTCCCTGGACATCGCCCGGCAGGCGTGGCTGTCCGCCGGGCTGCCCGAGCATGTGCCCGGCGTCACGATCGACCGGCAGTGCGGCTCCTCGCAGCAGGCCGTGCACTTCGCCGCCCAGGGCGTGCTGTCGGGAACCCAGGACCTGGTGGTGGCGGCCGGGGTGGAGAGCATGAGCGTGGTCCCGATGGGATCGACCATCATGCTGCCGGCCGAGAAGGGGATGCCGCTGCCGTTCGGCCAGGGCTGGCAGGACCGCTACGGCGACCAGGAGATCTCCCAGTTCCGTGGTGCCCAGCTGATCTGCGAGAAGTGGGGGATCAAGCGGGAGCAACTGGAGGAGTTCGCGCTGGAGAGCCACCAGCGGGCGCTCCGGGCCATCGACGAGGGCCGGTTCGAGCGGGAGATCACCCCGGTGAACGGGATGGGCGTGGACGAGGGCCCGCGCCGCGACACCACGCTGGAGAAGATGGCGGGGCTGGCTCCGCTGCGGGAAGGGTGGGAGATCACCGCGGCCACGGCGTCCCAGATCTCTGACGGTGCGGCCGCGGTCCTGGTGGCGTCCGGGGCAGCGGTTGAGCGGCACGGGCTCACTCCACGGGCGCGGATCAAGGCGCTGGCCGTCACTGGCGGCGACCCGGTGTTCATGCTCACCGCGCCGATCCCGGCCACCGAGCAGGCGCTCGCCAAGGCCGGCCTCAGCGTCGGCGACATCGACGTGTTCGAGGTCAACGAGGCGTTCGCGCCGGTGCTCATCGCCTGGTCGGGTGACACCGGGGCATCCCTGGACAAGACGAATCCGAACGGCGGTGCCATCGCGCTCGGCCATCCGCTCGGCGCGACCGGGGCGGTGCTGATGACCAAGCTGGTGCACGAGCTTGAGCGCACCGGCGGCCGGTACGGGCTGCAGACCATGTGCGAGGGCGGTGGCCAGGCGAACGCGACCATCATCGAGCGCGTGTCCTGAGGTGCCCGCAGGCGGCCTGCGGGATTTGCAAACCTCCAACTCAAGTTATAAGGTTTCTGCTGTAGAAAGCTTAGTTTCCCTGGTTCCCTGGATCCAGGGAAGATGGAGGTGAACCGCAGTGCTGCTGACCTCGATCGACCCCTTCGTGCAGGAGTTCGACCGGCTCGCCCAGCGGGTGTTCGGCACCGTGGACGGGGGTGCCGTGAGCACGCAGTCCGTCATGCCGATGGATGGCATCCGCCGCAAGGACGACGTTGTGCTCCGCTTCGACCTGCCTGGTGCTGACCCCGATTCCATCGAGGTCACCGTGGACCGCGGTGTGCTCACCGTGAGCGCCCGCCGGGCCGAGGAGTACGCGGAGGGCGAGAGCCCGTTCATCCGCGAGCGCGTGATGGGGTCTTTCACCCGCCGGATCTACCTGGCGGAGACGCTGGACTCGGAGAAGATCGACGCCGCCTACGCCGACGGTGTCCTGGCCGTACGGCTGCCGCTGCTGGAGAAGGCGCGGCCCCGTAAGGTGGAGATCCACACCGACGGCAAGGCCCAGAAGAAGATCACCGCCTGACGGCGGTACCAGACTGCGGGCCCGGTGGGAGCCTCACCGGGCCCGCAACCGTCTCGCGGCCTTCGCACCAGGCTGGAGATCCACGAGACACGCCCGAGCAGTCCCGGAGTGAGCCGTGCCATCGCTGCCCATCGACGACGAGAATCTGCCCCTGTTCACGGTCGGGCAGGTATCGGTCATGCTTGAGGTGCAGCAGGCGTTCCTGCGGCGCCTCGACCAGAAGGGCGTGGTGCGCCCGTCCCGGTCCGCTGGCGACCAGCGCCGGTATACGCGGCGTGAGATCACCGTCATCCAGTACGTCTGCCAGCTGGCCGGCCAGGGGATGAGCCTGGCCGCCATCGGCCGCATCCTGGAACTTGAGGCTCAGGTCAGGGACCTGGAGCGGGAGTGCGCGGTCCTGCGGGCGCAACTGCGGCACTATCGCCGGCAGGCCTGAACGGAGGCAGCCGGGGCAGCGGGGCAGCCGGGGCGGGTACAGGTCCGGTGGGGGCCTGCTGTGCTGCCCGCAGGAGGCGGTGCCTGATGACGTCCACGGTGACGATATGGGCATAGCGCTCGTCCCGTGTGATCCGGACGTCAGCGGCCCAGCAGGCAGCCCGGAGAAGGGGGCGCGCGGACCGCAGGTCCTCGGCCGACGTTCCGGCTGGGCACCATAGCCGCACCCGCTCGCCGAACGGTGTGGATGTGGTGCGCAGGACCAGCGGCAGTCTTCCGCGCCGGGACTGGATCCGGGCCTGGGCGCAGCCGGACCGCAGCCGGTGTGGCGTGATGACCCGCCAGGCGGCCGCGGTCGCCCATGGCGGCCAGGGCGGCGCCAGCGCCCCGGCCAGAGCCGACATGGCGATGACGGTCCACTCGGTGCCAAGGAACCGGAGAAGAGTTGCCAGGGCCAGCGTGACGCCCGCTGCCAGCCCCAGTTCGTAGCGCCAGCGCCAGGCAGCGCCGAGCACCCCGATCCGGCGGCTGGGCCGGAGAATGTCGTCCAGGTCGGCGATGAGCTGTGCCTCACTTCGCCGGCGCGAGCGGATCCTGGTCATGGCCCTCACCTCCCCCCGCTGTCGCCGGGGCGCGCTGCGTCTGCCGGCCGGTGCCCCGGCATCCCGGGCACGGCCATCCGTCCGTGGCGCCGTTGCCGTTGCAGTCAGGACACCTGATGAGGGAGTCGAACCGTGGGTCCCGGTATTGGCGGCTCAGCCCACAACGTTGGGGGATGATCTGCCAGCCGCGTTCGAGTGCGGTCAGGTCGTCGGTGGCGAATAGCCGGTTCCCGGCCGCCTCCAGACGCCTGCGCCCCCAGCGAACAAGGCGGTTCCTCACCTTGTTCCCGCTGGTGGGGCTGGTAGATTTGATCAACACACTGTTCCTTTCGCTCACCCACGAGCCGGGATGGTGTTCAGCTGGGCCGATGTGACCGCATCGGCCCAGCTTCGTGTTGTGAGCACTGGCCGGCTGCTGCGTGCCGGTGCGCCTCTCCTGTCGTGAGTTGTGGCGGCCGGGTGGCACTCCCGCGGCAGGTGCGTTATGGCACTTCCCAGTGAAGTGCTCGTACTGGGAATGTACCGCTGCGCCGCCAGAAAGGCTATACAAAGGTGACACGTTTTCGCTGGTAGGCCGTTAATTTCGCTATTGCTAGTGGCATTTGCTATCCGAGGTTGCCAGCCGTTTTTGTGCTCGGCACGACCGATTGACAAGTGGTGTTGGCAAGTGCCATCGTCAATGTCCAACGCCGTGACACCACACCTCGGCGTGGTCCTGATGCCGGTGGTGCGCTCGGGAGGGGAATCGACTGGAGTGGCAGGTGTCCGCAGTCCCACCGTTCGCCGCCGTGAGCTCGGTGCCTTGCTGCGAGCCCTGCGGACCGAGGCGGGGATGACCGTGGAGCAGGTGGCAGAGGCCCTGCTCTGCTCACCCTCAAAGGTGTCGCGGCTGGAGACCGGCCAGCGCGGTGCTAGCGCACGGGATATCCGCGACCTGTCCAACTTGTACCGCGTTGCCGATGCCACGCGTGAGCATCTTGACACGCTCGCCAGGGAAGGCAGAGGGCCGGCATGGTGGCAGCCCTACGAGCTGCCGTACGCGACCTATGTGGGCCTGGAAGCCGCAGCCGTCTCCATCAGCGACTTCGAGCCTGGCGTGTTCCCAGGACTGCTCCAGACCCCCGCCTACGCACGGGCGATTCATGAGGGAGCCATGCCGCGGCTGAGCCCGGCGGTCATCGATCAGCGGATAGAGGTTCGTCAGACCCGGCAGCAGATCCTCACCAGGGCTGAGGATGCGCCAGAGTTCTGGGCGGTCCTAGATGAAGCAGTGCTGCACCGGGCCGTGGGTGGGCCAGCCGTCATGAGCGTGCAAATTGACCACGTGATGGAGGCATGTCAGCTGCCCAACGTGATGGTTCAGATCCTCGCTTTCGGCGCTGGTGCGCATCCAGCGCTGGACAGCACATTCACCCTCCTGGAGTTCGCCGATCCCGTGCCGGGGGTGGTCTACGTCGAGGGGCTGGTGGGGCAGGTGTATCTTGAGCGTCCTCAGGATGTATACCGGTACAGGCAGGTTTTCGACCGTCTCCGCAAAATGTCTTTGGGCCGTGAAGAGTCGATCGAACTGATGATCAAGAAGAGTGCGCTCTACAAGAGCCAATGACTCTGCGTTACGCCTTCGGCGTCAATGTTCCCGTTCATGAGGGGATAGTCATGTACGAAACTGGCTCGTCGGGCCGTGACCTAGTCTGGTGCAAGGCACAGAGCAGCGTTGGCGACGGCGCCTGCGTGGAACTCGCGCCTACCGATGGGATGGTCGCCGTCCGCGACTCCAAGGATCCTGACGGCCCTGTCCTCCGGTACACCGCTGCCGAGTGGCATGCGTTCCTGGATGGCGCCAAGAAGGGCGAGTTCGACCATCTCGTCTGAGCCTTGGTCACCTGCCGATCAGGCGTGGTTTGCTGCGATCAGGAAACCGAGGTGCCGATGAGGTGGCCTACACCGTAGGTCACCCCGGCTGCCAGCGCGCCCACGATCACCTGCCGCAGACCTGACCGGAGCACCGGCCGTCCGTTGATGGCCCCGATGGTGGCGCCGACCGCGAACAGCGCGGCGATCGCGAGCCCGATCGCGGTCAGCAGCGCTGCCGTGCCGCCGCCGATCAGGTAGGGGATGACCACGACGAAGGCACCGATCGCGAAGGCGAGCAGGCTGCTGGCGGCGGCGCCCCAGGGTGAGCCCAGCGCTTCCGGGTTGAGGCCGAGTTCCTCCCGGGCGAGGGTGTCGAGCGCGACCCCGCGGTCGGCCATGATCCGGTTCGCCATGCGTTCCGCGTCGGCGCGCTCGAGTCCTTTGGCCCGGTAGATGAGCACGAGCTCGGCGCGCTCCTCCTCGGGCTTCTCGGCCAGTTCGGCCGCCTCCAGCGAGATCTCCCGCTGGTACATCTCGCGCTGGCTGGACATGGAGATGTACTCGCCCGCGGCCATCGAGAACGATCCCGCCAGCAGGCCGGCGATCCCCGCCAGCAAGGTCACCGTCCGCGAGGTGCCGGAGCCCGCAAAACCCATCACCAGAGCGGTGTTGGACACCAGGCCGTCGCTCACCCCGAAAACGCTGGCCCGCAGCGCCCCTGAGCGGTCGCCCCGGTGCCACGGCTCCCGCCGCCCGATCTGCCGGCGCGGGTTTGGCTGCCCACCCTCGATGAGACGGCTGATGATCTTGGCGTGCCCGCGTTCGTCGGCTGCCATGCCTGGCGCCGCGTCCGGATCCTCGTCATACACACTGGCGTCGGCCTGTTCGGCGCGCTCGATAAGGGGCAGGACGGTCCCGGTCGACAGTTGCCGGGCGGCGATCCCCAGCAGCCGGGTGCGCAGGCTGGGCTTTCCCGGCGGCGGGACGGCGGCGCCCGCAGCCCGGAGCTTGCCTTCCCAGTGGGCGGCGTGCTTGCGCTCGATATCGGCGAGTTCACGGAAGATCTGCTGCCGCTCCCCGCTCTCGGCGTCGGCCAGCCGGGAATACAGGACGGCCGCGTCCCGCTCGCTTGCCAGCAGCGCCCGCCAGCGCCGGACCGATTCGGTGTCCTTGCTCGGGCTCATCGTCACCCCAGGCTCTCATGCGGTGCCCCGTCAGTCATCGTCGCTGCCCCGGGCGTGGCCTGCCAACCCGATCTACCTACCCGGCCGGTTCCGGTACGATGTCGGAGCGAACCCAGGTCCGCGGCTCTGCGGCGGCGGGGGACACGCGGGTGTAGTTCAATGGCAGAACGTCAGCTTCCCAAGCTGATAGTGCGGGTTCGATTCCCGTCACCCGCTCTCACCGGAATCCGCAGGTCAGCGGCATAATCGCTAGCACCTTGCCCCTCGTCAGCGTCAGATGTTCACGACCGGCCTACGGCCAGCCCTGGCGTGCCCGTGTGACGGATGCTGGCTTTCGGGGGTGGCCATGGCGGCACCGCTGTGGAAGGATCAGCCGCGGTGTTCGTCGTGGCCCTTGCGGGGGACGGCCGGGCTGGTCAAGGGGGGATTGGATATGTGGGCGCAGCTCATGAGATGGCGGTTGAAGCCGGGCAAAGATACGGCCGGACTGCGCGAGCAGCTCCAGGCGGTCGAGCAACCAGATTCGGGCTTGCTGCGGACGATGATCATGCAAGACCAGAAGGACCCAGATCAGTTCTACACCCTGGTCGTGTTCGAGAGCGAGGAGAAGGCGCGGGCGCGCGAGCGCGACCAGCGCCGCCAGGAGGGGTTGCAGGCCCTTCGGGCGATGCTGGCCGACATACTCGCGAGTCCGCCGGAGTTCACCGATCTGGCCGTTGTGGAAGAGTGGACCGGATAGGCGGGCCCGGAGAGCAGCGGCCTGTCCGGTCACCTAGCGGGTATGCGATCGGCTGACCGCCGAGGCTCAGGGTTGGAGTTCACTGCCGTCCGACCCAGTTCACCCGGGTACACGTATACCGGCTGACCTGCTAGGCGGCGATGTAGGGTGCAGACGATAACCGCACCCAGCCACGTGGGGGAGGATGTCATGGCAGCCAAGCCAAGGTGGAGTGACCTCAGCGAGCGTACCCGCAAGCTGATCATCATCACGGCAGTTGCCGAGAGCATCCTCAAGGGGGCGGCCCTCATCGACATCAAGCGTCGGCCAGCAAGCCAGATCCGAGACTCGAAGTGGATGTGGGCCGCGGTGGTGGCAGTCGTCAACTCGTTCGGGGGCGCGCCACTCGCGTACTTCGTCTTCGGGCGGCGACGGCAACCACGGCCCCAGCCCGTGCCCCAGCCCGACTGATTTGTGTAGCAGCACGTGAGCACCGCTGACAGCGGCAAGAAGAGACGCCTTGCGCTACGGGCGGCGCGCCTGGGACTGCGGCCGGAATGGGCTACAAAGGCCGGTGTCACGCGCCAGTGGATCGCCTGGCCGGCGGCATGATCGAATGGCTGAGGGGATCGAGGTGTACTCGCCGCGGCCGTCGGCGAGCTCGGCGTAGTTCGAGCTCATCGCCTGCGAGGCGACGTCGTAGACGTCGAAGGCCCACCGCGCCGGGCTCACGTGGAACGGCACGACCTTCTGCCCGGGCGGGAGCCTGCGCAGATCGGGGATCCCGACCTCGATGACGAAGCAGCCACCGGGTTTCAAGGTGAGCCGCGACGTTGGGCGGTCGGCGGGGTGTGACCGCGGATTCCGAACCTCACTCAGGGCGGACGAACCGGGCGACCACGGTGGCGCGTGCGATGGCGGAGGCCATGCCCAGCGGGCTCCATGTCATGGCGAACCTGGTGCGGTCGACCACGGTCTCGGCGCGCAGGGTGGCAGATTGCGCGCTCGCCTCGTCGACACGGGCGGTGAACTCGATGGGATTGACGTGGCTGCTCCGGGCCGTGGCCGCGGACTGCGAGCGGCTGCTGCCGCCGGGCCATCCGCTGACGAAGACGGTGCGAGAGAGCCTCCAGGCCATTGCCGACGGCTGATTCCCGGCGTCCCGGCCGGTACTGTTCTTGCCTGAGCAGCCGGGCTGTCGCGGGCCGCAAGGTGCTGACCAGAGTCAGCACCGGGAGCGCCGGCGCCTCGCCTATTGCGCGGAGCCCGATGTCCCCACATGATGTGAGATAGATGCCTATGTCTGGATTCACTGTCTACTTCGCGACTGACCTGCACGGCTCAGAGCAGTGCTTCCGCAAGTTCCTCAACGCGGGGAAGTTCTACGGCGCGGACGCGGTGATACTGGGCGGGGACGTGGCCGGGAAGGCGCTCATACCGGTGCTGAGCGGCCCGCATGGCAGCTTCGAGGCCCGCGCCTTCGGCAAGTCGTTCCGTGCCGAGGGCGAGGACGGGCTGGCCAGCCTGGAGGACCGGATCCGCGCGCTCGGCTGCTACCCCTACCGGACTACCCCGGACCAGCTTCAGGAGATGCGCGCTGACCCGGACCGGCTGAACCGCGCCTTCGAGCAGGTGATCAGCGAGACGCTTGAGCGCTGGATCTCGATGGCCGAGGACCGGCTGCGCGCACTCGGGCTGCCCTGCCTGGTGATGCCCGGCAATGACGACCCGCCCTGGGTGCGGCGGCTGCTGGATCAGGCCGGGTGGCTGCAGCAGGCCGAGGAGCGCATTGTCGAGTTCGGGCCCTACCAGGTACTGAGCCTCGGCTATTCGACGCCAACGCCGTGGGACTCGCCCCGGGAGATCACCGAGGATCAGATGCGCGCCAAGCTGAGGATCCTGGCCGGGCAGCTGGATCCTGGCCAGCCGACGATCTTCAACTTGCACAACCCGCCGTTCGGGACCTCGACCGACCGCGCCTTCAAGCTGGCCAGTGACATGCGTATCAAGACCGCCGGCGGCGAGCCGGTACAGGTCCCAGTGGGAAGTCACGCCATCCGGGAGTCCATCGAGGAGGTGCAGCCAGTCGTGGCGCTGTGCGGCCACATCCACGAATCCCGCGCCACCAGCAAACTGGGGCGAACCCTAGTGGTGAACCCCGGATCCCAGTACACAGAGGGGGTCCTGCAGGGCTCGATCCTGACCCTGGACCGGGCCAAGGTCACCTCGCACCGGTTCGTCACCGGATGAGCATGGACAGCGGGCCCCGTGGCGCGGGCGCGGCCGATGCCAGGCTGTGGCCGGAGGGCTTCCGCGCCGCGGTCGCGCTGACCTTCGACGTCGACGCGGAGTCCGTGATGCTGGCCAGTGATCCTTCGCTGGCAGCACGGGCCTCGTTGATGTCGCACCAGCGCTATGGGCCCCAGACTGGCCTGCCCCGGATCCTCCGCCTGCTGGCGGAACGCGGGATCCGGGCCACGTTTTTCGTCCCGGGCTATACCGCGGAGCAGCACCCGGACCCGATCCTGGCCATCCGCGACGCCGGGCACGAGATCGCCCATCACGGCTACCTGCACGAGCTGCTGACCGGCACTGACGAGGCGGCCGAGCGGGAGTACCTTGAACGCGGGCTGGACGCGCTCGACCGGGTGGCCGGTGTCCGGCCTGCCGGGTACCGGGCTCCCTGGTGGGAGACCACCGACCGGACCCTGGACCTGCTGGTCTAATCCGGCTTCCGTTTCGACAGCAGCCTGTTCGACGCTGACCTGCCGTATGTCCGCCAGCTGGCGGGTGGCTCGATCACGGAGATCCCGGTTTCCTGGGCGCTTGATGACTGGGAGAAGTACGCGTTCTGGCCAGGAGTCACCGGCACCGGCACCATCGAGCGTCCGTCCCTGGTGGCCGAGCACTGGTGGGAGGAGGTGCTGGCCTACGCGGAGGAGGGCGCATGCTGTGTGATCACCATGCACCCGTTCCTGTCCGGCCGCCCTGCGCGGGCCAAGGCGCTCGGCTGGCTGATCGACAAGATCACTCAGCACGGGGAGATCTGGCTCGCCCCCATGTGCGAGATCGCGGACCGGGCCGTAGCGGCAACCGTATCCGCGCCGGGTCCCGGTTGCGCTAAGATGCCATTCGGTCCAAAAGGTAGTAATTTATGATATTAATGTGCGAAACAGGAGGTGGCCATGGCAGTACATGACGAGGCCGGGCTGTACGTCAGGAAAGCGACCGGCCTTGTCCGCGCTGCGGGCAGATGGAGTGTCCTGGTCTATAACATTAATTTCGTGAGCATCGGGCTCATGACGCTGTTCGCCATCTCGTTTATCCCCGCTTTCTATCCCGGCTCCAACATCCAGCTCTCGTTTCTTCTTGCGCTGGTCATCGTGCTGCCAACGTCGATGGTCTTCGCGATGCTGTCCGTGGCGATGCCGCGCTCCGGGGGCGACTACGTGTACGTGAGCCGCGCACTCGGGCCCGCGTGGGGGATGATGTCCAGCTGGAACCAGACGGTCTGGTGGGTCCTCTACGGCGGGGTGCCGTCCGCTTTCTTCGCCTACTACGGGCTCACCCCGCTGCTGCGCTCGCTGGGCGTGCTGACCGGCCAGCCCGGGCTGATCACGTGGGGTGACCGGATGTCCACGCCGACCGGGGCCTTCTTGACCGGCACCGCGCTGATAGTGATCCTGGTCGTTGTCTTCGTGACTGGACTGAATTCCTACTTCCGGATCCAGAACGCCCTGTTCGTGGTGGCGATGCTCGGCGTCCTGCTCACGGTAGTGGTGCTGCTGGCCAAGAACCCGGCCAGCTTCCAGGCCGGGTTCAACCACGCGCTGAGCCGTACCGCCGGGACCCCGGATCCCTACCAGGCGGTAATCGCCGCCGCTAAAAAGGACGGCTTCACGACCGCCCCGCTTAGC
>OFGV01000058.1_pt1 | contig 17745 bp, 13 predicted proteins | sample 1521911 | NCBI WGS metagenome assembly OFGV01 (sample SAMEA2553413, study PRJEB24118) | soil metagenome
GATCGCCGCGGCCCCCCCCACGCGGGCGCCACCCCGGCGCCGCGCGGGGAGGGGGGAGCCCCCCGGCGGCCCCGCCGCGCACCAGTCCCGGGGCTATGCCGCGTTGGTCGTGCCCGGCGGCGCCGCCCCGGCCCGCCCGCCGGTGCCCGGCCTCGGCGAGCGGCGCGTGTTCGCGATCCGGTCCCTGGACGAAGCGGTCGAGCTGCGGAAGCTGCTGGCCAGCGGCACGGTCCGCCGCGCCGTCGTGGTCGGTGCCGGGTACATCGGCCTGGAGACGGCGGAGGCGCTGGTCGGCGCGGGTGCGGACGTGGACGTGGTCGAAGCGCTGCCGCGGGTACTGGGCAGCGTGGACGAGCCGGTCGCCGCGCTGGCCCAGGCCGAGCTGGAGCGGCACGCCCGGCTGCGGCTCGGCGCCCGGCTGGACGCGGTGGACATGGGCGGCACCCCGGGCGGCCTGACCGCGGTGGTGGACGGCACCGAGATCGCCACCGACCTGGTGGTCATCGCGGCAGGCGTGCGCCCGGCCACGGACCTGCTGATCCAGGTGGGCGCCGAGCACCTGCCAGACCGTTCCGTGGTGGTGGATGAGCAGATGCGCACCTCGCTGCCGGGCGTGTTCGCGGCCGGGGACGCGGTCGCGCTGCCGCACCTGGTGCTGGGCGGCCCGGCCTGGGTGCCGCTCGGGCCCGCCGCCAACAAGACCGGCCGGGTGGCCGGGACGGTGGCCGCCGGCGGTACCGCCTCGTTCCGCGGCGTGGTCGGCACGGCGGTGGTAAAGGTGTTCGACCTTGAGGTGGCCCGCACCGGCCTGGGGCTGGCCGAGGCGCAGGCGGCCGGGCTGGACGCGGTGGCCACCGACGTGGTCTCCCGCTCGCGGGCCAAGTACTACCCGGGCGGCTCGCCGCTGCATGTCCGGCTGGTGCACACCCGGGACGGACGGCTGCTCGGCGGGCAGCTCGCGGGCCGGGAGGGGGCCGCGAAACGCGTCGACGTGCTGGCGGCCGCGCTGCACGCCAGGTTCACCGTGGCCGACCTGGCCGCCCTCGACCTCAGTTACGCCCCGCCGTTCGCGCCGGTCTACGACCCGGTGCTGGCGGCCGCCAACCAGGCGGCCCGCGGACTGGCCCCCCTGACCGCTGGAGGATCCTGATGAGCCTGCACCCGCTGGCCGACAAGCGGGCCCGCCTCGCCGACGCGGCCGCCCTGGTCACTGACGGCGCCGTCGTCGCGCTGGGCGGCGGCCTGTCGGCCCGGCTGCCCATGGCCCTGGTCCGGGAGCTGATCCGGCAGGGCAGGCACGGGCTGCACCTGGTCGGGTCGGCGCACAGCATCGACGTGGACCTGCTGGTGGCGGCCGGGGCGGTACGCCGGTGCGAGGAAAGCTACGTGGGGTTCGAGCAGGACCTCGGGCTGGCCCCCGCCTACCGCCGTGCCGCGGAGCAAGGCACGATCGAGGTGGCGGAGAGCTGCTGCGCCACCATCCTGGCCCAGCTGCGGGCGGCCGAGATGGGACTGCCGTTCCTGCCGGTCCGCGGGGTGCGCGGCTCGGACATCGTCTCGCTGCACCCCGAATACACCGAGATCACCTGCCCGTTCACCGGGGAGACGCTGGTGGCGGTGCCGCCGCTGCGCCCGGACGTGGCCCTGCTGCACGCGCCCGCCGGGGACCGGTACGGCAACCTGCACCTGGAGCAGCCGTACGTGCTGGACGAGCGGTTCGCCTCGGCGTCCGCCGCGGTGGTGGCCACCGTTGACGAGCTGGTGTCCACCGGCGAGGTGACGGCGGCCGGGATCACCATCCCGGCCCACCTGGTGGCCGCGGTGGCGGAGGTGCCCTACGGGGCACACCCGTCGTCCTGCTACCCGCGGTACGCCTACGACCGGGCCCACCTGCGCGAGTACGTGTCCGCGGCCCAGTCCGGGCCTGAGGGGCTGGAGAAATACCTGGCCACCTACGTCACCGGCAGCGAGGAGAGCTACCAGGTGGCGGTCGGGGCCGAGCGCCTCGCCGCGCTGGCCAGCTGGCCGGAGTCCATCCGCGCATGGCAGGAGTTGTTCACATGAGCTGGACGATCGACGAGTGGTTCGTGGTGGCGCTGGCCCGCACCATCAGGCCGGCCGAGACCGTGTTCCACGGCTTCGGCAGCCCGTGCGCACAGGTGGCCATGCACGTGGCGCGGCGCACCCACGCGCGGGACATGGTACTGGTCGAGGGGGCGATGTACGCGGTCAACCCCGACCCGCTGTTCATCCCGCCGACCAGCAACGACGCGAGCCTGGCCCGGGGTGCGGCGTACAGCATGCGGTTCGAGGAGTTCTTCGACGCCGCCATCCGCGGTGACGTGGACCGGATGTTCCTGTCCGGCGGGCAGATCGATGGGTACGGCAACACCAACGTCACCGCGATCGGGCCGGCCGGGCGGCCGAAGGTGAAGCTGGGGGGCGGGGGCGGCGGCTGCAACCTGTCCGCCACCATCGGCCACCTCACGCTGTGGACCACCCGGCACCGCAGCGGCCGGACCCTGGTCCGGGAGTGCGACTTCGTCACGGACATCGGGCACCGCACCCGGCTCGGCACCCGGGCCGAGCTCGGGTTCACCGGCGGCGGGCCGCAGTGGCTGGTCACCGAGCTCGGCGTGTTCGACTACCCCGGCGGCCAGGCCCGGCTGGCCCAGGTCTTCCCGGACGTCAGCGTGGCCGAGGTCCGCGCCGCCACCGGGTTCGGCCTGCAGGTTGCTGGGGACCTGCGCACCGTCCCCCCGCCGTCCGCGGCCGAGCTGGCCGTCGTGCGCTCGGTGGACCCGCTCGGGGTGCGCAAGTCCGAGTTCTCCGCCGCGGAACTGGCCCGGGTGTTCACGCCCGGCCACGGCCCGGGCTGCGCATGCTGAACGGACGGGACCGCCTCGCTGCTGTGTTCGAGCCGCGCCGGGTGGCCTTGGTCGGCGCCTCGGACCGGCCCGGCTCGGTGGGACGGCTGCTGTGGGACAACCTGGCCAGCTTCCCCGGTGAGGTGGTCCCGGTGAGCCAGGCGGCCCGGGTGGGCGGCCAGGTAGCCTACCCCGACCTACGGGACGTGCCCGGCCCGGTGGACCTGGCCGTGATCGCCACGCCCGCCGCCACCGTCCCCGGCATCGTCCGGGCGGCGGCCGGCAAGGGCGTCGCCGCAGTCGTCGTGCTCAGCGCGGGCTTTGCGGAGGCCGGCGACGAGGGCGCGAAACTGCAGGCCGAGGCGGTGGCCGCGGCCCGGGCCGGCGGCGTGCGGCTGGTCGGGCCCAACTGCTTCGGGGTGCAGAACGCCGACCTGCCGCTGAACGCCTCGATCGCGGCGGGCCTGCCGCCCGGCGGCGGGGGCGTCACCATCGTCACCCAGTCCGGGTCCTACGGGATGGCCGTGCACGCCCTCGGCCAGGACGAGGGCTTCCGCGTGGCCAAGGTGTTCGCCGCGGGCAACAAGGCGGACATCAGCGACGCGGAACTGCTCGCCTACCTGCGGGAGGACACCGCCACGTCGGTCATCTGCCTGCTGCTGGAGTCGATCACTGACGCCCGGCGGTTCTTCACCGAGGCCTGCCTGACCACCCCGCACAAGCCGGTCATCGCGGCCGTGGGCGGCCGGACCGGCGCCGGGCAGCGGGCCGCACTGTCGCACACCGCCGCGCTGGCCACCGACGACGCGGTCCGCGATGCCGCGCTGCGCCAGGCCGGGGTGGTCCGGGTGCGTACCGGCCTGCAGGCGCTCGACGCAGCCCGGGCACTGTCCGGCCAGCCGGCGCCACGCGGCCCCCGGGTCGCGGTGGTCACCAACTCCGGTGGCACCGGGGTGGAGCTGACCGACCTGCTGGCTGACGAAGGCCTGGTGGTCCCGGAGCTGAGCGAATCCCTGCAGGCGCAGCTGCGGGCGATCATGCCGGGGTACGCCAGCGCCCGGAACCCGGTGGACATGACCCCGGCCTGGCACCTGTTCGGCACGGTGTACCCGGGCGCGATCGAGGTGCTGGCCCGGTCCGGGGAGGTCGACGTGGTGATCCCGGTGCTGCTGCAGCGGTCCGCGTCGGCTGAGGTGGCGGCAGCCGTCCGGGACACGGTGGAGCGGCTGCGCCGGGATGGCGTGCCGGTCCCGGTGTACGTGTGCTGGGTGGCGCCTCGTGCCGCCGACGCGCATGCGGACGTGCTCCGCGATGCGGGCATCCCGTGCTATGCCTGGCCCGAGCGCACCGCGCGGGCAGTTGGCGTGGCCGTGCAGTGCGGCCAGCGCATGACTTACGAGGCGGGGGCCGGGGCGCTGGGAGACCAGCGCGCGCCTGAACGGCTTGCGCAGACCACCCGGACGTCCCGGCCGGCGTCGCTGGCGCCCGCTGACAGAACCTTGAACGGGGTGCTCCGCTCGGCGGCTGCGCGGGCACTCCTGGCTGATGCCGGGATTCCAGTGATTGAGACGATGCGGTGCAAGAGTGCCGAGACAGCGGTCGTGGCAGCCGGCCGGGTGGGGTATCCGGTGGTCGCCAAAGTCGATCACCTGGACTTGGTGCATAAGAGCGATGTGGGGGGCGTGCGGCTGGGGATCGATGGTCCGGAGGCGCTGCGGGCGGTTGCCAGTGAGCTACTTGGCCTGGCGCGCGGGGCGGCGGTGCTGGTGCAGCATCAGCACGAGGGCATCGAGGTGGTGGCCGGGGGCGTGCGCGACCCGGAGTTCGGGCCGGTGGTGCTGGCCGGGCTCGGTGGGGTGCTGGTGGAAACGCTGCACGACGTGCAGCTGGCGGTCGCTCCGGTAGACGAGGCGCAGGCTCTGGCCATGCTGCGGTCGCTGCGTGGGGCTGCGATCTTCGCCGGGTTGCGCGGCCAGCCAGCGGTGGACCTCAGTGCGGTGGCAGATGTGATCGTCCGGGTCGGTGGGCTGATGGCGGATAACCCGGAGATAGCCGAGCTGGACCTGAACCCGGTGCTGGCCACGGCGGACGGATGCGTGGCCGTGGACTGGCGGATCCGGACCGGGCCGGGGTAGCGCACCCCTCCCGGTCGGCCTCGGCCGGGATTTCTGCCCCGGCATGGGCACCCGCGGGCCGAGAACGGTCCCCGTGGAGGGAAGAAACGCGCTGGTCAGCTGGCCTACGCTCCTCGCACTTATCTGCGATTCCACGATCGGAAGGAGCGATGATGCTCATCGGCGGTCAGGACATCTTGCTGCCCACCACGATGGTCGGCAACTACCCCAATCCACGGTGGTACGACGGGCACGCGTTCGCCACGCTACCCAAGGGTGAGTTCATCCACGACTCGATCAGCAAGGAGGCGTTCGAGGACGTCGTCGGCGCGATCGTGCACGACCAGGAGGCCGCGGGCCTGGACGTGATCAGCGACGGGAAGGTCTACGGCGGGGACTCCCCGTACGGCACGATCCTGTACTACTACCTGGAGCGCATGTCCGGTTACCGGCTCTCCGGGCCGCCGATCGGCCTGCCAATCTACTCCACCCTCTTCTCCCCCACCTGTATCGGTGAGATCCGCCGCGAAGTCCCGTTCCACCTGGTCAACCTGCGTGCGGTGCGGAAAGCGACCAAGAAGCCGGTCAAGGTGTCCTACACCGGCCTCGGCGTGATCGCCGCGGCCACCACCAACCTGCACTACAAGGACACCAGGGAAGTCGCGATGGCGCTGGCCAAGGCGTTCAACGAGGACTTCCGGGAACTCGCGGACAACGGCTGCGACATCATCCAGCTGGATGAGTTCGTCTGGCCGTACGGCATAGGCGACTGGGAGATCGAGGCGCTCAACGCCGCCGTCGAGGGCGTGAACTGCGAGTTCTGGGTGCACACCTGCTGGGGCAACTACTCCGGGACGCCCGCCTACTTCCCGGACGAGACGCAGACCGAGTTCGGCGCGTTCGTGCTGGACAAGCGGGCCTCGGACGCGCCCGCGCCGGAACGGGCGCACGCCATCTTCCCGCACGTGCTGGACGCCAACATCACCGCGCTGAACTACGAGGTCGGCCGGACCGGACCGGATGACCTCAAGCCGCTGACCGACAACAACTGGACCAAGCCGTTCGTGGCCGGGGTCATCGACGTCAAGTCCACCGTCACCGAGAGCGCGGACGAGGTCGCCGACCGGATCAGGCAGGTGCTGGAGTACGTGCCCGCGGGCCGGCTGGGCCTGTCCACCGACTGCGGGCTGATCAACCTGCCGCGGATGATCGCCGCAAGCAAGCTGCGTGCGCTCGCCGACGGCGCCGCCATGGTCCGGGCCAAGTTCCAGGGCTGAGACTGGGCCTGGGCCCGCCCCGCCCGCGGCGGGGCGGGCCCAGGAGTGCCTGGACTGCCAGGGTCAAGGAACGCCGGGACCCTCACCCCGCCAGGACAGCGAAACTCCGGTGCCCGCGTGCCTATGGTGCGACCACACCATCGAGTGAGAGGCGCACCATGCCCGAGTGTCCCACCTTCCTCCGCCTGCCGGACCGGCCGGCCAAGCCCCGGTCCCGCGGCATCACCCACGTCCTGGACAGCGGGCTCACCCCGGAGGCGACCCGGGCCTTCCTGGGCCAGGCCGCGTCCCTCGTGGACATCGTCAAAGTCGGCTGGGGCATCGGTTACGTCGACCCAACGCTGGAAGAGCGGGCCCGCATCTGCGTGGACCATGACTGCCCGGTCTCGCTGGGCGGGACGCTGCTCGAGGTCGCCGCGCTGCAGGACCAGGTCGGCGAGCTGCGGGACTGGGCGCTCAAGGTCGGCATGACCCATATTGAGGTGTCCAACGGGCTGCGGGCGCTGCCGGCCAGCCGGAAGCACGCCCTGGTGCGCGAGCTGGCCGCGGACTTCGTCGTCCTCGCGGAGACCGGTGCCAAAGAGGGCAACTACCCGCCGACGCCGGGCGAGTGGGCCGAGGAGATGGCCCGGGACCTCGACGCCGGCGCCTCCTGTGTGATCGCCGAGGGCCGGGAGAGCGGCACAGTCGGGCTGTACCACGCGGACCAGGGCATCCGCGAGGACTTGGTGTCGGCCATCCTGGACCGGATCCCCCCGGACAAGGTGATCTTCGAGGCGCCGGGCAAGAGCCAGCAGGCCTGGCTCATCCAGCACCTCGGGGCGGACGTGAACATCGGCAACGTCGCGCCAGCCAGCGTGCTGGCGCTGGAAACCCTGCGGCTCGGGCTGCGCGCGGACACCGCCGCGGCCGCTGCCCCGGCTGAGCGCGCTGACATGCCCCGGCCGGACCGCCACCGGGCCAGCCCGATCGGCGCGCGGCCATGATCGGCGAGCCGGCGCCGAACACCATCACCCGCCCGTACCGGGGGCTGTCGGTGCAGGACGTGGATGTCCCGCTCACCCCGGCCGCGATCACCGGCCTGCTGTGCGGCCGGGAGATCTACCGGCGGACCGCGTACCTGGTGCTGCGCAGCGCCGGGCAGACCGCGCTGGTCGCAGTCCGCCCGGCTGATCCCGGCCCGCTGCTGTCCCCCGTGGCGCAGCTGCGGGTGCTGTCCGGCCCGGAGACCACCCTGTGGGTCACCGAGCCCGCCGCCGACGTGGGCAACGCCACCGCGCTGGCCGGGGTGGCCCGCAAGCATCACCGTGACGGCGTCCTCGCCTACGTGGTCCGGGGCAAGTTCGAGCACGTCAACTTCATCTGGCGGCCCGCACCGATCCGGGTCCGGGTCACCGAGGTCATCCCGCCGCACCCGCCGAAGCTGCTGGCCATGGCCGAGCAGGTGGTCAGCTACGACGAGGACCTGCCCCCGGTCGAGCTGACGCTGGACGCCGTCGACGTGGCGGACCTGATGGCCCGCCACCCCGCGCCGCACTACCTGCTGCCCTGCCGCGGCAGCGGGGTGCCCGCCGAGGGCGGCGTCAGCTTCCTGGACACCCGCCCGCCCCACCACGAGGACTGGCTGCTGATCGGCTGCGAGCGGTCACGGCAGTTCCACGAGCATTTCTACACAACGCAGCCCCGGCGGGTCGATCTCTGCCCCCAGGCACGGGCCACGGGCCAGCCCGGCGAGCGCCTGCTCACCAAGTGCTGCCTGCTGGAGCGCGGCATCAAGGTGGACGGGGCCACGGCGGTCGTGCCCTGGGGGGCGAACCTAGACGAGGTGCGCGCCGCGCTCCGCGCGATCTGCGGGATTCCCCCGGTTGGCCAGTGCCCGGGCCCCGGGGCGGCCCCGGCGGTCTCCGCGGCAAGCGGGAACCCATGACCGGCGCCCATCCTGCCGACTCGGCCATCTTCGGGCATCTGTGGACCACACCCGAGGCCTCCGCGCTGTTCTCGGATGAAGGCAGGACGCAGGCGTGGCTGCAGATCCTGGCCGCGCTGGCGCAGGCGCAGGCCGACGCGGAGCTGATCCCGGCGGCGGCGGCCGGGGCGATCCGGGCCTGCGCCGATGTGTCACGAATTGACCTGGCGTTCGTGGCCGAGCAGACCCGGGCGAGCGGACATTCCACGGTGGGGCTGATCCGGGCGCTGCGCTCGGTGCTGCCTGCTGAGGCCCGGGAGTGGGTGTACTACGGGGCGACGGTGCAGGACCTGTCGGACACCTGGTTCGCCCTGGTGTTCCGGGCGGTCGGTGACATCGCGGAGCGGGACGTGACCCGGATGCGGGACCGGGCGCTTGAGCTTGCCGGCCGCTACCGCGACACGCCGATGTGCGGGCGGACGCACGGGCAGCCAGGGCTGCCGATCACGTTCGGGTTCAAGGCGGCGGTCTGGGCCGCGGAACTGGACCGGCACCTGGAGCGGCTGCGGCAGGGCCGGCGCCGCTGGGAGGTGGTCCAGCTCGGCGGGGCGCTCGGCACGATGGCGTTCTGGGGCCGCCAGGCGCTCGGCCTGCTGGAGGGGTTTGCCCGGCCGCGGGGGCTGGGGGTGCCGGTCATCCCCTGGATCACCGCCCGGGACGGGGTGGCTGAGTTCCTCTGGCTGCTGGCCGCGATCTCCGCGACGGCCGGCAAGATCGGCAACGAGGTCTACCAGCTGCAGCGGCCCGAGATCGGGGAGCTGCGGGAGTCGCTGCCCCCGGGCACGGTCGGCTCGATCACGATGCCGCACAAGCGCAACCCTGAGATCTCCGAGCACCTGGTCACCCTGGCCCGGGTGATCCGGGCCCAGGCCGCCGTCGCCCTGGACGGGATGGTATGCGAGCACGAGCGGGACGGCCGGGCCTGGAAAGCCGAGTGGCTGGTGGTCCCGGAGATCTCGATGGCCTTCGCGGCGTGCGCAGCGTCCGGGGCCGGGAGGCTGGACGGGCTGCGGGCCGCCCGGGAGGGGATGCCCGCCAACTTTGCCGCCCGCCGCGGTTCCCTGCTGTCCGAGCCGGTGATGCGGGCGCTGGCCAACCGGATCGGCAAGCACTCCGCGCACGACAGCGTGTACGCCGCGGCCATGCGCGGCCTCGACACCGGCCAGGACTTCCGCACCGCGCTGCGCGCAGACTCCCGGCTGGACCCGGTGACCGACGCCGAGCTCGACGAGCTGCTGCAGGTCCGGTCCGCGCTCGGCTCGTGCGCCGCGTTCGTGGACCGGGTCCGACGCTCGTGCCCGGGAGCAGGCCGGTGACGAGCGCAGGCCGCCCGGCAGGCCGGGCGCGGGTGGACCTCGTCATCGCCCCGACCCCGCTGCACCGGGCGCTGCGGCTGTCACACGAGCTGGGCGTTGAGCTGCTGTTCAAACGGGATGACCTGACCGGCGCCGGCCTGGGCGGGAACAAGCTGCGCGGGCTGGAGTTCCTCATCGCCGACGCGCTCGCCCGCGGCTGCGACAGCCTGGTGACCGGGGCCGGCCCGCAGTCGAACCGGACCATGCTGGCCGCCCTGGCCTGCCTGCGCTACGAGATCGAGCCGCACGTCGTGCGCTCAGGCAGCGGCGAGCAGCAACAGGCCAGCCGGGCCGAGGGCAACATGCGGCTGCATCGCTGGCTGGGCGTGGATGTGCGGTTCACCGGGGCCGCCGAGCGGTCGTCGGTGGACGCGGGCATCGCAGCGGTCACCGCGGAACTGCGTGCCGCGGGCCGCCGCCCCTATCCGGTGCCGCGGGGCGGCGCGACACCGCTGGGCGCGCTCGGATACGTGCGGGCCAGCGAGGAACTGGCCGCTCAGCTGGCCGCGCTGGATGAGCCGCCGACCGGGCTGTGGCTGGCCACCGGGTCCTGCGGGACCCAGGCCGGGCTGCTGGCCGGGGCGGCCCTCACCGGCGCGCCATACCAGGTCGTGGGCGTGACCGTGAGCCGCCCGGCCAGTGAATGCGCCAGCCGGATCCGGGAGCTGGCCGCCGATGCTGCCTCCCTCGGCGGCATCGGCGCGGACATCCCCGAGCCGGACGTGCGGGACGGCTGGACCGGGCCCGGATACGGCGTGGCATCCGCGGCCGGGCAGGCCGCGGCGCGGCTGGTCGCGGTGACCGAGGGCGTGTTCCTGGACCCGGTGTTCGGGGCCAAGGCGATGGCCGCCCTGATCGCCGAGTGCCGCGCGGGCCGCGTGCACGGCCCCATCGTGTTCCTGGTCAGCGGGGGTGCGCCCACGTTGTTCGCCGGGCCGGCGGCCGCGGGCCGCCGCTCCACGCGGCAGCACCCGGCCGGCCAGGCCCCGGGGTGCATGCGGGCGCCGGATCCGGGGGGTGAGTAGGAGATGAGCTCCAGCCGTCCTCCGGAGGGCTATCTCGGCGCCACGGCGCGGATCACCGGCGGGCCCGCCCCCGAACTGGTCGAGGCGGGGTACGCACTGGAGATCAGCGACGCGCCCTTGCTGCACCGGGGCCTGACCCTGGCCGACCTGGCGCACCTCGCCGAACTGGTCGAGTGCGGCGCGCTCACCCGCGACGAGGCGGCGCCAGTCGGCGCGGGGCTGCTGAAGCTGCTCGATACACCGGCAGCCGGCTTCCCGTACGACCCGGTGTACGGGGACGCGTACAACAGCCGGGAGCGGGAGCTGGAACGCGAACTCGGCCCGGCGGCCGGGCGGCTGCACCTCGGCCGGACCCGCCGGGAGGCGGGCCGCATCGCGTTCCGGCTCGCCCTGCGGGGCCGGCTGCTGAGCCTGCACGCCGATGTCGCCGCGTTTGCCCAGGCCGTCGCGGACCAGGCGGCCCGGCAGGCGGGCACCCTGTGGGCCGACACCACCTACCTGCAGCCCGCCCAGCCCGCCACGTTCGGCCACTACCTGGGCGGCTTCGCCGAGCAGGCGGTGCGGCACCTGGACCGGATCGAGACGGCCTACACCCGCGCCGACGTTTCCCCCGCCGGAGCCGGCGGGGCAGGTGGCACCCGGCTGCCACTGGACCGGGGCCGGCTGGCCCGGAGCCTGGGGTTCGGCGCCGTCGGCCCGCACACCCGCGACGCGATGTGGTCGGCAGACGTGCTGGCCGACGCGGTCCTCGCGGCCGCGCAGGCCACGGCGACGCTCAGCCAGCTCGCGTCAGACCTGGAGATCTTCGCCAGCCCCGCGTTCGGCTACCTGACCCTGGACGCCTCGCTGTGCCGGGCCAGCGTGCTCATGCCGCAAAAGCGCAACCCATATGCCCTGCCGGTGCTGCGTGGCGGCGCGGGCACGCTGGTCGGCCGCCTGACCGGGCTGCTCGCCACCGGGCTCACCCCGTCGGCGCGCACCGACAACTGGCTCTACGCCTACGGGGAGGTGGCCGGGGCGCTCGACCTTGCGGACCGGCTCGTGCGGCTGGGAACCGCGGTGGTGAACGGGCTCAGCGTGCAGGCAGACGTCCTGGCCGGGCAGGCGGCCAGCCATTTCACCGCGGCGGCCGACCTGGCGGAGGAACTGGCGCAGCGCTTCCGGCTCGACTACCGCACGGCCTACCGGGTGGTCGGCCGGGCCGTGGCGGCCACCTTGGCCGGAGGCGGAGGCGAGCTGACAGTGACCGCCGTGATCTCCGCCGCGGCGGAGATCACCGGCGCGGAGCTACCGGTCACCGCGGATCTGCTCGACGCGGTAACCGATCCGGGCACGGCCGTGGCGGCCCGCGATGCCCCAGGCGGGGCGAGCCCCGCGCGGGTCCGGGAGCATGCCCGGCGGGTTCGGCGCCGGGCCGCGGCGGCGCGGCGGTGGAACGCGGCCCGCCGGGCCCGCAACGCCCAGGCAGAGTCTGACATCATCGCCGCGGTGGAAGCCCTCACGCCCGCGCCGTGACCGCAGTGCCGCACACCCCGCTCCGGGCTCGCCTCCAGCTGCTGAACGCTGACCGCGCCCGCGCACATTGCCGCGCATTCTTGTCCGCGCAGAGCTGACTTTGAGCGCACCCAGAACATCTACTCCTCGGCCAGTGCGGCGGCCGCCTGGGCTGAGACCGAGATCGTGCTGGCCGCTGACCTGGCCGATGTAGAGCCGTCAGGGTTAACACAGCGAAATCGTTCGTCCTGCCAGGCCGACGAACCGGACCCGGTGCTGGGCTGATGCTCAGATGCAGGCCGGGTGTTGGACCGTGTCGGCACGGTTCAGGCTAGTCGTGGGATACCTGCGGCGAAAGGGGTGGCGCATGGTCGCGTCTGCCGGGTACGGGCCGGGCCCCGAGGAACGGCCGGGCCGGCCTGTCGCCGCCTGGGATCAGCTGCCCGAGCAGGGTCTGGGCGGTCATTCCCTGCGCAGCGTGCTCGGCGTGGCGCGCCGGCTGGCCTCGGGCGACGGAGCTCACCTGGTCCGCTGGGTGGAGGGCGTTCCGCAGGTTATGGCCGCGGACGGGCTCGCGCTGCCGCTGCTGCGCAGACGACCGGATGAGGGCACTGGGCGGCTCGCGGGGACACCCGCCATCGTGACATCCGTGACCGACAGCATCGACCTGGTCGTCGTGCGCGGCGGCGGGTTCTTCGACGAGGCGGCGGCACAGTCGCTCGCCACGGTTGCCAGGCTGCTCAACGACGCTGCGGAGGCGCCCCGCCTGGCCTGGGTGGCGCTGCACCACGTGACGACCAAGATCGTTTCGTTGCGGGTTCTCGATGAGGTGCTGCTCGCCGTCGCGAATTCAGCGGCGGCCCTGATGCACGCTGAGATTGCCGGGATCCTTCTCCTCGATGACGCGGGCCAGGAACTCCAGATGCGCTGCGCGGTCGGCCACCGCGCCGTGGCCACCTCGCGTCTGCGTGTGCGGCGCGGCCAGGGCCTGGCCGGCCGGGTCCTCGCGATCGGAGGTCCGCTGCGGGTCCGCGACTACCTGGGAGAGGCGACGCTGTCACGCCATTTCCTGAGTATCGCTGAGGAGGAGGGCACCCGGTCCGCTCTGGGTGTTCCGGTGATTCTGCACGGCGCCACAGCTGGAGTGCTGTGCGTCTGGCGCCGGCGCTGCGTGCCTTTCATGGACGAGGAGGAAAGCCTGCTCAAGGGGCTGGCCGATCTGACCGCCCTCGCCGTTCACAACGCACGGTCATACGGGGAGCAGCGGGCCATCGTCGATGCCCTCAAGCGCGAGCACACCAACTCGGCACTCCGGCACCACAAGGCGGAACTGACGTTGCAGGGGCATGAGGCGCTGACCAGGATCGCGAACGATGGCGGCAATGTGGACGCGGTCGCGACGGCGGCGCGGGAGCTGACCGGTGCGCATGCGGTGCTGCTGGCGGGCCCTGACTGCCACCTGGGGGAGGGTGACGAGAAGGCGGTCGCCCAGCTCCGGCGGCGGGCATCGGCCTGGCTGGAGGCGGCCGAGCCGGGCCCAGCCAGGCAGGCGGAGCTGCTCGCTCCCGGCAACGACGGCAACTGCATCCTCGATGTCCCGGTCCGGGTGGGCGACGCGGTGTTCGGGCAGCTATACCTGGGGCTGCCCGGCGTCCCGGGCGAAGGCGAGATCGCCCTGGCGGAACACGCCGCAACCGTATGCGCACTGCTGTGGGCCGGGGAAGCAGCATCGGCATCTGCGGTTCGCCGGCTCCAGTCCGAGCTCCTGTGGGACCTCCTGGAGGGCCACCTGCCGGACGAGGCCGAATTCCTGGTTCGCCGGCGCCACCTCCGGCTGTTGCTGGAGTTCCCGGTCCGGGTGGCGATCATGGAGATCAGCGGCCTCACCGCGCTGGCCGAACGGGAGGACTGGGACGCCGAGCGACTCGAGCGGGCACGCACTCACATCAGCAACTGGATCGGCGAGCAGCTGAAACAGGCGGGCATCAGGGGCGCGGCACAGGTGTGCCGCGGCGACGCCTTCGTGAGCATCCTGCCCTGTTGCCCCGCGCTGTCTCCCGGCGATGTGCGCGAACTCGGCCGGATGCTCGTCGCCCACCGGCCGCGGGGGCTGTGGCGGTCGGTCGGGTTCAGCGGCCCGGCCGCTGGCCCCGGCGAACTGCCCGCAGCCTACCGGCAGGCCGGAATCGCGCTGGCGTCCACGTGGCAGCCCGAGCAGCCAGTCGGCCTGTTCGACCAGCTCGGCGTCCTCGAATTCCTCGTGTCGCCGTCGGGCGGGGCCGCGCTCGCCCGGTTCGCCAACCGGACCCTGGGCCCCCTGCTGGGCTATGACGCCTCGCACGGCACGGGCCTGGTGGAAACGCTGGCGGCCTACCTGGCCGCCGACTGCACCGCTCATCGAGCGGCGCAGCAGTTGTTCGTCCATCCGAAGACGATGCAGTACCGCATGCACCGGATCGAGGAACTCACCGGCCTGCGGCTGACCCATCAGGAGGATCGCTTCCACGCGCAGCTCGCGCTCAAGGTCCTGAGCCTGGGCCTGCTGGCGGGTCCGCCGCCTCAGCCGGTTGGCACGAAGGCGTCGAAGTAGATGTTGCGCAGGCGCACGCCGCGCGCGGTGAGGAGCCCGGTCGCGGCGTCGATCATGGCCGGAGGCCCGCACAGGTAGGCGTCGTACCCCTCGAGCTGGGGGAACCGGCGGCCGATGACATCGGTGACCAGCCCGGTCTCCCCGGCCCAGCCTGCCGGAGCACGCTCGGACAGCGCGGGTACGATCTCCAGGCACGGCATCCGGTCCTGCAGCGCCCGCAGCCGGTCGAGGTGATACAGGTCTGCTGCGCTGCGCGCCCCGAAGAAGACCGTCACCTGCCGCCTGTTCTGCTGGTCGGCGAGATCTCCCACCATCGACAGGATCGGGGCGAGCCCGGAGCCCCCGGCGGCCATGATCATCGGCCGGTGGGACAGCCGGACCTTCAACTGGCCGAACGGGCCGTAGAGGCGGAGCCGGTCGCCGGGCGCGAGACGGTCTTCAAGCAAGGCAGAGAAGGCGCCACCTGGCAGCAGGCGGACCACGAGGTCGGCGTGCCCGGAATCGCTCGGCGGGTTGGCCATGGAGTAGGCCCGCAGCACCGAGGTCCCGGGCACTTCGACATTGACGAACTGTCCCGCGGTGAATCGCATCGAGGGCGGGTCGAGTAGCCGCAGCCGGACACCCCGCACGTCGGGGGTGAGCCGCCGGATCTCGGCGATCTCCGCCGTGTAGCCACGCACCTGATCGCCAGCGAGAAACTCCTCCGCAGTCAGGTCCGTCGCGGACACGTCGATGACGCAGTCCTCAACCGGGACGCTCGCACACGCCAGGACCCAGCCGTCGGCGCGGTCACTGGCCGTCAACGCGAAGGTCGACCCGGACTGCTCGACATCCCCCTCGACGAGGAGGATGCGGCAGGTGCCGCATCCTCCGTGCCGGCACCCGTACCGCAGGTAGCGGCCCTCGCGGAGTGCCCCGGCCAGGAGGGTCTCGTCGTCGCGGCAGTCATAAGACGCCCCGAGGGGAACTACCTCGACCTTCGGCACGTCCGGTCACCGGCCCTCGTGTCGTCCTCACCCATGATGCGTCGCGGGGATCAAAGGCCGGCCAGCGGGTTCTTGACCTCGTAGCCGATCGCCCGGATGTCATCGATCGTCCACAGCCGTTCCAGGTCCAGCGTTGGCTGGCCGATGAGGGTCCGCCCGTCCGGGCGCACGTACCCGAGGTCGAGGATGACGTCGGCGAGGTCCCAGCCGTCGTACCGCTCCCAGAACTGCTTGCGTCCGGCGTGCGCCTCCGGCCAGTTGCGGAAGACCCATTCGCAGCCTTCACTGCAGAGCGCGTACTTCGACCCGCGCCATTCGGCAAGCCTGAATTCGTTGAGGTCCAGCCGGGGCAGGACGCACGGCAGCTGGCACACCTGGCAGAACGGTGGCAAGGCCGGCAGTTCCTGCAGCATCAGACGCCCCGACGACGGGTGTGCCATCTGCAGGTAGGCGTCCCAGAAGCCGCCGTATGCGTCATGCCAGCCCGGATAGTGGTTCTCGAACCACTCGAAGTCGGCCGGCCGCATCGCATCCGAGCGCCAGAAGTTCAGCGGCCACATCGCCGCGAGCGCCAGCCCCACGGTGTGGTGTGACCAGCGCACGTCCTCAGCCGCCTTAGCGAGGCGCTCCGGCGGCCGGACACCGAACTCGGTCAGCCGGTCGATGAAGCTGCCGACGAAGTCATCGACCACCCATTCCTGCCACTGGTCGTAGTAGGACCACGGCCGGACCGTCGCACCGTACTCTGCCTGCCATCCGACCAGCGCGTCCAGCGCCTTGTGCGAATGCCAGAAATGGCGTTCCAGGGCACGGTTGAGAGCGGGGACGTTGTTCTCGTCCTCCAGGACGGCCATGATCGAGCCATACCCGTTGGCCATATGCCGCGCCTCATCGGACTGGATGGACAGGAACGTAGTGGCCAGTGCGTGGTCGCCGTTGGCCACCGCCACCTGCGGCGTCGCGACGAGCAGGATATTGGTGAACGCGGTCTCCACGCAGATGTTGAGGTTGACGATGCAGTCGATCGGGTCGCCGGTATTGAAGTTCTGGAACAGCCCGATGGACACCAGGCCCCCAGGGTGCTGGTAAAGCGCCTTCTGCGCGATGTCCCAGCCGGCCGGGTCGCGCCAGTGCTTGACGTAGTAGTCGCGCAGGCTCATCTCCAGCTGCGTGTGCCGGATCTCGTCCATCATCTGGGCCTGGTAGCCCTGCCGCAGTTCCTGGTTCTGCACCGAGGCGATGAGGCCGCCAGCGGCCGAGACCGCCTGGAACTCGGCGTTGGTCAGGTCGGGCAGGGTCAGCTTCATGCATTCCATGAAGCGCGGCTGTATCTCTTTGGCGATCCCCATGCGCAGCACGCCATCGAGGAAACCGTGCGTCCGGTCGTCCTTCTCCGCTTCCATCTTGACGTAGTCACGAATCAGCATGCGGAACGGGTCCTTGCCCGTCGCCGGGATCGTGTACCGCGTGGGGTATTTCGGGCTCTGGTCGCCCACAGTGAACTGCCAGTCGTAGCTCTTGGCCTTGTCGTGCACAGCCACCAGGTTCTTCGTCATCGTCGTGTCCCGCCTTCGCCCGTCAGTCCCGGAACCGGTCCGGGCGGATGTCGGAGTAGATCGCCACGTGGTCGTCCGACACCACGATGCGCCCGTAGTAAGAACTCATGTTCACCAGGAAGGTGTCGGTGTCGATGTCCCGGCCAAGCCGGTCGCCGAGTTTCAGCATGTCGAAGTCCAGGTCGCCGTCCCGCTCGATCTTGTAGTAGCAGTCGCGGAAGTGCACCACGGCGTCAGGCATCTCATCGCGGACCAGATCGACCGTGGCCTCGGTCTCCGCGCTCGTCATCAGGGAAATGCCGACGCGGGTCCGCGCCTGGCGGCGGGCCGGGGTCTGCGCCGTCTCGCTCATCTGGGCACTCCGTTCACGTCGCTAGCCGGTGAGGCCGAGGGCGGCCAGCAGGGCGTGCTGGCGGTCGAGGACCCGCTTCAGGCAGCCGCTGAACGTCTCGCCGGTTGCTGTCATCCCGGTCTCGAACAGCGGGGCAACCGCCTCGGCGGCGTGCGTGCTCTCC
>OFGV01000059.1_pt1 | contig 17675 bp, 18 predicted proteins | sample 1521911 | NCBI WGS metagenome assembly OFGV01 (sample SAMEA2553413, study PRJEB24118) | soil metagenome
AAGAGCACCGGCACCTATACCAGCCTATTCGGCAGGGGGCGAACTGGAGGGGTGGTCTAGCGGCGGGTGCTCAGGATTACGCCGGAGCCGTGGGCGAGTTCGGCGGAGATGAGCTGGCGTGCGGTGAGCAGTTCCTGGCGAACCCGGCTCTGCCCGGCTCGCTGCGTGCCGGGCCAGTCCGGCATCGGAGTCATGCCGTCGACGATGAGCATGCCGTGCGGGCCGAGCGCGACGACCGTACGGTCGAGGCCATGCCATTTGCCGTCGGGCGCGTCCGCGAAGATGAGGTCGTAGGTGCCGCCTTCGGCGAGCAAACCGAGTGCGTCGCCGTAGCGCAGGCTGACGAAGGAGGGCCACTCGCCACGCGCGGCCAGATCCGCCGTCCGGCGGTCGCTTTCCACTGTTGTTACGGTCACGTCGGTTCTTGGCAGCAATCCGGAGGTGATCCAGGCGGTTCCCACGCCGGCGCCGGTGCCGAGCTTCGCGCCGTCCGTCAGCATCGGCCAGGCGGCGACCCCGATCACCAGGCGGCGCGTCCAGTCCAGCAGCACGCCCTCCGCCACCCCCCCGGCGAGCCCGCAGTCATCGAGCGGTACCGTGCTCAGCTCCGGGGGAGGGACAGTCGTGGCTGGCTGCGCCACCGAGGGCGCCTATCTGCTGTCCTGGAGTCCGCAGCAGGGCTTTGAGGCCAGGAACGTGGTCCGCGGGCCGGCCGCCACCGCGCAGGTTGTGTTCAAGTCCTCCCAGCGCACGGTGACCATGACGGTGTCCTGCACGGCCGGCGTGCCCTCGGCTGCCACGCAGGTGACTTCCTGGGGGGGAGACGACTGAGGGGTGCGGCACCCGGCCATGGGAGCGCTGGCAGGCGCCCGCCGAGGTTCCCCCAGTCGTCCCCCCCAGGTCCCAGCTCCGGCCCGGTGCGTGGTGCTTGCCGCCGACCTTCTCCGTCAGTGGTGCTTGCCGCTGGCTTCCTCCATCAGCAGCGCCAGGGTCGGGCAGGCGTCAACGGCCCGCCTCGCGTGATCCAGGACGCCCCGCGGGACGTTCGGCGAGGTCAGGATGGGGTAACCCCACGGGTCGAGCTCGATGATCTCTGGCAGGAGCTCGGCGCACATGCCATGGCCCACGCAGGCGATCGGATTGACGCGCAACTGGTACCTCATGTCCAGCCCCACTCTCTTTCCTCGTCACCCGGTATCGGCAGCAGCGGGGCACGGCGCACGCCGTAGCAGGGGCCCTGCTGGTCGTGCCAGCGAGCGTCCGCGGCGAACGCCGTGAGCGCGCTGCGCACCAGCTGGGTGGCCCCGTCGGGATGACGGCAGGCGCCGCGCTTCTCGATGAGTGGGATGAGCGTTGCGATCTGGTCGAGCGCCCGGCCCCGTCCGCCCTGCCAGGCGAGGTCGATGAGGGCATCGGCGAGAGCGGGCAGGCCGAACATGCACGGCCCGCACTGCTGCGCGGTCTCCTCCGCCAGGTAGCTGACGACCCGGGCGGTCTCGGCGAGTGCGCAGGAGGTGACCGGCAGGGCGATCACCATGCCCGCACCCATCGCCCCGCCCACCGACTTCAGGCCCGCGTGGCTCATCGGCACCGGCCAGGCGACCTCGGCTGCCAGCCACGCGCCGAAGTAGCCGCCGACCAGGAGCGCGTGCAGCCGCTCGGCGGGGCCGCCGGCGAGCATCACCACCTGCCCGATCGGGGTGCCCATCTCGATCTCGTAGACGCCGGGCCGGGCAACCGCGCCGCCCACGGTGACCAGGGTGGAACCGGGGGCGGACGGCAGCCCGATGCTGCGGAACCAGCCGTCCCCGTACCGGGCGATCAGTGCCAGGTGGGCGAGCGTCTCGACGTTGTTCACCAGGGTGGGCCGCCCCTTCACCCCACGCTCGTTCGGGCGCGGCGGCGAGAAGGTCGGCTTGCCGGGGCCGCCGTTGATGAACTGCACGATCGAGGACTGCTCGCTGGAGACGTACCGGCCGGGGATGCCGGCCAGCTGGATGGGCACCGGATCGACGCCAACCGACTGCCGTTCCGCGATCGCGTCCTCCAGGCTTGCCAGCAGCTCCGTCTCCTGGCCGTGGACCACCAGATAGGCCTCATCCGCCTTGACGGTGAACGCGGCCAGGGCAATCCCGTCCAGGACCAGGTGCGGCACCCGGGTCAGCAGGAGCCGGTCCTTGCAGCTGGCGGGCTCGCCTTCCGCGCCGTTGGCGACCACGACCGCGCGGCCTGGCGAGGCCACCACCGAGCGCATCTTGCGCCCGGTGGGGAAACCCGCCCCGCCCCGTCCGGTGAGACCGGACCTGTCCACGAGATCGATCAGCCGTTCCGGCCGCTGCCGGCTGTTACGGCCTGGCCGGCCGCTGGGGAGCGGCAGTGGGCCGTACATCCGCTCGTGGTCGGCCAGCCCGGCCGCCTGGTGGTAGGAGACGCCAGCGAGCAGGCGTGGCAGCCGCAGCTGCGGTGCCTGGTAGGAGGAGACCGCCAGTGTGGTCACCGCGCACCTGCCTTGGCAGAGCTGACGAAGCGCCAGGGGGCCACCGCCGCGACGGTGGCGACGCAGAGCACGGTGAGCGCGAACACCCAGATGGTGGTCCGGTCGGTGCCCGCGCCCAGGCCGTGTGCCACGGCGACCGGCCAGCACAGGTAGGCCGCCCAGTGGATCCGCCGCCACGTCTTGTGACCCAGCCGGTTCCTGACCAGGCTGGTCACCACCAGGGCGATCATCAGGTCGCACGCCACCGCGCCCAGCGCGAGCCAGCCCGTCTTGTACGAGGTGCTGAACGGGATGAACGCGGAGATCAGCGGGATGTTCGTGTAGGTATCGACCACCGTGGTGCCTATGTGCAGGAACAGGAACACACCGATCAGCAGGGAAACGTTGCGATGCAGCCCGACGGTGAGGAACCGTGGCCACCTGTCGCTGGCGAACCGCCCGGCAGTAAGAACTCCCAGCAGAACGCTGGCGGTCAGCAACAGCAGCGTCACCAGGCCGGTCGCCCTGGTGGCATACCAGAGGCCTGGTCCGTTGAGGGAAAGACTCATACCTGGCTTCCTGTACCGGCGGTGCCGGCGGGCCAGCCGCCGACTGTTACCGTCGTGCCGTCATGATGCACCAGCCGGGCGGGCAGGCGCAGCCCATCCAGCCAGTCCGCGGCCCGCTCACCGCGCAGAATTGCCGCTGTGCTGGCGGTATTCGCGTCGACGCAGGTCGCGGCGGCGACGCTGACCGTGCGCCAGCAGGAGTCGGCGGGCAGGCCCGTGCTCGGCACGATGATGTGGTGCATGCTGATGCCGCTCGGCTGACACGACTGGCACATGGTGCTGGACGGCGTGAGGCGGCGTTCGGGGCTCAGGACCGGCTGGCTGGGCTCAGCCTGGCCGCTGCGGGGCTCGAAGGGCGCGTCGTCCACGATCCCCACCCGCCAGCCGCCGGCCGGCGGCTCACCGGCTGTCCGGATGTCGCCGCCAAGGTTGACCAGCATGCCGCAGCCCACCGCTGCGGTGATCCGGCCCGCGGCCCGGTCAGCGGCCAGGGCCTTCGCGGTCGCGCCCAGGTCGAGCAGGACACCCTCAGGCACCCTGACCGTGCGCTGCTCGGTGTCCAGTTCGACCATCTGCCAGCCCGCGGCCGGCGCAGGTGCGCCGCTCAGCCCACCGGTGTCCTGCTGTGCCTGCGCGAAGTCCCGGTCGTAGCCGAGCCTGGCCAGGGATTCCCCGCAGGTCGGGTCCACGTCGCCATCGGTGATCCGGGCCGCCGTCAGGGCGGTGGCCAGGGCCTGGGTGAGCAGTGGGCTGATCCGCACGGGGCGGCCCTGGGCGTGATTGACCCGCCACAATTCGGAGTCGGCCCGGAACCGGGAGCAGGCCATATCCATGGCCAGCAACTCTCCGGTGAGCAGGGCGCAGGCCTGTTCGAGCCTGGACGCATCGGTGATGAGCAGCGACGCGAAGGTGCCCAGTGCCGGGAACGTGCGGGTGCCGATGGCCTCTGTCGATGCCGCCATCACCCTCCGCCGGAGCCGCTGGACGTCGTCTGCGTCGGGGCTGGGCTCGGCGGGGGCGGGGCCGGAGCCGTTGTCGGTGGGGCCAGCGTGGGCGCAGGAGTGGACCCGCCCGACCCGGAACTGCCGGTGGAGGTACCGGTGCTGCCGGAGGTGCTGCCACCCGTAGCGGCAGCGGGCGAGGCGGCCGCCGCCCTGGGGTGATGATGCTTCTTCTTGGTGGCCGAGGGGGAGGGCGTGGGGGTGGCCGACGGCTTGGTGCTCGGCTTGGCCGGCGCCGTACCGCTCACCGTGGTGGCATGGGCGGCGTGCGCAAACAGGGCGGCGAAGCCGACCGCGGCGACGGCGCTGAGCTGGGTGGCCCGCCAGGTCAGCTTGGACAGGCGCTTCAGCCCGGCGGCACGTGCCTCCCCGGCCGGCTCGTCGTACCGGGTCGCGTAGTCCTGGTACCGTCCGGCCGGCGGCAGTTGCGGCTGGATCTGCGTGTGCTGGGGGGGCTGCGGGGCGGCGTTAACCGGAGGCATACCCGACCAGGGTGCGGGATCCGTCGGATACTCATATCTGTCGCGCATAGCTCCGCATCCCAGCAGAACCCGCGTTAAGAGGCCGTCAAGAACCGCTCAAGAAGGCGTTGCCGGGCCCGCGCTGGCAAAGTCCGCCGCGTTCAGCATGGCCGCGCCCGGGCCATCCGTTGCGCATGATCGGGCGAATACACTGGAAGGACGGCTGTCGGCCGTCTCCAACCCGGACTCACCATCGAGGCTCTTCCATGCCCGTACCTTCGCCCTCCCTCGCCACCCGTGACGACCTGCGCAACGTGGCGATCGTGGCGCATGTCGACCACGGCAAGACGACGCTGGTGGACGCGATGCTGTGGCAGTCAGGGGCTTTCCGCGCGAACGAGCGGGTCGCCGAAAGGGTGCTCGACTCCGGGGACCTGGAGCGGGAAAAGGGCATCACGATCCTGGCCAAGAACACGGCGGTGCGGCACGGCGGGCTGACGATCAACATCGTGGACACCCCTGGGCACGCCGACTTCGGCGGCGAGGTGGAGCGCGGGCTGTCCATGGTGGACGGGGTCATCCTGCTGGTGGACGCGGGGGAGGGGCCGCTCCCGCAGACCCGGTTCGTGCTGCGCAAGACGCTGGAGGCAGGGCTGCCGGTCATCTGCGTGATCAACAAGGTTGACCGCGCCGACGCGCGGATCGCCGAGGTGGTGGACGCCTGCTACGAGCTGTTCCTGGACCTTGATGCGACCGAGGAGCAGATCGAGTTCCCGATCGTGTATGCCAGCGCCCGGGCGGGCCGGGCCTCGCTCACCCGCCCGGAGGACGGCACCCTGCCCGGCTCGCCCGACCTGGAACCGCTGTTCACGGTGCTGCGGGAGACCGTTCCCGCCCCGTCATATGAGCCGGGAGCGCCGCTCCAGGCGCATGTCACCAACCTGGACGCCTCCTCCTACCTGGGCCGGATCGCCCTGTGCCGGGTGTTCAGCGGCACGATCAGCCGCGGCCAGCAGGTTGCCTGGTGCCGCCGCGACGGCTCGGTGGAGAAGGTGAAGATCACCGAGCTGTACCTCACCGAGGCGCTGGAGCGGGTGCCGGCCGCCAGCGCCGGCCCGGGGGACATCATCGCGGTCGCTGGCATCAGCGACATCATGATCGGCGAAACGCTGGCGGACGCCGATGACCCGCGGCCGCTGCCGCTGATCACGGTGGACGAGCCCGCGGTGTCGGTGACGATCGGGGTGAACACCTCGCCGCTGGCGGGCCGGGAGAAGGGCACGAAGGTGACGGCCCGGCTCGTGCGTGACCGGCTGGACCGGGAACTGGTGGGCAACGTGTCGCTGCGGGTCCTGCCGACTGGCCGTCCCGACACCTGGGAGGTGCAGGGCCGGGGCGAGCTGGCCCTGGCAGTGCTGGTGGAGACGATGCGCCGCGAGGGATACGAGCTGACTGTGGGCCGTCCCACGGTGGTGACCAGGCAGATCGACGGCGCTCTGCAGGAGCCGGTGGAACAGCTCACGGTGGATGTACCCGAGGAGTACCTGGGCGCCGTGACCTCCCTGCTCGCCGTCCGCAAGGGACGGCTGCAGAACATGACCAACCACGGCACCGGCTGGGTGCGGCTGGACTTCGCGGTGCCGGCCCGCGGCCTGATCGGCTTCCGCACCCAGTTCCTCACCGATACCCGGGGCACGGGCATCGCGCACCACGTGTTCGACGGGTACGAGCCCTGGTCGGGCCCGATGCGGGTGCGCCCCTCCGGGTCGCTGGTGGCGGACCGCTCGGGGACTGTCACCAGCTACGCCTGCTTCTCACTGCAGGAGCGTGGCTCGCTCCTGGTCGCGCCGGGGGCCGAGGTCTACGAGGGGATGATCGTCGGCGAGAACTCCCGTGCCGACGACATGGACGTGAACATCACCAAGGAACGCAAGCTCACCAACGTGCGCCAGTCCACCGGGGAGGAACTGGAGCGGCTGGTGCCCGCCCGCGTGCTCAGCCTGGAGCAGGCACTGGAGTTCTGCGCGGACGACGAGTGCGCGGAGGTCACCCCGGCCGCCGTCCGGCTGCGCAAGACCGTGCTGGACGCCAAGGAACGGCTGCGCGAGCGCGGCCGCCGCGCCCGGAGCGGCCAGTAGCTGGCCGGGCCTACTTCACGAACGTGAGGTAGGCGAAGCTGCCCAGGCCCACCACGACGCAGTAGATCCCGAACGGGGTCAGCGTCCGGGTGCGGAACCAGCGGACCAGGAAGCGCACCGACAGGTAGGCGCCGGCACCCGACAGCACGCTGCCGACCAGGACCTGGCCCCGGATGCCGTTCCCGAGCGGCCCCATCAGGTCGGGGATCTTGAGCGCGCCCGCGGCCAGGATGACCGGGGTGGCGAGCAGGAAGGCGAACCTGGCGGCGTCCTCCCGGGACAAGCCGCGGAACATGCCTCCCACCATGGCGACCCCGTCCCGGCTGATGCCCGCCAGCAGCGCCAGGATCTGTGTGCTGCCGATGAGGAAGGCCGTGACGTAGCCGTACCGTGCCAGCCGCTGGTCCGACTCCAGCCCCTGGGCGTACTCGGACGCCCGCTCGGCCTGGTGGCCAGCCGCGTGCCGGGCACCGCCTGCCCGCCGGACGGAGCCGACAGCCACCAGTTCCCGCTCGTGCGCGATCTCCTGGTCCGCCCGGACGGACGCCTTCCGGCGGAAGCGCTCCCCGGCCAGCAGGATCAGGCCGTTGATCAGCAGGAAGATCGCGGCCCGGACAGGCACGCCGAAGAAGATCCGGAATTCCTTCTCGAAGGCGAGCCCGGTAAGACCCACCGGGATCGTCGCGATAATGATCATCCAGGCCAGCCTCTGGTTCGCGTTCTGCAGCTGCCAGCGCCGCGTCCCGGGCGCGGGCCTGGCGAACTGGCCGAGCGAGGTGAAGAAGCCGCCGATGATCCGGACCCAGTCCCGCCAGAAGTAGATCAGCAGCGCAATCGCGGTGGCGACATGCAGTCCGACGATGAAGGCCAGGTACGGCGACTCCGGCGCGGCGACGTTGAGGTCACGGGCCCAGCTGCCGCCCACGAGGGCGGGGAGCAGCACGTTGTGGCCGAGGCTGGACACCGGGAACAGCTCGGAGACGCCCTGGATCAGGCCGACGACGGCCGCCTCAAGGTAGGTCAGGTGGGTCATATCAAGCCCTTTGGCGTGGAGGGTCCTGCTTACGGGCGGTCACCACGGGCCGAGCCGGGCGCGCTGGACACATCGTACGGACTGTGTGTCCCACTGGCGGCACCGAGGGCAAACCTTTGCCGCCTGGAAAGCCTTCACCCCTTCTTGCCGCGGCGGCGGTCAGTCCCGCTTCCTGCCCGGCACCGCCGGGGTGTCGTGCCGCAGCCGGCGGGTGATCTTGCTGCCGAGCCAGACCAGCGGGTCGTACTTGCGGCCCACCACCCGTTCCTTCATCGGGATCAGCGCGTTGTCGGTGATCTTGATGTGCTCGGGGCAGACCTCGGTGCAGCACTTGGTGATGTTGCACAGGCCGAGGCCGAAGTCGTCCTGGGCGATCTCGCGCCGGTCGGCGGTGTCGGCCGGGTGCATCTCCAGTTCTGCGATCCGCATCAGGAACCGCGGGCCCGCGTAGGCCTGCTCGTTCTCGGCGTGGTCACGGATGACGTGGCAGACGTTCTGGCACAGGAAGCACTCGATGCACTTGCGGAACTCCTGGGACCGCTCGACATCGACCTGCTGCATCCGGAACTCACCGAGGCCGACCGCCGGGCCGGGTGTGAACGAGGGGATCTGCCGCGCCTTCTCGTAGTTGAACGAGACGTCGGTGACCAGGTCCCTGATCACCGGGAAGGTGCGCATCGGGGTCAGGGTGACCGGCTGGCCGGGCTCGAAGGTGGACATCCGGGTCATGCACGCCAGGCCCGGGCGGCCGTTGATCTCCATCGAGCAGGACCCGCACTTGCCGGCCTTGCAGTTCCAGCGCACCGCCAGGTCGCCGGTCTGGGTGGCCTGCAGCCGGTGCAGGATGTCGAGGACGACCTCGCCCTCGTTCACCTCGACCTGATAGTCGACCAGTTCTCCGGCGCCGGCGTCTCCCCGCCAGACCCGGAGCGTGACCTTCTCGCCCATCAGTTCGTCTCCTCCGGGGCTGGGGGCAGTTCTTCCTCGGTCAGGTACTTCTTCAGTTCGGCGCGGTCGAACAGCGCCAGCAGGTCTTCCCGCATCGGTTCCATCGGCTGCCGCCTGAGCGTGACCCGGCCACCAAGCTCCGAGCAGATCAGGTTGACCTTGCGCCACTGCGGGTTCATGCCGGGGAAGTCGTCGCGGGTGTGGCCGCCCCGGCTCTCCTGCCGTTCCAGTGCTGCCTGTGCCACGCATTCCGCGATCAGCATGATGTTGCGCAGGTCCAGGGCGAGGTGCCAGCCGGGGTTGTAGGCGGTGCCGCCTTCGGCGCTCACCTTCGCCGCCCGCTCGCGCAGCTTCTCCAGTTCGGCGAGCGCGGCCTTGATCTCCTCTTCCCGGCGGATGATGCCGACCAGGCTGCTCATGGTCTCCTGGACTTCGGCGTGCACCGTGTACGGGTTCTCGCCACCGGAGCGCTCCAGCGGCGTGAGCGCCTCCGCCTGCGCGGCTGCCAGGTCGGTGTCGCTGACCTTCGGCCGGGCGCTGCCCAGCGCGTCCAGGTACCCGGCCGCGCCCATCCCCGCCCGGCGGCCGAACACCAGCAGGTCCGACAGCGAGTTGCCGCCGAGGCGGTTGGACCCGTGCATGCCGCCGGACACCTCACCGGCCGCGAACAGGCCGGGCACGAGCGACTCGGCGGTGTCCGGGTCCACCTCGATCCCGCCCATCACGTAATGCTGGGCCGGCCCGACCTCCATCGGCTCCTTGGTGATGTCCACGTCGGCCAGTTCCTTGAACTGGTGGTGCATGGACGGCAGCTTGCGCAGGATCTCCTCGGCCGGCAGCCGGGTGGACACGTCGAGGAACACCCCACCGTGCGGGGAGCCGCGCCCGGCCTTGACCTCGGCGTTGATCGAGCGGGCCACCTCGTCCCGGGGCAGCAGTTCGGGCGGGCGCCGGTTGTGCTCCGGGTCGGTGTACCAGCGGTCGGCCTCTTCCTCGGTCTCGGCGTACATGGGGCGGAACACATCCGGCACGTAGCCGAACATGAACCGCTTGCCCTCGGAGTTGCGCAGCACCCCGCCGTCACCGCGGACCGACTCGGTGACCAGCAGGCCGCGCACCGACAGCGGCCAGACCATGTGGGTGGGGTGGAACTGCACGAACTCCATGTTGAGCAGCGTCGCCCCGGCCAGCAGGGCGAGCGCGTGCCCGTCACCGGTGTACTCCCAGGAGTTGGAGCTGACCTTGAAGGTCTTGCCGATCCCGCCGGTGGCCAGGATGACTGCGGGCGCCTCGAACACCACGAACCGCCCGCTTTCGCGGATATAGCCGAACGCTCCCGCGATCCGCTCGCCGTCCTTGATCAGGCGGGTGATCGTGGTCTCGGCGAAGACCTTGATCATGGCCTCCGGGTCGCCGTGCTCGCGCGCGTCCTGCTGCTGGAGGGCGACCACCCGCTGCTGGAGGGTGCGGATCATCTCCAGGCCGGTGCGGTCGCCGACGTGGGCCAGCCGGGGGTACTCATGGCCGCCGAAGTTGCGCTGGCTGATCTTGCCGTCCTTGGTGCGGTCGAAGACCGCGCCCCAGGCCTCAAGTTCCCACACCCGGTCCGGTGCTTCCTGGGCGTGCAGTTCGGCCATCCGCCAGTTGTTGAGGAACTTGCCCCCGCGCATGGTGTCGCGGAAGTGGACCTGCCAGTTGTCCTTCGGGTTGACGTTGCCCATCGCGGCGGCGCAGCCGCCCTCGGCCATGACCGTGTGTGCCTTGCCGAACAGGGACTTGGAGATGATGGCGGTCTTCTTGCCTGCCTGCCGGGCCTCGATCGCCGCCCGCAGCCCGGAGCCGCCGGCGCCGATCACCACCACGTCGTAGGGGAGCCGTTCGATGTCAGTCATGTCAGGTCCGGTTCCTTGCCTGCGCCTAGAAGAACCGCAGGTCGGTAATGGCGCCACTGGCCACCAGGCGGATATAGAGGTCGGTGAGCAGCACCCAGGTCAGCGAGATCCAGGCGAGTTCCATGTGCCTGGCGTTCAGCCGGGAGACGAGCGTCCACATCCGGTACCGGACCGGATGGGAGGAGAAGTGCTTGAGCCTGCCGCCGACGGCATGCCGGCAGGCATGGCAGGACAGCGAGTACAGCCACAGCAGCGCCGCGTTGATGATCAGGACCAGCGTGCCCAGGCCCATGTGACCCCACTGGCCGCCGTAGCTGCGGAACGCGATGACCGCGTCGTAGGTCAGGAACGCGTTGAACGTCAGGGCGATCCAGAAGAAGTACCGGTGCAGGTTCTGCAGGATCAGCGGGATCCGCGTCTCGCCCGTGTACCTGGCGTGCGGTTCACGGACCGCGCATGCGGCCGGCGCCCGCCAGAACGCCCGGTAGTAGGCCTTGCGGTAGTAGTAGCAGGTGAGCCGGAAGCCCATCGGCCCGCCGATGATGATGATCGCCGGTGTCAGCCAGGTCAGCCACGGGATCAGGAAGAAGCTGGAGTCCCCGGGGGTGCAGGTGGCCGCCAGGCAGGGCGAGTAGAGCGGGGAGATGTACGGCCCCCACACGTAGTCCGCGTTGACCAGGGAGGCCCAGGTCAGGTACACGACGACGACGCCCAGGAAGGCCGCCGTGACCGCGGGCTGGCGCCACCAGGGGTCTTTGCGCAGGGTGGCTTCCTTGATCTGCGCCCGGGTCTTGGCCGGCGCTGCTGGTGCCTGCGTCATCGGCTGCATCTCCACACTCGTACTCGCTGGGGGTCTGCTGGGCGGCCACAGCCCTTCCCTGGCGCCCGGTCGCACGCTGCGCACGAACCCTATTCCACTGAATATCATCGCGTCGGCCCGCAGGCCGATTGTGACTATGTGACTCTTACTACACCGCCTGCCCGGCAGGCGGTGGCGCCGCCCCGAGCGAGCGGCGCAGGAAGTCCACCTGGAGCAGCAGCAGGTTCTCCGCGACCTCCTCCTGCGGCGTCATGTGGGTGACCCCGGACAGGGGCAGCACCGCATGCGGCCGGCCCGCCGCGAGCAGCGCTGAGGACAGCCGTAGTGTGTGCGCGGCCACGACATTGTCGTCCGCGAGCCCGTGGATGAGCAGCAGTGGGCGGCTGAGCCCGGGGGCATCGGCCAGCAGCGAACTGGCCTGGTAGGGACTGGCCCCCTCCGTGCCTGGGGTGCCTGGCTCGCCCGCCCGGTCCGGCCCGCCGGGCTGGCCCAGGTAGCGCTCGGTGTAATGAGTGTCATACAGCCGCCAGTCGGTGACCGGCGCGCCGGCGATCGCGGCATGGAAAACATCGGGGCGGCGCAGCACCGCGAGCGCGGCCAGGAACCCGCCGAACGACCAGCCCCTGATCGCGACCCGGGACAGATCCAGGTCGCCGTGCCGGCCGGCGGCGGCGTGCAGCGCCTCGGTCTGGTCATCGAGGACCGGGCCGGCCAGGTCGTGCCAGACTGCCCGGTCCCACTCCGGCCCGCGCCCGGGCGTGCCCCGGCCGTCCGCGACAACCACAGCGAAACCCTGGTCGGCCAGCCATTGGGAGGTGAGGAACGCGCCACGGGCCGCCAGCACGCGCTGGGCGTGCGGCCCGCCGTAGGGGTCGAGCAGCACTGGCAGCTTGCCCGACCCTGGCTCATGCCAGGACGGCAGCAGGAGCGCGGTGCGGATGCCGGCCGGCCCGGCCGCGAACAGGCCGGGGTGGGGGGTGGGCAGGCTGGGGTGCTCGGCCAGCGAGGTGACCGGTGTGTCTGGCCGGCCAGCTCGCACTGCCCGCACGCGGGTGCCGTCCTCGGCGAGGGACCGCCGGATGATCACGGTGGTCCCGCCCGCCTGCCGCCCGGTGTGCACACCGGGCTCCGGCGTGAGCAGGACCACCCCGTCTGGGCCGTATGACCACAGGCCAATCTCGGTGGGCTCGTCCTGCGAAGCGGTGAACAGCACGGTCGAGCCGTCTGTGCAGCAGATCTCGCGTACCTGCAGGCTCGCCGGCGTGACCGGCTTGGCGCTGCCCTCGGCGAGTTCTTCCGGCGTGGCCACCAGCAGCCGCCTGGCCCCCTCGGCGTCGGTGGTCCACACGATCGCGCCATCGCTGGTGCAGGCGGGGACGCCGGGCACAATGTCCAGCCACCGCTGGTCGGTGTCTTCCCGCAGCACCGCGACCGCCCGCCTGGCCGGGTCCGCGGACAGCAGGCGCATCCGCCGCTGGTCGCGGCTTTGCACGACGATCAGCGGGTCCTGGTGATCCCAGTTCACGCTCACCAGGTACTCAAAGCCGGCCCGGTCCCATTCCACCGGCACCTGGCTGCCGTCCAGGCTCACCAGCACCAGGCTCACGTCGGCGTTGGGGGTGCCCGCAGCCGGGTAGGCGACCTCGGTCGCCGGGCGGCCGGGGTTGGCCGGGTCGGCGATGTGCCAGCGCTGGACGCCGGTCTCGTCCACCCTGGCCACGAGCAGGGCCGAGCCGTCCGGTGCCCACCAGTAGCCCCGCATCCGGCCCATCTCCTCCGCGGCGACGAACTCGGCGAGACCATAGCTGAGCCCCGGCACCCCGTTCGGGCCGATGATCTGCGTGTCCTGCCCCGTGCCCAGATCGATGATCCGCAGCGCGCCCGCGCAGACGTAGGCAACCCGGTGGCCCACCGGGTCGGGACGGGGGTCGAGTGCGGGGACCTCGGCGCCGATCGCGCGCGGGCGGGCCTGCCCGGTCAGGTCCGCCACATGCACCTGGCCGGCCAGCGTGAACGCTGCCACGGTCAGCGCGGAGTCGGTGGCGAACGCCACGATCCCGCCGGCTTGCTCGCGGGATCGTTCCCGGCGGGCCTTCTCCTGGGCGGGGACATCCCCGGCTGCGGCGAGCGCGGCGGGGTCGGCGATCAGGCGCTCCGCCCCGGTGCCGGTGTCGAGCACCCACAGGCACGTCACCGGGTCAGTGCCACCCTGGCTGCGCAGGAAGGCCACCCGGGTGCCGTCGGGGGAGATCTGGAAGGAACGCGGGGCGCCGAGGCTGAACCCCTGGGTCCTGGCCTGCTGCCGCGGGAAACTCTCGCTCATGCCCTGATCCTGCCAGGGACTGATTCTCTCAGGTGAAGTTGTCCTGATCTCAGCGGGACCCGCGGGACCGGTACCCCGACCTGGCATGTCACGATCACGGTGTGGAACCGCTGACGGCTGACCGCAGGCTGCTGCTGGTGCACGCCCATCCCGACGATGAGTCGATCGAGACAGGCGCGACGATGGCCAGGTACGCGGCCGAGGGCGCGGCTGTCACCCTGGTCACCTGCACGCTCGGCGAACTGGGTGAGATCATCCCGCCGGACCTGGCGCACCTGGCCGCCGACCGGGAGAACCGGCTGGGGGAGTACCGGATCGGCGAACTGGCCGCGGCCTGCGCCGCGCTCGGGGTGAGCGACCACCGGTTCCTTGGCTGGCCGGGCCGGTGGCTGGACTCGGGGATGATGGGCCTGCCCACCAACGACGCCCCGGACTGTTTCTGGCGGGCGGACGTCGGGGTGGCGGCAGCTGTGCTGGCCGAGGTGATCCGCGACGTGCGTCCCCAGGTGGCTGTCAGCTACGACAGCAACGGCTTCTACGGACACCCCGACCACATCCAGGCGCACCGGGTGACCTGCCGTGCGATCGAGGCCGCCGCAGATCCGGGCGGGCCGGCCGGGGGTGGCGAGCCGTGGCGGGTGGCGAAGTTCTATGCGACGGCGGTGCCGCGGGGGGTGCTGGGGGAGGCGATCCGGCTGGGTCCGGGCCGCCCGGCCCGCTTCAGCGAGGTGGCCTCGGCGGCCGACCTGCCGTACGGGGTCGCCGACGAGGAGATCACGACCGAGATCGACGGCAGCGCCTACCTGGCGGCCAAGACCGCTGCCCTGCGCGCCCATGCCACCCAGATCGCGGTGGAGGGCCCGTTCTTCGCCCTGCCCGACATGGTGGGGCTGCGTGTCAGCGGGCATGAGTACTACACGCTGCTCAGCGGGCGCGAAGCCCGGCCGCCCGGGGGCGTGGGCCGTGAGCATGATCTGTTCGCCGGGCTGTGAAGCCGGCAGCCGGGGCTGCGCCCATCTCGCCGCCGTATAGCCTGCTCTGCGTGGAGAGCAGGCAGGTTCGGGGCGTGGACGCGCTCACCGTGGGCAGTGCCTACGCGGCGCTGTTCCTGCTCGGCGTGGTGGAGGGAGTCATCGGCTGTTTCCAGTACAGCCGCGGCGCCGGCCCGGTGCCGGTGGCGGCGCTGGCGTTCTGCATCGCGATCTTCCTGACCTGCCTGCTGGCGGCGTGGGGCATGGGCTCGCCACTGGGCGGCCTCGTGCCTGCGCTCGGCTGGTTCGTGGCCTCCCTCGTGCTGTCCCTGCCGACCGCAGCCGGGAGCGTGATCATCACCAACACCGCCGCCGGCAAGTGGTACCTCTACGGCGGTGCCGTCAGCGCCGGCCTGGGAATGGTGCTCAGCTTCCGCGGGCGGTTCCGGCGGTGAGCCCGGTGGACCGCACCGATTTCCGGCGGGTCGCCGGCCGGTTCGCCAGCGGCATCGTCGTTGTTTCCACCAGCATGGGCGGAATAGGGCATGCCATGACGGTGACCGCGTTCACGTCGGTGTCACTTGACCCGCTGCTCGTCCTGTTCTGCGCGGAAAAGATCGCCCGTTTCCACGACGCTGTCCTGGCCGCCGGCACCTGGGCGGTGTCGGTCCTGAACGAGGACTCCGAGAAGATCGCCCGCTGGCTGGCCACGCGCGGGCGGCCGCTGGAAGGCCAGTTGGACGCGTTCCGGCACCATCCAGGCCCGCTGACCGGCGCACCCGTCCTCGATGACGCGCTCGCCGCGATGGAGTGCCGGACCACCGCGGTGCACGACGGCGGCGACCACAGCATCGTGGTCGGCGAGGTGCTCGCGGTCAGCGAGCCCAGGCCCGCAAGCGCGCCCCTGCTCTACTACGCGAGCGGCTATGCCCGCCTGAGCGGGGGCTGAGCTAGCGGATCGCCTCCTCGAGCTGGTCCAGGGCCCAGTCCAGGTCGTGCTCGGCGATGATCAGCGGTGGGGCGAGGCGGATGGTGGTGCCGTGGGTGTCCTTGGCGAGCACCCCGCGGGCGGCCAGCCGCTCGCATACTTCGCGGCCGCTCAGGCTCGCGAACTCCACCCCGGCCCACAGGCCGCGGCCGCGCACCTCGCGGACGGCGTGCCTGGGTAGCGCCGACAGCCGCTCGTGCAGGTGGGCGCCCAGTATGGCGGACCGCTCCTGGAACTCACCGGTGGACAGCATCGCGATCACCTCGCGGCCGATCGCGCAGGCGAGCGGGTTCCCGCCGAACGTGGAACCATGCTGGCCGGGCCGGAAAACGCCGAGGATCTCACGCGAGGAGACCACCGCCGACACCGGCATGATGCCGCCGCCGAGGGCTTTGCCGAGCAGGTACATGTCCGGCTGCACGCCCTCGTGCTGGCAGGCGAAGGTGGTCCCGGTGCGCCCGAGCCCGGACTGTATCTCGTCGGCGATCATCAGCGCGCCATGGGAGGTGCACAGTTCGCGTACGCCGGCCAGGTAGCCCGGCGGGGGAACGATCACGCCGGCCTCGCCCTGGATGGGCTCGATGAGCACCCCGGTCACGCGCTGGTTCATGGCGGCGGCCAGCGCGCTGAGGTCCCCATAGGGCACGACCCGGAAGCCGGGGGTGTAGGGGCCGTAGGAGGCACGCGCCTGCTCGTCGGTGGAGAAGCTGACGATGGTGGTGGTGCGCCCGTGGAAGTTGCCTTCGAAGGCCACGATGACGGCCTGGTCCGCAGGTACGCCCTTGACCTCGTAGCCCCACTTGCGGGCGGTTTTGATCGCAGTTTCCACCGCCTCCGCGCCGGTGTTCATCGGCAGCACCATCTCCATGCCGGCCAGCGCCGCCAGTTCGGCGCAGAACGGCCCGAACTGGTCATGGTCGAACGCCCGGCTGACCAGTGTCACCCGCCCGAGCTGCCGCTGCGCGGCAGCGATCAGCCGGGGGTGCCGGTGACCGAAGTTGATGGCCGAGTAGGCGGCGAGCAGGTCCAGGTACCGGCGCCCTTCGACGTCGGTCGCCCAGGCGCCCTCCGCCTCAGCGATCACGACGGGAAGCGGGTGGTAGTTGTGTGCGCTGTGGGCATCGGACAGGGCGCGCAGTCCGGTGGATGTGGGTCCCACCATCACGCTCCTGCCCCCTCTCATGGCCTCAGCTCCAGTGTGCAGCATTTCGGGCCACCCCCTGCCTTGCGGAACTCCGACATGTCCACCGGCACCGGCTCGAAGCCGGCGGCGGCGATCTGAGCGGCCAGTCCCTGCGCCTGCGCCGGCAGCACCACGTGGTGGCCGTCGCTGACCGCGTTCAGCCCGAGCACCTCGGCATCGGTGTCCTTGACCTCGATCAGTTCGGTGAACTGCGAGGCCAGCGCCGCCCGCCCGGCGTCATCGAAGGCCGCCGGGTAGTAGGCGGCGATGCCGGGGCCGAGCAGGCACAGCGCGGTGTCCAGGTGGTAGTAGCGCGGGTCGGCCAGGCGCAGGCTGATCACGGGCAGCCCGAAAATCTCTTCAAGATCATTCTGAACGCAGGCATCGGTGCGGAACCCGTGCCCGGCCAGGATCGCGCTGCCGGTGTAGACGAGATCCCCCTCGCCCTCGTTGACCCGGCGCGGTTCGTGGACGGCGCGGTACCCGCTGCGCCGGAACCAGTCGAGGTAAGCCGGGCCCTCAGCGGCACGCTCGGCGTGGCGGAAGCGGGCTCCCAGCACGGCCCCGCCGATCACGGTCGCACCGTTGGCCGAGAAAACCATGTCCGGCAGCCCGGGCACCGGGTCGATGATTTCCACCCGGTGGCCGAGAGCGAGGTAGGTCGCCCGCAGTGCCCGCCATTGCCGCGTGGCGAGCTGGCGATCGACCGGATCGCCGGTGTTCATCCAGGGGTTGATGGCGTACTCGACCCGGAAATGCTCCGGCGGGCACATCAGGTAGCTCCTGGCCTGCATCCAGCCTCCTGTCCGCTGTCGTGATCATGGTGGTGATCACAATCCAGCCTAGGAGCGCGCCTGAGCAGGGGATATGCG
>OFGV01000060.1_pt1 | contig 17543 bp, 11 predicted proteins | sample 1521911 | NCBI WGS metagenome assembly OFGV01 (sample SAMEA2553413, study PRJEB24118) | soil metagenome
GGAAAGAGGTCCTGACGATACATGCGGCGGTCCGTGTTTTGCACGGCCGCAGTCTAGAGAGAAGCCCCGTGAAGGCAACCTTTCCGCGCCTCTCTCGGCCCCGAGCCGCGCCGATGGTAGAATGAAGCCATGCGGGAGCAAGGGAGGGTTCGCCATGCAGGAGGGTGAGCGGCGGCTGCCGCGCCTCGCGGCGCCTGCGGTCACGGTCGAGCGGCTCGCCCGCGGCGCCGCCGAACACCGAGCCGATGAGCTGATAGCCGGCGCAGACGGCGAACGCCACAGCTCGGCGGGTGGCGGCCGCGGCCAGGCCACCGTCGCCCCGCAGTCGCCGGGCCGCGAGCACCTGCGGCAGGTCCTCGCCGCCGCCGAGCCGGCGATGTCGAGCGTCACGACCGGACCAAGTCCGGCGAGGCCAAGCAGCGGCACCCGGACTGGCGCGTGGATCTCGATGCTCACGGTCGGCGCGTCGTTGGTCTGACCAGTGATCGCATCGACACCGGGCTCGTTGCTCACGAGCACGTCCGCCCCGGCTGCGATGTCCGAGGCCGAGGAGACGAGCCGGGTGGGGGCGCGGGCCAGGGGGCATCACCCGCCCCTGGCCCCCCGCCCGGCAAACGCGTGGTTCGCCCGCTCCCGGCCCGGCCCCGGGGGTGCCCCCGGCCCCCGGGACGGGGCCGACCGCCACATCGTTGCCCGTTCCCGCCCCGATGATGAGCACGTTGTTCAGGCTCGCCCGGGTGACGTGCCGGTACGGGTAGAAGTAGAACGGCTTCACCGCGTGCATGGAACTGATGCACCGGGCCGCCTGGTAGGGGATGTTGTTGGCCGACACGGTAATCACGCGGCAGCCTCGGCTGTGCTCCACGATGGACAGCTTGTTGTAGGGCGACCACCTCTGGTTCGGCACGACCGACTCCAGGATCAGGAGCGTGACCACGCCGGCGATGGCGATCAGCTGCCACCACCGCACCCGCGGCAGCAGCAGGACCACCAGCCCGGCCCCGGCGACCACACCCCAGCCCGCGGGTGGCATGTCCATGAAGGACAGGGCCGAGAACACCGCGATCCCGGCGATGCTGCCCAGGATGTCGAGCCGGTAGGCAGGCAGTGGCCGGAAGCGGACGAAGATCCGGGCGACCGCCTGGCCGATCCCGGCCATCACCGCCGCTGTGAGCAGGAAGACGATGGTGAGGCTCACCGGCTGGGGCAGTGCGGGGGTACCGCTGAGTCCCTGGAGCGGGCTGGAACCGCTCAGGTTCGCCAGGATCACCGGGAAGGCAAGGACGAAGCCCACCAGCGCCAGCAGCACCACCGGCGTCCAGCGCAGGTAGTCGCGGCTGGACTTGGCGTTCAGGAATCCGATGCCGATGCCGAGGAAACTGGCCAGGAGCATGAAATTGGTCGCCCTGGTCACGTACACGTTGTTGGACGTGACCCAGCGGATCAGGGCCAGTTCGACGAACAGCATCATGAAGCTGGCGAAAACTAGTCTGTACTGGTCCCCCGGCCGCGGCCCGGCCAGTATTTCGGCCTGCTGATCGCTGGTTTTGGTCTCGGTCATGGTCTCGGCGAGGTCGGCGCTGGCCCTGTCAGAGAGTTTCCCGGTATCCACCCGTGCAACCGTAGCCAATACATGACCGGGCAGTCCGCGGAAACGTGCGGCCGGGTGTGATTCGGGCAGCAAACTCCCGATGCCAGTGCGCCGGGTACGGTCCAGGGCAGAAGTTGACCTGCCACGTGAGAACCGCTTTATGGCCGGGCTTCCCGGCCACGCGAACGGGACCCGGATGGCGCGCGATGCCGCCCGGGCTGGGGCCGTCCCGGCTGGGACCGGGGCTGGCGGTACTGTGCCCGCCCTGGCTGTGCCCGCCCTGGCTCGGCCCGCCCTGGCTCGGCCCGCCCGTCAGCCGGGCCCGGCACCTGGGCGCGTGCTGGACCGCTGGGCCAGCGCCCCGCTGCTGCGTCTTTGTGGCTGATGGTCAGGTAGGCGACCAGGGCCACGATGATGACCGTCATCGCGAGGCTCACCGGTCCCCAGCCGAGTGCCAGGCCACCCCGGCTGGTGGGCACCGACATCCAGTCCGCGAAGGAGGCGCCGAGCGGGCGGGTCACGATGTAGGCGAACCAGAAGGCCACGACGGCATTGAGGCCGAGCCGCCAGGGAGCGATGGCAGGCACCGCGATCACCACGGCGAACATGACTCCCGAGGCGAAGAATCCCAGGCCCATGGTTGCCGCGGTCATGTCGCCCGCGGCGGTGCCGAGCGCGAACGTGGTCATCACCGTGGCCCAGTAGAAGGCTTCCCGGCGCCGGGTGCAGATGCTGTGGATCGACAGCGTCCGCTCCACCGCGTACCAGGTCGCGAAGACCGCGGCCAGTGCCACGGAGAAAAATGACGTCGATACCAGGTACGGGATGCCCAGCCCGACGTGAATAACGTCGGCGACCATCGTCCCGGACACCGCGACGCAGACGACAGCCAGCCAGTAGATCCAGGTCGCGTAGCGACGGCGGAAGAACTGCAGCGCCAGCGAGGCCACCAGGGCGATACCGCCCAGACCCACCGCGATCACCGGGCTGAGCCGGTGGACCAGGTAGTCCGAGGTTGCCTCGCCCATCCCCGTGGTGAGCACTTTGGTGAGCCAGAAGTAGACCGTCACCTCGGGCACCTTGCTGGCTGTATGCCGCAGGCTGGCCGCGGGCCCGGCGCGCCGCAGTTCGCCTGTCGTCACCGGGGAAGTATGACAAACCAATCCCAATGCCCCCATTGCGCCACGGCAAAGTCTGAGCCAACCGCCGGCGGCCCGCGGGCGCGGCCATCGGCGGCCCAGTGGGCGGCCCATCAGCTTGCCGGAGTCCTGGGCACCTATCGGCGCACCGGCGGCTCGGCCCAGGTCGGCATGCCTGCAGTTCGTGCAGCAACGGGTTCGGGACCTCGTCACTCTCGGCGAACATCCGCCGCAGGCGGGCGGCTTCGATCGCGCACCGCTGCTGGACGCCGGGGTCGTCGGGGTGGAGGCTGAACATCTCCGAGGAGACCGTCAAGGACTACATCAACCGGGCCCGGGTCAGATACGCCAGGATCGGCCGTCACGGTCCCACCAAGACCGCACTGCTCACCCGCGCCCTGGAAGACGGGCTGATCACTCTTGCCGAGGTACGGACGGCTACCCCCCGGCAGCCGGCGGCCAGCGCTGAACGGGCTGTGCCCGGTCAGCCTCCGACGGGATGCAGCATGAAGGCGCCGACTCCCTTGAAGATCTCCTCATTCACGATGAAGACAAATCCAAGGGCGAACAGCGCAGTAAGCGGCGCCGCGGAAAGGTACACAAGCCACTGCCGCCCGGCTTTCTGCTGCTGTCCGACCCAGCGCTTTACCGGCGGCAGCCTCAGCACGAGCAGCGGGATACTGCAGGCGACTGCCTGATACATGCGCTGGTGGAAGACAGGGTCGCCATCGCCCCCGTGTTCGATCCCGAATCCTTCCAGCAGCGCCAGGTGCAGTACGAGCAGCCCCCAGATGAGGTATGTCAGCCGGTGCAGTTGCTTCCAGTACTTACCGAGCCACCGCTGGGCCGGATTATTTGCTGTCGCCAGGAGCGGGATCAGCAGGACCACCATTGTGAGCCCGACCAGCAGGAAGCTGTGCCCAGCCAGCCGGCCGAACACGCCCCCGGCAAAGCTGGTCGTGATGGATGCGATGGTGGCGTCAGTCATTGCCGTGACGGCAAAGATGATGCCGTACCACCTGCGGAGCGGAGCGATCCACCGTTGCCTGGTTACGGTGATGACCGGGGTGACGAGCAAGGTCAGGAACAGGCATATCTCGCTCCCGGTCCCCAGCACGTCGGCTTCCGCGCCGTTCAGGGTGTCATTGTTCAGCGTTATGACACCCCGCGATATGAAGAGCAACGGGAGTAACACGGGAAGGCGGAGGAGGAGGAGCGCGACTGTCTGCTTCCTGATGGTCGCGGTGGGGAATACGAAGTCCTGCTCCATCCAGGTGTCAACCGCAGTCTTAGCCATGTGCAGCCTTCTCCTTCCGTAGCGCGCCGCTGCCTTTTCTGCGGCCCTTGCCCGGGGGACCGGACCCGGTGTGGCTACTGTGGCAAACCGTCTATGGCTTGTGCCGCTTCGGGTGGTGATGCGCTTTCGGGTGATGCGCTTTCGGGTGATGGGCTTTCGGGTGATGGGCTTTGGAGTGATGGGCTTTGGAGTGATGGGCTTTGGAGTGATGGGCTTTGGAGTGATGAGTCTTCAGATGGTGGTGTGTTCCCGGCGCGTTCGGCTGGCCCGGGCCCTGATCCTCCTGAAGGCCGTTGGACGCCGTCGCGCCTGTTCCGGCAGACCGGAACACGAAGAAGCTGAACCCGTGCAGCGCTATCTCCGTAGTCCCGGCGACAACAGAGAACAGGAACAAGGCCGCAACAGCGACCGAGGTCAGGCGCATGGCCTTGAACTGCCGGGTCCGGGCTGGTGGCGCCGTGGCCGGCCGTGTCCCGGGTTTGGTGGCTGGGCGGGTGGCTGGTTTGGCGGCCGGTTTGGTGGCTGGGCGGGCTGTCGGCTTGGTGGGCGGCCGCGCTGCCGGTTCGGTGGCCGGCCAGGCTGCGGTTCTGGCAGCAGACCGGGCCAATGGCGTGGTGGCTGGCTCAGCGGGGAGAGTCAGATTCTCGGTCACGTAGGCCGCCACCTGGCCGAGTTCAGCCGACATCGACGTCACGGCCGCCCGCAACTCGGCGGCTTCCCGTTCCGCTGCTTCGCGCAGCGTGGTTGCCTGGGCGGCTGCCTGCTGCTTTATCTCGGCGGCTTCCATTTCTGCTGCTTCGCGCAGCGCGGCTGCCTGCTGCCTTATCCGGGCAGCCTGGTCGTCGGCATCGGTGAGAATCCACTTCACCAACTGGACAGAGTCCGCCAGCCGCGGTTCCCCGGCCTCCCGCAGGGTGGGGGCGATTAACCCGGCCGCATCCGCTCTGCCGAATGGGCGAGTCTGCCCGGCGGTGGCGCCATAGCCTGGCCCCCACTCCTGGCCGGTGGTGGTGCCATAACCTGGCCCCCACTCCTGGCCCGCGGTGGGAGTTTCGGTGAGCACAACCTGGTGCCAGGTGTCGTCGACCGCGACCTCATCATGTGACGCCGCACCCGCAGTTCCGGCCATCCGGGCCGACCATCGTTGCACATTGCCATATGGATCGGCGCCCGGTGCCCCCGTGTGCCGCGGATAACCGGCCGGGATACCTATCTGAGGCGCAGGTGCCGATGGCGCCGCTGTCTGCCAGTGCTGCGTGTGATGCAGTACGGGCGGCGGTTTCCGCTGGGGTAGGACCGGAGGGGTGCCAGGGCCTGGCGGCTGGCCCGGGCGGGCGCCACCAGGCTGCGGCCATCCTGGGTCGTTGGTGACAGGCATCGGCCCGCTTGGGTGGTCCGCGGCGGGGAATGGCCCGCTTGGGTGGTCGCCCGCGGGCTGCCAGCTTGAGATACCAACGGCGGGCTGTGGCCAGCTTGGCTGATCGGCGGCGGGCTGTGGCCAGCTTGGGTAGTCCGCCACGGGCTGTGGCCAGCTTGGGTGATCGGCGGCGGGGATCGGCTGGCCCGGCTGGCCGGCGGCGGGCATCGGCCCGCTTGGGTGGTCGCCGTCGAGTACTGGCCAGGGCGGTCCGGCAGGACCAGTTCCGCTTTCCTTTGTTCCGGTACGGCCGGTCTTGGCCACAGCCGGGGAGCCCGGCGCGGCGGCCCGCCGGGGCCTGCCTTTGCCGGTGGCACCAGCCCGGCGCCGCTGTCTGAGCACCATGACCAGCCCGGCGGCGAAGAAGATGATCAGCGCCACGCCGAACGCGATCGCGACACCCACGCCTACCCACTCGAACCCAGGGCGAGGTGCCGCCGCCGCTGCGCTCGCTTTGGCAGGCCGGCCCGATGCCGGTGCGGTGGGCGACGGAGCGGGCACGGGCAGCGGGCCGAAGTGGACCCCGGGTCCTGTCGCGTCCGCGGGCAGCTGGAGGATCCAGCCGCGGTCAATCGACCGGGGATTCTCCAGCCGCGCGCCGTTCGGCTGAAGCCGGCCCTTGTTCAGATTGAAGATCTCCATGTACCGGCGGCCGTTGCCGAGGGTCTGGGCCGCGATGGCATAGAGGTCCGCAGGCCCGTGCCCCGGTGCCGGGACAATGTAGTACTTGACCCGTGCGGGTGACAGCGACGCGGACATGCCTGACTGGGCACGGAAGTCGCTGGCGGAAGCGACAGAGCCCGCCCACAGGGCGGCGAACATCGTGGTGGCGGCGAGTGCCGCAGCGATCATACGTGCGGTCGTCCGCAGGAGGCCGCGTGCATGGCCGCGGAAACCTCTGATGTGGGTCATCATCTCCGTCGTCTCGTGCCGCGCGCGCCTGAGAACGGTGCGGCGTTTGTCCGTGGGCCTACCCGCTCACTGGGGGGCAGACTAGACCACATCAGTCACTTCTGCACAGGGACGGATAACCCCCCTGGGGGACGGAAACCCCTTAGGGGGGCCGGCAGAGCCCCATAAGACTTGCCGGGCCCGGCGGGCCTGCTCTTGCCGTTCCGGCACGTTAGGGGCGGCCTACTTCCAGCGCCACGAGGAAAGGAACGCGTGGAACGCGCCCGAGTTCGAGGACGCGAACCGGCCGGATGGTGTGGCCATCCCTATGATGACGTTACGCCGGCCCCTGAATACGATAATCGTACGGAAGGTATTTCCGGATGATGACTTCGTTTCGTAAGGCCGCTACCGGAAGATCGGGTGGCGGATCGAAAGCCGTGACAGCGATCCGGCCAGGCTGGCGGCCGCCAGCGCGCCCAGGCTGGCGGCCCGCACGCCGGGCTCACCGCGGAACCGGCGCCGCAGTTCCATCTGGACCTTGGCTCCCTGGCCTCGGGCAACCCGGTGGAGGAGCTTGTCCTTGTCGCTGGCCGGCAGATCCTTGATCCATCTGGCCAGCTTGCGGGGGTCGTCTTTCGTCCCGGCCAGGGGCCGGCCCGCCCGGGCTGCGATCGTGCGCAAGCCGGCGTCGAGACGGAGGAAGCCGGCCGGGGCCCGCTGTGGCGCGGTGAGGGCTCCCAGGCCGGCGGGGACCGGTGGTTCGAGTTCGTCCTCTCCGTCGTAGCCGAAGGCGTCCTCGCCGCGTTCCCAGGTTCCGAAGGCCGCCAGCCAGGCCAGGTAAAGGGGACGCACGAGGACGAGGTGTTCTCCGTAGGCCCAGGCGGCCACGTGAGGGTCGGTGCAGTACTGCCCGGCGGCCGGCAGGCTGAGGAATGCGCGGGGCAGGCGGAGCATCACCTGGTGAGTGCCCCAGTTGCTGACATAGAGGTGGGCGTCGTAATAGCGCTCCATCATCTTGGGCGGATCGCCACGGAAGGGCTGAAGCATGCTCCCGGGATCGGTGAGCAGGAGAAGTGCTGGTCCCGCCTGGCATTACGCCCGTCAGGACATTGCCCGGCAGATCTCCCGGCGGTGGCCCACCCCCACGACCAGGATGACGAGCTGCTCGTCCATGACGTCGTAGATGACCCGGTAATCGCCAGCGCGCAGCCGGTAGCGGTCTTCGTACCCGGCGAGCTTCTTGACGTTGGCGTCCGGGCGGCGTGGATCGTCGCCGAGCAGGGCCAGTGCCCGCAAGATCGTCAGCGCGGCTGGCTGGGGAATGGCCCGCAGTTGCCTGACCGCACGCTCCCGCCACCGGAACGCGTACTTCACGCGACGCCCTTGCCCGGCTCCTCCTCAAAGATCGCGGCCACGACCTCGGACATGCTGTAGGTCGGCGTGTCGGGATTTTCCGCTAGGTCGCGGTCGGCTTCCCTGGCGAAATACCGGTCGATCGCGTCTTCGAGGGCGTTGAAGTCCTCGATGGGCACGACAGCGGCGGCGGGCTGGCCGTTGCGGGTGATGATGGTGGGCGTTCCGCCCTGGGCTCGCGTGATGAGTTCGGCGAAGTGCGCGCGGGCATCCCGCACGCTCAGGTGGTTCTGGCCGTCATCCATGCCCTCAGTGTACCCAGAATTGTGTACACGTACGATCCTGGCAGGTTCTCGGCCCACCGCGATCCCGCCCTGTTAAGCATTCACCGCACTTTCAGCGGATCCCGCCCTCAATGCTATCTACTACTTTGCTTCGTAACTAGCACCGGTGGAATCAGTCGTTTATTCCCCAAAGGCGGGTTGATGCTGGGAATTTCAGCGTACGGTAGATTCTCCAAGGCGCCCAAGGGGAGGGGTTGCCAGATGCGGCACGCTGGTTCATCCGGCGCAGGCGTCGGCTATCGGGCACGGCTCGTCTGGTGGAAGAAGGGGCGGATCGCCGCTGCGGGTGCAGCGGTAGTCGCCGCATTAGCGGGCACGTCGATGGCTGGCGTCCCGGCGGCGTCGGCGAGCGTGAGCGAGACGGTCATTGTCACCGCGACCGGGCTGCTGAGCCCGGCCGCGGCGGTGGAGGAGGTCGGCGGCACCGTTCTGACGCAGTACCACCTCATCAACGGGGTCGACGCTTTGATCCTCACGGCTGAGGAGCCGGTGCTGGCGGCATTGCCGGGTATCACTGTGACTCCAGATGTTTCGGTGAGTGTGCAGTCCACAACGGTGTCGACCGGGCCCCACACGCCCTCGGATGCGTTCTTGCAGGAGACCGGGTCTACGCAGTTGGCATCGGGTGGCGACACCGGCCAGGGGGTCACCGTGGCCGTGCTGGACACGGGGATCGACAACCTGCCCGACTTCTCCGGGCGCCTGGTCGGTGGGGTGGACCTGACGAACGAGAACAACCCGTACCAGGACAGCTACGGGCATGGCACCTTCGTGGCCGGTCTGATCGCCGGCGACGGGGCCTCGTCGAACGGGCAGTACTCAGGCGAAGCGCCTGGCGCCAAGCTGGTGTCGATCAAGGTCGCGGGGGCGGACGGCACGACCCACTTGGGGACTTTGATCTCGGGCCTGCAGTGGGCGGCGGATCACCAGAGCATCTACGGCATCGAGGTCCTCAACATCTCCCTGGGGTTCCAGCCCAGCCAGTCCACGGTCAACAACCCCTTGGACCAGGCGGTAGAGGCGGTGTGGAACTCGGGTATCGCGGTGGTGGCCTCGGCAGGCAACGCCGGGCCGTTCAACGGCACCATCCTTTCCCCCGGCGACGACCCGCTGGTGATCACGGCGGGCGCCTTGGACGACATGGCCACGGCGTCGATCACCGACGACGAGATGAACGACTTCAGCAGCGCCGGGCCCACCTCGCCCGACGGCTGGGTCAAGCCTGACCTGGTCACCTCGGGCCGGTCTGTTGTGAGCCTGGCCGCGCCGGGCTCGACGATCTACTCTCAGAACCCCTCGGCCAGGGTCGGCTCGGCGAACTTCGTCGGCTCGGGTACCTCGTTCAGCGCGGCTATCACCAGTGGGGCGGCAGCGTTGGTCCTGGCCGACAACCCGGGTCTCACCCCCAACCAGATAAAGGCCCGCCTGCTCGGCAATACCAGCCCTGGTCCGGTCGGCAACCCCTTCGTCGACGGCCACGGGGCCCTCAACGCCTACGCCGCGGCTACCGCGGGCCCGATGAACTTCAACCAGTCGGCCGCCAACCTGACCCCGGCCTCGCCTGGCACCACCGTCTCGCTGTCGCCCACCCGCCCCGTCGACACATGGAACACGAACCTGTGGTCGGGGACCTCCTGGAATCAGACGCCATCCGATGGCTGGGCGTGGAACGGCTGGGCGTGGAACGGCGGGGACTGGAACGGCTGGGCCTGGAACGGCGCAACGTGGAACAGCGGGGACTGGAGTGGCTGGGCCTGGAACGGCTCTGCCTGGAGTGGCTCCGCCTGGGACGGCTCTGCCTGGAGTGGCTCCGCCTGGAACAGCTCAGCATGGAGCTGACACGTGCCTGATGCGGTAGTCAAGCTATGAAGGTCCCGCGTGCTACCTGGGCCGTCGTCGCGGCTTCGGTCGTGGGTGGTGCGTTTACCCTATTCGTCGCCGTATGGAGGCAATCGGGCTCGGGGCACGTCGACGAGAGCCAATGGATCGTCGCAGCTACGATGGGCGTTCTTGTCCTGGGGAGCTGGGTGTGGCCGGTCGTGGTGTACCGGGGAGGCGAATCTGGGGCCTTCAATATGGACGAGGGTTTCTTTGTGATCCTCGCCCTCCTCGTGCCACCGCTGGTCACTTTGGGGACCTTTGCTCTGGCGACCGTCCTGGCTCAGGCGGCCCGCCGGCGCCCTCTTGTCAAGTCGGCCTTCAATGCTGGGCAAGTTCTGATAGCGGCGGGTCTGGGACTGGCTGTGAGCCGCAGTATCGCTGCTCCCTCGAATTCCCTCACCGCAGGTCAGACTGCAGCCATCGCGGTCGGGGTGGGAGTGTACTTCGTCATCAATACGTTTCTCGTGGCCGGCGTTGTGGTCTCGATGGGCACGGCCTGGGGAGAGTTCACCAACGATCTTCCGATCCAGGTGACACTTGCTGGCGCAGGAGCATTGGTTGGCGTGGTTTTGGCATTGGCGATACAGGCTCATCTGTGGGCGGTGGCGTTGGCAATCCCGGGACTGGTCGTGGAGCGTCGGCTCATCAGTGCCCGGTTCGCGGCGCTGTACGACCGCGCCCGGATGGAGGGGTTGTACGAGGTCACCTTGGAGGCAAACCGCGGGCTGCGGCAGCAGGCGGTGCTCGAGACGATCCTGGGGTCGGTACGGTGGCTGCTTCGTAGCCCGGAGGCCACCCTGACGCCTGATGACCCGGGTCCTGGTCAGCTGGCGGCGCCTATGACCGTTGCCGATCAGCAGCAGTGGCTGGTGGCGTCGGGCCGGCGCCGGGATGAGCCTTTCGACGACGCCGATCGGGGCCTGCTGAAGGCCCTGGCCGCCGTGGGCAACGGGGCGCTCAGCAATGCCGAGCTATACCAGCAGGTCCATGTCGAGCGCGAGAGGCTCTCCTCGATCACCCTCAATATCGGAGAAGGCGTCTGTGCCATAGACGCAGACGGGAAGCTGACTTTCGTCAACCGGGCTGCGGCCGACATGATCGAGCTGCCGTCGCTCAACATCACGATCGACGACCCGGTGAGCGATGGTGTCCTCACGGCGCCCGACTTCCTGCTCGTACCGGCCCGCGAAGCCATGCGCACGGGCCGCACCATCCGGGAGGACGACGCCCGGTTCCGCGGCAAGAACGGCGGCACCATCCCGGTTGCGTATACGGCCTCTGCGGTCATGAGTGACGGCACACCGTCAGGCGCGGTGATCGCCTTTCGTGACATCACCGAACGCAAAGCCTTCGAAGACGAACTCCACCATCACGCCTGCTACGACAGCCTCACCGGCCTGGCGAACCGCCGGCTGCTGGTGGAGCGCCTCGATCAGGCGCTGCGGCGGTCAGCCCTGGACTGCAAGACCCACGCTCTGATCTTCGTCGATGTGGACCGCTTCAAGAGCATCAACGACAGCCTTGGTCACGTGACCGGCGACGGGTTCCTGGTGGCGATCGGGGCGCGCATGAAGGGGGTGGTGCGAAGTCACGACCTGCTTGCCCGCTTCGGCGGCGACGAGTTCGTGGTGCTGCTGGAGGACGTGGCTGGAGTGGAGGTGGCGGTCGCTGCGGCGCGGCGCATCTGCGCCGCCGTCGAACAGCCCATGGTGCTGCCCGACGGCTACGAGCTGGTCGCCAGCGTGTCGGTCGGCATCGCCCTCACAGAGCCAGGTAAGACAGCCGACGACGTGCTTCGCAACGCCGACGTGGCGATGTACGACGCCAAGGCCAAGGGCGGGAGCGGCATCTACAAGGTGTTCGACCAAGCTTCCATGGGAACCCGCTCCTCCGAGCGGCTCCAGATCGAGGCCGATCTGCGCAAAGGGCTCGAGCGAGATGAACTCGAGGTGCATTACCAGCCGTTCTACTCCCTTGACGAGCAGCACATCGTGGGCGCAGAGGCGCTGGTGCGGTGGCGCCACCCCACGAACGGTTTGATCAGCCCCATGAGGTTCATCCCGATGGCAGAGGAGACGGGGCTGATACTGCCGCTGGGCCGTTACGTTCTGGACGAAGCGTGCCGGCAGGTGCGCTCGATCCGGGACCGGCTGGACGTGGACCTGCCCATCAGCGTCAACCTCTCACCCCGCCAGTTCCAGGAGAGCGGGCTCTTGCCGCAGGTGGGGGCGGCCCTCGATGCAGCCGGCCTGCCCTCGGAGCTGCTCATATTCGAGATCACCGAGACCATGGTCATGGAAGACCTTTCCGGCGCTCGCGAGGTCATGAAGAAGCTCAACCGGCTGGGCGTACGCCTGGCCATCGACGACTTCGGCACCGGCCACTCCTCACTTGCGTACCTCAAGCAGTTCCCGGTGCACGAAGTAAAGGTGGACCGCACCTTCGTACAGGGCGTCGCCGAGAGCCAGGTGGACTCGGCGATCGTCCGGGCCGTCATCGACCTGGCCGATGCCATGGGCATATCGGCGGTGGCTGAGGGCGTGGAAACCGAGAACCAGGTCGCCGGGCTCAGGATGCTCGGATGCCAGGTGGGGCAGGGGTTCTACTTCTCGCGGCCGCTTCGCACCGAGGAGTTCGACGAGCTTCTCACCCGGCACTTCGCCCGGACCGCGGGACCGACCGGGCCGGTGCTGATCGACAAGGGCGCGAACATGTCGGGCATCACCGCTGTCTCCCCGGTCCGGGCCCGCCCCACCATTGCCTCCACGCTGCCCGGCTGAGGACGAACCGGCCGGGGTGGGCGGAGCCAGCTCACCCAGGCCCGGTGACGGCCCGCCCTCACGTTGCCGCTCGCCGTGCGGAACACCGTCGCCGTGCTCCAGCCGATCCGTCGTAGCCGAAAGCGCAACCGGGGAAATCCACGGCCTGGCAGAACGACGGCCCTGCGCAGGAGACCGATACCAGGTCATGGGCGTGGGCGCCGAGCGCGGTGGCGCCGACCAGGTGTGCCCATCGTAGGTGGCGGCGTCGCCCCCGCCGACGGCCGCGCAGAAGGTAGCGGTCGGGCAGGAGATGGAACTCGCGGAGACGCCAGGTGCCGAAATCATCCTGGGCCGCATTATGCGCTTTGGCACTGCGGCTCGGTTAGCGCGTTGCGCATCACTGTTTCGGGGTCGCGAGCGAGGGCGACCAGGTCGCGTACCCGCTGAGTCAGGTAGTCATCCCGGCTGAGCGTGGGTGCGTATAGCCAGGCGCGGCCGTTGCGGTGGCGGCGGGCCAGGTCCTTACGGCAGAGGATGGTCAGCACGGTCATCACCGTGGTGTAGGCGAGATCGCGCGGGTAGGCCAGACGTTTGGTCACCTCGGTGACTTTGAGCGGTTCAGAGGTGTCCCACAGGGTGAGCATGATGGCGCTTTCCAGCGGGCCCAGGCCCGGCATTGGCCGGCTCACCGGATGTTCTGAAGGCAGATCGCCGTGGTCGCGGTGGTGCTGGTCGTCGTTCATCACAGTCCTTGGGCGAGGGGGAGCCGGGGTCTGGCGCACGCTCTGGCGTCAGGTGGAGCGGGCAGCGTCAGGCCAGCGGCCATGCGGGCCAGGGACAGGCGCCGGCCCAGCGCGCGGCCAGCCCGGGCGATCCCGGGCTGGCCGTTGACTCTGCGCCGGTTGCACGACAAATACTGCTGCAAGTTGCAGCCGGAAACATCGGTCAGGTGACCGATGTTTAACCCGTGCACATGAGCCTGTGCGCGAGCAGTGCCCCGGGTGCCGCCGGTGACCTGCTCGGCGAGCACCGGCAGCGGGCTCGGGTTACCCGGCCCGCGGCTGTGCAGGTGTTCCAGGATCCTCACCGCATGTTCGAGCATCCGGTCACTGCCGCGGCGCAGCAGCCTGGCGATCGGCCCGCCGTCCTCCAGCGCCGACCACCAGGAGCCGAACCATGCCTCGCTGACGGGCATGGACGCACCCGCCGTCGCGATGGTGTCCGCGCGCTGCTGTTGTTCCCGTTCCCGTTCGGCGGGCCGGTCGCGCAGCGAGCCGCCGACGATGACCAGAGCGTCATGCAGACGGGTGCCGTGCCGCTGGCGCGGGGCCGCGTCCAGCCAGGCTGCGCCGGGCCGCGGCGAGCAGCCGTTTCCAGCCCTCTCCGCGCAGCTCCGTCAGGTCCTCGGCCACGGTGGCCTCACGCCGCAGCGGTGATCGTCCGCCGGGTGCCGGGCGAACCGAGCGCGGCGGACAGGTCGCCTGCCTCGTCGGCGAGGAGCTGCGCTCCGTCCCACACCAGTAGCAGTGCGCTGACGGTGTGCTCGATGGGAGAGTGCGCCAGGTCGTAGTGTGCGGCGGCGCGGACGCCGGCCTGGGCCGCCCACAGGTCGTAGCCTGTCATGAACAGGTCCAGATCGAACTGTGCGGCCAGGCCCATCAGCTCGCCGCGGCCGGTGTCGTCCACCCCGGCGAACGCCTCGTCGAGGGCCAGCAGGCGCGGTGCGTGCTGATGTGCCGAGTTCAGCATCGCGTGCGCGGCGGCAAACAGCGGCAGGTGCAATGAGACCGACTGCTCGCCGCCGGACAGCCGGCTGTGCCGCGCCCGGGTCAGCTTCTCCTCGGTGCCCTCGGGGCTGACCATCTGGAACACGAACTGTCGCCAGCGACGGTAGTCCAGTACCTGGGCCAGCAGCTCTCGGTAGGGGAGTTCACGATGCCGGGCACGGGCGGTCTTGATCTGCGCGGCGAAGTGGCCGCGCATCCGGGCCAGGGAGTCCGGATTGAGCCGGGAGGCGTCGGCGTCCAGCAGCCCGCACACCGCGCGCTGTTCGTCGTCGAGCCCGTCCGCCAGCAGCCACCTCACGCCGACCGTCTTGCCCGAGGACATCTTCCGTGACCGCATCTCGGTGTTCATCCGGCCGATCAGGTCCTTGGCGTCCACGGTCCGCTCGTGGATCTGCTGGGCGAGCCTGGCCAGCAGGGCGTCTTCGAGGATGCGCTGCTCGGACTCGGTCAGCAGCAGCTGCTGGTCGCGGCGGGCGGCCGCGATACGCTCCGAGAACGCGCCGACCGGGAGCGGGCCCTGCTCATCGGCGATGCGGACGACGATGACGCCGTCGGCGCCGTCCCACTCCGGGTGGTAGTCCTGGCCGGCCCCGGCCAGCTGGGTCTGCAGATCCTCCAGCGCCCGGGTGAGCCGGGTGGTGGAGATCTTCAGCGACGTCTCCGTCGGCGTGAGGTCGCGGGTGACCTCGAGGATCGCCTCGTGCACGTCGACGACCGGCTGCGGCAGGTCGTCACCGGCCCAGTCCGCCTCCTGCGCGGGCCAGGCCAGGCCCGGCGGGCACTTCAGAACGTCCAGCAGCTCCCGGGCGGCGAACGGCGCGAGACCGCGCGCGGTGGCCCGCTCCTCGTGCCTGGCGACGTCGAGTGCCCGCCTGCCGCTGGAGACCCGCTCGGCCGCGGCGCTGGCGGCCCTGATGGCCTCGACCTCGGCGTTTCGGGCGGAATGCTCGGCCGACTGGGCGGCGGTTATGCGCCGTTCGGTCGCTTCGATCTGCGCTATCACCTCGTTGGCCTCCTTGCCGACGGTGCCCTGTAGCGCCGCAAGCTTGGCGGCCTCCTCGGTGTGCCGCCGGCGGGCCTCCCGTTCGGTCTCGGCGTAGGCGCGCTCCTCGCCGGTGGCCCGTTCCAGCCGGCCACAGGCGCCGGCGACGCCGCCGCGCTGCTGCGTCTCCTCGCGGCGGCGACCGGTGAGGTCCCGGGCGGTGGTCTCGAACCGCCGGGGGGCGGCCTCCACCCGGTCGGCCTGGTCCCATTCGATGGCGTGGTCGATGGCGGTGCGCCGCAGCGCCCGCTCGGTGACGGTGCGGGCGGCTACCGACTCGTCGTAGCGGGACTGGGCGCTGTCGGCACCCGCCCGGGCCGAGCGCAGCTCCCCGACGGCCTGGGAGTGCGCGCGCAGCGCGGCGGCGATCGCGGTGGTGCGGGGCAGCGCGGCGCGCGCCTGCGCGAACGCGGCCAGCGTTTCGGCCAGCCCGGCGGCTGTCCGGTCGGCAGCGGCCAGCAGCTCTTCCAGTTCGGCGATCCGGGCCTCGCGCTCGGCGATGCGTGCGGCCCGGCGGCGGGCCCGGGCGGTCGCTCCGATGTACTCGGCGTGGTCCTTGTGGTGCGCACCGGCGGTGACCCCGTGGGAGTAGCGGCCGTCGGCACCGATCACGGCGGCCGAGGAGAACAGCTCGCCGTCCAGGGCAATGGAGGCCAGCACGGAGCCGACCCGCGCGGCGGGCACCGGGGTGCCCTCCTCGGGCGCCAGCACGCCGGCCAGGCTGGCCCCGCCCACCTCCCCATCCCGCCTCACTGGCGCACCGGGGACCAGGTAACCGTCGCTGTCCCCGGCGGCGACCTCGCGGCCGTCCGGTGTGATCCAGGCATCCAGCATTCCGGTGGCTTCCAGCGCCGCCTCGATCGCGGCGGCCCGCGTCTCATCGACGTCGTCGGCGAAGCGGACCAGCCGCCACAGCGGTGCACCATCCCGTCCCGGCCGGTCGGCGGTGCGTCCGGGGTGGGCCGGCGGTGCGTCGTCGCGTTCGGCGGCGATCCGGTCTCGCTCCTCGGCGACGCGGTCCCGTTCGGCCTGCGCGGTGGTGCGCTCGGCGCGCAGCCGCGCCTGCCTGTCGCGGACGGCCTGCTCGGCGGCGGCGGTCGCGCCGGTGAACACCGACTCGAGGGTGGCCGCCTCCGGGTCACCGAACACCTCGATGGCCACGCTGAGGCCCTCGGTCAGCTCCCGCATCGCCGTCTCGTCCAGCACGTCGGCATGGTCAGCCGCCCACCGCGCCAGTACGGCCTGCGCGTCGGCGCGGGCCGTAGCCACCACATCGGCAGCGGCCTGTTCGGCCAGCTCGGCAGCGGTCACCGCCTCCAGCGCCCGGTCGAGTGCGAGCCGGGCCAGATCGCGGGCGTGCTCGGCTCTGCGGTGCGACTCCAGAGCGGCCCGTATCGCGCGGACGGCTTCCAGCCGGGCGGTGACCCGGGCGCCGGCCCGTTCGGTGAACCCGTCCGCCTCGGCGTCGGCGGTCTGCCAGCCGATCCCGGCTGCGGCGGCGTGATCGGCGAGTTCAGCTGCGGTCCGCGAGACCGCCGACTCCAGGTCGGCGAGTACCGCCGCGGCTTGTGCCAGGTCGGCGCGGACACGGGCGGTCGCCGTTACGCTGGGAGGGCGGCTGGTCGCCCAGCAGGGCGTTGCGGCGGGGCAGCCGGTCAACCAGGTGGTGGTGGAGGGGCGCGGGGACATGGCACGCGAACTTTATCTCGGCAGGGGGGGGGATCGCGCCCGCCAGCGCGTGGTGTTCATGGCCTCCAGCGGGGGGGGCATGGATATCGAAGAGGTGGCCGCGACCGCGCCGGAGCGGATCATGACGGTGGCCATCGACCCGGTGGCCGGCCTGCAGCCCTATCAGTGCCGCCAGGTGGCCTTCGGGCTCGGCCTGCAGGGCGAGCAGGTGAAAGGACTGGGCGTGATGATGTCGGGTCTCTACCGGCTGTTTTCCGAACGCGACGCCAGTCTGGTGGAGATCAATCCCCTGGTGGTGACCCACGACGGCGGCCTGATGGCCCTGGATGCCAAGATCAATATCGACG
>OFGV01000061.1_pt1 | contig 17442 bp, 14 predicted proteins | sample 1521911 | NCBI WGS metagenome assembly OFGV01 (sample SAMEA2553413, study PRJEB24118) | soil metagenome
CCCGCGCACCCAGCGGGCCCTTGCCCTCACCGCTCTCGATGATCTCGACCTGCACGTCGGGGAAGTCGTAGGAGTTCGGGATCAGGTAGTTGGCGAAGAGTGCTGCCTGCGGGTAACCATCCTGCATCGCGAGGTCCTCGGTGAGCGCATAGCCCAGGCCCTGCATGGCCCCACCCTGGATCTGGCCCTGCACCCGCATCGGGTTGATGGCCCTGCCCACGTCGTGGCAGGCGGCGTACCGCCGCACCGTGACCTGCCCGGTCTCGATATCCACCTCCACCTCGGCCGCGTGCGTGCCGTAGGTGTAGTCGGGGAAACTGTCACCCTGGCCGGTGGCGGGGTCGAAGGCTCCCGTTTCGGCCCGCCAGATCGACAGGTGAGACGTGTGCACTCCCTGCCGCTCGCAGGCGACGGCCAGCTCCGCCAGGGTCAGGCTGGCACTCCCGGGGGTGGCCCCCGGCACGGTGGCCGCCGTTGCGCCGGTGGCCGCTGTCACCTTGCCGTCGGTGAAGACGAGCTCGCCGGGGGAGGTCCCCAGCATGCCGGCGGCGACCGGTGCGATCCGCTCGCGCAACTCGAGGGCACCGTTGAGCACGGCGTTGCCTGACATGTAGAGCTGGCGGGTGGCGAATGTGCCGCCCGCGGGGGGGTTGAGCGCGCTGTCGCCGATGTAGATGCTGATGTCGTCGAGCGGAACACCGAGCACCTCGGCCGCGATCTGGCACAGGCTCGCCGCCTGGCCAGCGCCGAGATCGGTGATGCCGCTGCGGATGAGCAGGGTCCCGTCAGCGGCGAGGCTGAGCCAGGCCGATGCCCGGTCCCGGAACCAGATGGTCCGGCCGTACGGCTGGCGGTTGCAGCCGATTCCGCGCCCGACCCGCTTGCCCGGGCCTGACGGCTGGGCCGGCTCGCCGAGCAGCGCCAGGGCGCGGTGCATTGACTGCCCCACCTCCACGCAGGTGCTCAGGCGTTCCCCGGTGGGGATCGCGTCACCCTTGGCGAGGAAGTTACGCTCGCGTATCTGCGTCCGGGTCAGGCCAAGCCGCTCGGCGAGCCTGTCCATCTGGGACTCGTAGCCGAACGTCACCTGCATCGCGCCGAAGCCGCGGAACGCGCTGGCCGGGACGTTGTTGGTGAAGACCGCCCGGGACACGATGCTGGCGTTCGGGACCCGGTAGGGACCGCAGGCGCATGCCGCGCCGGCGAAGAGCACCCGGGGTGACAGGTAGGGATAGGCTCCGGCGTCGCCGAGGATCTCCACCTGCTGCGCCGTGATCGTCCCGTCCTGGCGCGCGCCGGTGCGGTAGCGCATGGTGAAGGGGTGCCGCTTGGTGCTGGCGAGCAGCGACTCCTGGCGGTCCCAGATCATCCGCACCGGCTGGCGGGTGTGCCAGACCAGCAGAGCCAGGTACGGCTCGACGGTCATGTCCTCCTTGCCGCCGAAACCGCCGCCCATGTACGCGCCGATGATGCGTACCTTGCTGGCGGGCACGCCGAGAATCGTGGCAACGGTCGCGCCATGCTCGATCACCTGAGTCGAGACGCGCAGCGTGACCACGCCGTTTTCTATCCAGCCGACCCCCGCCTCGGGCTCGAGGTAGGCGTGCTCCACGTGCTGGCTGCGGTACTCCTCCTCCACCACGACATCGGCGGCGGCCATCGCGGCGACCGCGTCTCCGCTCCGGATCTCCCAGGTGACCAGGGTGTTGCCCGCGTCGTGTACCAGCGGCGCCCCATCGGCCAGGGCCGCCTCCACATCGAAGACGCCAGGAGTCTCCTCGTACTCCACCCACACGAGTTCCGCGGCCTCTTCCGCGATCTGCTGGCTCACCGCCGCGATGAGTGCCACCGGCTCACCGAGGAAGCGAACCCGGTCTGCGGCGAGCACCGGCATCGCCACCTCGAGTTCGGCGAGCCCGCCGCTGGCCATCTCGATGATCCGGTTGCACGGGACGTCGGCGGCGGTGATCACGGCCACCACCCCGGGGAGCGCACGGGCCTGCGTCACGTCGATGGAGACGATCCGCGCGCTCGGCATCTGGCCGCGCACCAGCCGGCCGTGCAGCATTCCCGGCAGCTGCCAGTCGGCCGCGTAATGCAGCGACCCTTTCACCTTGTCCACGAAGTCATGGTGGGCCGGCGAAGTGCCGACCACGCGGAACCCGGCACCTTCCCGCTTTCCCTGGTCAATTGGGGGCTGCTCGACGATCGTCATCGGCCGGCCCCTCCCTGGATGTCGTCAGGCCCGTCAAGAGCGGCGTATTCCTCGACCGCGTCCAGGATCTTGGTGTAGCCGGTGCAGCGGCACAAATTCCCGACCAGGGCATAACGGATCTCCTCGCGGGAGGGCCGCCCACCAGCGCGCACCAGGTCGAGGGCAGTGAGCATCATGCCGGGTGTGCAGAAACCGCATTGCGCCGCGCCGTGCCGCAAGAAGCACTTCTGCAGGGGGTGCATCCCCCCGTCCGAGCTCATCAGCCCGCGAAGCGTCGTTATGTCGTGGCCTTCGGCCTGCACCGCCAGCAGCAGGCAGCCGTTGACGGGGCTGCCGTCGAGCAGGACCGTGCAGGTGCCGCATACGCCCTCACCACAGCCATAGCGCACATCCGCCAGGCCGAGGTCGTCGTGCAGCACGTCGAGCACCGTGTCGGACGGGGTGACCCACACCTCGTGATCACGGCCGTTGACCCTCAGTGCCAGTTTGCGCCTGCTCATGCCGCCGCTCCCGCCGGCCTGGCCGCGCGGCCGAACGCGTCGGCCAGCGCGCGTTCGCTGAGCACCCGCACCAGCCGCCGCCGGTAGTCACCGGACGCGTGGACGTCGCTGCTCGGCGCGACGCTGTCCGCCAGTGCGCCGGCGGCCTGTGTGAACGCGGGCCCGCCCGGCGCGGTGCCGGGCAGGCCCGCGAGCAGGCCGGGGTCGGCCAGTACCACCCGGTCGGCCACTCCGGCCAGCGCCACCTGCACATTGCGGATGACGTCGGCATGCTCCTCGAGTTCGAGCCGGGCCGCCACGGCGACAATGGCGAAATCCGAGGTGCGGCGCACCATCTCCTGGAAGGCCCAGCCCTGCCGGGGCCGGGCGACCGGCACCAGGACGTCGGTGATGACCTCCGGCTGCTCCAGCGCGGTGGTCAGGTAGGTGACAAACAGGTCGCGGACGGGGATCGTCCGCTCGCCGGCCGGCCCACGGACCACGGCGTGCGCGCCCAGGGCGAGGCCGCAGGCACCGATCTCGGCGGTGGGGTCGGCGTGGGCGAGGCTCCCCCCGATGGTCCCCCGGTTCCGGACGCGCACGTTCCCCAGGTGCCGGACGGCGTCGGCCAGCAGCGGGCAGTGCCTGCGGACGAGCACGTGCTCGGCCAGGGTGCGATGACGGGTCAGCGCCGGGAGACGGAGCATGTTCCCCTCCACCGCGGGCGCCCGCTGGTCGGCCCCGTTGATGTCGATGAGCACGGCCGGCCGGGCCAGCCGCAGATTGAGCATCGGCATCAGGCTCTGGCCGCCGGCGAGGACCTTGGCGTCGTCGCCGTGGTCGCGCAACTGCCGCACCGCCTCCTCATAGCTGGCCACAGCCACGTAATCAAATGGCGATGAAACCATCGGATCCCTTCCGGACTCGGCGCCCGCCCGCTCAGGCAGCGACCGTGTCTAGCCGCTTGAGGGCCGCGGCGAGCACGGCCTGGTTGCTGGTCACCACCGGCACGCCCAGCCGCTCGGCGATCACCGGCCTGGCCGCCATCGCGCCGAAATTGGTGCATGAGGCGAAGACCAGGTCGATGGCGCCGCTCGCGGCGAGGTCGCCAAGCGCACGGACGGCGAAATCCACGATGGCCCCGCCAGCGACCCGGGCGATCTCAAAATTCTCCGTCATGCCCAGGCCAGCGATCCGGGCGACGGTGACCCCGTCGGCCTCGATGCTCGCCTTAATCTTCTCGTTCAGCTCGTCGACGTACGGTGTGATCACGCCGATGCGGGCCGCCCCGGCCGCTTCGATCGCCTCCCGGACCGAACCGATCGTGGACACCGCCGGCGCACCTGCCAGCTCACTGATCTGCTGGCACAGCTGCGTGTCGTAGCCATTGCCGCGCAGGGCACCGGCGCTGGTGCAGCCGAAGACGACGGCGTGCGGGCGCGCTGTGCCGAGATCCCGGGCGGCGGGCAGGGCGAACTCGTCGAGCATCCGGTTCTCGCCCTCGGGCGTGGTGTCCTCCATGAACATGCGCGCGGTGTGCACGGATGTGCCAGGATCAGCGCCGGTGACGAAGTCCACCTCCATCATCGTGTTGGACGAGGGAATCATCAGGCCGAGGCGGCGGGCGGGCTGGGGGATCATGCTGGCACTCCCTCACGCAGCGTTCGGTATATCTGGAGTTCTTCGGCGGTGGGCGGCGGCAGTTGCCCGACCGTGTCAGCTGTCAGCAGGCCGAAACCGGTCTGCTGGCGTACCTGCTCCACTGTGACGCCAGGCTGGAGTGCGCGCAGCCGCATCCGCTTGCTGCCAGGCTCGAAGTCCATGAGCGCGAGGTCGGTGACGACCGCACCGATCCTGCCGAACAGCAGGCCGGCCTGTTCGCGGCTGTCGTCACCGGAGAGATAGCCGGGACTGGTGATGAAGTCGACCCGCTCGACGAAACGGCGCGGCTCGTGCTGGGTGACGATGAAGATCTCGTTGCACAGCGAGATGATGTCGTTGGCGCCGCCGCTGCCCGGCAGCCGCACCTTGGGGTGCTCGACGCTGCCGATGACACTGGTGTTGATGTTGCCGTACTGATCGACTTGCGCGGCGCCCAGGAAGCCATAGTCGAAGAACCCGCGCTGGGCGAACAGGAAGATGTCGGTGATGTCGGTCAGCATCTGCGCGCCGTAGGCGGCCCGCATCTCGTTGGTCGAGATCGGCAGATGCCCGGGCAGCAGGGATGTCCCGATGATGCCGCCCTCCAGCACGATGGTCAGGTTCGGTGCCTGGCGGCGGCGCGCGAGGGCGGAGGCGAGCAGCGGCATCCCGACGCCCGCGAACACCACCCGGTGGTCCGCGAGCAGCCGGCTCGCGGTGATCGCCATCAGCTCGTCGGCGGTGGCCTCGCTCATCGCGGCATCAGCCTCTCCGCTCCCGCTGACCGTGCCGCCAGCCGGTCGGGGCCGACCGCGTCCAGGAAGGCCGCGAAGTCGGGGTAGGCGTCGACGTATTCCTCGACATAACGCAGCGCGGCGCCGGTCCCGTGCTCCCGGATGGCCTGGACATAGGAATCGAAATGATCGGTGTCGGCCTCGTAGCTGCCGTAGCACTCGTGGGGGTAGGCCCCGTGCGGGGCTGCCACCACCGCATCGACGGCGAAGTGCGGCAGCATGGTCGCCCAGGGCTGCGCGCTGATCTCCTCCGGGCTCACGATCCGCTCCGCGCTGACGATGACCGTGCGGGCCGCGCGGGCCATGTCGGTGTCCATGTGCCGGTAGCCGTCGACCTGGACGTTGCCGTACATGTCGGCGCGATGCGCATGGATGACAGCCACGTCCGGGTTGAGGGCCGGGAAGGCGGCAAGCTGCTCGCCGGTATAGGGGCAGGTGACGGTCTGCAGCCCCACCTGGCTGGCGATGTCGGAGCCGAGCATGGTCATGGCGGGCAGGAACGGCACGCCCATCGCCCCGGCCTTGTAACGCAGCCCTATCGCGAGGTGACTCCACTCCTCGTAGGTGGCCGCGCCGGTCTCGATGTAGTGCCGGAAGACGGTCGCCAGTCCCCAGGGCAGGCCGATCCCGACCCAGCTGGTGACGATCCGCTCCGCGGCACCCGCGGCCAGGAAGAGCTCGACCTCGTAGCAGGCGAGCGGCCGGGAGAGGGTCAGCCGCTGGGGGCGCCGCCTCAGCAGCGCGAACAGCAGTGCCATCGGCGTGCGCGAATAGAGGGTCCCGCCGATCGCGATGTGATCCCCGTCGCGGATGAGTGACACCGCCTGGTCCGCGGTCATCCGCTTGTCCGCGACCCTCCGCTCCGCCACCTCGCGCTGCCTGCGGGCCTCGCGGAAGGTCACCGCCTCCATCACGCGGCCCCCGGCAGCCGGGCACCCAGCAGCGGCAGCACCTCGGTCGCGAGCCGGTGCACCTGCTCTCGCTCATAGTTGTACGGGCAGAAGATGAGGTGCTGCGCACCGGCCTCGATGTGCGCCGCGATCTGCTCCGCGCACTGCTCGGCAGTGCCCCGGATGGAGCTGTCCGCTGTCGACTCGCTCCACGCGGGGGTGTCGAAGTACTCCGCCACGTACTCGTTCACCGATCTGGTGGCGTGCTCGAACGAGGGGCCGATGCACAGGGGAAGCTGGGCGGCGTTGCGCAACTGGTCCGGGTCGCGGCCCGCCTCCTCGGCGAACGCGCGGATCTTCGACCAGGACCGGGCGAAGGAATCGGCGGTGTAGAAGTAGGTGATCCAGCCGTCGCCGAGGGTCGCGGCACGCTTGAGCACCCGGTCCACGTAGCCGCCGATGAGCACCTGCGGGCGCGGCCCCGGGAGGGGCAGCATCCGTACGTGCCGCAGCACCCGGCCATCCCACTCACCGGACAGGTCGTCTTCTCCCCACAGCCGGAAGACCATGTCGAGGTTGCGCTCGAAGGCAGTGCCGCGGCTCTTGAACGGCACGCCGGTCGCCTCGAACTCGCGCTCGTACCATCCGGCCGCCAGGCCCAGGACCAGGCGGCCGCCGCTGGCGATCTGCAGCGTTCCCGTCGCTTTGGCCAGGATGGCCGGCTCCCGGATGGGCAGGACCAGGACGCCGGTGCCCAGGTGGATCCGGCTGGTGCGGGCCGCCACCGTGGTCAGCGTGGTCAGCGCCTCAAGGAAAGGGAACGGCCGCCGGGCGCCGAGGAAGATGTGGTCCCAGGCCCAGACCGAGGCGAAGCCGAGTTCCTCCGCGGTCTGGGCGTACTCCACCACGGCGTCCATGCTCGGGGTCTTGCGGCCGGGTGTGAAGTTCTCCAGGGCGAGCCCGAACTCAACGGTCATGGCCAGCCTCCAGGCAGGGGCGCCGGGCATCGAAGATGCGGGAAATCGGCAGGTGAGTGCGGAATCACGCCGCCGGGGCAGTCTCGATCGTATGCATGGCCCGGTCCGCTCATCATTGGCAATCATTGACAGCATGCACGCGCGGTCTTTGGCAGACCGCGCTATACGGTGCTGTCAGGCGCCCAGCCTCCTGCTCACCATCTGGGCGGTCCGCATGACGTGCTCACCCAGTGTGGCAGCGGACCGGCCGCTGACCTCGTGCTGGGGGTAGGTGAGTGCGACGCTGGCCACCGGGTGCCCGGCGTGGTCGCGGACTGCCGAGGCGACCGAGGCGAATCCCGGGGTGATCTCACCGTTCTCCACCGCGTAGCCGGCCCGGCGGACTTCGCCGAGGCGCTGCCGCAGCGCGGCCAGCGATCGCGGGCCCGCGTCGCCGCGCAGGACGAATGCCTCCCGGCCAGGGAACAGGGCACGGACCTGCGCCGCGGGCAGCGCGGCCAGCATCGCCCTGCCACTGGCGGTGAGCGTGGCGGGCAGCCGCACTCCGACGTCGGTGACCAGGGGCGGCCTGCCCGGTGCGCGTTCCTCGATGACGTAGATGACCTCGCGGCCGTGGAGTACAGCAAGATGCGCGGTGTGCCCGGTGGAGTCGACCAGGCTGGCGAGCGGGACCCGCGCCAGACGCTGCAGCGGCGCCTGGCGCGTGTACCCCGATCCGAGTTCGTACGCACTCACGCCCAGCCCGTACCGGCGGTCCTCCGGCAGGTGGACCACGAAGCCCTCCGCGCAGAGCGTCGCGAGCAGGTGGTAGGTGGTGGAGCGGGGCAGCCGGAGGCCGTGGGAGATCGCGGCGGCCGGCACTGGGCCGGCCTGCCTGGCCAGGTACCGCAGGATGCCCAGGACGTGTGACGCTGCCGGGACCCTGGCCATGGGACGTGTGCCTCGCAAGAGTCTGGGATACCAGACAGATTGTAGGCTGCGGTGATGGTGCTGGCCGCCGGGCACCAGGTCCCATGGGGAGGGGGCGTCCTCAGCCCCCCCGGCGCCGGCTACGAGCGGGCCGCCGACGTCGCCGGGAACTGCGGCATCCGGGTCCCGATGCGGGAGGCGCCGGCCGGTGAACAAGGCGGACCGCCGGCTGCGGCCCCGGGCCGGCGCCGCAGATGAGATGGTTCGCCCAGTACGCGATGCTGCCGGGGGGCTGGCATCCGACGTGGTGATCGACATAGCGGGCGGGAGGACAGATGAGCTCGGCCCTGCTCACCGGGATCGCCGAACTGGTCACCAATGACCCGGGCTGCGGCGACGGCTCGCCGCTCGGCGTGATCCACGACGGCGCGGTCATCATCAGCGGGGACGCTGTGGCCTGGGTGGGGGCGGCCGGGGACGCCCCGGCCGCCGACGCCCGGCGCGATCTCGGTGGCCGGGCGGTCGTCCCCGGCTTCGTGGACTCCCACAGCCATCTGGTGTTCGCCGGCGACAGGGCCGCCGAGTTCGCCAGCCGGATGGCCGGGACGCCCTACGACGGCGGGGGGATCGCCAGCACGGTCGCTGCCACCCGCGACGCCAGCGACGAGCGGCTGCTGGAGCTGCTGAGGACCCGCGTTGCCGAGATGCGCGCGCAGGGCACGACCACGGTCGAGATCAAGAGCGGGTACGGGCTCACGGTCGGCGGCGAAGCCCGGGCGCTGCGGCTGGCCGGCCTCCTCACGCCGGAGACGACCTTCCTCGGGGCGCACGTGGTGCCCGCCGGGGCACGGCGGGACGACTATGTCCGGCTTGTCTGCGGTGAGATGCTGCAGGCCTGCGCGCCGCACGCGCGGTGGATCGACGTGTTCTGCGAGCCAGCCAGCCCGCATGCCTTCGACGGGGACGAGGCGCGCGCCGTCCTGACGGCGGGCAGCTCCGCCGGGCTCGGGCTGCGGGTGCACGGCAACCAGCTGTCAGCCGGCCCCGGTGTGCGGCTCGCCGTGGAACTCGGCGCTGCCAGCGTGGACCACTGCACGCATCTCACCGATGCCGACGTCGACGCACTGGCCGGCGGCCGGACCGTCGCGACGCTGCTGCCGGGGGTGGAGTTCTCCACCCGGTCTGCCTACCCGGACGCGCGGCGGCTGCTCGCCGCCGGTGTCACACTGGCGCTCGCCACCGACTGCAACCCGGGGTCCTGCTACACCTCATCCATGCCGTTCATCATCGCGCTCGCGGTCCGCGAGATGCGCATGACCGCCGCTGAGGCGCTCTGGGCGGCCACCGCGGGCGCTGCCCGCTCACTGCGCAGGGACGACATCGGAGTGCTCTCGCCCGGCTCACGAGCCGACCTGACTGTCATCGACGCACCCAGCTACCTCCATCTGGCATACCGGCCGGGCGTGCCCATCGCGCACGCCCTGACCTCCCGGCCCGGCCGGGAAGAAAGGAACGAGACATGAGAGCGGACGTGGCCGGCCTGGTGAGCGAGCCGGGCAAGACGGCTTTGCTGATCATCGACATGCAGAACGACTTCGTCATTCCCGGGGCACCGGTAGCGGCGCCGGGGGCGGTGGGGATCACGCCGGCGATCGCGGACCTGGCGCGCAGGTCGCGCGCGAAAGGGTTCCCCGTGGTCTACACACAGGAAATGCACCGGGCCGACGGGTCGGACTTCGGGATCGAGCTGGAATTCGAGCCCCCGCACTGCCTGGAGGGGACTCCCGGGCTGGACATCGTGGACGACCTGAAGCCGGAGCCAGGAGACCGGCTGATCCGGAACAAGCGCCGCTATGACGCGTTTCTCGGCACGGATCTCGATTTCGTCCTGCGGGGAGCCGGGGCGGAGAACCTGATCGTCACCGGCGTGTGCACAGACATCTGTGTCAGCTCGACCGTCCAGCACGCGCGCAACCTCGATTACCGGTGCTTCGTGGTTTCCGACGCCTCAGCCGGGACCTCCCCGCAGCGGCACGAGGCGGCGCTCTTGTGCCTGGAACATGTCTTTGCCCACGTCGGCACCGCCAGCGAGATCACGCAGGTGTTCCGGCTCTAGCGCGGGCACGGTGGCGGGCACGGTGGCGGGCACGGCTCAGGTGGCCGCGCCGCGCTCCTGCAGATGCCCCAGGACGAGCCTGCCCGAATTGCGCACGTGCTCGCTCATCGAGCCGCGTGCCGATTCGGGATCGTTCAGCCTGAGCGCGTCCAGGATCTGGCGATGCTCGGTCACGTTGATGGTCTCGATCTGGTCCGCCGAGTGGATCGTCTTCCAGACGTAATCCTTGGGAAAGCGTCTCTGCAGGTCCAAGACCAGCCGGTCGAGCAGCGCGTTGCCGGCCACGCTCCTGATAACGCCGTGGAATTCGTCGTTGAACCGGGTCAGCTGGGCATTGATGAAACTCTCCGCCGGCCGCTGGCCGGCTGGCAGCTTGATGGCAGCGACAACGGCTTCCATCTGCGACTGGATGGATTCGAGTGCCGCCACCTGATCCCGGGAGAACGCGGCTGCGGCCAGCGATGCGGCGTAGCCCTCGAGCTCAGCCCGTACCGCGTAGACCTCGCCAAGCTCGGAAAGGGTGATCACCCGGATCCGTGCCCCCTTGTTGGGGATGAGGTCGACCAGGTTCTGGGCCTGCAGTTTCCGCAGGGCCTCCCGCACGGGGGTCCGGCTCACCCCGAACCTGGCGCAGATCTCCTCCTGCATGAGGTGGGAGCCGGGCGCATACGCCCCGTCGAGAATCTCGGCCTCCAGCCGGAATGCGATCTCGTCCGCGTAGCTCGTCAGGGCGATCCGCTCGCTCGGGCTCATGTGCGCTCCATTCTGCGCCGCGGCTGCCGGCCCTGGCCGGCCCGGACGGCCCCCGTGGAGCCCCGTCCCGCGGGCGCCGTTGCCCGGAGGCCCACTGGCCGGACCCGCAGCGGGGTCATGATACTGCCGGGCCGGCCAGGCTCCGCTGCCCGCTGGCTGAGCAGGAGATACCTGACCGGTGGAGTTGCTGGCCGGGCCGGCCGGGCCGCCCGGCCCTCCGCCGGTAACTACGCGAACTGGCATAAACGGATAGTAACCGGGCTATTGACATTTTGGATCCACGGATACGATGATCGGCCCCACGATGCCCGCCGTAAGGGGAGGACATGCCATCCAGCGCCACCCGGGGAGCGGCCCCAACCGGCAGCCAGCGCTCGTGCCTCGGCTGGGAGCAGGAGGGAGCGCTCCGCTGCCTGCTGAACAACCTCGATCCCGCGGTAGCCGAGGATCCGGGCGCGCTGGTGGTCTACGGGGGACGGGGAAAGGCGGCCCGTGACCCCGCCTCGCTGCAGGCGACCGTCGACGCCCTGCGGCGGCTGAAAGGGGACGAGACCCTCATCGTCCAGTCCGGGAAGCCGGTGGCGGTGCTGCCCACCCACCCCGACGCACCCAGGGTGCTGATCTCCACCGCCATGATCGTCCCGGCCTGGTCGGGGGATGAGGAATTCTGGGCCTACGAGCAGGCCGGCCTGACCATGTACGGCCAGATGACGGCCGCGGGCTGGTTCTACATCGGAACCCAGGGAATCCTCGGATTCACCTATGAGACCTTCGCGGCCATCGCGAAGGAGCACTTCGGCGGCAGCATGGAAGGGCGCCGGGTGCTGACCGCCGGCCTGGGGGGCATGGGCGGGGCACAGGGCCGCGGGATCACCTACAACGGTGCCAGCGCCCTCATCGTGGAGGTCGACGAGCGCCGGGCCAAGCGCCGGGCGGCAGCCGGCTGGATCGATCACCTCACGCACGACTACGCCGGGGCGCTCGCGCTCCTGGACCGGACCGCCGGCCCGGTGTCGGTCGGGCTGGTGGGCAACATCGCCGAGATCGCGCCCCGGCTGGTCGCCGACGGTGTCCACTTCGACGTCGCCACCGACCAGACGGCCGCCCACGACCTGCTCCACGGCTATGTCCCCATCGGCTTCACCCCCGAGGAGGCCGCCGCGGCTGTCCCCGGCGACCGGGCACACGAGCAGGCGGTCCGCTCGTCACTCCAGGCCCACGTGGGCGCTCTGCTGGCGCTCCGCGAGCGCGGCACCGTGATCTTCGAATACGGCAACAACCTGCGAGCCCAGGCAGCCGCGGCCGGGGTGCAGGGGGCACCGGGCATCCCCGGCTTCGTGTTGGCCTACGTCCGCCCGATCCTGGCCAGCGGGGTCGGGCCGTACCGCTGGATCTGCCTCAGCGGGAACCCGGAGGACCTGCGTCACACCGAGGAAGCCGTGCTGGCGGCGGCGGGTACGCCCGGAATGGCCCGCTGGTTCGAGCGGGCACGGGCCGAACTGCCCGCCCAGGGCCTGCCCGCCCGCATCTGCTGGCTGGGCCTGGGGGAACGTCATGCGGCGGGCCTCGCCATCAACCAGCTCGTCCGGGAGGGCGTCATCGGCCCGGTGGCGCTCGGCCGGGACCACATGGACCCGGCCTCGGTGGCCTCGCCCTCCCGGGAGACCGAGGGAATGCTCGACGCCAGCGACGCGATCGCGGACTGGCCCGTGCTGTCGGCCATGCTCAACGCCGCCCAGGGAGCCAGCTGGGTAGCGGTCGGCAACGGCGGCGGCGTGGGTGTCGGGCGCAGCATCCATTCGGGAATGGTCGTGATCGCCGACGGGTCGGACCTGGCCGAGCGGAAAATCCGGCGCGTGTTCTGGACCGACCCTGCGCTCGGCGTCGCCCGCTACGCCGACGCCGGGTACCCCGACGCGCTCGCCAAGGCCGGGCAGATGGGTCTTGACCTACCCAGCCGCCCGCAGGCGGCAGGCAGTTCAGGAAGGGAAGACCGGTGACCACGACACCCGGGCAGGCCAGCACGGTGCCGGCCGACGCCCGCAGGTACCACCTGAGCATCGACACCGGTGGCACGTTCACAGACGGCTTCGTCACGGACGGGGACCGCTCGGCCCAGGTCAAGGTGGACACGACGCCGGACGATCCGACGGAGGGCTTCGCCGCCTGCGTCGCGGCGGCGGCTGGGGCCATGGGCGAGACCGTGCCCGCGTTCCTGGCGCGGGCCAGCCTCGTCCACTTCAGCTCCACCATCGCCACGAACATCGTGGTGCAGCGGACCGGTGCCGACGTGGGCCTGCTGGTCACCGCCGGCCATGAGGAAACGCTCTACGGGAGCGGTGAGCAAGCGGGCCTGCTGGCCGGCTTCGTGCATCCGGGCGCGATCCGTGGTGTGGCGGAAGCCATCGGGCCGGACGGCGCCGTGGAGGATCCGGTGGACCCCGCGGGCCTGGAGACGGCCGTCCGGGAACTGCTCGAGCATGGCGTGCACCTCGTGGTCATCAGCTTCGCCCGGGCGCATCTGAACCCGGCCAACGAACTGGCGGCCAGGTCCCTGATCGAGGCCTCCTATCCCCGGCACTACCTCGGGGCCATCCCGCTCGTGCTGTCCTCCCAGCTCTCCCTGGACCCAGATGACCATGCCCGGACCGCGCTGGCGGTAGCCAACGCCTACATTCATCCCGTCCTCGCCCGCAGCATGTACAAGGCTGAGGACCGGCTGCGGGCGCACAAGTTCCGCCGTCCGCTCCTGATCATCAACACCGACGGATCGAGCACCCGGGTGGCGAAGACCCGGGCCATCGACACCTACAACTCGGGGCCCAGCGCGGGTGTACTCGGCGCGGCGATCGTCGCCCGTGCCCTGGGCACCGCTCATGTGGTGACACTCGATGTCGGCGGCACCACCACCGACGTCGCGCATGTCAGCGCGGCCACCGCGCCCCGCTCGGTCAGCACCGGGTTCGGTGGCCTGTCGCTGCGGCACCCGGCCGTGGCGCTGTCGTCCTTCGGGCTGGGCGGAGGATCAGTCGTCACGGCCGGGCCTGGCGGCGGGCTGGCCGTCGGCCCACGCAGCGCGGGCGCGGTCCCTGGCCCCGCCTGCTTCGGGCTCGGTGGCAGTGAGCCGACCCCCACGGATGTGTGGCCCGAACTCGGCTACCTGGAGCCGGGCGAGTTCCTTTCCGGCCGCCGCACCCTCGACCCCGGCTCCGGCCGGGCCGCCCTCGCCGCGCTGGGCAGTGAGCTTGGCGCCAGCCCGGAGGAGGCCGCGCTCGCCGCGCTCGATGCGATCCACACCACGCTGGCCACGCACATGCGCGCGTGGGCGGCCGGGCAGCCCGGGCTGGCCGGTGCCAGCCCGGGCTCACAGTCGCTGTTCTCCTACGGCGGTGGCGGCGGGCTGCTCGCCGTGCCCGCCGCCGCGGCGCTCGGGATCGACGAGGTGGTGGTGTTCCCGCAGAGTTCGGTGTTCTCCGCGTTCGGCGGCAGCCTCCTGCCGATCGCGCACACCTATCACGCCGCCGTGACCGACGTCAGCGACGCCGGTGCCGTCGGCCAGGCACTCGCCGGGATGCTCGACCGGGCGGCGCGGGATATGCGAGCCGAAGGGGTGCCGGCCCAGGCCGCGCTGACCGCGGCGGTGACCCTCAGTGACTTCACCGGGCAGGAGACCACCACCGCCGGGTCGTTCCCGGACATGCTCAGCGCCCCGGCGGCCGCCAGCGTGTCGCTGCCTGGCGGCGGCGGGCGCGGCCGGCTGAGCGTGCGCATCACCGCGGTCAGCGATCCTCCGCTGCGTCCGGCCGGGCCCGGTCCCGGTGCCCCGGTCACCGGGACGAGGAAGGTCCGCTTCGCGGACGGGGTGATGGAGGTGCCGCTGGCGTCCGGGCTCGGCTGCCCCGGAGAGCCGCCCGTGACCGGGCCGGCGTTCCTGGCCGCGCCTGACACGACCGTCTTCGTCCCGGCCGGCTGGACCGCGGAGTTCGGTGCACTCGGATACGGAATCGTGCGGAGGCAGGGCGGCGATGACTGAGTACCGCGTGACCGAGTATCTCGTCATCGACCTCGGCAGCGAGAGGTGGAAGTGCGAGCGGTGCGGCGCCGACCTGGGGCCGGCCCGCGCCAATTACAAGGAAGGCTGCCTGGTCGCCGAGCGCGATCCGACCGAGATTCACCCGCCGCGGGTCGAGGGGCCCTATACCTTCGCCCCGGACCCGCAGTGGTGCCGGCTGCTGGAGTTCTACTGCCCGGGCTGCCTGGCCCTGGTCGAGGTGGAGTACCTGCCACCCGGGCATCCCATCACCCACGACATCGAGATCGACATCGACGCTCTGAAGGCATCGGCGGACACGCGTGCCCGGGGAGGGCAGGCATGAGCGGAACCATCGACATCGACATCGGCGGCACGTTCACCGACTGCTTCGCCCAGCTTGGCAGCGAGACGGCGTGGTGCAAGACCCGCACCACCGGTTACGATCTCAGCCGCGGCATGCTCCAGGCGATCGAGGACGCCGCCGGCCGGCTCGGGGTCACCTCCGCCGAGCTGCTCGGCCGCACCGACATCATCCGGTACTCCACCACGCTCGCGCTCAACAGCCTCCTTGAGGCGAAGGGCCCCCGGCTTGGCTACATCACCACCGAGGGGTTCGAGGACAACCTGCTCATCGGCCGCGGCAGCCAGTGGTCGGACGGGCTGAGCATCAAGCAGCAGCGCAACATCGCCCGCGCGCTCAAGCCGTCGCCGCTCATCGGGCGCGAGCTCATGGTCGGTGTCAAGGCGCGGATGGATCATCGCGGGTGCGAGGTCCGTCCTCTCGACGAGGACGACTTCCTGCGCAAGCTGGACTACCTCGTGGACTCCGGTGTCCGCGGCTTCGTGGTCTGCCTGCTGTGGTCCCACGTCAATCCCGCCCACGAACTGCGCATCCGTGAGCTCATCGAGCTGGAGTACGGGGAGAGCTATCTCGGCCACACGCCCGTCTTCCTGTCGAGCGAGAACTCCCCTCGCAGGCTGGAGTACACGCGTGCGACCACCACCTTGCTCAACGCCTACCTCCACACGTCGATGTACAGCGAGCTGTCCGGGATCGGGCAGCGGCTGCGGGCGGGCGGCTACCGCGCGCCGCTGATCATGGTGCACAACACCGGTGGCATGGCCTCGGTGCTGCGCTCCACCGCCATCCAGACATTCTCCGGCGGGCCGGTGGCCGGGCTGATGGGAAGTGCTCACCTGGGCCGCGCCTGCGGGTTCGAGAACGTGGTCGTCACCGACATGGGTGGCACCAGCTTCGACATCGGCCTCATCGTCTCCGGCAGCACCCGCTTCTACCAGCTGGCCCCGACCGTCGACCGGTGGCTGGTCGACGCGACGATGCTCGACACCCACTCCATCGGGGCGGGCGGCGGCTCCATCGCGCGCATCAACAGCGATGTCGGCGGCCGGATCGAGGTAGGCCCGGAAAGCGCCGGGTCCATGCCCGGGCCGGCCTGCTACGGCCAGGGCGGGCGCGAGCCCACGGTGACCGACGCCGACGTCGTCCTGGGCTACGTCAACCCGGCCCGCTTCAACGGCGGCCAGCTGGCCATCAACCCAGCGCGCGCCGAGCGCGCGCTGCGGGACCGCATCGCCGCGCCGTTGGGCGTACCGGTCACCGATGCCGCACTGCTCGTCAAGCGGATCGTGGACGCGCACATGGGCGCGGTCATCCACAAGGAAACAGTGCTCAAGGGATACGACCCCCGCGACTTCGTCATCTTCGCCGCGGGCGGGGCCGGCCCGCTGCACGCATGCGGGTACGCCGAAGCGGCGGGGATGACCCGCGTCGTGATCTTCCCGTTCTCCCCGGTGTTCTGCGCGTACGGCTCGTCAACCATGGATGTGCTGCACGTGTACGAGAGATCGGCGCATTTCACGCTGTTCGACGGCAACACCGGTGAGTGGCTCGCCGACACCAGCGGATTCAACGAGATCGTGGACTGGCTGGCCGCCCAGGCCGCGCGCGACTTCGCGGGGGAGGGGTTCGGCGCCGGCGCGGGGGAGGACTCACTGGAACTGGACATGAAGTTCGGCGGCCAGCTCAACGTCAAGCGGGTGGCCGCGCCGTCGGTCCGCCTCACCGGCCCGGCGGACGTCGAGCAGCTGTACCGCGCCTTCGAAGTCGAGTACTCGGAGGCCTACAGCCCGCTGGGGCTGAACCCGGCCGCCGGGGTGGAGATCGACGCGCTGATCCTCAGGGCGCGGCTGCGCCAGCCCGCCCAGTCCCCGCCCGAGCCGGAACGGCAGGCTGGCGGGACGGCATCGCTGGGCTCGCGTCCCGCGGTGTGGGAACTCGGCGCGGGCCCCGTGGACACACCGGTCTTCGAGGCCGCCGCGCTGGCCCGCGAAATTGGCTTTGACGGCGTTGACCTCAAGATGACGCACGGCTATCTGCTATCGGAGTTAATCGGGGCACGCACACGCTCGGGAGCTTACGGCGGCCCGCTCGAAAACCGGGCGCGGTTCACGCTGAATGTTGCGGGAAAGATCCGGCGGCAGGTGGGCGATGACTGTCTGCTTGCGATACGGCTGGGCGTTTACGACGGCGTCCCCTACGCCGTGGGCAGTAAGGATTCCTTGGGAGTGCCCCGCGCTTATCCAACGCCTTACAATTTCGGCTTTGGAACGGACG
>OFGV01000062.1_pt1 | contig 17413 bp, 19 predicted proteins | sample 1521911 | NCBI WGS metagenome assembly OFGV01 (sample SAMEA2553413, study PRJEB24118) | soil metagenome
TGGACTGGTCGGATAAGGCCACAGTCCGCCCGGAACGCCGGCCCGGCGATGGACGGCGAGGCCGTGGAGCGCAAGCACCTGGGCGCGGATGCGTATCTACGAACCCATTCCGTGTGGCCGGGGGTGGTCATGATGCTGGGCGCCACGGCCCCGGCGATGGTGTGGGATGTGCGCCGGTCCGCGGACGGCACGGTGATCGGCAACCTGGCCCGGAAACGGACGTACGTGAATCATTACAGCTTCCACATCATGGACCCGGCCTGGGGGCACCTGGTGATCAAGATGGCCGGGCATGCGCCGTTCGCCGCCCGGGTGATCCTGAACGGCCACGAGTACGTCGCGATCGCCGCGCAGGGCGAGGGCATCGGTTTCACCAAGGAGGGGAACTGCTTTACTGAGACCACGGATCCGGCCGGCCTGGCCCAGATCGCAGACACCTTGTCGCAGGATGCGGCTGCAGGGCGGCTGGGCCAGGTCATCGACCGGTGGATCTACACTGCGTGCCTGATCTTCGGCCTGGACCTGGCCGACCAGCAGCGGACCTGCTTCAGCTACGCCTACTCGGTCTACCAGGCCGAATACTCCCGTAACCTGCTGTTCGCCTACGGCGGTCACATGGACCGGGTGTTCAACGCCATGCTGGACCGGACCCGGTCCCGCCTGGACATCCCGGCATTGCGGACCTTGTTCGGGGCTCGCCGCCGTCCCGGCAAGTACGGCACGCACCCCTCGCCCCGGGCCGGGGGCGTGCCGGGACACCTGCGTGGGACCTGACGGTGTTCAAAGTCCACTTCGGACTGCTGACACTCAAGGGCTACACCAAAGGCGCGCGCGTCCTTCGATTCGAAGCGATCACCCACAACACCAGGCAGCTGGGCTGTGGCCGGGCACTGGAGCGCTTCCCTCAGATCGTCGCCCGGCTGGCCAGCATGTGCCAGCGGTTCTGCACCGCGCTGGACTGCGTCGATATCGGCTTCCTCCCCGGCGGCACGCTGGATCAGCTGCCGCTGCCCGCGCAACTGGGCGCCAGCCGGGTTGGCGGCATCGATGTGAACAAGCCCCGGATCCGCGCCGCGCTGGCGGCCGTGCTCGCCCTCGCCCCGTCTCCCGACGGGTTCACCGTGGCCGATATGACCGCCAAAGTCCACGCCCTGACCGGGCAGACCCACGCCACCTACAACACCCGCCAGGCCGCCTACGACCTGCGCAAACTCCGCGGCAAGCAGCTCGTGAGCAAACCCGCGCACACCGGCCGCTACTATCTGCCCGGCCCGGCCGCCCGGACCATATCGGCCCTGCTCACCCTCCGGGACCACGTCATCGCCCCGATCCTCGCCGGCGTCCAGATCCGCCGGCACGGCCACGTCCCGGCCAGGCTGACCCCCATCGACCAGGACTACGAACACCTCCGAACCGACATGGCCACCCTGTTCAGCCACCTGGGCATCCAGCCCGGCCCAGCCGCGGCATAGCCCTCCGCAAACCCCAAACTTTTGGAGATCACGGAACCTCAAGGAACTAGCCACGCGGCCGAACGGCGAGCGATGTGGCCGGTGCCCCCTTCGCGGGGGCAATGAAGCAGCGGGGCTCGTGATCACCGTTCAGAGACCCGGCGGCCTCACGCTGGGCGCTGACCCGGTGGCGGGCGCGGCGGGATGAACGGGCCGGTTCAGGTCTTCGCCAGCGCCTGGGAGATGAGCTGTTGGAGTTCGGGTCGCAAAGTGGTGGGGCTGCCACAGCTGCTGAACACCCGCAGGATGACGCTGCCCTTGGTTGCGTAGACGTCTAGGCCCTTCTTGGTCGCACTGGTCGCCGCGAAGGCTCCATCACCGATCCCGGACACCTGCTGGACCGAACCGGTGGTCCGCTTCAAGGTGAGGAGGCTGGCGAAGTAGGACTGTGCGGTCGGGTATCTCTCCTTCAGCGCTGGCGGCGGTCCCACGACCACCAGGACCACCCCGGTCACGTCCTTCGCGCAGTTGTAGGCCGCCCCTTCGCCGTACGCCGTGCTCCACGTGCAGTCGTGGGAGTCCGACAGGCTCTCCGTCTTGGGCTTGCCCGCGCTGACCTTCATGCCGATCGCCTTCGCCACCTGGTCGGCGGTAAGCAGGTTACACGGGTCCAGCGACGTGTCCAGCGAGGAGCCGGACGTCTCACTGCTGGTCGCGTTAGCCGCGGTGGACGCACTGGTCGGGCCCGCAGCGTTCGGGGACGAGGTCCCGCATCCTCCGGCCAGGGCAGCGGCAGCGATCGCGAGGCCGATGATCCGCGCGGGTCGCAGTCGGCGCGGGGCCGTTCTTCCGGATAGCGGCTGGCGAACGTGGGCAGCAGCACTGATTGGGGGCATCGGAAGATAGTAGTACTGGTGCCCGCTCGGCTGCCACAGGGCAGTCCCTGGTGCCGCGTTTATGAAGTTCCCTTACGGATTGGGTTTCCCCTCATGGCGTGGAGACACCTCCTTGGCATAGGCGGGAAAGCGGCGCTTGGGCGCCGCATACGACGGGCCAGCCAGCCCGGCCTCCGCCAGCACCCGCAAGCTGCCGGCCTTGCTGAGCGGCTCGATGATCCGCGCCAGCACCAGCTGAGCGAATACCTCATCGCCGCCGCTGGCCTGGTTCAAAGCCGATCCGCAGTGCCTGCGGGGTGCGGTGATTGCACCCCGTCCGGGGCCTCCCCAGCATCGGGGTAAGCAGTCACCGGCGCAGCCCGGGCGGCCACGCCGGGGAACTGGCGCCCCAGCGTCGTCAGCTCAGCATCAGTGAGGTCGCCGCGGATTTGCGTAAGGTCTAGGTCCCAGCCTTTCGGGCGGCGGCCGGCGCGCTTGATCCGCGCGGCGACGATGTCCGGGTCGCACCGCCGGATGATCCCCTCGGCCTGCAACCGGTCCAGGCAGGCGCGCACGGTGCGCTCGGACAGGCCGGTGTAGCGGACGAGCGTGGCCACCGACGGGAACGCAGCGCCCCCATCCGGGCAGACGTGGTTGGCCGGCCAACGAGCACGGACTTACAAGCGCTGGAAGGCTGGCCACCGCGGTCGGCTGGGACCGGGGCTAGGTTGAGCGCCCAGGAGATCGCTTCGACGCTCACCGGCCACCCCCCACCACCAGGCCAACGGGCCAGGCCGCGCGACAGGGCTTGGGCTCAGTTCTGGGCTCATTCACTCCCGTCCACGGCCGTTCACCAGCGTCCACCTTGAGGGCACCGTGGCTGGTGGCGTACGGCAGCGAACTAGCGTGAACGCTGGCTGCAGAGGCTGGGCTCCTCGGCGCAGGGTTCGCGGTGAACCGCATGGCGGGCCACCGCGGGATTCGCCGTGGCCCAGCCGGATCACCGGCGCGCGCGTGACCTGACCAGTGCTTTACCGGCACGGAACTGCACTCATCTGACTGTGTGAGGTACGCCGGGACCACCGGCCTCGGGTTCGGCCGTTAGGAGAGCGGACTGAGCCGACGGCATCTGGGACTCGCTCGCGGTGCGGCCACGTCTGGATTTCGTGCCCCCAAGGTGATCGCAGAGCGTGACTGTTTCGCGGTGACAAGCCGCGCGCCCCGTTCTGCACTGTTATTGAGCCCGGCTGTCAGCGATCGCTAGAGACGCATGAATGACTGATCTGCGCGCCAGGAGGTGGCCGCCGGACGTTGACAGGCGCGCCAGCCGCGGAAACCATGGCGCTGTCGGCGGGCCAGCCTGGTACTGACGTCTGCGACGAGGCAAGGACGCATAAGCGCCAGCTAGGCGCGCCAGATCCGGGCCAGATCGAGCAGCCAACTGCGGCAAGCTGCAGCCAACAGCCGCCTCAGTGCCCGGCCGGAAGCGCGCTAGCCTGCGCCGCAGGTCAGCGGCGCATTTTGGAGCAGCTGAACGTAGTGGCCAGCTGGGCAGTTCCCCACCAGTCAGGGAAGGTGACCGTGATCGTCCCCGCCGGCCTGTGCTGGCAGTGGCGAAGCCACGCGTCGGCCGTCCGTTCCCAGGCTGAGGCAGGTCCGGCGAGGCGGCGAACCGGGTAACGGAAGTCGGTGGCCCAGCCGGCTGCCAGGACCGCTATCAGCGCGGCGACCGCGGCGACGGCCCTGGGGCGCGGCCACCACCGGCGCGCGTAGGCGTCGGCCGTCACGATCAGTGCCGCATCGAGCAGCAGGATGGGCACCGTGGAATACCGGGCGCCGTGTTCTACTCTGATCGTGACTCGCTGGCCCGGCCCGCCCCAAGCGAACGCCGAGCTGATCGCCGTGAACACGAGGCCGGTCGCCACGGCGGTAACCACGAACACCCTGCACTGCCTGGCCTGCGTGGCGAGCACGGAGGCGAGAACAACGACGATGAGGCCGCCCGCGAGCGCGGTGGCGCCGGTCAGCCCCGCGATGTCGCGCAGGTGCCAGGAAAGGTGCCAGCCAAGCGCCGGCAGAAGGACCTCGTGCGCGTAGTACAGCACCGCGTTAACCGGATCATGAGGTCTGAACCGGGACAGGTGGCTTGTCAGGATGACCAGGACCTGCAGCAGGCAGCCGAGCGCCCAGCCGGCGGTCGCGGCGTGCTCGCGGAAGCGCCGGGGCACCACGATCGCGCGGGCCGCGAACAGCGGCGCGAAAAGGAGCGCGAGCGAGCTTGAGGCTGCCGCCGCGAACGCCGCGACCGCCGCGACTGCCGCGCCGGCCCCGCTGCGCGGCCGCCACAGCGCTGCCCAGAACAGGGCGACGAGCAGGTACCAGATGGAATTGACGCCGTTGTCGGCGATCTCGAGCTGCGCCACCGGCAGCAGCACCACGGACAGGCCGAGCAGGGCGCGGAGCCAGCGCGAGCTGACATGGCCCGCGCTGGCGTGGTAAGCGAACAGCCCGCACGCGGATGCGACGAGAGCGCCGCCGACCGCGAAGGGGACCGAAGCGTACCTGATCGGCAGCAGCGCGGCAATCTGGCCGATCAGGCGCGGGACCAACGGCAGGTACCCGCCATACGACTGCAGCAGGTACCAGGGATGCGCGAGCGCCGCGGGCAGGTAGATGCCCGGGTCCTCGGCGTAGACGCTGTCCCAGGCCGGCCTGCCGCCGATACGGGCCAGCATCACCAGCGCACCGAGGGCGACCGCGGCGACCTGGACGAGGAGGAACGCCCAGCACGCGAGGCCAGTGCGGGGGGCTGGCTCGGCCGGCGCAGGGAACAGGCCGGCGAGCACGGCACGGACGCCGTGGCCTGCGGCCGGCGGCAGCTGCGCCCCGGACCCGGCCTGGCCCGGCGCGCGGAGCTCAGGCGCGGACACGGCTGGAACCTACCACCAGTCGGCCCCGCGTAAGCCGTTCAGGTCAGCACGTGGATGTTCCTCGCTGCGCACAGGTCGGTCAGGATCTTCGGCCAGACCGAGACGCTGACCTCACCCAGATGAGCCTTGCGGAGCAGGAGCATCAGGGTCCGGGACTGGCCGATGCCGCCGCCGACAGACAGCGGCAGCTCCCCGCTGATGATGCCCCGGTAGTACGGGAGCTGAAGGGAACTGAGCTGGCCAGCGTGTTCCAGCTGCTGCCTGAGCGTGCTCGCAGTGACGCGGATGCCCATGGATGACAGCTCGTGGCGGCGCCTCGTGACGTGGTTCCAGACCAGGATGTCGCCGTTGAGGCCGTGCGTGGGCCTGCCTGTGGCTGCGCTGGTGTCGGCGATCCAGTCGTCGTAGTCGGCGGCGCGCATCTCGTGCGGGTAGCCGTCCGACAGCGGCCAGCCGATCCCGATGATGAAGATCGCCGGATGACGCTGGAGCACCATAGTCTCGCGCCGCTTGCGCGGTAGGTCCGGATACATCTCCAGGATGTCTTCGGCGTGCAGGAAGGTGAGTTCGTCAGGCAGGCTGGGATAGCGGGGATCTTTCAGGACCGGGAACATCTCCTGGACGAACCGCTCCGCGCCGACCAGCACCCGCCAGATCCTGCGGACGGTCCCGGTCAGGAAGTCAACGGAGCGCTGGCTTTCGGTGATCACCTGCTCCCAGTCCCACTGGTCCACGTAGCAGCTGTGATCGTGGTCGAGGAAGTAGTCCTTGCGGACCGCCCGCATGTCGGTGCAGATGCCCTCGCCGGGCCCGCAGTCGAACTGCCTGAGTGCAGTCCGCTTCCACTTGGTCGCCGCCTGCACGATCTGGGCGTCGACCGGGTGCTGGCCGTGGTCGTTGCTGATGTGAAACCCGACCGGCGTGCGCGAGCCGTCCCGGTCGAGCATGTCGTTCACGCCGCTGTCAGCGGCGACGATCAGCGGGACGGTCACCATCTGCAGGTTCAGCTCGCGGCACAGGCCCTGCTCGATGTAGTCCTTCACGGCGAAGATCGCTTGCTGCGTCTGGCGGGGCGTCAGCAGCGACTCGTAGCCCTCGGGCAGTACCCGGGCAAGTTCGGCGTAGTCACCAATTCCTGGCCCAGCCAGGTCCGCAATCTTGTCGGCCATCGCGACCTCCCAGGGGGTCACCGCCATCGTCGCGGCCGAAGCGGCATCCGGCACCGGCCGAAGGTCACCAGCCTGTGTCACGCTGGTCCCCTCGATGGCGGTTGGCGGGCGCCGCCAGAATGAACGTCAGAGCACCGGTGAACGCGGCCAGATGGAACGTGCGGGTAGCCAGCAGCGGCACCACCGTCCGCTCCTGCCCCAGCGTCCCACCCACGTCGTGCGCGCCCCCACGATGTGGCAAATGTCCTTTCGAATACTTGTCGAGCTGGCTGGTGGGTCTCCCGCTTCACCCCGTCTGGGTGAGGCCGCACCGGTTCCCTGCAGGCGAGAATCTGGCCATGGTCATCGCGTCTCTGGTGGCGCTGCATGCATGCGGCAGATCACGCCATCGGCCAAGGCGGGATACGGATGCCGACTGATAGGAGCCAGACAATGGCCACAGGAGAAGCCCCGGTGCTGGAGGCACTGGCCGACATCAACGCAGTGTCGCTGGAGCGGACAGAGCTGGATCCGTCGTCGCTCATCCTCGTCCGGCTCGCAGCCCTCATCGCGGTAGACGCCCCGGCGTCGTCGTACCTGCTTCACATCGGACCCGCCGCCGAGGCCGGTGTGACCGTGGACCAGGCCCAGAACGTGCTCGTCGCGGTCGCACCGATCGTGGGCACACCCAGGACGGCGTCGGCGGCCGCCAAGATCGTCGAGGCGCTCGGCCTGGCGATCGAACTGGCAGAGGAAGGCACTTGCCGCCAAAGCCGGGCGCGCCGAGCTGGGGGGACCGCCGATTGGGCCGCCCGGACACCTGCCGCGAGCGGCCGGGCGGCTCGCGCGAACTTGTGGGCACACGGGTTGCCGGGGCGGGGGGATGCCCGTGGCCAGCACTCACCCGGACCCACCCGGGCGAATCCGCGGTGCCGCACCAGACCTCTTAGGGATCGCGGTGTTCTTGGATAGCGGCGAGGAGAAGCGGATGAGCGCGGACGCCGTGGATCCGGCTGAGCTGCCCGCCGGACGGTGCCTGGGTCATGACTAACGCTCCTGCCGAGCCGGCTCGGTCACCGGCCCCGCAGGGCCCGATGGACATGATCAAGAGCCGGGGATATGTGGCCCTGCTGATATTCGGGGCCATCGTCGGGGTCCCGGTGGCCGTCGTCGCCTATTTCTTCCTGCAGCTGGTCACCGCGGGCCAGCAGTACTTCCTCACCACTCTTCCTGGCGAGCTGGGCTTCCACCGGACACCGGCATGGTGGCCGCTGCCGATGCTGGCGCTGTGCGGCCTGCTGGTTGGCCTGACCTTGCGCTACCTGCCCGGGACGGGCGGCCACCATCCGGTTGAGGGATTCAAAACGGGCGGGTCCGTGACGGCGCGAGACCTGCCCGGCATCATCTTCGCGTCACTGGCCACCCTGGTCCTTGGCGCGGTGCTCGGGCCCGAGGCACCGCTGATCCTCATCGGTGCCGGCGTCGCCGTGCTGCTCGTGCACCTGGTCAAACGAGACGCACCGGCGCAGGCGGTGCTGGTGATCGGCGCGGCCGGAAGCTTCGCAGCCCTCTCGACGCTGCTGATCTCGCCGCTGGCGGGAGCGTTCTTGCTGCTGGAGGCGGCCGGAATCGGCGGCGGCATGGTGAGTGTGGTGCTGGCCCCCGGGCTGCTGGCCGCCGGGGTCGGCGCGCTCATCTTCGTCGGCCTCAACAAGCTGACCGGGTTCGGGACCTTCTCGCTCGCCGTGCCACATATCCCCCCCGCCACCAACCCCACCATCGCCGAGTTCGCCTGGGCGATCGCGATCGGCCTGGCCGCTGCGGTCGTGGGCACCGCCATCCGCCGCCTGGCTTTCCAGCTGCGGCCTGTCATCGAGCACCGCAAGGTGCTGCTGACCCCGGTGGCCGGCCTGGCCATCGGCGGCCTGGCCATCATCTTCGCCCAGGTAACGGGCAAGGGTGCCGACCAGGTCCTTTTCTCCGGCGAGAACGCGCTGGCCCCCCTCATCCAGCAGGCCACCACCTGGTCGGTGGGCGCCCTGGTCCTGCTCATCGTGTGCAAAGGCCTGGCCTACGGGGTGTCGCTGAGCAGCTTCCGTGGCGGCCCGACCTTTCCCGGCATGTTCATCGGCGCGGCCGGCGGGATCGCCCTTTCCCACCTCCCCGGCCTGCCCATGATCGATGGCGCCGGCCTGGGGATCGGCGCGATGACCGTGGTCATGCTGGGCGGGCTGCCGCTGACGTCAGTGCTGCTCACCCTCCTGTTCCTGCAAAGCGATGCGGTCAACCTGATATCGGTGGTGATCGTCGCCGTCGTCGTCGCATGGGTCGCCTCGACCAGGCTCTCACCATGGCTGGGGCAGCCGTCACCAGTTCCCAGCACCGCCCAGAACCCGGCCGCCCCGATGAGCACGAGCTGACCGGGCAATCCCGCTATGGAGGAAAAAAGCCCTGGGTTACGCGGCGATGCCGATCCCCAGGCGGCCAGCCAGCCGGCTGATGTAGGTGGCGACGTCGTCCGCCGGGCGGTCGGGCAGGCCGAACAGCACGCCACCCACGGGCCCAGAACCCGCAGGTACCGGTCATCAGGCAGGGAGGCGTCCCCGGTTCCGGGATGCGGCGCCTCGCGCCGGACCGGGATGTGCGTGTGCTCGGGAACCGCGAACGAGTCGAAGCCAGCCGCCTCGGCGGCTGCTGCCGCCCGGGCGGGCTGAATGCCGCGATCGCTGGTGAACAGAACAGCCCCATACCTCACAGGCGGTCTCCAGTCCCTCCAGCCGGACCCGGGGCCGTCCGCGCCCGGTACGGCTACAAAGTAGAACGCGTTTCAGTTGGTGACAACGCCGCGGCCTCAGCGGGGCTCTCCCCGATCGGGGCGATCACCACGCTGGCGGTGGGTGCCCGCAGGCCCCGGGCCACCACCGACCCGTGCCCGGCTCCTGCGGTGGCGGATCAGTCCGACGGCGGCTGGGATAAAGGAGACCAGGACGATCAGCGCGATGATCGGCAGCAGGTAGCGGTCGATGTCCGAGATCCTGGAGCCGAGCGCATATCCGGCCAGCGTGAGGCCCACCGACCACACCAGCCCCCCGATGACCTGCCAGATGGTGAAGGTGAGCAACGGGATCTGGATGGCTCCTGCCAGCGGATTGAGCGCCGTCCGGATGACTGGGATGAACCGGGCCAGCACGATCGAGCGGCGTACGCCGTAGCGGTTGATGAACGCCCGCGATCGCCGCAGGCCGCTGCGGATCCGGGGACGCCCGGGCCGGTCCAGCAGCGCATGCCCGGCCCGCCAGCCGATCAGGTAGCCCGTTTCCGCACCGATCAGCGCGCCGGCGGCAGCCGCCACCAGGACGACCGGCAGGCTGAGATGCACGGCAGAGCGGGTCTGGGTCGTGCAGAGCAAGCCGGCCGTGAACAGCAGCGAGTCGCCGGGGAGGAAGAACCCGATGAGGAGCCCCGTCTCCGCGAAGATGACCAGGAATATCCCGAGCGCGCCGGCGCTGGCCAGCAGGCTACGGGGATCCAGCACATTGAGCGCGACCGGGAAGTGTGGGGCTACCGGCATGTCGTCCTTCCAGCCCGGGGATGGCGCTCGGCTGATCTCTCACCTTCCCTGGCCCCGGCCAGTCCATGCGGGCACCCGCCTGGGTGCCCTGCGGTCCTGGACCTCGGGACTTACGTCTCTTGGGCGCCCGGCCCGCCATCACTGACGATCGGGTCATGGGGGGGACGCCGGCCAGCCAGGGACCTGCCATCGTGGTGGCAGGGCTGCGTAAGGACTACGGCAAGCTGCACGCGGTGGACGGCGTGAGCTTCCAGGTCCGGCGCGGTGAGATCTATGCCCTGCTCGGGCCTAACGGCGCGGGCAAGACCTCCACGGTGGAGATACTCGAGGGCCACCGGCGCCGGTCAGGCGGCGAGGTCCGGGTGCTCGGATTCGATCCGGGAGCCGGCGACCGCCACCTCCGGGAGCGGGTCGGGATCGTGCTGCAGTCCGGCGGTATCGACTCGGAGCTCTCGGTCAAGGAGATGGTCTCTCTCTATGCGGGCTTTTATGCCCGCCCGCGTGACGTGGCGGAAACGATCGAGCAGGTAGGCCTCACCAGTAAGCGCCGGGCGCGGGCGCGCACCCTGTCCGGTGGCCAGATGCGCCGGCTGGACCTTGCGCTGGCCCTGATCGGCGACCCGGAAGTGCTGTTCCTCGACGAGCCGACCACCGGTTTCGACCCGAACGCGCGGCGTGACGCCTGGGACATGATCGCCAGACTGCGCCGCTCCGGGACGACCGTGCTGCTCACCTCGCACTACCTCGACGAGGTACAGCAGCTCGCGGACCGGGTGGGAGTCATGAGCCATGGCCACCTGGTCGAGGAGTCGACCCCGGACGCGCTCGGCGGACGGGATGTCGCGGGCACCGTGATCAGTTTCCGGCTGCCCGAACGGCTGCGGGCCAGCGAGCTGCCGGGTGGCCCGTGGGACCAGCCCACGGACCGGGCTGGCGAGTACACCATGCATACCGACGAGCCGACCCGGGTGCTGGCGGCCCTCACCCACTGGGCGGTGGAGCACGATCTCGAGCTGCCGCAGCTCACCGTGGTCCGGCCCTCCCTGGAGGACGTCTACCTGCGCATCACCGGCCAGGCCGGGGTGGGAGCCCACAATGGCGGCTGACACGGCGCACAAGTCCCGGCCCCCGCTGGTGCTCGCCCTGGGCCAGGTCCGCTACCAGCTGGTGGTGCTGCTGCGCAGCCCGCTGGGCTTCTTCCTGTCCATCGTGATCCCGCTGCTGCTGCTGGTATCCCTGAACGTCATCATGCCCGGCGGGCCGGTGGGCGGGCTTGGATACGCGCAGTGGCTCACCCCGGCGATGTGCGCGTTCTGCCTGCTCAACGCGTGTTACGTGACGACGATCACCAGCCTTGTGCTGGCCCGCGAGGAGGGCATACTCAAGCGCCTGCGCGGCACACCGCTGCCCGCCTGGACCTACCTCCTCGGCCGGTCCGGTTCCGCCCTCGTGACTTCGGCCGTCGCGTCCACGGTCATCATCGCGGTCGGCGTGGCGTTCTTCAGCGTGAGCATGGTCTGGCACGCGTTCGGCTACTTCATCGCCGCTGCCTTGCTGGGCATCGCCTGCTTCTTCCTGCTCGGTGTGGCGGTCACCATCGTGGTGCCCAAGAGCGAGACCGCGCTCCCGGTCGCGTTCGGCACGATGCTGCCGCTGGCGTTCATCTCGGACGTGTTCTTCTCGCCCAGTCACCCACCCGCATGGCTGCACGATCTGGCTTCCGCCTTCCCGGTCGCCCCGATCGCCCGGGCGATGGAGGACTCCTTCAACCCAGCCACCCAGTCCTGGCCGATGCCGGTCTCCGGGCTGCTGGTGGTCCTTGGCTGGTGCGCGGCGGCGATCGTAGTCATCGCGGTCGCATTCCGCTGGGAACCTGGTCCGGCGCAGGCCACCATGGGGCTGGCCCCGCCGCACCACTGGCTCCGCCGCTGGCACCGTGGGCAGTAACCGATCGCAGCCGTTATGCCCTATTTGGCGCAATGACCGGCGCCGGCCTTGATCTTCCCGGACAGCGGGGCCACGCGTAACGATTAGCCGGCTTTGTTCTCCCAGGCCCCCGGCGTTGCGGCAGAGCCGGTGCACATGACGCCGCTGATCGCGACGCTGCCCGAACGCGTGGTGAGCGGATACCCCGTGAACTGACCGGACCGGGCACGCGCGTCACGCTGGGGCACAGCGGCGACGGGCTAGTGGGGCGGGCTCGGGCGGGGTCTTGTCGCGCCGGGACTGGCCCCGGAGTGGGCCGAGGCCTTCACCCCCGGTGACTTGTGCAAGCCGCGCGGCAGCAGCGGATGCAGCTGCGTGTAGGCCAGCTGGGATGTCATCCACTCAAGCAGTGGCGGGATCAGCGCCCGCCAGGTGGCCATCGTGTGCGCACCACCTGGCGCCAGATCCAGCGTCACGTTCGGCTGTCTCGCCAGCAGCAGCTGCTGGAACCGCCGGGACGCGGTGACGTCCGCCTGATCGGAGCTCCCCGCCCCGAGCCAGAACTTCGGGATCCTGACGTCCACCGGAAGCGTGGTCACCCGGAGCAGCGGCGTGTTCAGGTGCCGCAGTGCCTTGTTCTTCCCGAACGCGGGGACGAGATTGGGCGGGTTCCCGTACCGGACACCGAAGGGCGTGAAATAACCGCTGAGCACTCCCGCGGCGCCATACCTGGCGGGGTAGACCAGGGCGAGGTTCGCCGCGCAGTAGCCGCCCTCGGAGTACCCGGCGATTCCCCAGGTCGGCCCCGGCGGGTCCAGCCTGAGCGTGTGCGCCAGGTAGGCCGGGACCTCCCGGGCCAGATAGGTGGCATCCTGCGGCCCGCGCACGATGTTGAGGCACTGCAGTGAGTACTGGGGGCCGCCATTCGGATCGGGCATGATCAGCACGGCGGGCTTCACCAGGTGGTCGTTCAGCAGCGTCTTGTAGGCCTGGGTGATGCCCATCACATTGATCCAGTCCTGCGGCTCTCCGGGGTAACCGGAGATGAGCTCGATCGCCGGGAACTTGTGGCTGCTGTAGCTGCGCTGGAAGTACTGCGGCGGCAGGAAGACGTAGACGGTCCTGGTGATATGGCTTCTCGGGCCGGCGATGGTGAAGCGGACGGTCTCACCCAGCAGGGCGGCGGTCCGCCCCCCGGTCACCTTGCCCAGGATCGCAAGCAGGCGCCCGGCGGAGAGGTTGTGCGGGATGCTCGGCACCGTGTTCAGGCTCTGCCCGCCGAGGTCTGAGGTGAGGGCGCCCCAGGTCTGGTAGTAGTCGTAGTACTTGTTCACCGCCGCCATCCCGAACAGCATCGCCGGGATGAAGGAGAGGCAGGCGGCGAAGACCCGGAATACCGGCTGCCTGGTGAGGGCGAGCCAGGCCAGCAAGGCACAGAACACTGCCATCAGCAAGATGAACAGCGCGGTGCTCTGCGGCTCTAGCTGCATCCATTCTCCCGGGCGAGATCTTTCTCACGGCAGGCCGCGAACCTGCCGGGGAACCGCCACGGGTACATGGTGGCGCGTACCCGTGGGCAGCACATGGCGGTGGAGGTGGGATTTGAACCCACGGAGGGGTTGCCCCCTCACACGCTTTCGAGGCGTGCGCCCTCGGCCACTAGGCGACTCCACCGCGGCTGAGCCTACCTGACTCACACTGCTCAGGTACTCGCACATCCCAGGTGGGGCCTCAGGTGAGGGAGCGCCTGCGCTGGGTGAAGAACTCGCGGAGCAGTGCCCCGCAGTCCTGCGCGAGGACTCCCCCGATCACCTCTGCCTGGTGATTGAGCCTGCGGTCGCGCAGCACGTCCCAGAGCGAGCCGGCCGCCCCCGCCTTGGGGTCAACCGCCCCGTACACGACCCGCTCGATCCTGGCGGCGCCGATGGCGCCAGCGCACATGGTGCAGGGCTCAAGCGTGACGACCAGCGTGCAGCCTTCCAGCCGCCACGATCCGAGCGCACGCGCCGCTGCCCGGATGGCGACGATCTCGGCATGTGCGGTCGGGTCGACATCTGCTTCGCGCCGGTTGTGCGCCCTGGCGATCACCGTGCCATCGCGGTCGAGGATCACCGCCCCGACCGGCACCTCGGCGTGGGGTGAGTTCGACGCGGCCGCTTCCGCGAGCGCCGCCCGCATCGCGGGCTCGAATTCGGCGTGGAAACCGGTGCTCACGCCGTGAGATTACCGGCCAAGTGCTGTGTCGAGCGCCCGCTCCAGCGCGTGGCCAAAGCCAAGCTTGCGGCCGATGATGGCCAGCGCCTCATCAGGGAACAGATCAAGGTCGCCCGCGAGCATGCCCAGATCCATCTCGTCGATGCCGAGGTCGGCGAAGATGGACAGATCCCCCACCGGTAGCACCTGATCGAGATCCTCGTCGTCAGCCAGTTCGATCTCCAGGTGATCGAGCACCTGGCGGGCAAGCGGCCAGTCCACCGCGGCGGTGAGGTCAGACAGGAACACCGAGACCTGGCCGCCGATGACCCGCAGGGCGACGAAGAAGTCATCGCCGATCGCCGCCAGCCCGATCGTCCCCCCCATGCTGGGCTGCTGGCGCAGCGCCTGGATCAGGCCCGCGAGGTCTTCGGTCAGGGCCACCGGCAGGACGTCCGCCTCCCAGGCGTCATCTTCGCGGTACACGATGACGGCGACATCGTCGCTACCTGTGTCCGTCATCGTCGCTCCATCGGTTGTGCTGCTCGGTTGTGCGGTCAGGAAGGAAATGGTGTCAGATCGGCCGCCGTTGTGTCCGGCGATCGGGTCTGCCCTGGCCACCCCTTCTACCTAATGACATCACGAGCAGCCGCAACATCGCCACCTAACGTGATCAAAGTGACAGTCCGTCACTTTTGGTCCGCGTGATGGTTTTGCCACCCGATCGGCGGGGGACAGCCATCATGTTCCCCGAGGGAGGTAGCGTGTCGTTGCCGTTAACGGCCATTGGTGAAGTAATCACTCTGAGCTAAGCTGGGTTAACCGACCGGCACACGGGCTTCCGGGAGCTGATCATGCCAGTCAAGAAGATCGCCACCTGGGCGATCGTTATCTTCCTTGCGTACTACCTGTTCACGAAGCCGCAAGGTGCTGCCACCGCTGTGCATAACCTGTTCAACCTGCTGAAGTCTGCGGGCAGTTCCCTGGCCAACTTCCTGAACTCACTGTGATCACACATAAGGCGCTGAGCACATGCGGCTGATCGCTCCGGGCGCCACCCCCCCGGCCGAGGTCAACAAGTACCTGCTTCCCCATGAGCAGCAGGTCATCACGGTGCGCAGGCACCCGGCGGTGCTGTTCGGCCCGATCGCGTGGGCCCTGGCCGGGCTGATCGCCGCCGCGGTCCTGAGCGACACCATCCTCAAGCACGAGGGCGCGGCCATGGCCGTGGTCTGGATCATCTGGGGTGTGGTGTTCGTCCGGCTGCTGATCAAGGCCGCCACATGGGCGGTCGACTACTTCGTGGTCACCTCGCAGCGGATGATCCTGACGTCCGGGCTCTTCACCCGCAAAGTGGCGATGATGCCCCTGGTCAAGGTCACCGACATGAGCTTCAAGCGCTCGTTCTTCGGGCGCCTGTTCGGGTATGGTGAATTCATCCTCGAATCCGCAGGCCAGGACCAGGCGCTTCGCACCGTGGACCACATCCCTTACCCTGAGCAACTGTACCTAGAGGTATGTGGGCTGATCTTCCCGAGCAAAGACGACGGCGACGACTGACCTGCCAGGCCAGCCGGTAACTCCCTTCCCCGGGGTTCGTGCGGCCGGACGACCATCAGGGCGTCCGGCCGCATGAGCCTGCCCAGGGCCCGCAGATCCGTCGCCCGGTCAGAAGGTGACGAGCGCGACCCCCGCCGCGGCGAGCAGCAGCCCGAGCCGCTGCACCAGCCGCATCCGCTCACCCAGCATCACCCGGGCAAGCAGCACCGTGATCCCCGGGTAGAGCGAGGTGATCACCACTGCGATGCCGAACAGCCCGGCCCGGGTGGCGAGTATGTAGCACGCGTTCGCCGCGGCGTCGAGGACGCCGGCGGCCAGGGCAACAAGGAGCACCCGCCGCCCGGCCAGCCCGGACCCCCACCCGGCCGGGGGTGTCCGCAGCCAGGCGGCGGCGCCCAGGATGACCAGGGTCCCGGCCACCCGCGCGGCGCAAGCCGGCCAGAGCACGCCGGACGCCCCCGCGTTACGCATGAAAAGGAAGAAGATGCCGAACGCCAGGCCGGATGTGACCCCGTAGCCAAGGCCACGAGCAGTCGCATGGGGCCGGCCGCGCCGTCCCACCGCGGCCGGCGCTGTGCCCACGCCGTCCGGCCTGGCCGCTCCGCCGTCCATGCTGACCAGCGCGATCGCCAGCACACAAACGGCCGCACCGGCGTAGACCGGCGGGCCCGAGCGCTCGCCAAAGGCGAGCGCTACCCCTACCGGCAGCACAGTGGACACCAGCGCGGAGATCGGGGCGACCACGCTCATCGGCGCTGCAGCCAGGCCGCCGTAGAACACGATCAGCCCGGCCCCGCCGGCCGTTCCGGCCGCTAGCGCCCAGGCCAGCCCGGAGGCATGGAACGGGCTCCCCATAGCGAGCGCCGCCGCGAGGATGACGATCGCGCCCGCGGGGACCGAGACCGCCAGCACGGACGGCGCCCGCGACCGCCGGGACGCCGTCCCGCCGAGGAAGTCGGCACTGCCGTACAGCACAGCGGCAACCAGCGCGAAGGCCATCTCCACGTCCGGACTCCCTCCCCATGCCTTCCCGGCATCCCCGCTCAGGCGGTCGGAATCTTATAACATCTAGTTCAACATACCGACCGCCCGGGCGGCGACTGGTTTACCCGTGAGGCGAGTGGTTGACGTGCCCGCTAGCGATCTCACCGGTGCGCTCGCGCGTACCCTGCAGTCCCTGCGCGCCGAACGGGGCTGGTCACTCGACCATCTTGCCGCCCGGTCGGGGGTGAGCAAGGGCGTCCTGGTCGCGCTCGAGCAGGGGCGCTCCAATCCGAACCTGGCCACCCTTGCCAGGCTCAGCGACGCGTTCGGGGTGCCGGTGACCCGCCTCGTCGATGTGCCCGAAGAGCCGGACGTGCGGGTGACCGGCCCCAGTCAGTCCCGCACCCTGTGGCACGGCCCGTCCGGCGGGACCGGGACCATCATCGGCGCCACCGAGCCGCCTTGGGCGGCCGAACTGTGGCGCTGGACGCTCATGACGGCCGAGTCGTTCGGCGGCGAGGCGCACGCCCCGGCGACCAGGGAGATGGCCTGGGTCGAGGAAGGGACACTTGCCCTGACCGTGGCCGGGACGCGCTACCAGGTCGGGCCCGGGCAGGTCGCCCGCTTCCCTGGTAGCCTGCCGCACTCCTATGCGAACGAGGGCACACAGCGGCTGGTGCTGACGATGATCGTCGTCGTCCCCCCGGCCCCCGGCTGACGTCACCGGCCGTATTACGCCCTTCCGTCCGCTGGTGCGCCAAGGCACGCGGTGACG
>OFGV01000063.1_pt1 | contig 17271 bp, 12 predicted proteins | sample 1521911 | NCBI WGS metagenome assembly OFGV01 (sample SAMEA2553413, study PRJEB24118) | soil metagenome
CTACACACTGACGCAGCAGAGTCCCGCGGAATGGTTGCCCTCAATGTCCCATGTCCACGCGTTCGTCGTGCGTACCCCAACGCTGCTTTTCCCCGGCGTGGATGCGATTCGTCAGGCTATTTCGGCAGTGAATGGAATGCAAGTGGCCTATGCATTCAAGCCGATGGAGGAAATCATCGCCGATTCACTCGCGTCGCAGCGATTTGCCATGGCCCTGCTGAGCGTGTTTGCGGCGGTTGCGCTTCTGCTGGCGAGCATTGGGATTTATGGCGTGATAGCGCATGTGGCGGGGCAGCGCACGCACGAGATTAGGGGCGGGGGGGCGGGGCGGGGGCCGAAGAGCGGCGGGGGGCGGGGGGTTCCTGGGGTACGGGGGCCGGTGCGGGTGTGTGGGGGGGGGGCGTGTGTGGGGCGGGGGGGGGGAGGTCGTCCCAGATCCCGCCGAGCACGCGGAGGTGGTCGGCGTTGGACAGTTCGCGTTCGAGGGTTTCGGTGGCTGACAGTTCGCTGCCGTCACGGGCCAGCACTCCCGCCAGCACAGAAACCGGGTCCAGCACCGGCCTCTCCTCGCCACCGTCGGCGGGCTGTGGGGCGGGCAGGCCTGCGCGTTCGCGGGCGAGCCGGCGGGCGCGGTCCAGTTCGGGGGCGGGGCGGGTGCCTTCGCGGATGTCAGCCAGGCGCGGGTATTGGGTGACGCAGTAGGCGTAGTTAGCGTCGCGGCCGCGGCTCAGCGCCACGTACAGGCCTTGCCGTCCGCCGAGCCCGTCGACCAGGGCGTGGGCGGTGTCCACGGTGCGGCCCAGCGCGGCGTGCTGGGTGGTCGCGTACGCCAGGCAGGCATGTTCGGCGAGGTAACGTTCCGGCACCTGGAACGGTGGCGACCAGCGGGCTTGGCCGGTGGCCGGGTCGCGGCCCAGCAGCCGGCGCACCTCGGCGCGCAGCCCGCCCAGATCGGCCGCCGCGCTGGTGATCTGGAGGACATCCCGGTTGGTCAGCTCCCGGCCCGGGTTGCCCGGGTGGGCGGTGCGGGTGTTGCGGCGGGCCATGACCAGGTCCCCGGCGCTGGCGCGCTCCCCGCAGGCCAGGCGCAGGTTCGGGCCGGGTGAAACCAGGCCGTAGCGGATCAGGTCGTCGCGGGCACGGCGGGACAGTTCGCGGGCCTGGTCCTCGGTGCGGGCCATCAGCAGGGTGTCCTTGCCGTCGAGGAAGTCGGCCAGCCAGCCGCGGTAGGCCTGTTCGGTGGCCTCGTCGGGGGTGCCGCCGCGCAGCCTGCCGTGTTCCTGATATTCGGCCAGGACGGTGACGTCGCCTGCGCGCAGCCGCAGGGTCGCGTCGCGTTCCCAGGGCTCGGTGAACCGCTGGGGTTCGGTGAGCTGAACGTAGCCCTGGCGCCGGGCGAGCATCATCATCGCGCCGCCGCCCTCGACGGCGGCGAGCTGCTCGTGGTCGCCGGTGATAACAACCTTGCAGCCGTTGTTGTGCGCGAGGGTGAGGATCGCGGCCATGTCGGCCAGCGACATCATGCTCGCCTCATCCAGGATCAGCAGCGAGCCGGGAGTGACCGGGAGCGCGCCGCGGGCTTCCCGGTGACCTTTCATATGGCCCAGGAACCGGGCGGTGTTATACGCCCGGGTCACCCCGGCGTCGGCTAGCACGTTGGCGGCGGTCTGGGAAGTGGCCAGGCCGATCACCTCACCCGCGCCGCACGCGCGCCAGATCCGGGCCATTTCCGCGACGGTGCGGGTCTTGCCCGACCCGGCGGGCCCGGCCATCACCTCCGCGCGCCGGGCCGAGGTCAAGATGGCGAACGCGGCGGCGGCCTGGTCCAGGCGCAGACCGCAGCCGGTGCGCGCCGCGACCGCGTCCGGGCTGGTCGCTTGCGCGTGAAGTTGCGCCTCCAACTGCGCCTGATCCGCGCCCAGAAGTTGCGCCGCCGTGGCGGGGTCCAGGCGCGGCGCGCCGGTTTGGGCGGCGTGGGTGAGCAGGCGTTCTTCGAGGTCGAGCTGCGCGCCGGTAGCGTAGCGGGCCGCGCCGTGCGGGACGTACAGGCTCTCCCCGTCGGCGCGGCGCAGGCAGTCCGGCACCCGCGGCCATTCCGGGGCTGAGAGCATGACCGCTTCAGTCGTGAGCGCGCGGTGCGCCAGGGCCGGGAGCAGGGTGGCCGCGCCTTGGCGGGACATGACCGGGACCTCGGCGGGCAGGCGCTCGCCGAGGTGGCGGATCAGGTCGGCTTCGGTCCACGCGGGCTGGGCAGCCTGGACCGCGGCGACCGCTTCCTGGATGAGGCGTTGCGCCTGCGCCTCGGTGAGCGGGCCGGGCGCTACCTGGGCGCGGCCCGGTGATAGGTCCGGCGCGGTCCTGGCCAGGCGCTTGCGCTGGGGGCACGGCGCCGCGCAGCACGGCGGGCGCTAACGGTTCGAGCGCGCCCGCTTCGCTGGCGCTGGCCTGCGCGGACCAGCGGCGCACCAGCGCCGCCAGGTCGAGCGGTTCGCTGTCCTTGCCGCGCCGGGTGGCGTGGTTGGCCCACTGGCGCAAACTCGTCAGCACCCGCGCGTCCGGGGCGCGCCCGAACTGCGCCTCATACGCCTGCGCCAGGCGCGCGGCCAGCGGGCCGATGCTGCGCCGGCGCGAGGAGAACATGTCCATCAGCGCCTGGCCCACGTCGGCGATCTCCCGGCCGTGCCCGTCGCGGCGCATCACCCGGCCATGCCCGTCCCGGCGCGGCACCCAGCCGACGCCGAACCGGCGGGTGAGCGCGTTCTCCATCGCCAAGGTCGCGATCGCCGAGGCGGCGGGCCGATGCCGGTACAGCGACATCGAGTCCAGCGCCCGCCACTGCCCGTCGCCCTCCCGCCTGACCTTGTGCAAGATCAGGTTGTGGACGTGCAACTGAGGGTCACCGTCCCGGCTGGTGTGCTGGCGGAACGAGGCGAACACCCACTCCCGGGCGTCCTCCCACCGCCCGCCCGGGTGATACCCCGCGCGGGTCTGCCCGGCCTCCCGCTGCAGGTAACCGAGCCCGGCGGCATTGCCCTCCATGACCGCGTACCAGATACCGGTCCGCCACCTCCTCCCACCCCTGGGCGGCGTCCAGGTCACCGTCTTGCGCGGCGGCAGCGGCGTTCGCCAGCGCGCTGGCGTGGAACAGCGACACCGACTTCGACACGCTGAACGTCGCATCCCAGTACAGGTCCGGGGTCCGGACCTGCGCTTTGGCCTCCACCATCAGCTGCTCTCGGCGTTCTGCGGTCGCGTGCGGCTCCGCCGCTACCAGCGCCGCGTAGATCTCCTCCGCCGGGCGGTACCGGCCGGGAGCCCGGCCCAGCCGGGCCCGGCCGGCCGGGTCACGCGGGTCGAGATGCTGGCCGAACCGCGGCTCGAACACCGCCCGGTCCACCACGCCACCGGGACGCAAGCCTAGCCCGGCCACGCCTCTGCCAGTCCAGATCCCCGGCGGCTCCCCACCACGCTCCGCCGGGGACAGGTATTACCCGGCACCCGCACTGCCGGCGCGGTCCTGGCCACACTCCGACATGCCGATCTGCTTCCACGGGTAGGAGGCGTCGTGGCCCTTGGAAATCGTGACGATCCCAGCCACCCCGAGCCCCTTCCGCTCGGCACCCCGCTGACCAGCCAGCCCGGCGGAACTCCCCGTGATCATTTGTAATGCGTGGGTATGAGTTAAATCAGACAGTCAAGATGATGCAGGATCGGGCAGGCCGAAGGCGAGCAGGAATGTCGCGTGCAGGCGAAGGTTGCAGAGTCCAGGGCCAGGTTGCAAGTGATCTTGCAAGGTCCGGGTGTCCTGTTGTCCTCTGCCAACGAACCTGAGCTATTGCCAGCATGCCGGAGCTGCGGGTTTCTGCCATCTGAGTTGAGCCATCGAGGGTGTTCCTCTGGGCCCCGACATCATCCGGCTCTCTGCACACAGCTTCCGGCCGTACGACACCAGCCACGGTGCGGCATCGTGAGGCACCGGGCCAGCGGCCACCCGGCGGCAGCTATCAGGGGGACGGGGAAGACCAGTCAGGAGGATTAACTCAGCCTGAGTGGCCGCTGTGGTCGCAAGATGGTGGTGGCGAGCGCGCCGGCAGCTGCGGCCAGGGGGATGGCGGCGGTGGGTGGGAGGTACTGGCCGACGATGCCCCACAGCGCGAATCCTGCGCCTTGGGTGAACATGATCCCGGCACCGGCGAGGGCGAGAGCGCGGTTGCGCAGGCTCGCTGGTGCGGTGTCGATGAGCAGGCCGTCGATCCCGGCGGTCCAGGCGTTGCCGAGCCCGGCGATTACCAGCAGCCCGACGGCCAGGGCGAGGCCGGGGCTGGTGGCGAAGGCGGCCAGCGGGGCGGCCGGCAGCAGGGCGGCCGGGATGATGATGCGCCGCTGCAGCCGGGAGGGCAGCAGCCGGGCGGCGAGGACGTCGGCGGCCACGGTCCCGAGCGGGATTCCCATCAGCAGGAAGCCTGCGGCCCGGGCGGGCTGGCCGATGTGGGTGGCATAGGGGGCCGCAAGGGCCTCGGGGGCGACTATGCACGCGGGCACGAGCCAGCTGAACAGCAAGATCCGCCTGGTCGGCCGGTGGGCGAACACCTTCCAGATCCCGGTCAGGGAGTCGCGGGCCATCGATCCGCGGCGGGTGGCAGACGCAGGCCGGGCGGTGATGCCGAAGCGCAGCACCAGGCCGGAGGCGGCGAACGACAATGCGTCGGCCAGGAGCGCGCCGCGTGGGGACAAGATCGCGAGCAGCAGGCCGCCCGCGCCGTAGCCCACGATCTGGGCCGACTGGGCCACCATCCGCATCAGTGCCCGGCCAAGGACATAGCGGGGGCCGGGGGGCAGCACCTCGGGCAGCACGGCGGAACGGGCGCCCTGGTAGACCGGGGAAAGCAGCCCGGTGGCGGACAACAGCGCGAGCAGCGCGGGCAGCGGCATGCCCGGAATGATCATGCACCCGATCAGCGCCGCGCTGGCCAGGTCGCAGGCAACCAGCACCCGGCGCGCAGGCAGCCGGTCTGCGGCAGCGCCCAGCAGCGCGCCGCCGATCAGGTAGGGCAAGAACGACAGCGCCATCACCGATGCTGCCAGCGCCGGGGAGCGGGTCTGCTGGTAGACCAGGACGGTCAGCGCGACCGCCGCCACCACGTTCCCAAGCATCGACACGATATTGGCGGCGAAGATCGCCCGGAACTCGGCGGCGCTGAGCACATCGCGGTACCTGGCCCGGCGACCCTGCGAGCCCCGATGCTGGGCCGCCTCGTCCTGTTCCTGTGCGGTGGAACTGGTCATGGCATCCACGCTGCGCGGCGCTACGATCGGGAACCAGGTATTCGGCACCGGCCGAATAAATGCAGGGAATGTCACGGTGAGCCTGGTCCTGGTCTTCGGACGCGACGATCCGGCGCGGGTCCGGTTCGCGATCTCGCCGCTGTGGGAAACGATGGCGGCACTGCGGGTCCTCCTCGAACCGCAACGCCGCACATACCACCTGCCCTGGCTCGATGCGGTGCGGACGGACCTAGACCGCCTCGACCTACGGCCACTGCTGGTGCTGTCGCCTCGCAGCGGATGGACCCCAGACTTCCTCAGCCCCGCCCCGGGCGGGCCCGGAACCGACATCGCCGGCCAGCTCGCCCAAGTCCGCGCGACACCGCCAGACCAGGTGGCCCGGGAACTGAGACATTCACTGACCCAGCGTTCCGGGGACCCCGCGCCCAAGGCAGCCTGGCGGCTGCTGGATGACCCGCTGACAACCCGAACCATGCTCGCCGACCGGCTGGAGCAATGCTGGCAGCTGCTGATCGCGCCGCACTGGCCCCGCCTGCGCGACCTGCTCCAGGCCGACACGCTGTACCGGACGCAAGTGCTGGGCGACTACGGGCTAGAACGTGTCCTCAGCGAACTGCATCCCAAAGCCCGCTGGACCGGCCGCACCCTCATCATCGACGCGCCCACCACCGAGCGGCACCAGCTCCACGGCGCCGGACTGCTGCTCATGCCCAGCGTGTTCGCCTGGCCCGGGCTGGCAGCCGTCACCGATCCGCCCGCGCGGCCAACGCTCATCTACCCGGCCCGGGGAATCGCCGAGCTCTGGCAGCCAGCCCCCACCATTCACTCCGAAGCGCTCGGCCACCTGCTCGGCCGGACCCGGGCCGCCCTGCTGGAATCACTCGCCGAACCAGCCTCCACCCACACCCTGGCCCGGCGGCACGAACTCGCGCCCAGCACCGTGTCCGAACACCTGGCCGTCCTGCATCACGCACGGCTAATCACCCGCCGACGCCACCGCCACGCCGTCCTCTACCAGCAGACACCACTCGGAACCGAACTCGCCAACGGCGGCCAGCAAATCCAGTGAAGGACAGGGAACCCCATCACCGGTGGTGCGTCCAGCACGGCGGCGGCACCGCCCTACTCAGGCAGAAGGGAGCAAAAGACCCCGCGGTACTGCTCACGCGGCGCGATGCGCGGCGACCCGACGGCGAAATGGCTCAAATCCACTGGCAGGCGAGCGCCCGCAACTGCACAAGGCCTTGCCACTGATACTGAGCCACCCCACGTCGTCTGTTCTCTCGGGGTCCATACTGGGCGAACTGGACGTGTTGACGATTCCAGCGGGTCAGCCATTGATCAAAACCGGGTAGGTCGCGCAACAGGTGTCGCGCACGGCACCCCTGCCCGAGGACAGCGGGCGTCAGTGCAGCAGCGACGACGAGCGCGACACCAAGGAACGAGGTGTTGCGGACGGGCTCACGAAGCCTGCGGTGCAACAGTGCGCTACAGGTTTCGGAACCCGAGAGAACAGCAGCCTGGCCGTGGCTCAGAGTCGCTGGCACAGGACACCTGTGCCAGCGATGTTGAGGCATTGCCAGCGCGCCTGAGTGTCCTCTGCCAGATAAGTCGGCCCGTTGACATCGAATCGGGCCCGTTCGCGTGTCGTTGCCAGGAGATCTGGCCCGGTCTGCCTGCAGTCCCGGCTCCTGCTGATCGCTGGTCCCAATCGGGCGCCACCGTGCCAGGCTGATCATGTGACAGCGGCAAGGCAGCCTGACCGCGAGATCACCCTCCGCCGGGTTCACCAGGTCCTCGACCGGCTGATCGGGGACGGCACAGCAGTCGCCCACCGGGACGGCACGACCCATTGCCTGTTTCCGGTCGCGGTTGGCGCTGCCGAAGGCGCGGCGATCAGGTCCTGGGTGATCCGGGAAAACGCGGCCCGCACGATCGAGATAGGCCTCGGCTACGGCATCTCGGCGCTGTTCACCTGCGAAGGACTGCTCGCCAACGGCGGCCCGGAATCCCGCCACATCGTCATCGACCCGAACCAGGACACCCGGTTCGCCAATTGCGGCCTCCAGTTCCTGGAGGAAGCAGGTGTCTCCAGCCTGGTGGAGCACCACGCCGAGGAATCGCAGATCACGCTGCCCCGCTTCCTCAGCGAAGGCCACCGGTTCGACCTTGCCGTCGTGGACGGCAACCACCGATTCGACGCGGTATTCCTCGACCTGGCCTACCTCGGGCGCCTGCTGCACCCGGGTGGAATCGTGTTCCTCGACGACTACCACCTGCCGGCCATCGCTCGCGCGGCATCCTTCTTCCTGACCAATCTCGGCTGGGCGCTGGAAGAGGTCTCGACCGCCGAGGACCGCCACCACTGGGCCGTCTTCCGCACAAGCACCACACCTGACACCCGGCCCTTCGACCACTTCGTCGACTTCTGATCAGGCCACGCCACAGGACGGAATCCGGCTACGGCGCCTCACCAGGGGACCGGCCGGATCAACTGGCACAAGCCCGCCCGAACGCACCAGCGGGCCAGCTTGGCTGGCAATCGAACCGTTGATCGTTTGCCACTCAATCAGGCCCGCCCAGGTCAGCCACCACGGCGGGCCGACTTATCTGTCACGGGACACAGGGGCATTTGGGCGGAGTGCTGTCACTCCCCCTTGGCACTGCGTCCGCGCCTGGGGCATTGTTGGCCGGGTGAGCACCCCACCGCCCCCGCCCGTGCCGCCCGTTCCTGACGGTGAAGACCTCAGGGGGCTGGCGCGTGGCATGCGCCAGCTGGTTGAGCTGGCGGCACGGACGCTGGGTGAGGAGGCGGGCACCTCCGGGCTGGCGCTGCGGGTCACCGGGCATCTTGGCTGCGAGCTGACCGAGGTGGTGCTGGTTTCGGAGAGGTTCCCGAGCTGGGAGCAGGTGAATGTCCAGCGTGGCGTCGATGCGTACCTGGCGGCGCATGCCGCTGGCGCGCAATGGTTCGGCCCGGCTGGGGGCGGTCACCGCCCGCACGAGGACATGCTGTCGCTGCTCAGCGTGCCCGGGCACGTCGGCATGATCGTCCGGGCCGGGCCGCCTGGCCTGGCCCGGGTCATGGTCCGTGACAGTGCGGCCGGGGGCGGTGCAGGGGTCGGCGCCGCGAGCTACGGGACCGCCGCCATCGGTCCGGATGAGAACACGGAGGTGGTGACGCTGGGCCTGGTTGCCGCGGCGGCGCCGGCCGGCGCCCCGGTCGTGATCGGCATCCGCGACGAAAGCCGGTTCGGCCCGCCGTTTTGCATCCTGGAGGTGCTGGCGGCGGACCGGGAGGCGGCGACCGCGGCGCGCGGCGAGATCGAGCGGCTGATGCGGGCGCATGACGTGTTCCGCGGCCAGGTGCTCAGCTTCGCCGAGAGCGAGCATCACGGAAACGAGCTGGTCACGTTCCTGCCCCGGCCTGCGGTGACCGCCACCGATGTCGTGCTGCCCGGTGGGATGCTCGAGCACATCGAGCGGCACATCATCGGCGTCGCCGACTGGTCCGCCGAACTGCTCGGCGCCGGCCAGCACCTCAAGCGTGGCCTGCTGCTGCACGGCCCGCCGGGGACGGGCAAGACCCATACCGTCCGGTACCTGACCGGCCGCCTGGCCGGCCTCACCGTCATCTTGCTCACCGGCCGGTCCATCAGGTTCATCGACCAGGCCGCGGCGCTGGCCCGGCGGTTGCAGCCGTCGATGGTCGTGCTCGAGGACGTCGATCTGGTCGCCACCGACCGGGACTACAGCCCCGGCGGGAACCCGCTGCTGTTCTCGCTGCTGGATGCGATGGACGGGGTTGGCGCCGACGCCGACGTCACGTTCGTGCTGACCACCAACCGGGCCGACATCCTGGAAACCGCGCTGGCGGACCGCCCGGGCCGGGTGGACCTGGCGGTCGAGATCCCCCGCCCGGATGCGCGCTGCCGGGAGCGGCTGCTCCGCGTATACGCCAGGGGCCTGACCGTGGACGCCGACCTCGGGCCGGTGGTGACGGGCACCGAGGGGGTCACCGCCTCCTTCATCAAGGAGATGATCAGGCGGACCGTGCTGGCGTCGCTGCGGGCCGGCGAGCACCCGCCCGTCCTGCGCGGCGCGCACTTCGCCGATGTGCTCGCCGAGATGAACTCCGAGCACCAGGCACTCACCCGCTCGCTGCTCGGCGCGGGCGCCGAAGGACCCGCCAGGGAACGAGCCCGCCGTCCCGGGCCGGCACCCTGACGCGCGGCGGGGCACGGATTCCGCGCGCCGCCGCGCGACCTCGTCATCGGCGCCAAACAGCCAGGTATGGCCTTAAGTGCTGGGGAGGGAGACTTCGGTGGTGCGGAAGCGAGCCTCGATGGTGGCGATGAGTTCCTGGGGCACGGGATTCAGCGCCGGTGTCCCTGGCCCTTCAGCGCTGGCGCTCATGGCCCGCAACGCCCTGGACCCCGGCTGGTATCCCGCGGTGTCGCCGCCAAGCAGCCCGGTGTCGGCGATGTGCTCGACGTGCCGCACCGTGGCACCGAGCGCAGCGGCGTAGTCACGGGCCTTGCCGACCGCGGCGCCGACCGCGGCGGCGCGGACCTGCGGCCACGCCGGGTTGTCCCAGTCAACCTCCCACGTCACGGCCTGCACGTTCAGGCTCGGGTGAGCCGCCAGCACGCCGCCAAGATCACCCAGTCTGTCCAGGTCCCGGACGGTAACCCGCAGCGCCACCGTGGCGGTCACCTGCCCGGTCCGCTCCAGGCGCCCGGTTTCCTTATCGTGGTAGCGCTCCTCACGTGTCGCCGAGGAATGTGCCGACCAGGTCAGTGGACTGCGGCCTGTGCCTGCATCGAACGGCACTGCGCCCAGGGCAGCCAGGTCAGCGGTCAGGCGATCCACGCTGGCCGTGACCGACCGCACCGCCTCCACCTTGGATCCCGCGGTGTGCTCGATCACCCCGTCCAGCACGGCATAGCCGGGGGCCACCAACTGCCGGGCCTCAGCACAGACCGACAGCAACACGCTGCCCGCATCGTTCATCGCTCACCTCAACAGACCGATGCCGCTCCCTGACCGCTGCGAGCAGAGCTCTCGCGGCGGCCAGCGATCGCCGGAACTGCAGCCTAATCTGTACACCAGTCCGCCCAGGCGTCCAGACCTACCCTGCGAACCCCACTTCAGAGGGCAGCTCCTCGCGGACTTCAACTGGACAGGACCGGCGAGGCAGAGAAGGCGGGAGGAGGTGGATGGCAGGCTGTCCTGTGTCGACGAATCTGAGCTATTGCCAGCGTGTCTGGGCTATCTGCGGGTTCTGCCATCCAGGTTGATGTGACCGAGTCCGTTAGTTGGCCACTGGGCATCGATAGTTGGCCACGCGGGCCATAGCGAGGATGCGCCGACGATGACGGTCGCTAGCAGCGATTATCGATGGTCCTGGCAAGCGAGGTCGCGATGGTGCTGAGTTCGGCTTTCAGGCTGGTGTAGTGAGGTCCGGGGTGGCCGGGGTCCAGTAGTTTCCATGCGCTTGTCCACTGGGCCCAGGGCGTCCGGAGGCTGGGAGGCATGATGGCCTCGATAGGCCGCGGGGCGAAGAGGTGCTCGCCGGATGTGACCTGGACCCAGACGTAGATGGAGGCGAGCTGGCGTTTTCGGTCCCCGAGGTCGGGCTGCTGGGGGCCGGGGGCGGGAGGCAGCCGGGAGGTGAGGCCGGTCCAGGTGTCCTCATCGATGCACCAGGTCTGCAGGGCCTGCCGCCGGGACTGGTAGTTGACCAGCGGCGTTGCCGGGTTGTCGAGCTCGCGTGTCAGGGCTTCCAGCGCGTTTTCGAAGCTGAGGGGGCCGTGCTGTTTCCTTGCCCCGGAGTGGACGTGGCCTGCTCCGGCGTAGATGCCGTAGCCGGGCAAGGCGTTGCCGGCTGATGCGATTCCCAGAAGCTGCGCGGCATCGCTGAGGGAGCCGCCGGCGACCATCTGGACGAGCCGGAGCGCAGCTGTCCGCCGGATGAACCGGTCGCTGACGCCGGCGATTGGCATGAAGTGACGGGAGTACCAGTCTTCGGGAAGGAAAGCCGGGATGTTCTTCAGTCCCCAGCGCCCGGGGCGAAGGGCAGCGTCGCGGCGGCCCCGGGGGCCGCCTGTTTTGGTGAAGGTCCGCAGGACGGGAGCGTAGGCGGCCTGCAGGCCCTCGGAGCACGGGATCGCCATCCGGGTCATGCTGAGGCCCCAGCGGCTCTGGCCTGCGTTCCGGGTGCCGAAGGGCAGGAGGAGCAGCAGTTGCTCGCGGACATCGTCACGGCTTCCGGCGAGGATGCGGTCTGCGATGTGTGCGAGCCCGCCGCTGGCTGCGGCATCCGCCGGCGGGAAGCTGAAGCCGGGCCTGGTGCGGGATGCGTCCCCCGGGGATCCGGCATGCCGGGCGGCAGCCTGTTTCCGGAGCGAGTCGATGTGCTGGTCGACGGCTGACGCGGCATCCTCGTCCAGGCTCAGGTGCCGGGCTGCCGGCCAGGTGGAGCAGGTCAGGAGCGCGAGCGCCCGGAGGTCGGAGAAGTAGCTGGCCGGCGGCGCTGGCATTCCTGCGCTGAGCATGGCAGCGGGGCCGTCCGGGTCAAGGAAGCCGAGGATCTTGTCCTGGAGGGCGATCAGCCCGGGACTGGCCGGGCGGCACCCGCTGTCCCGGTCGAGCCGGGCCCCGCAGCAGGCTGGGTGCCGTCCCCTGCCCTGGGCGATCTGCGTGCGGCACTGAGCGGGATGCAGCCCGGCCGCCAGCATCGCGGGCAGCAGGGCGCTGCCGGGACGTCGTCCCCGGACAGCCTGGCCGCATTCGGGGCAGAGGTGCTCCAGCAGCCGCTTGTGAACGGGGCAGGCGAAGACGACGGGCAGGTGCCATGCCTTGAGCCAGGGGCCGCCGAACGACTCCTGGATGGCCGACCCGTCGCCGGCGAGGCATTCGGGGCAGTAGCGCGTTGCCGGGGCGAGGATCAGCCTGCCGTCAAGGCGCCGGGCGCCTCGTGCCTTGCTTTCGGGGGAGGCGATGACGGGCGGGTATCGCTCTTGCCAGGTGCTCATGCCGAGCTGGGCGGCCTGGGCGCCGGTGAGCCGGGTCATCCGGATGAAGGTGCTCCGGCCGGTCTCCGGGATCCCGGCCAGCAGGATGACGGGGATGTGCGTCCCGCTGGCCCCGTCCGGGGCGGGACCGGTCAGCTCCGCGACCCTCGCGGGCGGCTGGTTCAGCCGGCAGGAGAGCCGCAGGAGGAACCCCGGGAGCGACTCGCCGGGGATCGGGACCAGGCTCCTGGGCAGCGGCCGGGATGCGGGCATCGCCGGTCAGCCCGCGGTCCCGCCGGCGGGAGTGCCCCGGTCGTCGAAGACGGTGTTCCGCGGCTTGCGCCGTTTCCGGGCCGGCCGGGCGGGTGCCCGGGGAATGTCGGGGATCTCGCCCGCACCGGGGTCGAGCCCGGGCAGGTCGGCGGGGCTGACGGTGAGGGTGTCGAGAAGCCCGGCGGTGATCGTCTCGGCACCGGTCTCGATGGCGTGCCGGCATCCCGCCTGGATGAGTTTCCTGAGCAGGCCGATGATGCCGTTGGTGCGGCCGGACAGGTACTCGGGCATGCCGCCGCCGCTGAGCATGCCGCCGCCGCCGTTCAGGAGGCGGAGCTGCTGCTCGATGCCGACGAGGTGAGCGGTCCAGGCGGCGATCCCGTCCGGGGAGCCATAGCTGAACCGGTCGAGGTCGATGAGCCCGAACCGCAGGTCGGTCTGGCCGGGGGCGTCGTCGTTGCGGCTCTTGCCGCGGTCCCTGACCGGCGGGAAGATCCACTGGCCGGTCCGCGGGTCCTTGCGGCCGTCGCGGAGCAGCCCGGACCTGGGGATCCCGACGCCGACCAGGATGAGCGTGACGGGCAGGCTCATCAGCTCCCGGATGAGGTCCAGGACGTCCTGGTCGGCCTCGCGGTGGAGCTTGAGCCTCGTCACGTCGTCGATCACGAGCGCCTTCGTGCCGTGGTCGTAGACCGCGTTCTTGACCGTGCGGATGAGGTCTTCCTGCCGCATGCCCTTGCAGTCCTCGCCGTAGAAGTCCAGGATCCGCTGGCAGGCGGAGACCGGGGCGGCCTTGACCGGGGTGCGGACATAGGCGGCCGGCACGTGCAGGTCCAGCGTCCCGGCGACCGCGGACGGGTTCTGGGCGTAGAGGGCGAGCCATTCGTCCTCGAAGCAGGCCAGGGCCTCGCAGACGGTCTCGGTCTTGCCCTGGCAGCCGCCGCCGTTGATCATCAGGCCGGGCCGGGTGTCCGGCCCGCGGCAGAACGCGCCGGTCTCGATCAGGGACCGCATCTGCCGGGAGACGAAGGCGCTCATCGGGGTCTCCTGGATCGCGAGGTTGGAGTGGGTCGCGATCCGGTGCAGGTCGTGCAGGCGCCGCTGCCGCGGCGTCATCCGGGCATGTTCGGCGGCGGTGATCACCGGGGCCGGGACGAAGTCGCGGCGGGTCAGCCGCCACCGCGTCCAGCCCTCCAGGGTCTCGCGGTCCGGCACCGGCCCGGGCAGGAACGCCGCGGGCCGGGCAGCGTGGCCGCCGGATCCCGGCCCGGGATCCGCGGTGCCCGCGGTCACTCCTCGTCCTCTTCGGGAAGCGCCAGCAGGCTGGTGGAGCGCAGCTTGTCGCCGAGCGTCCCGGGCGGGGCGGGACGCTGCGGGACGGCCTGCTCGCGGCGGCGCCGGCGCTCGGCGTCGATCGCGTCGCGGGCCCGGGACGCCTGCTCCGGCCAGCGGAGGGGAACCACTGTCCCCTCGCCGCCTGCCGCGGAGGGCGCCGGGCCGTGCCAGTCCCTGGCCGCCTGGTCGCCCTGGGCGGTCTCCCGGGCCCGGGCATTCTTCTCCTTCTTCCCCATCTGGGAGGGCCACTGCGAGACGGGAGCAACCCCGCCCAGCAGCCTCAGCAGTACCGGCAGCAGGTCATCACCGGATTTCGGCGACAGCCCGGCGACGCGGGCCTCGCGGAGCAGTTCGTCCGCGGTCCTGTCCGAGAACGCGGGAATCTCGCCCTCGGGCGGCAGCCCGTTCCACCGCAGGGCATGCCACTTCCCCGGGTCGGCGGGGTCCTGGAAGAACACCTGCCGCCGGTCACGGCGGTCATCGCGGATCACCCACGCGTCCTTGTGCTTCCCGCCCCGGCCGGACGGCTTTCCCTCATACGGCTTCAGCGCCGGGTCCGCCCTGCCATACCAGAGCCCGCCGATCTTCACCCCGCGGTCAGCGTGGATCTTCACGTGGTGGACGGGCAGGAGCTCGTAATACAGTTCCGGCCGGGGGATCTGCAGGGCGAACCCGCCCTGGTTCATCGCGGCGGCGAACAGCGTGTTCGGGCTGTGCTCCCCGCCCGGCCCCCAGGCCGGGGCATGCTCCCCGAGAGCCCGCTTCTGCCAGACCGAAATAATCCACTCTGCTACCAGATGTTCCATTTGCGTCAGGGTCAGGACGGCGGCGGCCCCGGGGTCGGCGCCGCGGTCGGCGACATCGATCCCGGTATAGCCGGGCAGGTGCTCGAACAGCAGGCTCCGCAGCGACCCGAATGCCCGCTCGCAAGCGGCCTTGTCCTGTGGCCGCAGGACCCTCGCCGGCAGGACGTTGCAGCCCAGCGCCTGCTGGGCCGCGACCGCCGTGTGGCTCTTATAGGGACCCCCGTGGTCCGTGGTAACGGTCTCCGGGGCGAAGAACGGCAGCCCGGCGACCCGGTGCCCGGCGAAGTCCGCGACGAGGCCGGCGGGGACCCCGGGATAGGGCCACTCCATCTCCGGGCCCCAGCCGTCCCGCATCGGCAGCGGCATCATGATGTCGCGCAGCAGCATCGCGATATCGACCGCGGTGTCCGACACCAGCGTGAGCCGGAACGCGACCGCCGAGTGCGTGAACATGTCGAGGGCCAGTGTCAGGAAGGCGGTCACCGGGTCGCCGAACACGCCGTCGCGGACCTTCACCGGCAGCGGGGTCGTGTCCAGGGCGACGACCTGGCCGGGCCGGCTCACCGTCACGTGCACCTTCGCGGCCTCGATGCCGTCGGCCGCCCGGTCATAGCGGGGACGGGTGCCGCCCGGCCCGGACCACTCCCGCCAGACCTTCCTCAGCGTCCAGTAGCCCGGGACCGGGACATCGGCCCCGAACTTCTCGGCGACGTACTGGGCGACCAGGACGTGCTTGTCCTTCACGCTGGTCCTGGACCTGTCCCTGGTCTCCTTCCGGACCGCGAAGATCGCCTCCCGCACTTCCTCGGTGATGCTGGGATGCCCGGCCCGCGGCCGGAGCCACCGCCCGTCGATGCACCCGGCCGGGCCCCTGGCCTTCCACGCGTCCGCCATCCGCCTCAGCGTCCGCTCGCTCACACTTCCCAGGCCGAGCAGCGCCGCCTCCCCGCCGCCGAGCGCGTTCAGCTCGGCGGCCTTGGCCCGCCGCCGCTGCCCCAGCATCGTGGTCCGTGGGTCATAGGCCGGGCGGGGCTCCCCGGGCTCCGGGTGCAGCGGGTCCCCGCTGCGGAACCCGGTCTCGGCCTCCAGCAGGTGCGCGACCCGCAGCCGCACGGCCTCCCGCTGGTAACCGGTCAGGTCCTCCAGGACCGGCGGCTGCCCGCCCGGCCGCGCCGGCACCGCGGCGTCGTCGCCGGGGACGGGCCGGCAGTCGGGGTGGTGCGCCAGCCACCGGATGCTCCGCCGCTGTTCCTCCCCGCCGGAGCGGAGCAGCACCCGGCCGTACTGGGCCTCGACGGACGACACCGCCCACTCCCGGCCGCCCAGCAGCAGCGCCGACCCCGCGGACAGCTCCAGGAGCCCGGCCTGGCCCGTCATCATCCGTTCCCCCCGGCCAGCCAGACCGGCGACGCGTCGCCGAGCGGGCGGGACAGGTCGGTCCCCAGCCGCCGGCGCCAGAGCATGTGCAGCGCATGCGCCCGGGCGACCGCCGGCAACGGCGTCGCCGTGACCAGGTCCCCGAACGCGGCCGGCCCCGCCGCGACGGCATCCAGCAGGCGTTCCTGCAGACCCAGCCGGTCCTGCAGGTCCCGCCGCTGCGCGGACAGCGCGTCAATTCCCGTCCGCACGTGCGGCCGCCAGCCGGCGACCACCGAGTACCGCCACCCAGACTCCAGCGCTGCCTCCGCCGCGGCGGCGAAGCACGTCACGTCGTCCTCCTTGACCAGCCTCGCGGGGCGGACGTCGAGCAGCCACCGGGACCCGTCGCGGAATACCGCCAGGAAGTCCGGGACATGCTTAAGGAAGCCGCCATCGGCGGCCCCGAAGCGGAGCGTGAACGGCTGCGGAAGGACGTCTTCCAGCGCCCCTGTGAAGTCCAGCGCCAGCAGCAGCGCCTGCTCCTCCAGCGACTCGAACCCGTGCACCCGCCCCGTCGACACCATGAACTGCAGCCCGGGCCGGTGCCGCTGCCGCCGCCCCCAGGAAAAACGGCGGACTGGCTCGCACCCGGCAACCGGAGCTGACCCCAGGTCCCTGACCAGCGATACTTCGTCCCCGCCGCGCACCTGCCACGTGGCCGTCCACTGCCGCGTCCACCCCGGATCCAGCACCAGCCGGGCACGCTCCGCGTCCCCGGACTCAAAGGACAGGAACAACTCGTCCAGACCGCAGCGATCCGACCGCACCGGCACTGCCTTGCTCATGGTCACCTAATAAGCACAACATGTAGCAAAGATCCTTTTGACCTCTTCCAATTAGCAGCCCGGTATATCCCGAAAATCCCTAACCAGGTCCAGGCCGCCGGCCTGCCGGCATGTCGTACCACAGGGAACCCATCGTCTGAGCTGCCCCGACGTCGTCGAGCCCTCGCGATGGCCCGCAGTGGCCAACTATCGATGCCCAGTGGCCAACTAACGGACTCGGTCACAGTTGGCCCGGTCCTGGCCTGCACGGCGGCCAGGAGGCTGGTGACGCCGACTCCCGGCGCGCTACCCGCTGGGCCGTCATGACTGGCAGCCGCGTGTCCTCGGCTGCCGACGGGCCAGCTTCGATGA
>OFGV01000064.1_pt1 | contig 17228 bp, 16 predicted proteins | sample 1521911 | NCBI WGS metagenome assembly OFGV01 (sample SAMEA2553413, study PRJEB24118) | soil metagenome
GCACGGCACCCTGGCCCGCGCCGTGACCCCGAAACGCTCATCGCGCTCCTCGAAGACCAGCACGTCACGGGCCGGATCGGCGCCGATGTCGGGCCGCCAGACCTGGTGCGGCCGGTAGGCGGCACCGGTCACCGTGTACAGCAGCGACCGGGAGTCAGCCGAGAGGCCAGCCCGTAGTAGGTGCGCTCGATCCCGCTCCGGCAGGCCGGCCCCGGTTACCAGATCCTCGCCGCTGGCCAGGTCCCTGATCCGGCAGGACTGCTCGTAGTTGCGCCCGGCGAGGCTGCGGGTGAAGTAGTGGAACTTTCCCGCGCCGCCAGCTCACCAATTCGCTGGCTGGGGCCAGCCGGGCGGACATCTCTGCCGTCAGCCGGTCCCGGGAATGGCATGCTGGCAGCTGTGAGCCTGCCGGTCCCCGTGATCTGGAGCGATGACTGCCTGCGCCATGAGCCCGCGGGCGAGGTCTGGCTGGGCGTACGCGAACCCGGCACCGAAGTCCCCGTCCGGGCACTGGTGCTCCGCGACGCCCTCACCGACGCGGGTGCGCCCGTGGTCCCCGCCCGGCCCCACGACGATACGATCCTGCGCACCGTGCACGACCCCGGGCTGCTCGACCATCTGGCCGGGATCTGGGCCGCATGGGAGAAGGAGGGGTTCCCGGTCCAGCACGGCCGCGACCGCGTCGTCCCCTACCTCTTCCCCACCCCCGGCATGCTGGGCGGGCTGGACCTGCGCCCGCCGCCAGCCGCCCACGGCCGGGCCGGGCTGTACTGCTACGACACCATGACCCTGATCGGCCCGGGAAGCTGGGAGGCGATCAGGGGCGCCGCCGACGCCGTGCTGACCGGCGCCGACCTGGTCAGTTCGGGGACTCCGCTGGCTTATGCGCTGTGCCGGCCGCCCGGCCACCACGTCACCCGCGCCGCCTACGGCGGCTCGTGCTACCTGAACAATGCCGCGATCGCCGCCCAGGCGCTGCGCGCCGCAGGTGCGGACCGGGTGGCGGTCATCGACATCGACGCACACCACGGCAACGGGACACAGATGATCTTCTACGGCCGGGCTGACATCTGGTGCGGGTCCGTGCACGTGGATCCCGGGGCGGGCTGGTTCCCCCACTACGCCGGCTACGCCGACGAGCGCGGCACAGGTGACGGCGCCGGCGCCAACCGCAACCTACCGCTGGCGCCCGGCCCTGGCGACGAGGGCTGGCTCGCGGCCGTGGACCCCCTGTGCGCCCGCGCGGCCGCCCGGTGCGCGTACGGCCGGCTACCGGGAAGCAGGCCGCCGCGTCGCCGCCCTCGGCCCCACGCTCCTGGTCCAGGAAGGCGGCTACGACCTGGCCACCCTCGGCTCGCTCGCGGTGGCGGCCCTGGCCGGCGCCGCCGAGGCGCATCCCTGATGCGCAGCCGCACGTATCACGGATTCGGTGAACATTCAGGTCCGTGGTGCTAGCTGCGTTTTGGCTGATTCGGTGACCACATTTCATGCCAGACCGGACACGGTACTGACCTGGACACGTGGTACGTCAGCGGAAGAGGCCACCGAAGCGGCCGGGCAGGCCGGCGCGGGTCAGGGAGAGCGCCGCTGGGCAGGATTTTCCGGGTTCTCGCCGGGCCGGGGAGGAATGAACCGGGCATTCTTCTCCTCGCTGAGGGACGAGGACTTCGGCAGCGGGGTGTCGTCCACCGCGAAGCCGAGGTGGTTCACGACATCGACCACCCCGTCGACGGAGTGAGCGAGCCGGACCGCCACGGCGATCATGCTCTTGTTCTCGACCTCCCCGCTCAGCGTCACCACGCCCTCGGCAACGTCCACGTGGACCAGCGCCAGGTTGGTGCGCAGATCTTCGCCGAACACCTCCGTGCGGATCTCGTCCGCGATCTCCTCATCGGAGCGCAGGAACACCCGCAGCAGGTCGCATTGGCTGACGATGCCCGCCAGGTGGCTGGCGGAATCGACGACCGGCATCCGCTTCACGTGGTGCAGATGCAGCGCCCGGGCGGCCTCCACCACGGTGGCGTCCGGCCCGATGGTGATGGCCGGCGAGGGCATCACGTCCCTGGCGGTTACCCCGGCAGCCTTCGCCCGGCTGTGCCGGTGCCGCCATCGCGAAGGCCGTTTGCCGTTTTCCTGGTACTCCTCCTTGCGGAGGAGATCAACCTCGGAGACAACGCCCGCCACCTGGCCCTGCTCATCGAGCACCGGCAGCGCGCTGATGCCACGCCCGGCCATCAGCCCGGCCAGTTCCTTGAACGGAGTGTCCTCCCTGGCGCAGGCGACCTCGGCGGTCATGACCTCGCGCACCCGGCGATGAGTCATCGCGTCCCCCTCGGATACTCACGATCACTCCGGTCCTCAACGTAAGGTCGGGGCAGCCCGCCAGCCAGAGGCCTATGTCCCTGGCCGGTGGGACCTCAGGCCGACAGCCGCTCTCGGTGGTGGGGCGCCTGCCAGTCCAGCAGCGGCCCGGCGGGCACGATGAGCGACGGGTTGAGGCGCGGATGAGTGCCGAGGTAGTGGCTCTTGATGTGGTCGAAGTTGGCCGTCCCGCCGAAGGCGGGCTGCTGGTAGAGGTCACGGGCATACGGCCACACGTTCGGGTAGTCGGCGAGCCGGCGCAGGTTGGCCTTGAAGTGGGTGACATAAACGGCGTCGAACCTGACGAAGGTCACCCAGAGCCGGACGTCAGCCTCGGTGATGGCCTCCCCGAACAGGTAGCGCCGGGAGGCCAGCCGCTGGTCGAGGTCGTCGAGAGCCGCGAACAGGCGCGCTACCGCGGCCTCGTAGGCCTCCTGCGAGGTGGCGAACCCGCACCGGTACACCCCGTTGTTGACGTCGCTGTACACGCGCTCGTTGAGCGCGTCGATGTCGTGCCGCAGCGCCTCCGGGTAGAGATCGGCGCCCGGCGTCGCCCACTGCCCGAACTGGGTCTCCAGGTCGATGGTGATATCGGGAAAGTTGTTGGAGACGATGCGCGAGGTCTGGCGGTCCCACAGCACCGGCACTGACACGTGCCCGTCGTAGCCGGGCTCAGTGGCCTCGTACGCCTCCCGCAGGAAGGTGAACCCGTTGACCGGGTCGGGCGTGAACCCGGGTCCCTTGCGGAACGCCCAGCCGCGGCCGTCGCGGAGCGGGTCCACCACCGACAGCGAGACCACGTCGCTCAGCCCCATCAGCGCGCGCACGATGACGCAGCGGTGCGCCCAGGGGCAGGCCAGCGAGACGTAGAGGTGGTACCGGCCGGGCTCGGCCAGGTAGCCGCTTGCGCCGTCGGCAGTGATCCGGCCGGTGAAACGGTAGACCGGCCGGACGAAGCCGCCGTCCGTCGCGGCAGGGGTCTTTGCGGTGTATTCGCCGTAACGCGCGAAATCCACCGGGCTCGCAACGGCGGCCGTCCCGGTCATGGCCACGCCTCCTCTCCCCCCGGCCGGGTGGAACCAGTGGGCACCATGATGTTTCCAGCATCAGCCATCGGGCCCCACACTGGGAAGGCCAACGGGCGCGGCTCAGGCCGGGAAGGCCCGGGCCCGGGTTCAGGCCGGGAAGGCCCGGGCCAGGAAGGGCGGGCCGGGGCTCAGCTGACGACGCAGCCTGGGCTCTGGCCGGTGCTGGGGAATGCCTTGGCCAGGGCACCGGCGATCAGGTGGGCGCGGGCCGCGTACCCGGCGGAGGTGTAGTGCGTCCCGTCCGAGATGAACCAGCCGGGCTTGGCCACCGATCCCCAGTCGAAGACCCGCATGTTCGGGTAGCGGGCGCACGCCTGTTGCAGCGTGGCGTTCCACAGTTGCATGTTGGCCTCGGAGTAGGGCCCGTTATTGAGCAACGTCTTCACGCCGATCCACATCACCGGCTCCCCGGCTGCCACGGACATCATCCGCTGGATTCTGGTCATCCGCCCGACCGCCGAGCCGACCGCGACGTCCGCGGTGTCGTCGGTGCCCAGGGCGATCACCCAGCACCCCTGGAACCCCTCTCTCACCAGGGCGCGGGCCGCATCGTAACCGTTGATCTGCCCGGGCAGCGTCTCCACTACCGACCTCGCCCCGGAGATGTCGAAGCGTGTGCTCCTGACCCCGACGTCGCCATACTGGGCGGCCATCCGCTGGGCCCGGTCGGGCAGGTAGTCGGGCGAGATGAGCCCATCCGAGGTGGAGTCGCCGATGTGCGCCACAGCACGGCAGGATGTCTGCGGGCCCGCGGTCGCGGACAGCCCACTTCCCGGGTGGCCGGTGCTTGCCGGGTAGACGGCCGATGCGGGCTTGGCCCCGGCGCCGTTGTGGCCCTCGGCCCGGTGCGGCGGCGGGCCGGAACTGGTGCTTCGCGCGCCCACCGCCACGCTGGCGGCGCTGGTGGCTGTGCCGGTGGCCGGGATGGCCCCGCTCAGGCCTGCGCAGGCCACAGCGAGCACCCCGCACGCGGCCGCCATCGCTGTCCAGCCGGCTACCCCGGTGGACCATGTGCGGCGTGGCGAAAGACGGGTACGCGCCCACGTCCGCCCGAGCGCGCCCTGGCGCACGGGTTCCTCAATGAACCGCCAGGACAGGGCGGCCAGCACGATGCTGGCGGCCACCTGGATTCCAGCCCGAGGCAGGTTCTGCACGCTGTTCCCCCCCGATGTCAGCACGATGACCGGATAGTGCCAGAGATAGATGCCGTAGGAGCGCACCCCGAGCCAGCGCAACGGCTGCCAGCCCAGCACCCCGCCCACCAGGCTGCCGGGACAGGCGGCAGTGGCCACCACGGCGGCGGTGGCCACCGAGAGCAGGCCCAGCCCACCCCGGTAGGAGAACGGCGAGTACTGCCCAACCCGCCAGACCATCAGCGCGATCACGGCCAGGCCACAGATTCCGGCGCCGTCGAGCGCCAGCCGGGCCGGACGGGTGACGCCGGCCGCCCGGCGGCTGGGCCAGATCATGGCCAGTCCCGCCCCGACGAGCAGGCCGGCGGCGCGGGTATCTGTTCCCTCATAGACCCGCGTCGGGTCGAATCCCGGGTGGTAGAGCAGCAGCATCGCAGCCGTTGATGCGGCCACCAGCGCGAGCGTGGGCACGACGAGCCAGCGCACTGCGCTGGCCCGTCCGCGTGGCAGGCAGAGCAGGCTCAGCCAGAGCAGCCAGGGCCAGGCGAGGTAGAACTGCTCCTCCACTGCCAGTGACCACAGGTGGTCAAGCGGGCCCGGCGGCGCGAACCTGGCGAAGTAGGAGCCGTGATGAGCGATGTAGTACCAGTTGCTGACGTACGCACCGGCCGCGCCGACGGCCCCGCGCAAGCCGGCGAGCTGGGACCGGTCCACGAGGGTGACCCAGGCAGTCACTACCGCCAGCACGACGAACAAGGCCGGCAGGAGCCTGCGTGCCCGCCGGAGCCAGAAGTCAGCCAGGCGCAGCCGGCCGTGGGCGCACCATTGCCCGAGCAGCAGGTCAGTAATGAGGTAGCCGCTCAGTGTGAAGAAAACCCCGACGCCGAGCAGGCCTCCGCCCGCCCAGCCGAGCTGCACGTGATAAGCGACGACGGCCAGAACCGCCAGCGCCCGCAATCCGTCGAGTCCGGGCAGGTAGCGCTGGCTGCTGCGAACTGGTTCCGGCATGTCTCCCCCCGCCGACGTGCTGGCCGCCTAGCCTGCGTCCGGCGAGCCCCCACTCACACCGCAGAAGGAATTACCCAGAGTCAGTTAAGGAATACATATAGTAGTCACAGAATTATCGTCCGTACTTGGCCACAAGCCTGCGGAGCAGCCGCCCGCCGTGCGTGATCGAGGGCCGGCCTACCTGACCACGCAGCCGTGGCTGTGGCCGCCGCCCGGGAAAGCCCTGGCCAGCGCACCGGCGATCAGCTGGGCACGGGCCGCGTATCCGGCCGAGGTGTAGTGGATCCCGTCGGAGATGAACCAGCCGGGGCGGGCCACGGAGGCCCAGTCGAAGATCCGCATGTTCGGGTAACGGGCGCAGGCCTGGCGGAGTGCGCTGTTCCAGAGCCGCATGCTGGACTCCGCCCAGGGACCGCTGGAGTCCAGCGTCTTTGCGTTGACCCACATCACCGGCTGCCCGTGAGCCGCCGACATCATCTCCTGGATCCGGCTCATCAGGCCGGCCGGCGAACCGGCTGACACATTGGCGGTGTCGTTGGTGCCGAGGGCGATCACCCAGCATCCGTGATATCCCTGGCTGTCCCAGGCCGTGGCCACGCCGTAGCCGTTGACCTGCCCTGGCAGCGTCTCGACGATGGAGCGGCCGCCCGAGGCATCCACCCAGGTCTTCCTGGCGCCGACGGCGGCATACCGGGCCTGGAGCCGCTGGGCCGGGTTGGGCAGATAGTCCGGCGAGATCATGCCCACCGAGGTGGAGTCACCGATGTGCGCGACGGCACGGCAGGACGTGCGGTCCGCCCCGCGGGCACGCGCGGTGGTATGTGCCCGCGCGGAGGTCCCGGCCTGCCCGGGGTGATGCGGGGACAGCCGGTGCACCGGGCCGGTCACGGCCTGCCCGGGGTGGTGGCCAGCAGGACGTGACCAGCCGCTGGCGGCAGCCGCCTTGCTGCCCGCACCGGGTGCCGCGAGGACTCCGGGCAGGCCGGCGCCGAGCAGCGCCAGCACGCTGACGGCAGCCGCCGCCGCGGCCAGGCCGCGCGGCCTGGCCAGCCAGGCAAGCCAGCGGGGGAATCGGTCTCGGAAATACATTTCGCCGAGGCTATGAGCAGGTCGCAATCGTGACAAACCGCTATCGGCAATTTATCCATGGGTATTTGCCGGGAACCCGCTGATCATAGGCTTTCCCGCACCAAATGTGGCTTAGCTCACATAAGGCGTAAATGCGCCTCACGCCAGCAGGCAGGCGGCCTGGTGCGCAGGGCTGGCAGCCGCTGCCGGCGACCGCAACCGTGGATCCTCGGTCTGGCGCTGCTCGGCCGCGACCGGGCAGCGCGGGTGAAAACGGCAGCCTGACGGCAGGTCGACCGGGTCCGGAGTCTCGCCGGTGAGGATCTGCGGGGTGGACCGCTCCCGCGGGTCGCGCTTGGGCACCACCGACAGCAATGCTTTGGTGTAGGGGTGCTGGGGGTTGCGGACGACCTGGACGGCAGGGCCCTCCTCGACAACCCGTCCAAGGTACATCACCGCGATCCGGTCGGCGAAATGCGCCGCCGTGGACAAATCATGGGTAATCATGAGAATTCCCATTTGGCCGTCCCGGCGCAGGGTATCCAGCAGGGAGAAGGATGGTACCCCAGGTGGTGACGCTGGGATCGTCCAGCCCGAGGAAGGCCTGCGGGTGTTCGGGTAGGGCGTATACCCGTGCGTGAAATGCCCTGATTGATGCGTTTCGTTCCAGCGGCGCTTCGCTGCTGGTTACAGGCCGAGCGCCGTGACGAACTTCTCGGTGTAGACCGCGTTCTGCACCGGCGTGAGCCGGGCGAAGTAGTGGGTGCGGGCCAGCAGTTCCGGCGGGGGGAAGACGTATTCGGGGTGGGTGAGTTCCGGTTCCGTGCGGCGCCAGGCGGCCCGCGCACCGGTGACCGGGGAGATGAACATCCGGGCCGCTGCCACCCGCGCCGCCACCTCCGGCTCGTAGTAGTAGTCCATCAGCTGCTCGGCGTACCGGGGGTGGTGTGCCCGCGCGAGGATCACCATGTCGTCTGTCCACAGCAGCCCGCCGGCGTCCGGGATGGCAAAGTGGACCTGCGGATTGTGCTTCTGCACCGTCAGCACGTCACCGGACCAGGCCACACAGGCGGCGATATCACCGCGGGCGAGCCCGCCCAGGTAGTGGTTGGTCACCGCGCAGATCTGCCCCGCCGCGGCTGCGTGCTCGATCTCCTCCATCGCCAGGTCGAATTCCACGGCGGTGAACGACCCCGGTTCGGCGCCCCGGTCAAGCAGGAGCAGGCCCATCACGTCGCGCATGTCGGAGGGCAGCGAGATCCTGCCCTTGAGGTCTGGAGCGGTCAGGAGATCGGAAACGCTGGTCACCTGGCGCCCGGTAGCTTCCAGGTTGTAGCCGATACCGGTGATGCCGGCCTGCCACGGCAGCGAGTGGCTGCCGACATCGGCCAGCGGCGCGGCCCGCAGCTCAGGCAGCAGGCGGGCGGCGTTCGGCACGGCATCGGGCCTGATTTCCTCCACCCAGCCGAGCCTGATCAGCTGGGTGACCATCCAGTCGGAGAGGACGGCCAGGTCATAGCCGGTGCCTGCACCCATCGCCAGCGGGATCCCGATCCGGGCGAAGAACTGTTCGTCGCTGCCGATCGGCTCGGAGTAATCGACGCTGATCCGGGTCCGGCGGGTGAACTCCGCCAGCGTCGGATGGCGGTCCGGGTCCGCCGGGTCGGTGTCGATGTAGCCCGGCCAGTTGGCGAAGCTCACCACCCGCCCGTCCCCGGGAGCTCCGGTCGCCTCCCCGGCCAGCGGCACCGCCGGCCGATCCGGCATGACGCCGGACCCACCCGGCCCGCCCGCGATCATGTAGCCCCCGCTCCCCCGCTGCCCATCCGACCGGCCAAGGTTGCCGTCTTGCTACTGATAGTCATCATAAATGTGCGCTAAGTATATGCCCGGAGGTCCCATGAACCCCGGCCCATCAGCGCTGTACACGGCACCCCGAAACGGGTATCGACTGGTATGAGGGGGCGAGAAGTGATGGCCAACACGAGTTCCATCAGCACAGCAGAGATCCGGGTTTCCCTCGACGAATCGATCCCGGAGGATGTCACCCCAGAAGTCCAGCGGCGCGTCGGCGCCGTGCTCGATCACCTGCGCCAGCCGGTGCTGGCCGCCCGGGTCCGGATCACCCGCCACGGCGACCCGGCGGTCCCCCGTCCGGTCAGTGCGCAGGCGAACGTGGACGTCAACGGCCACCTGATCCGGGCGCAGGTCGAGGCGGAGACGGTGGGTGAAGCACTGGCCCAGCTGGAGGCGAAGCTGCGGCACAACGCGGAGCGGGCCGCCGCCCGGTGGAAGGACCGGACGGGCCGCAAGCCGAGCGCCGGGCCGCATGAGTGGCGTCACATCGATGAGCCGGCCCACCGCCCGTCCTACTTCCCGCGGCCCGCCGAGGAGCGGCGGGTGCTGCGGCACAAGGCGTTCGGCCTCGCGGTGTGCACGGTCGAGGAAGCCGCCTTCGACATGGACGCCCTGGACTACGACTTCCATCTCTTCACCGAACTGGGCAGCGGCGAGGACAGCGTCCTGTACCGGGCGGGGCCGACCGGCTACCGGCTGGCCCAGCTGACCCCGGCACCGGAGAAGGTCGAGTCCGGCAGTCTCCCGCTGACGATCAGCGAGCGGCCGGCCGCCGTGCTGAGCACCGCCGCTGCGGTGGACCGCCTCAACCTTTCCGGCCAGCCCTTCCTGTTCTTCCGCCCGCCGGACGGCCATCACCGTGGCCGGGTCCTCTACCGCCGCTATGACGGTCACTACGGGCTGATCACCCAGGCGGAATTAGTGGAATAGAACAGGCGCACCGGTCAGAAGCCGACCACGGTCGCGAACTGGGAGCTGTAGCTCGCGCCGACGGCGGGTGAAAGGATCTTGCAGTAATGCCCCTGGGCCAGGAACTGCGGGGAAGGAAGGATGTACTGCTGGCCGACCAGGGAGGGGTCGCCCAGCCGCATGGCGGCTGGGCACCCTGCACGGGAGAGACGAACAGCTCATAGGCACCCGCGCGGCCGTCAGCGGCTGGATCCAGCCGCGGGTGAGCAACTGGACCACCATCCAGCCGGCGAGTACGGCGACGCCGTATCCGGGATCCTGGCCCAGCGCCAGCCGCGTTCCTATCTTGCCGGCCCCGCACAGGAACCCCCGGCGGGGTGAGGCGGCCGGGGGCACTCATGACGCCCCCTGCCGTAGTGATCTGGTGGTCCCGGCTGCCCGTGCCGCCGGTTCGGTGGCTGAGTCCGTCACCGGCGCGGGCTCGCCGGCCGCCGCTGAGTCCGGAGCCAGCGGCAGCCGTACGGTCACCGTCGTGCCCCCGCCCTCCCGCGACGGGAGAGTGACCTCGCCGTGATGGTTGCTGACGATGGTGCGGACGATCGCGAGCCCCAGACCCGTGCCGGGAAACGAGGTATGGACCACGTTGGACGCGCGGTAGAACCGGGTGAACAGGGACGGCTGATCCTTCTCCGGGATGCCGATGCCGGTGTCACGGATCTCCACCACAGCCTGGCCGCCGTCCCGGCGCGCCGAAACGTCGACGCGTCCGCCGCGGAAGGTGTATTTCGTGGCGTTGCTGAGCAGGTTGGTCAGCGCGCGGTCAAGCTGCTCCTGATCCCCGTTCACCACCAGGCCCTCCTCCGGGCCGGACAGGCCGAGTTCCACTCCCTTTGCCTCGGCGGTGGCCCGGATCTCCCCGGCCGCCGCCCTCACCACCGTTGCGAGATCGACCGGGCGCAACTCCGTCTCGAAGGTGCCCATCTCGATCTTGGACATCGTGAGCAGGTCATCGATGAGGTTGTCCAGCCGGGACGCATTCCGTTCGATCGCGGCAAGCATCCGGCGATGCCGGTCGCTGAGCGGGTCCTGCTCGTCTTCGTCCAGCATTTCCGCGAATCCGACGATGCTGGTCAGTGGTGCCCGCAGATCGTGGGAAACGGCCGCAAGGAAGTCCGACTTCGCGCGGTCCAGATCCTTGAGCCTCTCGACCAGGTCTTTCTCCTGCTCGTACAGGCGCGCGTGATCGAGCCCGCGCCCCACTTCCGCCGCAACCGATTCGACCGCGCTGATCTCCGCGGGCGTCCATGGCATGCCCGGCCTGCTGCGCAGCATGGTGAGCTCACCAAGCAGCTCCCGCCCGGTCCCGAACGGGGTGAACAGGAGCGCCTCGCCACCCAACCCGAGCAGCACCTCCCGGATCCGCCCGGGCAGCACCAGCTCGGCCTCATCGGAGTGAAGATCATTCAGGCAGTAACTCGCCCGCTGGTGATACAGGCCCGCCGCCAGCTCGAAGTACTCCGGTGGAATGCTCTCGATGACCGCACGCCGCAGGCCCCAGTCCTCGCGGTTACCCACCGGAAACGTGAGTTCTGTCCCGCTGACCAGCCCGACCCAGACGTAGTCACAGGCGAGGTTCTGCGCGATCGCCATCACCGCCTCGCGCGTGACGCCGTCCGCGTCAAGGTGCTTGCGCACGCGCTTGGCCGTTTCCGTGACCACGGTGCTCAGGCGGACGCTCTCCTCCTGCTCCGCCCGCAACCGGTCGCTTGCGTCGGCCAGGACGTTGATCGACTGCGACAGCTCACGCACTTCAGCGGGACCGCCCGGCACAGCGCGTGCAGCGTGATCCCCGGCTGCGAGCCGGAGTACCGTCTTGGTGTTGCCGATGATCGGGGGAAGCGACCAGCGCAGGATGATTGCCGTGAGGGCGGCCGGGATCATCAGCGCGACGGTTAGCACGATGGCCGACCCGGTCAGGCCAATTCCCAGCGATCGCGCGCTGTCCGCCGCAAGCGACCGGGTCACCCTTGCCAGCTGCGCCTGGAGTCGCTGGTTCGCGGCGACGAACAGATCCGACCGGACGGAAGCCTGCCCGATCAGGGCAGCGGACCGCGCGCTGCCCCTGGGAACAATGATCGCCCGGTCATCGAAGGCAAACGCGGCCTGGGCTGCGTCACCTTGTGCTTCCAGTCCGGGCACCACGCCGGGCCAGGCGAAGGCGCGCGCTCCGCTCAGATTCGCCGCGAACAGTTCGCGCTCGGTGTAGTACGACTGCAGGAACCGGTCCTGGCCGGTCAGCACGAATCCGCGGATGGAAGCCTGCGCGTCCAGGAAATTCGCGTGGATGACCTGGTTGCTCAACTGCAGGCGCTGGGCCTGGGAGTTGGCGTCGATCGCCGCTCGCTGCAGCCGTGATCCGAACATGACGAAGGCGACCGCGCCGAGCAGGAACAGGATCTGGATGCCACCGACGAACCAGGCATAAAACAGGAGGGAGCGGCTGCCCCACCCCGTCAGCCTTGTCTTCGCGACCGGGCGATCGCCGCCCGTGGTGGCCATATCAGCCCTCCCCGGCAGAGACCGCACTCCACGTCCGGCCGCCTGGCGCCAGGTGCCGGCCTTCAGCCCCACGGCCTCCAGACTGACTCCGGGACCAGCCACAAATGACTACTCAGAGTAACGTCTTGAATACTATCAATCAGGGTCGCCCGGACAGCGGTGCGGGTCAGCGGCGAGGTCACCGGCCAGCCGGCGGCCGCGCCGGCTGTGACCCATCAGAAGCCGACCGCGGTGGCGAACCTGGCGGCGTAATTCGCGCTCACGGCGGGGCTTGCCGGATGGCCGGCCCCATGACCGGGTACGTGTGCAGCAGACCGGGGCAGCCCGGGCCGCCAGCTTGGGTAGGGGGCAGAGGCGTGGCACGGGTCAACGACGAGGTCGCCGCCCTGCTGGCGGAGTATGCCGACCTCACCGCCATCACCGGCGGCGATGCGTTCCGGGTGCGCACCTACGAGAAGGCGGCCCGGTCGGTGGCCGGCTACCCGCAGGACATCGGGCCGCTGGACACCAAGGGCCTGCGGCAGATCCCCAACGTCGGCGCCTCGATCGCAGCCAAGATCGAGGAGTACCTGCACACGGGCGCCATCCATCAGCTGGAGGCGCTGCGTGCCAAGGTCCCGGCCGGGGTACGCCGGCTGACCGAGATACCCACGCTGGGGCCCAAGCGGGCGATGCTGCTCTATACCGAGCTGGGGATCGACTCGCTGGACAGGCTCGCCGGGGCAATCCGCGAAGGCCGCCTGGAGGGCCTGCCCGGCTTCGGCGCCAAGTCGGAGGAGAACCTGCTGCGCGGGCTCGAAGTCATCCAGAAGGCGGGGGTCCGGGTCCGGCTCGACGTCGCCATGGAACTCGCCGAGGAACTGACCGGCCTGCTGGCGGCCGTCCCGGGCTGCGAACGCTGCACCTATGCGGGGTCGCTGCGCCGGATGAGGGACACCATCGGGGACATCGACATCCTCGCCATCTCGCAGACGCCACCGGCTCTCATGACGGCGCTGACCGGGCTGCCGCACGTCGACCGGGTGGTGGCGAGCGGCCCGACCAAGACCTCGATCGTCACGACCGCAGGGCTTCAGGTCGACCTGCGGGTGGTGCCGCCCGCGAGCTGGGGGGCCGCCCTCCAGTACTTCACCGGGTCACGCGCGCATAACATCCGCACCCGCGAGATCGCCGTGCACAGCAGGCTGAAGCTGTCGGAGTACGGCCTGTTCGACGTCGCCACCGGCGAGAAGATCGTTTCGGCCACCGAGGAGGGGGTGTACGAGCGGCTCGGGCTGCCGTGGATCGCGCCGCCACTGCGCGAGGACAGCGGGGAGATCGAGGCGGCCCGGCAGGGGGAACTGCCGGTCCTGGTGACCGCAGCCGATCTGCGTGGGGACCTGCACACCCATACCGACCTCACCGACGGCACCGCCACCCTGGAGCAGATGGTGGCGGCCGCCGCCAAGTGCGGCTACGCCTACTACGCGATCACCGACCACGCGCCGAATCTGTTCATGCAGCGGATGACGCTGGAGAAGATGCTCACGCAGCGGGAGCAGGTGCACCAGCTGGACGGCAAGCATGCCGGGATGCGGCTGCTGCACGGGACCGAGCTCAACATCGACGCCGACGGGGACGTCGACTGGCCGCCGGAGGTCCTGCGCGGCTTCGATCTGTGCGTGGCATCGATCCATTCCGCCTTCACCCAGCCGCGCGAGGCGATGACCCGGCGCCTGATCCGGGCGGCCGAGAACCCCTGGGTGAGCATCCTCGGCCACCCCAGCGGCCGGCTGATCGGCAGGCGGCCACCGGTGGATGCCGACTGGGACCAGGTGTTCGCGGCCTGCGCGCGCAGCGGGACCGCGGTCGAGATCGACGCCTTCCCCGACCGGCTGGACGCCAGCGCGGAGCACATCAGGATGGCACTGCGCCATGGCGTGAAGTTCGCCATCGACAGCGATGCGCACGCGATCGGGCATCTCGCCCATCTGCGCTACGGCGTCGGCACCGCCCAGCGCGGCTGGCTGACGGCCGCCGATGTCATCAACACCTGGCCGGCCGATCGGCTCATGGCGTTCCTGCGCCCAGGCGGCTGACCCGGCCGATGGGCTGCCAGAGGTCCCCCTGGCGGGGGCTGAAGGGCCCTTCAGTGCGGCAGGCCAGGGACGGATGGTGAAGGTGAGTGCCTGTCACCCGGAAGTGAGGTGAAGGAACATGACAGTGATCGACCACTGGCCGGTCGAGGTGTCGCTGCGGGAAGAGGACCGGGAGACCCGGGCCGAGGCCCGGCTGGCCAAGGATGGCCTGGAGATAAGCGGCCACGGCCTGGCCCGCCGCAACCCGGACGACCGGGAGGTTACCGAGATCGGCGAGCAGATCGCTGCCGCGCGCGCCCTCTCCGACCTTGCCCACAAGCTGCTGAGTGCGGCCGCCGGGGAGATCGAGGGGATCACGCACGAGCGGGCCCGCCTGCACATGTGAGGCCCGCGTCCGGTGCGGTCGGGGGTGAGCCGCGGCCCGCAGCCGCCCTGGGCACCAGCAGCCGCGGCTGGCGCCGGTACCAGCGCGATCAAAGGTCCGGCGGGGCCTGCTGCCGGTCGTGGGCAGCCCAGCCGGTCACCAGCTGGTCCAGCACGGGGGCGAGATTGCGCAGCTCATCGAGGTGTGCGGGCGCGAGCTTGCCCAGCCGTGCCTCGCCGTCGGCGGTGAGCCCGACCCTCGTCAGGCGGCCGTCCTCCGCATCGCCACGGCGCTCGACGAGTCCCGCCGCCGCGGCCCGGTCGACGAGTTCCACCGCGCTGTGGTGGCGCAGCAGCAGGTAACCAGCGAGATCACCGACGGTGGGGTCCTGCCCACCGCGGTGGCCCTTGATCGCCACCAGCAGCTGATGCTGGGCCGGGGTGAGACCGACCGAGCGTGCTTGTGTCTGGCTCCAGTGCAGGAAGCGGCGCAGGCTGGTGCGGAACGCCAGCAGGTTCTCGAAGTCGCTGCGGGTCAGTTCGTGCACCTCCTTACCGTACGACGGACGTCAACGCCGGAGCCGGGCCAGGCACCGGCCACAGCGGCGTTTCAGGCCAGGCGCTCCCACCAGCAAATTGTATCGTGCTACGATGAAAATTGGTCGCCAACCACCCTGGCTCCTCCGCCGGCAACCCGCTGGAGGAGCCAGGGACCGCACTCGCTGAGTGGGTTCGCGTCATGAAGGCACCCACCGGACCAGCCGGCCACGGAACGGCGGCTCACAGAGGGCTCATGGGGGTGGCCGCCCAGGTACGCCTGCGCCGCGTCTACGAGGCGCCGGATCCAGGTGACGGGCACCGGGTTCTTGTGGACCGCTTGTGGCCCCGTGGCCTGGCCAGAAGCGCTGCCGCCGTGGACGAGTGGCTGAAAGCCGTGGCACCCTCGGACGAACTGCGCCGCTGGTACGGCCATGAGCGCGGGAAATTCGCGGCGTTCCGGCGCCGTTACGAGCAGGAACTGCAGGCCCCGGAACGGGCCGGTGCCCTGGACCACCTGCGGCACCTGGCCACGGCCGGTCCCCTCACCCTGCTGACCGCGACCAGGGACATCGAGCACAGCCAGGCAGCGGTCCTGGCCGAACGGCTGAGGAGCAGCCCATGACAGGTGAGCAGGCGGGCCAGCCGCGCCCGGGGGCACGGGCATACGACGCTGACGAGGATCTGCCCGGCGATCCGGCCTGCCTGCTGCGGCGGGTCTGCCCGGCCTGCGGCTCGGTGGCCGACCACGATCCCCCGACGTGCTGCCCCACCTGCCATGCGGAGATGCCGGGCGGCTAGGTGAGCCTGCCGCTCCCGGTGCCACCAGGCATGCTGCGCTCGGTCTTCCCGCGGTGCCGCAGGTCATCGGTGAGGGTGGCGGCGAGGTCACGCAGTGAACCGGACACCCGGACCTGCGGTGGCACCGGCTCGCGCAGGTCCCGCGCGTGCGCCGGCAGCCCGGCCAGGTCGCGCTCCAGCCGTGCCCGCGCAGCGGCGACCGTGTCCGGCGGCCCGGTCCGCTGTCCCGCGCGCATCACCGGGAGCAGCAGCGGCTCGTACCCGGCCGACCCTGGCTCGTCGCGGCGGGCGAGCAGGTCTTCGGTGACCGGCATCCGCCGCCACACCTGCTTCGGGCCGGGCAGGGTCGCCTTGCCCTCGGACAGCTTGAGCACCGGCCGGCCGTCGTAGGCGACCAGTTTGTAGGCACTGTCGAGGGACGGCGCGTCGGCCGACACCCCGAGCCGGGTGCCCACCCCCGCGGCGTCGACCGGCACGCCTTCCAGCCGCATCCGCTCCAGGTCAAGCTCGTCAAGCCCGCCGCTGACAAATATCCGCACCTGCGGCAGGCCGGCCGCGTCCAGCAGACGGCGGGTCTCGCGGGCGAGCGCCGCCAGATCCCCGCTGTCCAGCCGGACTGCCAGCGAGCGGGTGAGCCCCATCTCCCGGATGACCCCGATGGCGGCCTCGACACCGGCCAGGGTGTCGTAGGTATCGACCAGGAACGTCGTGCGTCCGGGCAGATCGGTGGCGAAAGCGCGGAACGCGCTGGCCTCGTCCGCGAAGGCCTCGATGTAGGAGTGCGCCATCGTGCCCGCTGCCTGCAGGCCGAACCGCCGGGCCGCCTCCACATTGGAGGTGGCGGTGAAACCGGCGATCGCCGACAGCCGGGCAACCGCCATCCCCGCGTCCACCCCGTGGGTGCGGCGCAGCGCGAAGTCGACCAGGTCGATGTCGCCGCCCGCGGCGAGCCGGCAGCGGGCAGCCTTGGTGGCGATCGCGGTCTGGAAGGTCACCTGGTTCAGCAGGTAGGTCTCGACCAGCTGAGCCTGCGCGATCGGGGCGGTGACCTCCAGCAGTGGCTCGTTCGGCAGCACCACCCGGCCCTCGGGGATCGCGTGCACATCGCCGGTGAAGCGCAGCGAGGCGAACGCCCCGATGCTGTCGCCGGCGAATCCTGCCGCGCTCAGCCAGCGCAGATCCTCCTCAGCGAACGCGAACGTCTCCAGGTAGGCCAGGCAGTCCTCCAGACCGCCCGCGACCAGGAAACCCCGGCCGCGTGGGAGATCGCGAACGAACAGGCTGAACGTGGCCAGGCCGGTCATCCCCCGCCGCAGGTAGCTGGCCGCCATGTTCAGCTCGTACAGGTCGGTGACCAGTGCCTGGCTCATGGCACGCTCTCCCTCGCCCCCCGTGCCCCCTGGCTGGCGGGCGCGGGGGCCCTGGACATGCCGTGGTCCGCGGGCCGGGCTGCCGCGGTCCCCGCC
>OFGV01000065.1_pt1 | contig 17206 bp, 18 predicted proteins | sample 1521911 | NCBI WGS metagenome assembly OFGV01 (sample SAMEA2553413, study PRJEB24118) | soil metagenome
CCACAAAGACCCCGCCGTACAGCGGAGCCATCGGCCACGCACCCACCAGAGGCACCGCCTCCCTGTGCAACACCCCGGCCCATCAACGCGAGGCCGCCCTAACTGATCCGGCCGGGTACGACATCGGCACAGCCGCGTTCAGCCCAGACGGCAAGGTTCTCGCCACCGGCGACAACCTCGACCTCGACATGCCCACACGCACCCCGGCCCGGATCTACCTGTGGGACGTCACCTGGCTTCGCCCCTGACCTGTGCCAGGGCCTGGGTCTGGCCGCGATCCCCCCAGGGATCATGCGCTGGCTCTGGAGCAGTCCACCGGCTGCGGCTTGAGCTTGGGGAGGACGGTTTCGATGCGGCAGGGCTACTCGCCGCTGCCTGCCGTAGCCGGCCCCCAGTCGCGCTCTTTCACCAGCACGTCGAACACCGGCGACCCGGGCAGCGGGTTTCGTTTCTGGGCCACCTTGCGCCATCCCCACTTGGCGTAGGCCGTCTGGGCCGGGATGGCGGCTGGCAGGACGGTCAGGGTTGCGCGTTCCTCGGGCCGGCCGTGGAGGAGCAGGTCGTGCATGGTGCGGGCGATGTGCTGCCGCCGCCAGGGCTTGCGGACCAGCAGTTCCACCACCGCGAACGTCCGGCCCGGGCGCTCGTCGGTAACGTCGGCCGGGACCGGGTCAAGCAGCCCACTCCACCACGGCGTGGACGGCAGCAGCGTCACGCCAAAGCAGCACCCCACCAGTTCCCCACCATGCCGGGCCTCGACCAGGGCAAAGCCGTCCTGCCGGGCCTGCACCGTGAAGCGCTCAGCGAACAGATCGGCGTGCTCGTCGTCCCACCCATACGGCGGCTCGGCATAGACCTCGGCATACAGGCCCCGCAGTTCATCCAGGTGCGCCAGAGCCTCCTCGCCGCCGAGCACATGAAAGGTAATCGTGTCGCTGGTCATGCCAGCTCACCCAGCCGCTGGGGCGCGGCCGTGCGGACATACCGGCCGGCCTCGCCGGTGAAGGTGGCGGTGCCGGCCAGGTCCGGGTACCGCCCGGTCAGATCGTGGCTGAACCGGATGAGCCAGCCCGCGACAAGCGACGACCGCGTGTCTTCAGCGAGCCGGAGCGCGTGCAGCCCGGCCTCGGCCGCCTCGGCTGGCTCGCGCTGGGCGAGCCGGACTCTGGCCAGCCTGATCTCGTCGAAGATGCGGCTGCGGACGTAGTCCTCGCCGCGGCTGTGCCGGGCCCGCAGGCAGTGCACTTCGGCTTTGGTGGCGTAGTGCTGCCAGTGGCGGTGCTCGCTGGCGTGCAGCGCCAGTTCGGTGTAGGCGTTGGCGGCCAGGCAGTCGACCTCGGCCAGCGTCATGTAGTGCAGCCAGTCCGGGACCGGTTCGGCTGGGGCTTCTTCGTAGACGGCGACGCTGGTTTCGGCCGAACGGGCGGCGTGGCCGATCTCACCGAGTTGTGCGTAGGCGCGCGCTTCGAGGCCGAGCAGTTCGGAGCGGACCAGGTGGCTGGCGTGGCGCGGCAGGCTGAACAGCGCCGTGTGCACGAGGTTCAGGCTGTCCTCGTAGTTGCCGAGCGCGGTCGACAGCTGGGTCATGTCAGCGATGACCTTGGCACCCAGATCAGGGCATGCGCTTTCGCGGGAGGCATGCAGCGCCAGCAGGTAGTAACGCTGCGCGGAAAGCCCCTGGTCGTAGGCCATCCAGCCCGTTTCTTTCGCTTTGATGCAGTGTCTCTTTTCCTGCTCTCTTGACCCTTGATCTGGGTGTTTTCGCTTTGCATGGTGTGGTGTCGCGTTCGTAGGGTCCTCCCTCGTGGAATTGACTTTCTTTTCCAGCGTGGGCTGGGAGTCCTGGGATGTCGAGGCCCGGCCCGCCATCCCCGAGGGGATGCCGGTGCTGGTGGATGACGACCTGCGGTTCGACGGCGACGGAGGACCGAGGCCGAGCGTCGCGGTGAACCGGTGGCTGCGGGAACTGCCGTTCAGCGGTGCGCCCTCGCCGGGCACTTGGGCTGTGTATGCCCGGGTCCTGCGGGACTGGGCGGTGTTCTGCTCGGAGCACGGAACGGATGTGTTCGCGGGCCGTGAGGACCTGAAGGCGGTTCTCGGCGCGTACGCGGTTCACCGGGCGGACGGGCCGGAGCAGGCGAGGTTCGCGGCGACGACGTGGAACCGGCACGTGAGCGTCCTGTCGTGCTTCTACCAGTGGGCGGTGGCCGAGGGGCACGCGAGCGGGGTGCCGTTCAGCTATGCGCAGGCGCAGGTCCGGTACGGCGACGTGCGGCGGGACGCTCAGGTGAACCTGGCCCGGCGCCGGGTTCCGAAGCGGCACGTGACGATCCGGTACCTGGAGCCGGACTTCGCTGAGTTGTTCATCGGGGCGCTGGGCGGGCTCGGCCCGGACGGGCTGCCCGATGGCGGCTACCGGGGGCGGGAGCTGGCCCGCAACTCCGCGGTCGGGAAGCTGGCGCTGGCCAGCGGGCTGCGGCGGCAGGAGTTCACCTACCTGCTGGTTTACGAGGTGCCGCCGCTGCCGTCCTCGCCGGGGCGGCTGCCGGTGCCGTTCCCTGTCCCGGCCAGCGTGACGAAGGGCCGCAAGTACCGCACGACGTGGGCCGACCATGCCTCGCTGGAGGCGGTCCACCAGTACGCGGCGCTGGACCGGGCCGCCGCGGTCGGCGGGTCGCGGTGGCGGCCGCCGCCGCAGTGGGGCGAGCCGCTGATGGTGACAGAGCCGGACGCCGCCGGAGGGCGCGTGAATGGCCGGCGGGTCCGGTGGGACAAGCTCGGCCCCGGGCAGCGCTGCCGCCTGGTCGCGCCCGGCGGCGGGTCCTGCCTTCTGGCGGTCCGCTCCGATGGCGGGCCGTTCACGGCGTGGGAAAGCGTGTTCACCCGTGCCTCGGACCGGATCCGGCGGCGTTTCGAGCCGCGGTTCCCGCATGTTCATCCCCACCGGCTAAGGCACTCGTTCGCGCTGGCGACCCTGGAACGGCTGGTCAGCGGCTATTACGCGCAGGCCGCCGGGCTGGTGACGGCGACCGGTTCCAGTCATGGCCCGGATGCGGCGCTGGCGCTGTATCTGGCCAAGGCGGACCCGATGATGGTGCTGCGTGACCTGCTTGGCCACTCGTCGGTGGTGACCACCGAGGCCTACTTGCGCCGCCTGGATATGACCCGCGTCTACGCCGATGCCTATGAGCGGGCCGGCCGGGATGCCGGGCTGATCAGCGAGGCCGCGCAGCGTGAGGCCGACGAGGAGTTCACCGATGAGAACTGCCCCGGCACGGGCGGAGGGCGGCCCTGATGCCGGCCGAGCTGCTTGAGAACCCGGCCGGGATCAGCTGCGTGTTCAGTGACGGCCGCCGTTTCCGGCGCGCTGTTGCCGCTGAGCCGGCCGGGCTGGTCCGCGACCTGCTCGAGGGGCTGGCCGGGCTGGTCCACCCGCACGGCAGCGTCGATTCCCCGGGCACCGTGATCGCTTACGTGCAGGGCATCGTGGACATCGCCAGGTTCGTGAGGGAACGCGGTGCCGGCGGCGGCGCGGCCCAGCTGTCCCGAGGGCTGCTGGCCGAATACTGGATGCAGGCCGGCGATGTCCGGGAATCGGTGACCCGGCGGATGCTGGTCTCCTTCGACGTGGCCAGCGGAGGCGGTGCACTGCAGCCGGGCGCCCGCGCGCTGGCCGACGGGCGCCATTTCGCGGTGAAGCCGGCCAGTTCCCCGCTGGTCCCCTACACCGAGGAGGAATGGGCCCGGCTGCACCAGGCCTGCCGCGATGACGTCGATGAGGCGTTCGCCCGGCACCGGCAGGCGCTGAGGCTGGCGGCCGCCGGCCAGGATCCGCGGGACGGCGGGTGGACTCCCGCCAGCAAGCGGTGGCTGCTGATGCGGACCGGCCCGCTGAGCGACGTGCAGGCCGGCGAGTACCTTGGCCGCAGCGCGACCTGGGTCGCCAGGCGGGCCGGCGGGATGCGGGCCGCGAGCGAGGAGCTGTTCCCCGGCGTGAATGTGGTGATCGCCTACCGCCTCCTGCTGGGCATCTACACCGGGATCGTCCCCGACGGCATCGCCGGGCTCGGGATCGGGGACATCGACTGGGCTGGGGACGCCTCCGTCCTGCTCGCCTACGTCAAGGGCCGGACGGCAGCGGAGTCCCGGACGCTGCCGCGCCGGGCAGTGCGGCTGCTGGAGCAGTGGCTGGAGCACTCCGCCCCGGTCCGCGAGCACGCCCCCGCCGCGCTGCGCGGCAGCCTGTGGCTCTACTACAGCTACGGGGGCCCGTCACGCTGGCAGACCACGACCGGGGTGTCATCTCACCAGCTGTGGGCCGCCCGTCACGGGCTGAGGGTGGACCGGCGCAGGATCCGGACGACCTACCTGTCGCTGCGCGGCCGGTCCCGCTGGCACGGCAGCTCCCGCTCGGCGATCGACCCGAACCACACCCCGGCCGTCGAGGGTGACCACTACCTGACCGCCGCCACGCCCGCGCAGCGGGCGGCGCTCGACACGATCATCGAGGACGCCCAGCATGACCTGCTCGGCAAGGCCCACCCACCGGTGGTCCTGGCCGATGAGGATGCCGCGGAGCTGGCGGCAAGCTATCCCGGCCTGGTCGCCGGGCTGAACCTGGACGACGCGACGGTCGCCGGGCTCCTGAGCGGCGAGCAGGACGTGTTCGCCGCAGCCTGCGCCGACCCGCTGTCGGGGCTGCACGGCCCGCCGGGCAAGCCCTGCCCAGCCAGGCCGTGGGTCTGCCTGCTCTGCCCGCTAGCCGTCTTCACTCCCCGGCACGCCGCCAACCTGCTGCGGCTGAAGGCGTTCTTCGCCCGCCAGTGGAACCAGATGCCATCAGCGCAGTTCATGGCCATCTTCGGCCCGTACTCCACCCGGATCACCCAGATCCTGGAACGCTACCCAGCCCCGCTGATCGCCGCAGCCGCAGCCGAGGCAGGCGACGCCGCAGACCACCAGATCCCCCTGCGCCCGGAGGAGCGCACGACATGACCACGCCACAGCAGGCACTTACCTGCCACGGCACTGGCGCCAGCCTCCTCGCAGGCGCCGACGTGTGCGCGGCCGCGGGATTCCGGCTCCGCCCGCGCGGGCGCGCCGCCATGTTCGACGACGACGTATGGCGCTTCGGCGACGTCGACGGCCTGTCCGTGCAGATGAGCAGGCCGGCCTATACCCGTATGGACTTCACCGCCATCAGCGACCCGCGGTGGCGGCTGACCGCCAAGGAGTACCTGTTCGCCCGGCTTGCCCCCGGGCATCCCGAGGTCGCGGTCCTGCCGCGCGCCTTCCGGGTCCCCCTGACGCTGTCAAGCTGCATCAGGCGGCTGGCCGAGACGACCAGGTGGATGGACTGGCTGACTGCCCAGCAGGTTCCCTCGCTCGGCGACGTGACGCAAGACCACTGCGACCGCTACCTGGCCGGGCGGCGCCTGCGCACGGACGCCGCCGGGACCGTGATCGGGACCCTGGAGGCGTCCGTAGCCCGCGTGGCCGCCGTCGCCATCATCGAGCTGGCCAGCTACGGAGAGCTGCTGTCCGCCGACCGCTACCGCGACGGGTTCACCCCCTGGAACGGCCGGTCGTCCTCGCAGGTCGCCGGCATGCGGCCACCCGCGGAGAACAAGACGCCCGTCGTGAGCCAGGAAATCCTCCAGCCGCTGCTGGCAGCGGCGCTCTACATGACCAGCACCATTGCCCCGCACCTGGTGATGCTCCCGCCGCAAGTGCAGCAGCAACGACGGGAGGACGCCCGGCTCGGAGAGGCGGCCCCGGATCCCGGCCGGATCGAGCAGGCGCTGCGCCGCCACGCCGACGAGGGCCAGCCGCTGGAAGCGGTCCGGGACGTCACCGCCCGTGTCCGCCTGCGGCAGGGATGGAGCCCCGGCGACCCGCTCTTGAACGTCAGCTTCACCGCGCTGGCCCGCGAGGCAGGAACCGGCAGGATCCGCCCGGCCGCTCTCGCCACCATCCGGCCGCTGATCGAGCAGGCCCTCGCGATCGTCGGCACCGCCAAGCCGTGGGGCCGCCAGGCCGCGCACGTGCCCCGCGCCGACGACACGGGAACCACGCCGTGGACCCTGCCGCTGGACGAGCGCGAAATCCGCGACCTTACCGGCTACGCGCACACCGCATGCCTCCTGCTGGCCGCGGCACTGACCGGCATGCGCCAGAGCGAGCTGATGGAACTGCGCCACGGCTGCCGCAGCACCAGCCACCACGGCGACGGCATGACCCGCTACCGGCTCAGGAGCAAGCTCGTCAAGGGGCAGCCGCTCGGCGGTACCAGCGAGGAATGGGTGGTCATCGAGGCCGTCCACGACGCCATCGGCATCGCCGAACAGCTCAGCCGCCTCACCGGCGTCCCCGGAGACCTGGTATTCGGCCGGTTCAGCTTCGACCTGCGCTACTCCTGGTTCCGGGAATGGGTCAACGGCCCCGCAGGCCAGCGCCTCGGCCTCACCCCGATCCCGGACGGTGCCGTTAACCCGCGGAGGCTGCGCCGGACCCTGGCCCGCGAGCTGGCCTACCGGCCCGGAGGGCTGCTCGCCGCGAAGATCGCGCTCAAGCATGTGAGCGTCGCCACCACGGAAGGCTACGCTGCCCGGCCCGGCGGCGCTCAGGGCAAGTTCCTAGCCGAGATCGCCGAGGACGAGGCCGACCGCAGCCTCCAGGTCGTGCTCGCCGAGTTCCGCAACTACCAGAACGGCATCATGCCCGCCGGACCCGGGGCACGCGAGCTCAGCGAGTTCTTCGCCGCCGTCGACAAGGACCTGGCCGGCCCTGACGCAGACGCGCCCCGCGTCGTCGCCAGCGACCAGCACGTCCTGAACCTGCTCAGCAAGCGCGCTCAGGTGCTGCACCTTGCCGCGGCGAACTACTGCTGGTTCACCGACCCGTCCCGGGCGCTCTGCCTGAAGATGGCCGGAACTCCCGCCGCCGGCAAGCCCCTGGCCGGAATGTGCGACTCGGCGCGCTGCCCGCAAGCCACTCACCATCCCTGTCACCGGCCCGTCTGGGCAGACGCCGTCGCCAGCACCACCGCCTTCATCGGCTCGCTCGGCCGCACCAGAACAGCCGAGCGAACTCGTCTCCAGACCGAACTCGACCGCGCCAGGCGCGTCGTGGCCTCCATCGACGCCGCGGCTGCCGAGGCAGGGAAAGCAGGTGACCATGCGGACCAGTCCTGAACAGCGCCGCCAGGCCGAGCAGCGGACCCGGGCCGCGGCCGACGCCCTCTTGCGCGGCGACATCCCTCCGGACGGGAAATGCGACATCACCACTCTCGCCCGCCAGGCCGGGATCTCCCGGGCAGCGCTCTACCGCAGTTACCCGCACCTGAAAGAGGAATTCGAGCGCCGGCTCGCCGCGCTTCACGGGAGCGGAACCGCCCCCGACCCGCGAGATGCCCGGATCACCCAGCTGAAAGCGCGCAACGACGAGCTCAGGCAGAAGCTCGCCGACCGCGACGCAGCCATCCGTGACTTGGAGCAATTCAGGACACGGGCGCTCTCCAGGCTCGCCGCCCAGCACGACGAGATCAGCCGGCTCCGCAGGCAGGCGACCCTCGCGGCAGCCGGCAACGTCCGCAGCCTCACCCCCCGCCGCGCGGGCGGAACCGCCCCCGCCAGCCAGGAGACATCATGACCCCGGCAAGCCTGGCCGCCGCGCTCCGCACCTGCGCCGCCGGCCTCTACCCCCTCGAAGCCGGCGTCGGGCTGCTCATCGCAAACGGCACCTTCCTCCACCGCGACGACTTCACCAGCCGCTTCATCATCCGCAGCACCAGCACCCCCGAGGACGCCCAGATGGCCGCAGTCGACTGGGACGCCGTGGCCACCGCGCTTTCGGTCGGCGAACTGCCCTGCTCAAGCGGGGAACGGCGAATCCTCAAACTGGCGGCCAGCCTTGCCGGAGGCATCCCCGTCGACCTGAACGACGCCGTCACTGGTCTCGACCGGCACAACATCCAGCGGCTGGTAACCGCCATCCGGCACGCATCAGGACAACGGCAGCCCCGCGAATCCGAAACCCTCCGACTATGACGTGCATCACACCAGCAGGCCGGCAATCGAGACACCGACCCAGCCGAAAGACCACGCCACCCCTTCAAGATCCACGCGGGCTAGAAGAGACATGAGATCACGCGAACACGGGCTCTGCGAACGAAAACCCGGCCAGTTGCGCGAGTTCGGCGGTGACCTGGAACAGCCGCTGGCTCATCCTGGGCGGCTGCCGCATGGTCAGGGTCTCCGCGACCGCGTTGAGCTGTCCCACCACCGCCTTGCGCCGCAGCCCACCAGCCCCGGAAGCGTCCCACCGGCGGAACAGCGTCACCGCTTGCTCCAGCTCACCGACCTCATCGGCGCCGACGTCCAGCGGGCCGCCACCTGGCCGGATCAGCGCCGCTGCCCACTGCGGACCGGCTGCAGCAGCGCCGCGCCGCTGATGACAGCCTGACCGGCTAAGGCTTCGTGCCGGCTGGCGATGTCATGCGCGGAGAAGCCCTCCAGCACCGCGGCGACACGGTCGGCCGGCAGCGTGAAGTCCAGCGGCACCGAGGACACCAGCGCGGACCCGTCCCGCTGGTCAGGCAGTTCCACCACATCGTCCAGCAGTGCCTGCAACTCCCCGGCCGTGAGCTGCAGTACCTGGCAGATCCTGGGCCGCAGCCAGGGCTGGGGTTCGGTCTCCGCCCGCTCCCAGCGGATGACGGTGGTGCGCTCGCACCCGAGCCGCCCGGCCAGCCCTTCCTGGGTGTAGCCGAGCGCCTTCCGGCGCTGCGCCAGCCGCAGCCGCTTGAGCGCCAACCCCGTGCCCTCCCTTCCGCCTACGGCCACGGTAACCCTCCACACCGATTCCTTGGCAGAACGGATGGCTCATGCAACATCTTTGCCACATACCTGCCCCCGCCATGCGCTGGCACAAAACGGAGCCGATGGCTTGACTTGGGCCGTCAATGAGCCGGCAGGCGAAAAGGCGGATGCGGGGATCGTGATGGGTAACGCGGATTCCAGTCCGCCGAACGTGGCGCGCATCTACGACTATTACCTGGGCGGCACGAACAACTATCCGCAGGACCGGGAAGCCGCCCGCAAGGTGCTCGGCACGGTGCCGGATGTGCCACTGGCGGCCCTGGAGAACCGCGAGTTCCTGCGCCGGGCGATCCGGTACCTCACCGAAGAAGCAGGCATCCGGCAGTTCCTCGACATCGGGCCAGGCCTCCCGACCCAGGGCAACGTCCACCAGCTCGCACGCCAGCACAACGCAGACGCCCGGGTGGTCTACGTGGACAACGACCCGGCCGTCATCGGCCGCGCCCAGTCACTTCTGCACGGTCTTGACGGCGTCACCATCGTCAAAGGCGACCTGCGGCAACCCGAACGGATCATCGCCAATCCGCAGCTACGCGAACCGATCGATTTCTCCCACCCGGTGGCGTTGTGCATGAGCCTGGTGCTCCATTTTCTCACCAATGCCGAAGACCCGTACAGCGTCGTCACCCTATTACGCGAGGTGTTGTGCCCAGGCAGCTACAGCTGATCACCCATGTCACCGCTGACGAACGTGACACAGCGACGATCGGCCAGGTGACCGCTATCTACGACCGGGCCTCTGCTCCGCTGGTGCCGCGGTCCCGGGCCGACGTCACCCGGTTCTTCGGCGGTTTCGATCTGGTCGAGCCGGGCGTGGTGTTCCTGTCGCAGGGGCGGCCGACGGCCGAGTACTACGCGCAGGGCGGCACCCGCTGGGCGTACGCCGGTGTTGGCCGCAAGCCTGGTGGGGACCGGGCGTGAGCGAGTCCGGGACACAATGCCCCGCTGGTGCCCCGGCCAGGGCCCGCCATGGCGGGCCAGCCCCGGTCCCACCCTCACCCCACGGCTACGCGGCGGGCCGGTGGCCGCTGCGGACCTGGCTGGCACTGGGGCCGCTGCCCAGCGCGGTCCCTTGCGCCCGCGGCCACACCGACCTGGTGCTGCGGGAGTGAGGGTTCGCGGGCCTGTGCCAGGATGCGTGCCTGATCGTCTCCGAACTGGTCAGCAACGCGATCGCCGCCACCCAGTGCCTGCCGCCTCCGTTGCCGCCGGTGCGGCTGTGGCTGGTTTCCGACACCACCTGGCTGCTGATCGTGGTTGGCGACGCCAGCCGGCAGCCTCCGTTACGCATGGACACGGGGTTGGAGTCCGGCAGCGGCCGGGGCCTCCTGCTGGTGGAGGCGTTCAGCCCTCGGTGGGGCTGGTACCCCACCGAGGGCGAGCAGATCTACAAGGTGGTCTGGGCCGAACTGCGCCCATCGGCCCGCATGTGACCAAACGCTCGCCGGTGGGTGGGCGCCAGGACTGTGCGCGGGCCGGAGCGCTCCCCGGCCCGCGCACACCAGCGGTTCAGGTCCCAGTGACGTGCCCCGCCGGGCCGGGCGGATCCTCGGCGTCGCCGGGCGGGGCATAGCTGTCGGCGACCTCTTCGGGGGTCATGGGCGGGGCGGCCGCCGACGGAGGCACCCCGCTGGCGAGGGCGTCGCGCAGCAACAGCGCCATCGAGTAGCCGGGGTGATCGGCGAGCGCCCGGTCGAGCGCGACGTTGGCGAGGGCGCCGTCGCCGCCCTGCCAGGCGGTAACCGCGAGCAGGCAGGCCGGGGCAGCGACGTACCCGGGCTGAGCGCGGCGCACCAGGCCGGTCCACAGGCGGCCGTGCTCACGGTGATGGGCCGGGTCCATCCGCGCCCAGGCGTCGTCGCGGATGCGCAGCCGGGTCAGCACCAGCGCCAGCCACGCGTGACCGACCGCCGCGGTAACCGACCCGCCGCGCCGGTAGACCTCGATCGCCGAGCGCACCGCCGCCAGCCCCGGCGCGTCCAGCGCGGCAGGACCACCCCCGGCGATCAGCCTGGTCCCAGCCCGCTCGGCCCGCCGGGTCGCCTCCGCCATCGCCTCGGCCTCGGCACCGGTGACCGGCGCGATGGTGGCGGCCAGCTCGGCCCGGCCGGACAGGACCGCCAGCCCGACCCCCGTCAGCAGCCTGGCCGCCGGATGCCCGGCCGCGTCGAACGGGACACCATCGGACGGGCAGCACGAGGGCTCACGGCACAGATACGACCAGTAACGGCCGCCCTCCACCCGTAGCACGTCGCGCAATATCACCCCGGTACGGGCGGCGGCCTGCCGGACGGCGTCAGCGACCGGCGTGACCAGCCGCCCCGGGCCATAGCCGGTTATCACGGCGCTGGTGGCGTGCTGGCGGGCCAGCACGGCGGGGGGGGGGGCGGCGATCTCTCCCGCGAGGTCGGCGTCGGGCGGGGCGGGCAGGTCGTAACGCAGCGCGACCCGGGTCCGGCCCAGCGGGGTCGCGGGCCCGATCACCACCAGGCTGGCGGGGGGGGGGAGCCCGAGCCGGTGATCACCGAGGATGACGTGCTCATTCCCATCGCCGGCATCCTCGACGTGCTTGACAACTACGCGTTCATCCGGACCACCGGCTACCTGCCCGGCTCCAACGATGTCTACGTTTCGCTGTCCCAGGTGCGCAAGCATGGCCTGCGCAAGGGCGACGTCATCGAGGGCGCGGTGCGGCAGCCGCGGGAAGGCGAGCGGCGGGAGAAGTTCAACGCGCTGGTCCGGCTCGACAAGATCAACGGCCTCGACCCCGAGCAGTCGCGGGCGCGGCCGGAGTTCTCCAAGCTCGTGCCGCTGTACCCGCAGGACAGGCTCCGGCTGGAGACCGACCCGGGCATCATGACCACCCGGATCATCGACCTGGTCAGCCCGATCGGCAAGGGCCAGCGCGGCCTCATCGTCTCGCCGCCCAAGGCGGGCAAGACGATGATCCTGCAGGCGATCGCCAATGCGATCACCAAGAACAACCCCGAATGCCACCTCATGGTCGTGCTCGTGGACGAGCGGCCGGAGGAAGTCACCGACATGCAGCGCACGGTCAAGGGCGAGGTCATCCACTCCACCTTCGACCGGCCTGCCGAGGACCACACCACCGTCGCCGAGCTCGCGATCGAGCGCGCCAAGCGGCTGGTTGAGATGGGCCACGACGTGGTGGTGCTGCTGGACTCGATCACCCGGCTCGGGCGCGCCTACAACCTGGCCGCACCGGCCAGCGGCCGGATCATGTCCGGTGGCGTGGACTCCACAGCCCTCTACCCGCCGAAACGATTCTTCGGGGCGGCCCGTAACATCGAGCACGGCGGCTCGCTGACCATCCTGGCAACTGCCCTGATCGAGACCGGCTCGCGTGCGGATGAGGTCATCTTCGAGGAGTTCAAGGGCACCGGCAACATGGAACTGCGGCTGCGCCGTGAACTCGCCGACAAGCGGATCTTCCCGGCCATCGACATCGACGCCTCCAGCACCCGCAAGGAGGAGATCCTGCTGACGCCGGAAGAGCTGAAGATCGTCTGGCAGCTCCGCCGGGTGCTGAGCACGGTCGAACCGCAGCAGGCGCTGGAAATCCTGCTCGACCGGATGAAGGGCACCAAGAGCAACGCCGAGTTCCTGCTCACGGTGCAGCAGAGGTCCCCGGTCGGTTCGTGACGGCCCGCCGGGCCGGCCACCACAGCGGGCCCGGCGGGAATCTCCAGGCCCCTGGACACGTTCTGGGGTCTGGCACACTGGTAAGCCGAAAATGCGGTACCGGTTCACGCCCGGCGGCAGACTGCCGCTGCGGCGACCCGGCGACCGGCCAAGGCAGGAGAATTCACGTGAAGCCTGACATCCATCCGGACTACGTAGTGACCACGGTGACCTGTACCTGCGGGAACACCTTCACGACGCGGTCCACGGCCAGTAATGGCATCATCCACGCCGACGTCTGCTCGAGTTGCCACCCCTTCTACACCGGCAAGCAGAAGATCCTCGACACCGGTGGCCGGGTGGCCCGGTTCGAGCGCCGGTTCGGCAAGAAGGCAGCGGGCAGCAAGTAGTTCCCGCAAAGGTCACCGGGCCCGGGAAACGGCTGCACCCTATCCCGGGGCGGTGGCCTTAGCTGTCGACGGCAGGGCTACCCACAGGAAGGAGACACGGTGTTCGAGCGGCTCGCGGAACTGGCGGACGAGCACGCCAGGCTGGAACACGACCTGGCCGACCCCGCCGTGCACTCCGACCCCGAACGCGCCAGGACACTCGGCCGCCGCTACGGCGAGCTGAGCCCCATCGTGCAGACCTACCGCCAGTGGCAGCAGGCAACCGCCGACGAGCTGACCGCGCACGAGCTTGCCAAGGAGGACGCCTCGTTCGCGGCGGAGGCCGGGCAGTTCGGCCGCCGCCGCGCCGAGCTGGAGCAGGAGCTGCAGGCCCTGCTGGTGCCGCGCGACGCCAGCGACGGCAAGGACGTCATCCTCGAGGTGAAGGCCGGGGAGGGCGGCGAGGAGTCCGCGCTGTTCGCGGGTGACCTGCTGCGCATGTACCTGCGCTACGCCGAGCGCAGGGGCTGGAAGACCGAGGTCCTCGACACCACCATGACTGGCCTGGGCGGCTACAAGGACGCGACGGTGGCGGTCAAGTCGCCGCGGCGGGCGGGGCACTCCGACGGCGTCTGGGCGAGCCTGAAATACGAGGGCGGGGTGCACCGGGTCCAGCGGGTGCCGGTGACCGAATCCCAGGGCCGTATCCACACCTCGGCGGCAGGCGTGCTGGTCATGCCGGAGGCCGACCCGGTCGACGTCACCATCGACCCGTCAGACCTGCGGATCGACGTGTTCCGCTCGTCCGGGCCCGGTGGGCAGAGCGTGAACACGACCGACTCCGCTGTCCGCATCACCCATGTGCCGACCGGCATCGTCGTCTCCTGCCAGAACGAGAAGAGCCAGCTGCAGAACAAAGAGCAGGCGATGCGGATCCTGCGCGCCCGGCTGCTCGCGCAGGCACAGGCAGAGGCGGAGGCCCAGGCGGCGGCGCAGCGGCACAGCCAGGTCAGGACCGTGGACCGGTCCCAGCGGGTGCGCACCTACAACTTCCCCGAGAACCGGATCTCCGACCACCGGGTCGGCTACAAGGCCTACAACCTCGATCAGGTGATCGACGGCGATCTGGACGCCGTCATCAGGGCGCTGGCGGAGGGCGACCGGTCAGACCGGGCCGCGGGTGAGGATGGCGGCTGAGATCCGGGGCGGGCGATGACCTTGCTGCTGGATGAGATCGCCGTCGCCACCGTCCGGCTGGCCGAGGCCGGCGTGGACTCACCGCGCACCGACGCGGAACTGATCGCCGCCCACGTGCACGGGGTGGGCCGGGGCGAACTGCATCAGGTGCACGACGCGGATTTCGACCCCAGGTTCTGGGACGAGATCGCCCGCCGGGAGGCGCGTGAACCACTGCAGCACATCACCGGGCTCGCCTACTTCCGTTTCCTGGAGCTTGAGGTGGGCCCCGGCGTGTTCGTGCCCCGCCCCGAGACCGAGGTGATGACCGGCTGGGCGATCAGCAGGCTGCGCGAGATGGACGTGGCCGACCCGGTCGTGGTGGACCTGGGCACCGGCAGTGCGGCGATCGCGCTGGCGATCGCGCAGGAGGTGCCGCGGGCCCGGGTGCACGCTGTGGAGGCGGACCCGCTGGCCCGGCACTGGGCGGAGCGGAACATCGCCCGGTGTGCCAGCAGTGCCCCCCACACCAGCGGCCGGGTGACGCTCCATGCGGGCGACTTCGGCTGCGCCCTGCCCTCGTTTGGCGGGGATGTGGACCTGGTGATCAGCAACCCACCGTACATTCCGGTCGGCGCGACGGTCCCGCCCGAAGTGGCCGAATACGATCCGGCCGGGGCATTGTGGGGTGGCCAGGACGGGCTGGACGCGGTCAGGGTCATCGAGGAGGTGGCCGGGCGGCTGCTGCGCCCGGACGGGCTGGTCGCGGTGGAGCATGGGGCGCCGCAGGGCGCCGCGGTCTACTGGATCTTCGCGGAGGAACGGGGCTGGCGGGATACCCGTAACCACAAGGACCTGGCCGGGCGCGACCGTTTCGTCACCGCCCGGCGCTAGCAGGTCCGTGGAAAGATGGGCTGGCATGAGCGCACGGTATGACTGCACGGACCCGGCGCAGCGCGCGGCGGGCATAGCGGAGGCCGCGGCCGCATTGCGCAAGGGCGACCTGGCCGTAATGCCGACGGACACGGTGTACGGGGTGGCCGCCGATGCCTTCTCGCCAGCGGCTGTCGCCGGGCTGCTCGCAGCCAAGGGCCGTGACCGGCAGATGCCGCCGCCGGTGCTGGTCGGGACCGTTCGCGCGGCCACCGCCCTGGTCGAGGACATGGGGGCCTTCGCCAAGGACCTCATCGACGAGTTCTGGCCGGGTGCGCTCACCCTGGTCATGCGGGCCAACCGCAGCCTGATCTGGGATCTGGGGGACACCAAGGGCACGGTCGCGGTGCGGATGCCGCTGCACGAGATGGCGCTCGAACTGCTCAAGGAGACCGGCCCGCTGGCGGTGAGCAGCGCCAACCGCACCGGGTCGCCGCCGGCGACCACCGCGGGGCAGGCGCAGGAGCAGCTTGGCGACGCGGTCGCCGTCTATCTCGACGGCGGGCCCTGCCCGGGCGACGTTCCCTCCACGATCGTCGACCTGACCGGCACCATGCCCCGGCTGCTGCGCGCGGGGGTGATCACGGTCGAGCGCCTCCGGGGGGTGATCCCCGTGGCCGTCGTCGACGACGGCGACGCTGCGGAGTGAGGCCGGCCGGGGAGGTGGTCACTGACACCTGGCCGGTGCCCGGTGCCATAGAGTGGGTCGCAATGCGCGCAGAACCTGTCCGCCTGAGGCGTGCCGATGCGTGAGTACGTACTGACCATGCTGGCGGCCGCCGCGGTCACCTATCTGCTGACACCGCTCGTGCGGCGCTTCGCGATCGCGATCGGCGCCAAGCACGCTGCCCGGGACCGGGACGTGCACGTGGTCCCCACGCCCCTGCTGGGGGGCTTCGCCATGTACGCGGGACTTGCCGCCGGGCTGGTTGTGGCGAGCCGGCTGCCCACCCTGAACACCGCGTTCGCGCAGACGAACATGTCCAAGGGCCTCCTGCTGGCCGGCGGGCTGATCGTGATCATGGGCTTCGTGGACGACCGGTGGGGGATGAGTGCGATCAGCAAGCTGGCCGGCCAGGTGGCGGCGGGCATCATCCTGGTCTGGAGTGGTGCCACGGTGTTCTGGCTGCCCTGGCCGGGTGGCGCGACGCTGGGGCTGACCGGATCTGAGCAGACGGCGCTCACCATCCTGATCGTGGTGGTCACCATCAACGCGGTGAACTTCATCGACGGCCTGGACGGGCTGGCGGCCGGGGTCGTGGGGATCGGGGCCGCGGCCTTCTTCATCTACTACTACACGCTCACCCGCCGGCTGGGCCTGCCCGACCAGACCGGTCCCGCGCTCGCCTCCGCCGTCCTGGCCGGGATCTGCCTGGGGTTCCTGCCACACAACTTCCATCCGGCGCGGATCTTCATGGGCGACACCGGCGCGATGCTCATCGGGCTGCTGCTCGCCTACGCGCCGATCTCCAGCCTGGCCTCACTCGACCCGGGGACGCTGGTCAACTACGCCAGCGGTGGCACGGTCAACCGGTACGGTGCGTTCCTGCCGCTGCTGCTGCCCGCCGCGATCATGCTCATCCCGTACTCGGACCTGCTCATGGCGGTGGTCCGCCGGACCCGGGCGGGCATGTCGCCGTTCGCGCCGGACAAGAAGCACCTGCATCACCGCATGCTCGCCATCGGCCACTCGCACCGGACCAGCGTGCTCATCATGTACCTGTGGGCGGCCCTGTTCGCCGGCAGCGTCGTCTGGCTGTCGATCGTCCGCACCCCCCTGCTCGTGCTGGCCATGGTGACGGTCGGCGCCATGCTCACCCTGCTGCTGGTATCGATGCCGCGGCTGCGCCCGTGGGCGCATTCGGGCGCCGGGGTGGGCAGAACTGATGGGAACGGCCGGGTTCCGGTCCCGGCGGTGGACGGGGCTGTCCCGGTGCCCGCCGCCGATACCGAGCCCGTGCCGGCGTTCCGCCTGGCCGGGCGGGGCACCGGCCGGGGCACCGGCCGGGCAGCCGTGCCTGACCGGGGGGGCGTGCCTGACCGGGGCGTGCCTGACCGGGGGAGTGTGCCTGACCGGGGCGTGCCTGACCGGGACGCCGCGCCCGGCCCGCTCCGGGTCCGTCCGGGAGTCTCTGCCAGCTACCCCACCCGGGCAGCCACGCCGCGTCCTTCGCCGTCGCCGTGGGA
>OFGV01000066.1_pt1 | contig 17132 bp, 16 predicted proteins | sample 1521911 | NCBI WGS metagenome assembly OFGV01 (sample SAMEA2553413, study PRJEB24118) | soil metagenome
ATATCGGGGTGAAGGGAAGCAGTCGGCAGTCAGCCTGCGCATAGTGCCCGCCTTCTACCCTCTGCGGTCGTGGGCCTCCGCGATTTTCCTCGCGAGAGCGGTGATCTTTCTGCGAAGCTCCTCAGGCTCGAGGACCTCGGCGCGGCCCTCCAGACGCACCCAGGCCAGTTCGTGCCAGTCCTCGGACCAATGCTCGACCAGAAGCGTCGCCTCCGGGAGCACGAGCAGGTCCGAGACGCGGCCGAGATTGCGAGGATCGGGTGTCCGCTTGGGCTTCTCGTCGAGCGGGGTGTAGATCACCGGCCGGCCGCGGGTGTCGTCGCTCTCGGCGACCACGAAGCAGATCGGCACCAGCCGTGGATGGCCGTCCGGCCGGATCGTGGCGAGCGTGGCGGTGGGGGGCCCCCCCGCCAGGCGACCCCACCCCGGGGTGGGGGACGCGCCCGGCCGGCCCGCCGCCGCCCCCGGCCGGCCGCACGGAGCCGCCCCCGGCCAGCCCTCCGGGGCCGCCCCCGGCCAGCCCTACGGCGCCGCGCCCGGCCAGCCCGGCGGCGCGCCCGGCCAGCCCTACGGAGCCGCGCCCGGCCAGCCCTACGGTGGTTACCAGCCCTATCCCGGTTCACCCGCCGGTACCGTCTACAAGCCGCCGAAGGACCCGGTGCTGGCCGAATGGTGGCAGCGCCTGCTGGCCCGCATCATCGACGGGATCATCGTGTCCATCTTCATCAGCCCGGTCTGGGTCGTCACGGTCCTGGCGCTGGTGCACCGTATCCAGAACGTCGCCAACCAGTACCCCGACCTCAGCCAGCCCGGCACCCAGCAGGCGTTCAGCAACAGCATGAACCAGGCGGTGGCCGGCATGATCGGCGTCTTCCTGCTGCTCGGCGTCCTCGCCGCGCTCGTCTACTTCGCCTATGACTGGCTTCAGCACGGGCTGTGGGGCCAGACCCTCGGCAAGCGGGTGATGGGAACCAAGGTGGTCACCGCGGACACCCGGACGCCGATCTCGGGTGGTGCCGCCTGCCGCCGCGCGGCGGTTTTCGCTCTGCCATCCGGCGTGCCCTACATAGGCGGGCTTTTCGCGCTGATCAACGAGCTGTGGCTGACCTGGGACACGCAGCGGCAGTGCCTGCACGACAAGGCCGCCGGCACGGTGGTGGCCAAGAAGAGCATGCTGGCCGCCCAGGCCGCCACGCCCCAGGCCGCCCCGCAGCCGGTCACCCCCTACCAGGGCTGAGCAGCCAGGACCCGGTCGGCACCGGCCGGGTGTCCGGCGGCGCGGATGCCGTTCAGCCGAAGAGCAGCGTGTAGCCGGCCTGGCGCAACTGCCCGATGACTTCCTGGCAGTGGGCGGGCCCGCGGGTCTCCACCTGCAGCAGCACCTCGACCTCGTCCACCCGCAGCCGGGGGGCCACCCGTTCGTGCACCACATCGAGCACGTTGGCGCCCAGCCCCGCCAGCTGGCCCAGCAGTGTCGCCAGTGCGCCCGGCCGGTCCGGTATCCGGCACCGGAACATCAGGTAGCGGCCGGCTGCGGACAGGCCATGCCGCAGCACCTTGGCGAGCAGCAGCGGATCGATGTTGCCGCCGGAGAGCAGGACCGCCACCGGGGGTTCGAACGCATCAGGGTGCTCAAGCAGGGCGGCCACCCCGGCGGCGCCGGCCGGTTCGACGACCTGCTTGGCCCGCTCCAGGCAGACCAGCAGCGCCTGCGACAGGGTCTCCTCGGAGACGGTGACAACCCCGTCGGCCAGCCGCGACAAGATGGCATAACCGATGTCGCCGGGCCGGGCGACCGCGATGCCGTCAGCCATGGTCACGCCCGGCTCGATCCGCACCGGATGACCGGCCGCCAGCGAGGCCGGGAAGGGTGCCACCGCCTCGGCCTGCACGCCGATCAGCCGGATGCCCGGGTCCGCATCCTTGACTGCCACCGCGATCCCGGATGCGAGTCCCCCTCCGCCCACCGGCACGGCGATGGTGCGCACCTGCGGGCACTGCTCGATGATCTCCAGCCCGACAGTGCCCTGGCCGGCCACCACGTCGGGGTGGTCGTAGGGGTGGATGAAGATCGAGCCGTGCTCCTGCGCATAGGCCAGCGCGGCGGACAGCGCGTCCTCCATCGACTCGCCCTGCGAGATGACCTGTGCCCCGTATCCCCGGGTCGCCTCGACCTTGGGCAGCGGGGCGCCCACCGGCATGACCACGGTCGCCTTGGCGCCCAGCAGGGCAGCGGCGAAGGCCACGCCCTGCGCATGGTTGCCTGCGCTCGCCGCCACCACGCCACGGCCCCGCTCCGCCTCGGTCAGGCGGCTGATCCTCAGGTAGGCGCCGCGTGCCTTGAACGACCCGGTCCGCTGAAGGTTCTCGCACTTGAGGTAGACAGGGCCCGCGAGCCGCTCGGACAGCACCCGGGAGTGGAGCACCGGCGTAGGTGAGATGACCCCGCGCAGCACCTCCCGCGCGGCGGCCACATCCGCAGGCCGGACCTGCGGTGACGTCATCGTCATGCCAGCAAGTCTGGCACCATGCCCGGCACTGGAGCGGGCCCGGTGCGCCCCTACTCCCCGGCCCAGTAGCGATCGGCGGCGAACAGCAGGCCAGCCGCCCCGACCAGCCCCGCACTCTGCCCGAGCGCGGCCGGCACCACCCGCACATCCCGCGCGTAGTCGAGCCCGGCATGCCTGCGCAGTGTCTCTTCCAGCGGATCGAACAGCAACGAGCCGGCCTGCGCGAGCCCGCCACCGACAGTGACCACCTCCAGGTCGCACAGGTGGGTCGCGGAAGCGATGGCGATACCGAGTGCCACGCCGGCCCGCCGCATGGCGGCCAGCCCGATCGGGTGCCCGTGCGCGGCGTCGTCGGCCAGGTCTTTGGCTGTGACCTGTGGCTGCCCTGGCCGCCAGCCCTCGGCCTGGGCCCAGGCGGCCAGGGCGGGCCCACGCGCGATCGCCTCCACACAGCCCTGCCCGCCACACACGCACGGCGGCCCGTCCGGATCGGCCACCACGTGGCCGATGTGACCGGCGTTCCCGGTCGCGCCGTTGATGAGCCGGCCGTCGAGCACCAGCCCGCCGCCCACGCCGGTTGAGACCACGATCCCGAGCAGGTCCCTGCATCCCCGGCCCGCGCCCCGCCAGTGCTCACCCACGGCCAGGCAGATCGCATCGTTGTGCAGCCGCACCGGCAACCCACCGAACCGATCACTGAGCCGTTCCCGCAGCGGGAACGACCGCCAGGCAGGGATGTTCAGCGGTGAGACCCTGCCTTCGGGCCATTCCATCGGGCCGCCGCAGCCGCACCCCACCCCCGCCAGCCCGCTGGGGCTCATTACGTGCGCCTCGTCCAGCACCCGGGTGACCAGCGCGTCCAGGGTGCGCCACAACTGCTCGGCGTCCAGTTCCTGGGGGGTCGCTGTCCGCTCCCAGGAGGTCACCCGCCCGCCTGGCGTGACCAGCCCGGCCGCGAATTTCGTGCCACCGATGTCGATAGCCAGCGCCGGAGCGGCTGCTGCCATGTTCCGCCTCCTGTGCCCGTGGTCCCGGCCGACCTGCCCGGCCATGATGCGAACCCGGCCGGCTTGGACATAGTGTCGAATGGTGCACTCACACAGCCACGCCAGTTCTGACGCCGTACGTTCCCCCAGTCCCGCGATCACGACAGTGCGGGAGTTGCGGGCGAGCGGCCACACCTACCTGACGGTCAAAGACGAACTCCGGCGCAACCTGATGGCACGGATGCGCGCGGGTGAGGACAGGTTCCCCGGGATCATCGGGTTCGGCCAGACCGTTCTCCCGCACCTGGAGCGAGCCCTGCTGGCAGGGCACGACACGATCCTGCTTGGTGAGCGCGGCCAAGGCAAGACCCGCCTGATCAGGACTCTGCCCGGGCTGCTCGACGAATGGACGCCCACGGTGGCCGGGTGCGAGATCAACGACCATCCCTTCGCACCCGCCTGTGCCCGCTGCCGCCGTCTGGCCAGCGAGCAGGGCGACGACCTGCCTGTCACCTGGCGGCACCGCAGCGAGCGCTACGGGGAGAAACTGGCCACCCCCGACACCAGCGTGGGTGACCTGATCGGGGACATCGACCCGGTGAAGGTCGCCGAAGGCCGCACCCTGGGTGACCCGGAGACTATCCACTTCGGGCTGGTCCCCCGCACCAACAGAGGCGTGTTCTCCCTGAACGAACTTCCCGACCTGGCCGAACGGATCCAGGTGTCGCTCCTCAACGTCCTCGAGGAACGCGACATCGGGGTGAGGGGGTACGCGCTCCGGCTGCCGCTGGATCTGGTCCTCGTCGCCAGTGCCAACCCCGAGGACTACACCAACCGGGGCCGGATCATCACGCCGCTGAAGGACCGGTTCGGGGCCGAGATCCGCACCCACTACCCGGCGGCCCTCGCCGATGAACTCGCGCTCATCGAGCAGGAGGCGGAGATCTCCTGGCAGGCAGGGAACCCGGGAGCCGCGCTGCCCACGCACCTGGTGGAGGTCATCGCCCGGTTCACCCGGCTGGTCCGTGCCTCGCCCGCGATCGACTCCCGCTCCGGCGTGTCGGCCCGGTTCTCGATCGCCGCGGCCGAGTCCGGGGCGGCCTCGGCGGTGCGCCGCGCGGCCCTGTCCGGTGAGGAGCAGGCAGTGGCCCGGATCTGCGATCTGCCTGCCACCGTGAGCACGCTGCGCGGCAAGGTCGAATTCGAGGTCAGCGAGGAGGGCAGGGAGCACGAGGTGCTCGACCACCTGCTGCGCCGGGCCACCGCGGACACCTTCCGCGCGCATCTGGGCAGCACGGACCTGAGCGGGGTGCTGGCCGCCTTCGAGGGCGGCGCCAGCGTCGAAACCGGCGATCTGGTCCCCGCCACCGACCTGCTGGCGCGGATCGGGGAGGTGCCGGGACTGGCCAGGATCATGGAGCGGCTCGGCATGGACGGCAGCGAGTCTCCCGGGCACGCGGCGGCGGCGCTGGAGTTCGCGCTGGAGGGCCTGTACCTCATGCGCCGCCTGTCCAAGGACGTCGTCGACGGCGGTGCCGTCTACCGCACGTAACCGGCACGTAAAGCGGCCTCGCGGCGGCAGCGCCGCCTCAGATCAGAGGGGAGCGGTGAGGTGACCGGTTACCGGTACGGCCAGTACCGCGACGGGCCCGACCCGCTCGCGCCGCCCTACGACGCCAGGCAGGCGCTCGACGAGATGGGGGACGCGGTACTGAGTGGGGCCGACCCGGCCGCTGCCCTGCGCGACCTCCTGCGCCGCGGCCTGCGGGGCCAGCGGGGCCTGGACGGCATGCTGCGCCGGGTGCGGGAGCGCCAGCAGGAGGTGCGCCGCCGCGGCCGCCTCGACGGCATCCTGGAACAGGCCCGTGCCCTGCTCGACACGGCGATCGGGCAGGAACGGGCGGAGTTGTTCCCCGACCCCAGCGACGAGGCGCGGATGCGCGAGGACGAACTCGACGCGCTGCCGTCCGACACCGCCCAGGCGATCCGGCGGCTGGCCGACTACTCCTGGCGCTCCGCGCAGGCGCGGGAGACCTTCGGCAAGCTCAAGGACCTGCTCCGGCAGGAGGTGCTGGACAGCCAGTTCCGCGGCATGAAAGACGTGCTGGAGAACCCTGACCCGGAGGCGATGCAGCGGGTCAAGGACATGCTGGCGGAACTGAACCAGATGCTGGCGGCCGACGCCAGGGGCGAGCACACGCCGGAGGACTTCGAGGCGTTCATGAGCCGCTACGGGGACTTCTTCCCCGACCGGCCGGCCAACCTGGAAGAACTGGTCGACGCGCTGGTCCGGCGGGCGATGGCCGCCCAGCGGCTGATGAGTTCGCTCAGCCCGGACCAGCGGGACGAACTGGCCGGGCTGCTGCAGCAGACTCTCGCCGACGCGGGACTGGCGGCGGAGATGGCCCGGCTCAGCGACGCGCTGCGGGCACGCCGGCCGGAACTGGACATGGCGCAGTGGCCGGCCGAGTCGATGACCGGCGATGAGCCGCTCGGCCTGGGGGACGCGACCACCGCCCTGGCCGACCTTGCCGACCTGGCCGAACTGGAGACGGCGCTGCGCCAGGACTATCCCGGCGCCCGGCTGGACGACATCGACGAGGACGCGGTCCGGCGGGCACTGGGACGCCAGGCCGTCGACGACATGGAAGCGCTGCGGCGGACCGAGCGCGAACTTGAGCAGCAGGGGTACCTGCAGCGCAGCGCGGGCAAGCTGGAGCTCACCCCGAAGGCGGTGCGCCGGCTGGGTGAGACGGCGCTGCGGCGGGTCTTCGCCGACCTGCCCGAGGGCGGCTACGGGGATCATGAACAGCGGGACGCGGGGCAGGCAGGGGAGTACACCGGCGCCACCCGGCCCTGGGAGTTCGGGGACGAGCAGGCCATCGACGCGCCGACCACCGTGCGCAACGCGCTGCTGCGCGACGCCGCCGCGTTCCGGCGCGGACCCGGCCAGGATCCGGAGCACTGGGAGGGGAACCCGCCCCGGGTCCGCCTGACCGCCGCCGACTTCGAGGTGGGCGAGACCCAGCGCCGGGCCAGTGCCGCGGTGTGCCTGCTGGTGGACCTGTCCTACTCGATGGCCATCCGTGGCACGTGGGGGGTGGCCAAGCAGACCGCACTGGCTCTGCACGCCCTGATCCGCAGCCGGTTCCCGCAGGACAGCGTCCAGGTGATCGGCTTCTCCAACTACGCCCGTGAGCTGCGGGAGACCGAACTCGCCGGGCTGGGCTGGGACATGGTGCAGGGCACCAACCTGCACCATGCGCTGGTGCTGGCCGGGCGTTACCTCGACCGGCGGCCCGAGCACGATCCGGTGGTGCTCATCGTGACTGACGGCGAACCCACCGCCCACCTGCGGCGGGACGGGCAGTCCTGGTTCGACTGGCCGCCCGCGCCGGAGACACTGGAACTCACCCTGGCCGAGGTGGACAAGATGACCAGGCGCCGCGCCGCGCTCAACATCTTCATGCTGGCCGAGGACGAAAGGCTGACCGCCTTTGTCGACGAAGTCGCCCGGCGCAATGGCGGCCGGGTGCTGCATGCACAGCCCGAGCGGCTCGGGGAGTATGTTGTGAGGGACTTCCTCCGCACCCGGCGGCAGGCCAGGCGCTAGATTTACCCATAACGCATTTTGCGACCTCGCCACGCACGTTCCCTTCTCGTAGTAGCGTTCGGCAGTCACAGCGATGAGCGGGCCGGACAACGGCAGGCGGAGCGAGGCCCGGCACATCTTTTCAAGGAGGACTACGTGAGTTCTGTCGACAACGCGGGCGGCCAGTCCAACAAGCGGATGATCGCGCTGGTGCTCGGCATCATCGGCGCCCTGGCCATCATCGTCGGCATCGTCTACCTGGCCGTGCCGGCCGGTTCGCTGCCCGCCTTCATGGGTGCCACCAAGCCGGCGAGCGGCCACCACACCGTGCGGATGGCGACGGCGCTCGTCGTCGGCATCGTCTGCCTGGCGGCAGGCTGGTATGTGAACAAGGGCAGCAAGGCTGCGGCGGACGCCGGCTCGTCGGCTCCCGCGGAAGTCAGCAAGTAAGCCCTCGCCATCACACCAGCCTCGCCGGGGCCAGCATGACACCGAAGCGATCCCCTGGCACCCGGTGCCAGGGGATCGCTTCGGTCGCGGTCCCGGTAACCGTGCCCTCTCCCGGCGCGTGCGGCCTCCGGGCTCGGCCGGCAGTGGTGCCGCTCCAGCCGCACCGAAGACTAGGATCACTGCATGTCTTTCACCGACCGGTTGGTGCTCTGGTTTCATGTCGCCTTCGTGATCTTCGCGATCGGGCCGGTCACCATCGCGACGATGTCGAGCCCCCGGGCCATCCGCAACCGCAACGCCAGCGTCCTGCGGCATCACCTGCGGATGACCCGGATCTTCACGGTCGCGGCCCTGGGTGTCCTGATCTTCGGCATCGTCCTCGGGCAGCAGCTGAAGGACATGGGCAAAGCCTGGCTGACCGCGTCCATGACCCTGTTCGTGGTCGCACTGGTGCTGCTGGTGCTCATCATGCGCGACCAGCGCCGGGCGGCCGCAGCGCTGGAAGCGGCAGGCAAGGAAGAAGCCGCCAGCGCTCCGGCCGGCCAGGCCGGTGACCACGATCTGAGCGCCCCGGCCGGGGACGAGTCCGGGACAGATGAAGAGGCCAGCCCCGGGCAGCCTGCCACGGCCGGAGCCGCGGCGGCCGCGCACATCGCGAGCGTGGAGCGGGGCCGGATCGCCTCGATGGCCGGCGTGGTCAGCCTGATCTGGCTGGTCATCCTCGTGCTCATGGTCTGGAACACCTGAGCCTGCGGGCCCCGCGGGGGCGGTGAGGCCGGCGGGCTGCGATTCACCCCAAAGCGGATATTTGCCAGGCGCCCTTTGCAGTAATCTCATCCGGGCGTTCCGCCAGCCCCGGCTATTACTTTGCCCCCCATTTACTGATGCATTACCTCATGCCGGAATCGGCCCCCCGGAGCGTGTCTGATGGTGTCCTTCCCCCGGCGGCTCGTGACCGCCGCGATAACTGCTCCCGCGCTCGCCTTAACGGCCGGCCCGGGCACCGCCCGCGCACGCTGGCCGATCAGCCGGCCAGCGCCTGGGTCAGGTCTTCCAGCAGGTCGTCGCCGGACTCGATACCGACCGACAGCCGGACCAGGTCGCCCGGGACCGCCAGCGGCGACCCGGCGGCCGACGCGTGCGTCATCCGGGCCGGATGCTCGATCAGGGACTCCACCCCGCCGAGCGACTCGCCCAGCGTGAACAACCGGGTCCGCCCGCAGACGGCGACCGCCGCCTCCTCGTCACCGCGGACCCGGAATGACACCATGCCGCCGAATCCCCGCATCTGCTTGGCCGCCACCTCGTGGCCGGGATGGCTGGGCAGGCCGGGATAGAGCACCGCCGTCACCGCCGGATGCGTGGCGAGTACACCAGCGACCCGCGCGGCGTTCTGGCTGTGGCGGTCCATCCTGACCGCCAGGGTCTTGATCCCGCGCAACGTCAGCCACGCGTCGAACGGACCCGCCACCGCGCCCGTGGCGTTCCGGGAGAAGGCGAGGCGCTCGCCGAGTGCGGGGTCAGCGACCACCACCGCGCCGCCGACCACGTCGGAGTGGCCGCCCAGGTACTTGGTGGTGGAGTGGACCACCACGTCGGCACCGAGTGCCAGCGGATTCTGCAGGTAGGGCGAGGCGAACGTGTTGTCCACCACCAGCAGCGCGCCCGCCTCCCGGCAGGCCTGGGCGAGGGCGGCCAGGTCCACGATGGACAGCAGTGGGTTGGTGGGTGTCTCCACCCAGACCACCCGCGCCGGGCGCTCGGCCAGTGCCTGGCGGACAGCACCGGCGTCGGACATCGGCACCGGCTGATAGCTCACCTGCCAGCGGGTGAGGATCTTGTCGAACAGCCGGTATGTGCCGCCGTAGGCGTCATGGCCGATCAGCACATGGTCGCCCGGCTGGCACACGGTGCGCAGCAGGCAGTCCTCGGCCGCCATGCCGGAGGCGAACGCCAGCGCGCGCGTCCCGCCCTCCAGTGCGGCCAGGCACTCCTCCAGCGCGGTACGGGTCGGGTTGGCCGTCCGCGAGTACTCGTAGCCGCCGCGCAGCCCGCCGACCCCGTCCTGGGCGTAGGTGGATACCTGGTAGATGGGCGGGACCACCGCCCCCGTCCGGGGATCCGGTTCCTGCCCGGCATGGATCGCCAGCGTCTCGAACCCGGGCCCGCTCATGCGCTGGCCCCCGCCAGGAAGGCAAGCACGTCCTGGCGGGTGATCATCGCGGCCGGGCGGCCGTCCACCAGCACCACTGCCGCGCCTGCCTTCTCCAGTGCCTCCACCCCGCGGGTGACCTGCTCGCCCGAGCCGACCATCGGCAGTGGCGGCGACATGTGCTGGCCGATCGGGTCCTTCGGGTCCGCCCGCCCGGAAACCAGCGCGTCCAGCAGGTCACGTTCCACCACCGAGCCGATCACCTCGGCGGCCATCACCGGCGGTTCGGTGTTCATCACCGGCATCTGCGACACGTTGTACTCACGCAGGATCCCGATCGTGGCGGTGACCGTCTCGGCCGGGTGGACGTGGACGAACGCCGGCAACCCGGCCTGCTTGCGCGCCAGGACGTCACCGATCTTGGGTTCTGCGGTCTGTGCGGTCAGGAAGCCGTAGTCGGCCATCCATTCGTCGTTGAAGATCTTCGACAGGTAGCCGCGACCGCCATCGGGCAGCAGCACCACGATCAGGTCGCTGGGCGCGGCCGTGGCGGCGACCCGCAGCGCAGCGACCACGGCGAGCCCGCACGAGCCGCCTACCAGCAACGCTTCCTCGCGTGCCAGCCTGCGGGTCATGCCGAACGACTGCGCGTCGCTGACCGCGATCACCTGGTCGCAGATGCCGGGGTCATAGGTCTGCGGCCAGATGTCCTCCCCCACACCCTCCACCAGGTAGGGGCGGCCCGTCCCGCCTGAGTACACCGAGCCCTCCGGGTCGGCGCCGATGACCTTCACCCGGCCTCCGGAGACCTCCTTCAGGTAGCGGCCAGTACCGGTGATCGTCCCACCGGTGCCGATCCCGGCGACGAAGTGCGTGACCTTCCCATCCGTCTGCTCCCAGATCTCCGGCCCGGTGGACGCATAGTGAGAGGCCGGGTTTTCCGGGTTGGAGTACTGGTCGGGTTTCCATCCGCCCGGGGTCTCCCGCGCCAGCCGGGTGGAGACCGAGTAGTAGGAATCGGGGTGATCGGGCGACACCGTGCCGGGGCAGACCACGACCTCCGCCCCGTAGGCGCGCAGCACGCTGATCTTGTCCTGCGCCACCTTGTCCGGGCAGACGAACAGGCAGCGGTACCCCTTCTCGGCCGCGACAATGGCCAGCCCCACCCCGGTGTTACCGGAGGTCGGCTCGATGATGGTGCCGCCGGGCCGCAGTGCGCCGGCGGCTTCGGCCGCCTCGATCATGCGCAGCGCGATCCGGTCCTTCACCGAACCGCCGGGGTTGAAGTACTCCACCTTGGCCGCAACGGTGGGCGCGTCGCGGCCCGGGGTGCCCAGCCCGCGGGTCACGGCCCGCAACCTGACCAGCGGGGTATTGCCGACCAGTTCGATCAGTGATTCATGGACCTGCATCAGCAAACCCTCCCCCAGGCCGGCTGGGCATGCGGTCGCGCCGTTGCGGCCGGGCCCGCGCCTGGCTCCGTGTCACCGACGCTATCCCACCCACTGTTCCCGGTCTCCCGGCACCGTGATCATGGCCCGGCAGGGGAAGAATGAGGGCGGATGCCGGGATCACTGGTACCTGTAAACCCAGGATCACGCTGTCATAAGCTACTAACGGGTAATTATCGATCACGCAGGGAGTGCCCCATGACCGAGGCCGTCATCGTCGCCACTGCCCGCTCACCGATCGGGCGGGCGTTCAAGGGGTCCCTCACGACCATCCGGCCCGACGACCTGACCCGGCAGATGGTGGCCGCTGCCCTGGCCAAGGTCCCGCAGCTTGACCCAGCCGACATCGCCGACCTCATGCTCGGCTGCGGCCTGCCCGGCGGCGAGCAGGGTTACAACATGGCGCGGGTGGTCGCGGTCATGCTCGGTTTCGATCACCTGCCCGGCACGACGGTCACCCGCTACTGCTCGTCCTCGCTGCAGACCACCCGGATGGCCTTCCACGCGATCAAGGCCGGCGAGGGTGATGCGTTCATCTCGGCCGGCGTGGAGTGCGTGAGCCGCTTCGCCAAGGGCAGCAGCGACAGCTGGCCCGACACCAAGAACCCGGTCTTCGCCGACGCCGAGGCCCGGTCCGTGGCCCACTCGGCCGAAGGGGCCGAGCCCTGGCACGACCCGCGCGAGGATGGCACGCTGCCCGACATCTACGTCGCGATGGGGCAGACCGCTGAGAACGTCGCCCAGCTGCGCGGGATCAGCCGCGCCGAGCAGGACGAGTTCGGCGTGCGCTCGCAGAACCTGGCTGAGAAGGCGCTCGCCAATGGATTCTGGCAGCGCGACATCATGGCGGCCACGCTGCCGGACGGGACCGAGGTGACCGCCGATGACGGCCCGCGCCCGGGCACCACGCTGGACAAGGTGGCCACGCTCCAGCCGGTGTTCCGCCCGGATGGAACGGTCACCGCGGGCAACTGCTGCCCGCTCAATGACGGCGCGGCGGCGGTAGTGATCATGAGTGACCGCAAGGCTGCCGACCTCGGCATCACCCCGCTGGCCCGGATCGTGTCCACCGGCGTTTCCGCGCTCTCCCCGGAGATCATGGGACTGGGCCCGGTCGAGGCCTCCCGGCAGGCGCTGGCGCGGGCCGGCATGACCATCGGCGACATCGACCTGGTCGAGATCAACGAGGCGTTCGCCGCCCAGGTCATCCCCTCCTACCGCGACCTCGGGATAGACATCGACAAACTGAACGTCAACGGCGGGGCGATCGCTGTCGGCCACCCGTTCGGCATGACCGGGGCAAGGATCACCAGCACGCTGCTGAACAGCCTCCAGTTCCACGACAAGACGTTCGGGCTGGAAACCAAGGGCGGCGGGGGCGGCCAGGGGAGGGCCATGATCGTCGAGGCGCTGTCCTGACCAGGCAGGCGAGCGCGTGACAGCTTTCCCGTAGTTTCTTAGCACAAGACTTTTGGCCAGGCGGTGGCGCCACTTAGCGCAATGGCTGGACCTCCAGCCAGAGGCAGTGGGGCACCGGCAGCCCCGGTCGGCCTCAGCAACGGTGTGGTCCACCTGTCCGGATCGCTGCATCAGCCATCGGGGTCCGACGAGCACTTTCGGGGACACCGCCGTCTCGCCCCCGGCCAGGCAAGATTCGCGGTCGGCTGGATGTCACCGGGATTTCACGACGGGGCCGCCTGGGGGGTTGTCAGGGACGCCCGCGTGGTGCAGGCTCAGCAGCAAGGAGTCGGTCCGCCCTGGAGGTGCCCGTGACACTGAACCACTCCCCGGAGACGCATAAGAATCTGATCGCGCGCATCCCGTCCGTCACCGGACGCGACCTCCCTGAGTGGTTCAGAAGGCTGGAACTTGGGCCTCCCTTCCTGCGCTGTGAGGAGCGAGCCCACTGGCTGTCCGATGAGCATGGGCTCTCGCACGGCTATGCCAGTGCCATCGTGCACGAGTACGAGCGGCGGCGGCGGCTCAGGCTGAACTTCGCCTGAGATGGACCTGGACCTGGCCCGCGGGTTTCTGCGTGCCCATCACCGGGCAGTGCTGGCCACGTCCAGGAAGGATGGAAGGCCGCAACTGTCTCCCATCCTGTGCGCGGTGGACGAGAAGGGCCGGGTGCTGATCAGCACCCGGCAGACCGCGATCAAGACCAGGAACCTGCGCCGCGATCCCCGGGCGTCGCTGTGCGCCCTCACCGACGGTTTCTTCGGCGAGTGGGTGCAGGCCGAGGGCGACGCGGAGATCATCTCCCTGCCTGACGCGATGGAACTCCTCGTCGAGTACTACCGGCTGATCGCTGGTGAGCACCCCGACTGGGACGACTACCGGGCGGCAATGGAACGTGAGCAGCGGGTGATCCTCCGGGTCACCCTGACCCGGGCAGGCCCCGATACCAGCGGCTGACCCGCGGCCAGTGGCCCGCACGTGTGGATGCACCCTCGCTCGCGGCCGATTGGCTGAGCGCACCCGGGGATCCCGAAGCCACTTAGTAGATTGCAGGTTACCTGCTCAGGACGCCGAAACTGGGATTATCTATTGACCGGCTCGCTAGTTACGCGAACGTGATCAGCGGCCATCCCCGAATGGCGGTTTATCTGTTCCCGCCCGGGCTGCGCCACTGGCGGCTGCGCCACTGGCGGGCTGAGCTGGCACATTGCCCTGCGGGCCTGGGTCTTCGCAGGTACAGGGTCCGTACGGCGTTGTGCCCCCGGTCGGAGTCGAACCGACACTGGGGACCCTTTTAGGGGGCCGGCCTCTTCCCTTGGGCTACGGGGGCTGGGTAATGATACCCCGGCGAGGCCGATTGATTCGAGGCCGGTCGAATGGGAGGAGAAAGATTCCCTGAGGTGCACATATACATTTCTATCATCTTCGTCGAATGCGCAGCGTTACAATTTTACGTTTTTTTGGAAGGATTGTATACAGAGAGTAATCACACTCGGTGGCGCGTCCCGCCAGAGGGCGGGCGGGCCAGCGCCTGGGCACGACGGAACACGGCATCCAGCATTGGAGGCGTCACCCGCCCGGTGAACGTGTTCTGCTGGCTGGGGTGGTAGCAGCCGATCAGCGTCAGCTCGCGGCCCCGCGGGCCAGCGCCAGCGGATCGAAGCACGACCTCGGCACCATGCGCGAACGCCGGGCGTGGCCGGGGAAGTGCGAACCCGGACGAACGCAGCACTGGCCACATCGCCTGCCAGGCGAACCCGCCGAGGCACACGACAACCCGGACCGACCCCGCAACCAGGGAAAACTCTGCCGAAAGCCAGGGGGCGCAGGTGTCGCGCTCGATCACCGTCGGCTTGTTGGCCGGTGGCGCGCACCGGACCGCCGCGGCCATGCGCGCGCCAGTCAGCCGCTGGCCGTCCCCGGCCACCACCGACGTCGGCAGGGCAGCGAGCCCGCACCGGTGCAGGGATGCGAACAGGACATCGCCGCTGCGGTCGCCGGTGAAGATCCGGCCGGTGCGGTTGCCGCCGTGCGCGGCCGGGGCCAGGCCGACGATCAGCAACCCCGGCTGCTGGTCACCCCAGCCGGGAACCGGACGGCCCCAGTACTGCTCGGCGCGAGTCGAGGCGCGCCTGGTCTCAGCCACCAGTTCCCGCCACTCCACAAGCCGCGGGCAGGCCCGGCAGACCGACTGCCTTGCCTCCAGCTCGGTCAGGCTGCCGGCGCCGGCGGCGAGAGCCCGGACTTGCCCGGCGTCGCGGGCTACCGGCGTTGCGGGGGTGGCCGGGTCGTCCGGCCACCCGGTTCCCGGCGGCACGGGGCCCGGCACGGGGCCCGGCACGGGGCCCGGCACAGGGCCCGGCACGGGGCCCGGCACGGGGCCCGCGGCGGGCGGCCCGCTCACCGGGCCGGGCCGGCTCCCCGGGTCTGGTCCGCCCACCGGGCCAGGTCCGCCCACCGGTCAAGCCCAGTCGCCCGGCACACCCGGGACCAGCGACCAGGCGATGCCGTCCAGGATGTCGTGCTCGCTGACCAGCACCTCGCCGAAACCGAACCGGGTCATGATCGCCTCGAGCACCATCGCCCCGCCGCCGATCACGTCGACCCGGCCGGGGTGCATCACGCTCAGCCTGGCCCGCTGAGCGTGCGACTGCGCCAGCAGCATGGCGGTCTGCTCGCGCACCTGATCCAGGCCGATGCGGGCGTGATGGATCCGGGCCGCATCGTAGCTGTCAAGCCGCATCACGAGCGCCGCCACCGTCGTCACCGACCCGGCCAGGCCCACCAGCGTGCGCGCGTCCCCGGCCGGGATCTTCGCGGCAACGACGTCGAGTGCGGCATCGATGTCGGCCCGCGCGGCCGCGATCTGCGCCGCGGAAGGCGGGTCGTCGTGCAGATGACGCTCGGTCATCCGGACGCAGCCAATATCGACCGATACGGCCGCGCTCACCACGGACGGCTCACCGAGCACGAACTCGGTCGACCCCCCGCCGATGTCGGCCACCAGGTACGGCGGGGGTGCCTGGCCCGCACGGCCCACCTGGCCGGCTGCCAGTTCGGCGGTCGCCCCGGTGAACGACAGGACCGCCTCCTCGTCGCCGCTGAGAACCTCCGGCTCGATCCCGAGGACGTCCCGCACGCCGGTCACGAAGTCCGCCGCGTTGGCCGCGTCCCGGGTCGCGCTGGTCGCCACCATCCGCACCGCCGACGCCGCCGCCGTCTCGATGGTCTGCGCGTATGAGCGCAACACCACCAGCGCCCGGTCCAGCGCACCCGGGGCGAGCCGCCCCGTGGCGTCCACGCCCTGCCCGAGCCGGACGATCTCCATCCGCCGGTCCACATCCACCAGGGAGCGGGCGGCCGGGTCGACGTCGGCCACCAGCAGCCGCAGCGAATTCGTGCCGCAGTCGATCGCCGCCACGCGGACGGTGCGGCCGGCAGCGGTACTCACGGTGCCCCCGGTTCCACGCAGGGGCCGGACTCCCACCAGGCGCCCGCTGCCTGTGCCGCCTGCCTGCCCAGCGGGTTGACCCCGGGCACGGCCAGCTCGTGAGCCACCAGCGCGTGCAGGCACTTGACCCGGTCCGGCATCCCGCCCGCGCTTTGCGCGCCAGGCGGAAGCGGCTCCAGCCCAGCCGTCCGCGCGGCCTCATCACGCCTGGCCAGGTAGTCGCGATGGGCATTGAGGTACGCCTGCCGCAGACCGGGGTCCTCCGCCAGCCGTGCCTGCATCTGCCTCATCAGCCCCGCCGCCTCCAGCCGGCTGACCGCCGCGGTGGCACGGGGGCAGGTCAGGTAGTAAAGAGTCGGGAACGGCGTGCCGTCGGGCAGCCTCGGCGCCGTCTCCACCACATCCGGCAGCCCGCACGGGCAACGGTGAGCCACCCGGCGGACCCCGCGCGGCGGCCTGCCCAGTTGCCTGCGCACCACTGCTTCGTCGGTGATCATCGTGACCTGCCCGGCCCGCCCGGCCTGCCTGACCCGCACGGGGCACCCGGCCCGGCCGGGCTGCCTGACCCGCCCGCGGCCCCCGACCCGCCCGCACTGCCTCCCCCGCCCGGGGCAGCCGGCCCGGGGGGGCCCGCCGCGCTCCGGGCGCAGGCGGGCGGCGCGTTGTGTAGGGTCACGACGGGTGGCGGCGGCCCGCCGTCCGGCCAGCGGATGCCAGGCAACGGCCGCAACGCCAGCGCCGCGTCGCGGATCTCGATCACCTGCTGATGCAGCCTCGGGCTGACCTCAAGCCGCGTATGCACAGCGCCAGGGCGGCCCGCCTCCGTGACGGCGCGGAGTAACGCCGAACGCAGTGGCTGGAGCTGCCGAAGATAATGCAGCGCGAGTAGCGCGGGGCAGGAGGAGACGCCGCTGCGGTTCATGACCAGGAGCGCGAAGGACTCGGCCTCGGGGTCCGGCACAGGGCGGGAGTCACTGCCACCGAGAATCACCTGGACCAGCTCGGGGCTCACATCAGGGATGAGCCGCAGATCGATTGCCCCACCGGCCTCGTCGCCCAGGAGCAACTGCGCCGCCAGGCAG